>JAESGR010000103.1_pt1 | contig 179085 bp, 180 predicted proteins | sample 9269771 | NCBI WGS metagenome assembly JAESGR01 (sample SAMN15739572, study PRJNA653492) | algae metagenome | isolation source: Chroococcus sp. CMT-3BRIN-NPC107 and co-occurring heterotrophs from well... | place: USA: Clark Mountains Wilderness, California | collected 2010-04-18
GGCTTCCCCTCGGCCGGCTGCGCGTGCCTGGACAACGCCGAGCCGCAGCGGGCGTGGGAGGCGATCGTGGAGACGATCGTGCGCATCGGGGAAGCGCAGGCGGCGTGATGGCGTGAGCGACGAGTGGGGGGGAGTGATCCGGCTGCCCCCAGCCGTGGTTGCCCTGCGCGCGCGACACTCGTGCGCCGCGGTCCGCCGGGACCAGCGCTCATCGCTCGACGACCGGGTGGCCATCACACCTCGAGACGGCACGCTGGGCTTGCTCGACGTCATGACTGGAACCAAACGCCCGGCCGCGGGAACGCCGGTCTGCAAAGTGGAGCGGCCGTAGATCCAACTCCTGTCGATCCAGACTGCTCCTGGCGCTCAAGCTTGATACGCTTTCGTGCAGCAACCTCGTATCAAATGTTCCGAAATGGTGGAGCCGACGTTGCAGCATGAGGAGTTGATCACATGACCCTCTCCATCGCAGGGCGGTGTGCCCGCTCGGGGCAATTCGGAATCGCAATCACGTCATCATCGCCGGCGGTCGCGGCCAGGTGCGCGTGGGTGCGCGCGGGAGTAGGCGCGGCGTGCACGCAGAACATCACCGATCCGCGATTGGGCACCCGGCTACTCGATCTGATGGAGACAGGCAGTTCAGCGCGGGAGGCGATGGAGGCCATCGTCGAGAGTGAGCCGCTGATCAGCTTCCGGCAGCTATCAGCGATTGACGCCCATGGCGGGACGGCGATGTGGTCCGGGCAGGGCACGCTGGGGGTGTACGCGACAGCGACCGGGCCAGACTGCGTGGCGGCGGCCAACCTCCTGGCCACGGAGGATGTGCCGCTGGAAATGGTGGGAGCGTTCGCAGAGCGGCCAGATGCCGACCTGGGCGACCGCCTGCTAGCCGGGTTGGCGGCGGGGATCACGGCGGGCGGCGAGGCCGGACCCGTGCACTCGGCGGGGCTGCTGATCGCGTGGGATGTCCCCTGGCCGGTGACTGACCTGCGGGTGGATTGGTCGGATGACCCAGTGCAGGACCTGACAGCCCTGTGGCGGCTGTGGCGCCCGCAAGCAGCGGACTACCGGCAGCGTGCGCTCGATCCCGGTGCTGCGCCCAGTTACAGGGTTCCGGGAGACGAGTGATTGCGATCCAGCCTGGCAACGAGCCGGCGATCTCGTCCCTGACCGGTTGACGCAGGAAGGTGGCAGAGATAACGAAGCCCGGGCCAGCAGCCCGGGCTTCGGAGAACGTCCTGTGCGAACCGGCGTTACATGCCGGGATCGATCATCGGGTTCTGGAAGGCGCCAAAGATGGAGCCGATGAAGACCAGCACGAGCACCAGGAACACGATGGTGTACAGCGCCGTTAACAGCCGAATCCCGAACATTCGCCTCTCGCCTTTCCCGAACTGATCCCTTGCACGGCATACTGTACCGGATCAGACCGTGATCAACATGCCGCCCGCGCCGTGCGTGGGCAGGAGAGTCGCGTTATGGCCACCCTCACTTCTGCTCAACTTGTCTCTATGGCGCCCGGGCGTGCCCCCGCGAAAGATATGGTCTGGATCCCCGGCGGCACCTTCAGCATGGGGTCGGACCACCACTACCCGGAGGAGGCTCCGGCTCACCCGGTGACCGTGGGTGGCTTCTGGATCGACCGCACCCAGGTCACCAACCGGGCCTTCCGCCGCTTCGTGAAGGACACCGGCTACGTCACCGTGGCAGAGCGTGTGCCGAGCGCGGCCGACTATCCCGGCGCGCTGCCGGAAATGCTGGTGGCCGGGTCAGTCGTGTTCCAGCAGCCGCCGGGCTGCGTGCCGATGAACAGCCACTACAACTGGTGGAACTGGATGCCCGGCGCGGACTGGCGCCATCCTGACGGGCCAGAGAGCGACCTCAACGGCCGGGACAGCCACCCGGTCTTGCATGTGGCCTGGGAAGACGTGGAAGCGTACGCCGCCTGGGCCGGGAAGAGTATTCCCACCGAGGCGGAGTGGGAGCGGGCCGCCCGCGGCGGGCATGAAGGCCGCGCCTTCGCCTGGGGTGAGGAGCTGGCGCCCAAGGGGAAGATGCTGGCCAACTACTGGCAGGGCGAGTTTCCCTGGCAGAACCTGGAGCTGGATGGCTTCGCCCGTACGGCGCCGGTGGGCAGCTTCCCGCCGAACGACTACGGTCTGGTCGATATGATCGGCAACGCCTGGGAGTGGACCAGCGACTGGTACTCCACCCGGCACGAACCGGCGAGCGACTGCTGTGGCGCAGCGACCGTGAACCCCCTTGGTGGCGCCCGCGAGGCGAGCATCGATCCCAATGAACCAGCGGCGATCCCGCGCAAGGTCCTGAAGGGTGGGTCATACGCGTGCGCGGAGAACTACTGCCAGCGCTATCGCCCCGCCGCTCGCATGCATCACCCCGTCGACACGGGCACGAACCACGTCTCGTTTCGCTGCATTGTGCGTGGTTGAGGGAAGACGCTCCTGCGGGAGCTTAGGGAAGACGTTTCGCTCAGGGAATGAGGGAATAAGGAAAGACGGGAAACGTGCTGCGGCAAGCGCGCCCGCCACCTGCATGCGGTCTTTCCGTAACTCCTTCCTCCCTTACTCCCCAAGCGCGTGAGCGCGTCTTCCCTAAGCTCCCGCAGGAGCGTCTTCCCTGAGAAGGAACAGCATGTTTGAGGGCACAGACCTGGTCGTCATGCTGGTGGTGCTGGGGTTGCGCCTCTTCGTGCCGTTGGCTATTCCGAAGTACCCGCTGCCGGCGGGCATTCTCTGCCTGGTCATCGACGGGGTGGACAAGGGGATCTTCCAGGCCTTCACGGACATGAACCTGGACTGGTACCAGGGGTATGACAAGGCACTGGATATCTACTACCTGGCGATCGCCTACCTCGCGACGATGCGGAACTGGAGCAATCTCCCCGCGTTCGCCATGGGCCGCTTCCTCTGGTACTACCGCCTGGTAGGGGTGCTCCTCTTCGAGCTCTCGCAGATCCGGGCGATGCTGCTGCTCTTCCCGAATACGTTCGAGTACTTCTTCCTCTTCTACGAAGGGGTGCGCACGCGCTGGAACCCGAAGCGCCTGAGCCTGGCAGCGGTGATCGCGGCGGCGTTCGCCATCTGGGTTTTCATCAAGGTGCCACAGGAATACTGGATCCACGTGGCGCAGCTCGATTTCACCGACAGCTTCAAGGAGGTGGTCCTTGGCGTGCCGGCGGACACAGGCTGGGGCGCCGCCTTCGGTGCGAACATGCCGGTGACGCTGGCCCTGCTGGTGCTCGTCGTCGTGCTGGTGCTCCTGGCGCGCTTGTTGCTGGTGACGAAGCTACCCCCGGCGGACCGGGGGTTCACGCTGTCAGCAGATGCTCATGGGCTTGGCGTAACGCCGGAACAGGTGCAGGCCGCCCAGCGGCGTGCGGCGCAGCGGCTTCTCGATGGGGCGTTGCTGGAGAAAGTAGCACTGGTCTCGCTGGTGACCATTATCTTTGCCGAGGTGCTGCCCACGGTTCTGGTGTCACCGTTACACCTGGCCTACGGCGTGGCGTTGATCATCGTCGCCAATACGGCGGTCAGCGAATGGCTGGTGAGACATGGCGTTGAATGGCACTCAGTGGTGCGCAACTTCGCCGTAATGGCGGTCGTGAACGCCGCTATCCTGGGTCTCTTCTCCATTATCCTGCCGGGGATGAACGTCGCACTGGACGCACCAGCCACCTTGTTCGGCCTCTTGCTGCTGACGCTGCTGGTGACGCTCTACGACCGCTTCCGGCCGTACTACGATGCCCGGCGTGAGATGGAAGGCGCGGCGCCGGGAGCAGCGTAGGTTGGAGCATCGGCGCCAGGAGAAACGGATGTCGTGACGAGTTCGGCAGAAGCCACCCACGCACGCTGGACGCTGGGTCCAGCGGATGCCCGGTGACGATCATCGAGTACGTGAATTACCAGTGCCCGGATGTTCGGAGCGCCGAGCCGCTGCTGGCGGCGCTGCGAGCGGAGGCAGGTGTACGGCTGCGCTTCGAGCACCGGCATCTGCCACTGGCGAAGCACGCGAGGGCCATGCCAGCCGCGGAAGCCGTTGAGGCTGCCGGGGCGCAGGGCGCATTCTGGTCGATGCACGACCGGCTGTTGTCGCCTCCCCTGGCCCTGGAGGACGCTGATCTCCTTCGCTACGCGGCGGACCTTGGCCTGGACACCGAGCAGTTTGCCGCTGACCTGGCAAGCCATCGTCACGCTGGGGCAGTCGAGGCGGACGTGGCCAACGCGCGCGAGGTGAACGCGACGACGACCCCGACACTGATCGTGAATGGCGTGAGTTTCAAGGATTCTGAGGTGGAGCAGGCGCTGTCACGGGCGCGCGAGCTGCTCGCGGTGTAGCGCCCCGCGAGAACGCCCATGCACCTCCACAGCTGGTAGAGGCGCATGGGCGTTTCTCTTATCGACGAGGGACGCTGCATTGCCTCTTTCGGGCCTATGCAGGGCACCTCATTGTCGCTACCCCCGTAGCGCTAGCCCGCGCTCTCGGGTGTAGCAACCGCAGGACCATTCACCTCGACAAAGACTTCGTTGCGCCGCTGATCCAGTGGCGTTCCCGGCGCGTCATAGCCAAATACGCCCGGGACGCCGGTCACGGTCCACTCGCTGCCGGCAATCGTCCGCAACAGTTGGGTCGTCTGTTCGGCAACGGCCTCATCCGTAAGTTCACCAGAAAAGCGCACAACCGCAAGCGTCTGCGCAGGCACCGTGACGATCCGCACGCGGTCATCCCCCGGCTTGGGCAGCGTTTCGAGGGTGTACTCCGCGGGCATGAAGAAGCGCATCGTGCCCTGCTCTTCGCCCGGCTCCATGGCCACTGGCGCGGTCATGGCGATGGGTTCCGCCGCTGACTGCATCGCTACCGGGGCGGTCATGGCCACTTCAGGACCCTGACGATTCTGGGCAAAGATGAAACCGGCCAACCGCATGAAGGCGGAGCCCTGCCCGGCTTCTATGCCATCACTGCCGGCCATATCTGTTTCGGCTGCGAGACGCGGCCCGTACTGCCGGATCTCCACACCGTCGACGGTGGCGATCACGTCATACAGAGGCTGTTCCACGGTCTCGGATTCGGCCATTGCGTAGTCAACTCCTTGCACCAGCCATCCGGACGATCCGGTCAGGATGGCCGCCAGGCCCATGACGATCACTGCGCGAACGAGCATTTCGCCCTCCAGTTGCCCCAGCACGAACGGCTCGCCGGGCAGGTCTTCAACGCTCTGCCCAGCAGAGGTGACGTCTCTTTCCTCTGGATACGGAGATTGGCGCCGGGTTGGATCACTGTGTTGCTCGATGAGCGAGGCCGCCACTACTCCAGGCGATAGGGGGCGCGGTCCTCGACGGGGCCGACATACAGTGGCAGGTCGGTGTGGCCGAGCAATTGCCGGATCGCCGCGTTTTCGCCGGTGTGATACCAGTAGTGATAGATCATGCGGTAGAAACGTGAGCCGAGGTTGAATCGTCCGGCCCGGCCGTGCTGGGTGAACGGCTGCAGCATCTGCTCATCGCTGAGGGAATCGAGCCAGGGGTCCGCGGCAGCGGTGATGGCCTGCCAGGCAGATTGCACATCCGCCAGGGCCGGCGTGGAGGCGGGCGCACCGTAGGCGTAGGCGCGTTCGATATCGGGGAAAAGGGTGATGCGCTGCTCGTTGATGAGCCAGTGGCCTTGCTCATGCCAGGCCAGGTGCCCCACGTTCCAGCTTATGCAGTTCATGGGCAGGAAGCGCTCCTGCGCCTCCACTTCATTGATGCCCGCGATGCCCCGTTGAAACTCGACGCGGGCAAAGCGCAGTTGCTCGACCAGGGGATGGGGCATCCAGTCCTCCCGTTGACTCGGCAGTGCACCGGTGCCTGCACACCGGCACGGCGTTCTTGATCAGAACGCCGTGCCAGCGTAGCTGTGATGGGTGACCCGGAACGTTAGCTCCCGGCGACATCTAGCACGCTGATCATGCCTTCCATCGCATGTGGCACACCGCCCGCCTCGGGATCCGGAACAAAGCAGACCATGATCACCTGGCCAGGATCGAGTGTGACGGTGGTCCACTGCGTGGTGCCGCCAGACTGCGCGCCAACCCAGCCGGCGGTCTGCATTCTGGAGAAATCGATCATATCTGCCGGAGGAGTTGCACCACTGCTGGGGTCCATCATCATGGCGGCGGTGAACTGCTCCAGCGTGATCGGCTCCGGGTACTGGAACATGATGATGAAGTGGGGTTGTTCGCTATCGTTGACAACCTTGACCACCTGGGAGCCGGCACTCAACTCGCCTTCCGTGACGAAACCCCAGCCCTGTCCGCCTTCGCCAACCTCAGTGATTGTCAGGGATGCCGCTGGCTCGGATGCCGCCTCAGGCGTTGCGGCGTCACCGGTTACGGTGAGGGATGCTGCGGCAATTGGGCTAACCGGGTCGTCGGCCCAAACCCCGTAGTTTCCGGGGAGCAAATCCACAACCGACATCGGGCCGAGCGCTGAGCCTCCGGCAATGATGTAGGTCTCGTAGAGCCAATCCTCGTCAGGTGGTGGCGCAGCCATCGGATCAACGGGTGTGCCAGCCGCAAGCTCATCGGCCGCGGAGAGATCGTCCAGGTTCTTGCCATCAGGCAGGAGGACGAAGCCACCGCTAGCCTCCGGATTTTCCGTCTCATTGACGAAGCGGACCAGGTAACGGCCCGCCGGAATCTCCTGTTGGTCGATCTGCATGGTCTCTGCGGTTTGGGTGATGGTGAGCTCGGGCAGGCCCAGATCAGCAAAGAGTGAAGCGGGATCTGGGGTGGCTTCCTGCGCCACGGCCGCGCCAGAGGCGCTGCCAGCGAAGATGAGTGCTGCCGTGACAAAGCTACGCCAGGTGTGAAGCACGACGACCCCTCCTGAAATGATGTGGCGAAAACGCATGCGCAGCGTATGGCATGGTCGGGACAATGGCAATAGGCCGCGTTGCGGATCTACCTGTGCCGTGCAGGCGTCTGCTGCTACTCGGATTGGGGCGCTGCGATGCGTATTTCGCGTGTCTTCACATTCTCAGTCTCGACCCGGCGTTGCCGTCGATGCCGCGCCTCACGTACTGCGACGAACAGCGCAATGACGATGGGGGTCAGGTACTTGAGCACGCCGAAGAGCGGCTCTAGCCAGGATGGAGGGGTGATGCGCGGCAAGGTGACGTCCGGCAGCGGGACGGCAATGTCCGGGATCGGCAGCGACGGCAGGGAGATCTGAGGGATCGGCACCTGGGGGAGCGCAATGTCCAACGTGATACTTGGCCATGGAATGCTCGGCAGTAGGCCAAAGAAGAGCGCGCTGAACCCAATGATGCCGAGCACGGTCTGCCCGATGGCGATCACCACATGGCGTGAGGCGTAGAGATCCGGGTGGCGGTTCCCCCACTCCTGGACACGGCCGGCAAACGTGCCGGGAGGAGCGGTGAACTCAGTCCCCAGCTTCTGCGCATCCTTCGGATCCGCGTCTGGCGGTAGCAGCAGCGCTTGCGAGATGCCACCAAATGGGCCGACCTTGACGACTACGGTGTAACCCTCGGTGCGCAGCGTCACGTTCGAGTCCATGCCGCGCTGTTCGGCAACCTGTTCGCCGTCGCGGAAGAGGCGCACGATCGTCTGGATGCCAGATGACTCGGTGGTCACGGACAGCAGGTGCTCGGGAGTCTCGTGCGTAAAGGGAGCGGATTGCGACATCGATGGCGGCCCTCCTGTGTGCCTCCAGCAAGGGAACGCCAGCGGTACGCGGATGGTTCAGGCGTGCGCGTGTATCCTCCGTTCAACTCACGATAATGCAGAACGCGGTGTGTGCTGGAGGTGTGCGAGTGAACGTGCCATCTGATTCTCGACAACACGGCGGAGTCTCACGGCGCGACATGCTGCGCGCCCTCGGGGCGGGCCTGACCGGGCTGGCTCTGGGAGTTGGGCCAGGTGGCGCTCTCTGGCAGGAGGTGGATATCCCCACCTCGGCGCGCGCGCTGCAGATGGCGGACCCGCTCCTGTCCTGGAACGAAGGGCCGCGTAAGCGGGCGATCATGAACTTCGTGGCCGCGGCCACGGACGAGGCGACCACGGCGTTCGTGCCCGTAACTGACCGCATCGCCACGTTCGATATGGACGGCACGCTCTGGGTGGAGATGCCGCTCTACACCGAGAGCACGTTCACCGTCGAGCGCATTGCAGCATTGGCTCCGGAGCATCCGGATTGGGCGACCACTGAGCCGTTTGCCACGCTGGCCCGAGGCGACCTTGCTGAAATGGGCAAGCTCACCGGCGACCAGTGGGCGGAGGTCATGGAAGCGTCGGTGAGTGGAGTGACGGTGCAGGACTACGAGACCGCCGCTGCGACGTGGCTGGCCTCCGCAAAGCACCCGCGCTTCGAGAAGCTGTACACAGACCTGGCCTACCAGCCGATGCTGGAAGTCCTCGCCTACCTGCGCGCCAACGAGTTCCGCACTTACATCGTCTCCGGCAGCGGGCAGATGTTCATGCGCTCCTTCGCTGAACACACCTTCGGCGTGCCACCGGAGCAGGTGATCGGCACCGCCTACAACACGACCTACGTCATGGGCAACGACAGCGCGCCGGTGATCAACATCGACAACGTGATGCTGCTCAACGACAACCTGGGTGGCAAGCCCGAGGATATCGACCTCTTCATCGGGCGGCGCCCGGCAGCGGCATTCGGCAACTCCACCGGCGACCAGCAGATGCTGGAGTGGACCGGTGCCGGCGAGCGCGCCACGCTGATGATGCTGGTGCACCATACGGACGCCGAGCGCGAATACGCCTATGGTCCAGCGGGTGGCCTTCCCAACACTGGGATCGGCGTGTTCACCGACGCGTTGCTCCAGGAAGCGATCGACAGCGGCTGGTTCGTGATCGACATGAAGAACGACTGGAAGACCATCTTCGGGGAGAACTAGTTCTCCCTCGCTGGAGTCCGTGGGTGGGCGTCTCCGCATGGCCTGGAAACCCGGGCCAAGCGAGATGCTCTTCCCGTTCACTTGCCTGCTAAGATGGGGTCCTAACCTCCCGCAGGGTTCCCCGCAGGCCGCGCTGGTGTTCAGCGCGGCTAACGTGGCATGCCATGAGAATCGGGGGATGCGCGGGCGACGAAACCGGGAAGGTCCTTGAACGCGGCACGGCGCGGCGGAATCTACTGAAGGGCGCGAGCGGTCTGGCGGGTGCAGCGCATGATCTGAAACAGATCATTTCTCACGGGTGGCCGCAGCGCCGTACACAGACATGTACCGCCCCCGCGTGGCCTGCGAACTCCACCACCGCGTCTCGCTCTCTGGCCAACTCCAGAGCGTTGCAACGCCCTGGGAGGCGCGACAGGTGAAGCCATCGCGCGGCGATCGGGGCCAACTTGCTTCTCCACTCAGGAGAGAAGAGCGCTCGCTCAACCTCCGGCTCGCTGCCCCAGGGGACGCGCTGGGTTGCTGATGCCGTAAGGATCGGCACTTGGGTGAAGATCGCAGCAAGACGTGGAGACACCCGCAAGTATGTGGGTGTTGAGTTTGCAACAGGTTTGGAACGCCGGTTCCTGGGCAACGCTCTGAAGAACGAAGGTCGAGACGGAGCGTTTCTCAGACCGTCCCATTCTCGACGATATCCGGAAATCTCAGGGTTTCTCGCTTGTTCAACGTCGCCGACCGCCTGGAGCGACTACACTCTTTACCATAAAAGCCTGGCCTGGAGAGACCTCAGGGAGCGGCACATGGTAGCCGGCAAGATTGGTTGGCGTGAACACTACGGGTAATTCGAGTACAGGCGATCATACTTAAGAGGTTGCGAGGTTCAAACACCCTCCACGAGCGCTGAACGAGCGGCGCGAAATGCCTGACGATGTATCTCAATGCATTCAGGTAGCCCGGCTTTGGAGGGGCGTAAACGGGAATCGTGAATCTCTCGACGCGAATCATTACGGTACGTCACATTCATGACAAGGAGTTCAAAGCATGATCAAGCAGCCAGCTACACCGAAAATTGTGAAAGCAACGAGAGTGCGCGAGTGGCTCGTCTGGTTTGAGGAGCAGGCTGAGCAGAAACCCCATGACACTGAGATCCGCCGTTTGAATAACCGGCTCCGGAGCTTCACACAACGTGCCGGTGCAACGACTTTTTCGACCGCCAACGGTGGATTCGCGCCGGACTTTGACTGGGAGGGTGGCGCCGTCGCCTTCCCTCCTGCACCCGGTTTTGGGTACCGAGCAGTTGAAAACCTCCTCGCGCGCATCACCTCGGTGACAGGCATTCGCGACTAAGCGCGACTGGCCAGGGAATCACGTGCGGCGCAAGGTGTATCCCATTGGCCCTCATCACACTCCCGTGATGAGGGTCCAGATTTTTCAGCCAGACAAGGAACGACGCCATCACGAGTCGCGCCGCGACGACGGCGGGGGCAACTAGAAGGTATGGCCAGAGCCATGCCATTCCCCATCCCTCTGTGCCGAGCTGTCCTGGCTTGCGGTCCACTCGGCCAACCAATCGTTGTTCCAGGTCTTCACGCTGCGGTCTGCATCAACCGTGAAATCTTCAGTTTCACGGTTCCACCGCCGAGAATTGGCTGGTTATTCGTTCGAATTACGCGCCCGCAGTGAGCAGGCCCAGTTCGTCGGCGCGCTGGACGGCCGCGCGACGTCCAGAGACCCCGAGTTTCTCCGTGATGTGAGCGACGTGATTCTTGACCGTGATGGGCGAGATGTACAACTCGTCACCAATTTCGTTGTTGGTGAGCCGCCGCGAGAGACAGCGCAGGACCTGCTGCTCACGCTCTGAGAGCGAAGAGTGGGTCGTGTCCTGCTCTGACGTAATACGTTCGGAACTCCGGTTCAGTGCCGGCTGCGCGGCGAGCACCTGTTCCAGCGCTTCAAGCACCGTCAGCGCGTGCGGAGCGGGTGAGCTTCCAGGAATGATCCGGCGCAAAATCGGAGCGAGCGACGGCCCGAGATAGGCATACCGCTGCACGATCCCCTCTGGCGCGGCCAGGGTAAGAGACGTTCGCAATGCACGAACCGCACGCTTCAGGTCGCCCTGCGCCTCATAAAGCAGCGCTTGAACCGCCAGACCTTCGAGTAGGGCCAGCGTCATGTGCGTCGCTTGCGCCTGATTCACGAACGCAGCCAGACTCTGGTCCGCTTCTCCAAGAGCCTCCTGGGTGCCCACGGAAATGAGCACTTTGGCACGTGTCAGGATTGGCTGTTCTATCGTCTTGAGATCGGTCTGGCCAGGTAATGGAGGTGGAGACACCTCCAGCCAGCGCTGGGCGGAGACCAGGTCACCACGAATGAGCGCCGTGCGGGCATTGAGCGAATCCACGATGTCGAGGTGGTGGCGCGTTTCCGTGCCCATGATGTGTTCCTGGAAGCGGGCCAAGGCGTGGTCAGCTTCGTCGTAGAAACCCTGCGCGTGGTACTCCAGGATCTGGGTGAAAAAGGCATCACGCAGGCACATGAAATGGACGTGCTCGGCATCCGCGAAGACCGCCTCGAGGTGCCGGGTGGTCTGGGCAAAGTCGCCCCGCTCGTGTGCGATATGGCCAAGCATCATGGCGCCCCATCCGGCTGAGATGGACAGGTTGTTCGAGCGGGCGAGTTGCAGAAGGTCGGCGGCGGTCTGTTCGCAGAGCGTCAGGCGCCCCAGTTGCCAGAGGACAATGGCACGCCCGAAGTACCCCCGGATCGAGGCCGCGTCAATCCGGCCTGATTCACGATCAGTGAATGCTGCCAGCCTCACGAAGGACTGGGCACGCGGGACTCCTTCAGGGCGACCCAGCTGGCTGCTCAGTGGGCACCCGTTGCTCCCGGCGCACCTCCCCGGTATCCACGTGCCACCAGATCTGGTAGCGCGATGGCTGTTTCACCCGGCGGTGGTTGCCCCGCTCGATCCAGCCAACGTGACACCATCCCTCCGGGGTGAGGGTGGCTAACGCGGCCTCGGCGCGGAATGGCCAGGCAGCATAGCCCCAGCCACTGGGAGGCCGGAGTTCCTGGCGTTGCTTCAGGAGAACATCGGCGATCAGGGTATCTGTGAGCATGGGGGTGAGGGGCATCGGGGCCTCCGGCAAGCGGACGAGGCCCCTACCGGTTGGCGCTTGTGCGCTCCGGGGCAGGGGGATTGTACGTCGTCTGGCCCACGCGTTCGGACCAGTCGTTTTCAACCACCTATCTCCTCGGACGCACGCTGCTTGTCACATCGTTCCCTCCGCGTACGTCATCACTACACACGGGGGACGACGCCAAACTGGCGCACGCAGCCTCCCGGCTGGAACTGGAAGAGGAGAGAGCACACGATGACAACACAGAAAGCCAGCAACCGGGCGTCTGACGACGATGCTTCCGAAGGCTTCTCCGAGGCTGAGCGCGCGGCCATGAAGGAGCGCAGCAAGGAGCTGAGAGGCTCGAAGCGCGGGAAGAAGGTAGATACGGAAGCGGAGCTGCTGGCAAAGGTCGCCGAGATGCCGGAACCAGATCGTGTCCTGGCTGAGCGGCTGCACGCGCTGGTCAAGGAGAACGCGCCTTCGCTGACAGCAAAGACCTGGTACGGGATGCCCGCCTACGCCAAAGACGGGAAGGTGCTCTGCTTCTTCCAGGCTGCCGACAAGTTTGGCGCTCGCTACGCGACGTTGGGTTTCAACGACATCGCGAACCTCGACGACGGCACGATGTGGCCGACATCCTTCGCGCTGACCGTGCTCACACCGGAGAACGAGGCCAGGATCAGCGAACTCTTGCGGAAAGCCGTGAGCTGAAATCAACCTATGGGGTCTGAGCTCCGGGTTGACCTCAGGATTCGTCCGATTGCTCTGGCTGGACCTGTTGTGTTGACCGGCCCTGCCAGATCAGACAGCATAGCAGGGCGACCCAGAGCGGGAAGATAAGCGTCAGCCAGACATTCACTGAGGCCGAGGCAAAGAGCACCAGGCCAACCCCGATGCTGAGCATATGAAACCAGCGTGGAAGCAGACCACTCGCGTGCCCAAGCTTGGCGGTGCTCATGACAAAGAGCGCCGCCATGCGCATGCCGAACACCACCAGGAGCGTGCGCGCAAACAGCGGGAATTGCCGGGCCAGATCTGGCGTGAGCACGTACTGATCACTGGAGAAGGACGAGACAGTGGCGGCCGCCGCTGACGCGAGGGCAAGGGTGACGAAGCTGACGCCACCCAGCATCTGGACCGTACTCATGAGGCGGTCAATGGGGTGTCCACTGAGTCCAACCCACGAGTGCAGGGAGGCCACGAACCAGAGGAACGCGATGGCCGCCATGGGGAGAAGATAGAGGCCACCGATGCGGATGATCTCGTGCCGGCCCGACTGGTAGAAGGTGATGAGCTCGTCATCGGTGGCACCCATGTGGGGAGCTTGCGCGAAAGCCAGAATAGACACTACGAACAGGACGGCGAAGGCAAGGCCAACCATCGGGGTCAGCCGCGCCGCTTGCTGAAATGCGGCGATCCTCGCTGCACCAGGGGAGAGGTGAGGTGGGTCCGGAGCGAATCGAGGCATTTTTGGCTCCCCCTGGTGGGCTTACTCCCCGCTGGTTACGCGGTGGAGTGTATCGCGCTGGCGGCATGGGCACACTGGTCCCTCCGGCGATGTCTCCCTGCGCTTCGCATATCATCCGGCGTCGCGTGTCTCCGGGGACGCAGCTGCGCAGGGTGGCGTCCACACTCAGGACGCCACCCAGAGGTGGCTCCGACCTCGAATCTCTTCGAAGCCGGTTAGGATCTCTCGGCCTCGCCCGTGATGCGACCGCTGCTTCGGCGCTATCCAGTCAGGATGCGGGACTTGGCCTGCGCGAACTCGGCGTCGTTAAGGATGCCCGCCTTGTGCAATTCGGCGACCTGCTACAGGCGGGCGATGACATCATCGCCGGCAAGGGCCGCGGGAGCCTGTGTCGCGGCTGGCGCGGGAGCTGCGGTCGCAGTCTGCCGCTCCAGGGCAGCATGCTGCTTGGTTGCCGCTTTGGAATTCATGGCAATGGATCATTCTCCCTTCGCGCGATTGCAGTGACCCGCCGCGACATGGTTCCTGGTTGGTTCTCACGGATCTCGTTTCGTTCGAGGCCGGGCCGAGATCCTGAGCCGTAGGCTCAGGTTGACACCCAGACGGCGGCCACTGAGCGTAACGCTGCGTTCCCTTAGTCGTTTGCCGGACGCGTTTCCTTCCCCCAGCGCTGGGCCAGCTCAATGCAGACAGCAGTGGCGCGCGACATATCCTGCACGCTCACCCATTCCAGCGGACCGTGGAAGTTCTGCATGCCGGTGAAGAGGTTGGGGGTGGGCACGCCCAGCTCGGTAAGGCGGGAGCCATCGGTGCCCCCGCGTGTGGGCGTGGAGACCGGCGTGATGCCGAGCGTCCGGCACGCCTCTCGCGCCAGGTCGGTCGGGCGCATGTCGTCTTCCAACCAGTACCGCATGTTGCGGTACTGCGGCACGATCTCGCAACTGATGCGGGAGCGCGGCTCCGTGGCCTGGACGGTAGCGCAAACCTGTTGCAGCAGGGCCCCGTGCGCTTCCAGTGCGTCCATCTCGAAATCACGCAGGATGAACTCCAGCGTGGTCTGGGCCGCGCCGCCGGAAATCTGGTAGATGTGTATGAACCCCTCGCGGCCGCTAGTGGTCTCCGGGGTGAGCGTCACGTGGGGCAGGGTCATGATGATCTTTGCCGCCAAGTGCAAGGCGTTGACCATCGTGTCCTTGGCCTGGCCTGGGTGGGTGGAGACGCCATCGATGATGACGGTGCCCTTGTCCGCCGAGAACGTCTCGAAGACGACCTCGCCGAGCACCGAGCCATCCAGGGTGTAGGCGACATCGGCGGCGAGATCCGCAGGCAGGCTGGCGTGGACGCCGCGACCGATCTCCTCATCCGGAGTGAAGCAGACGCGGAGCGGGCCGTGAGGTAGCTCTGGGTTGGCCAGCAAGTGCCTAGCCATGGCCATGATGATGGCAAGCCCGGCCTTGTCGTCGGCGCCGAGCAGGGTGTCACCGCTGCCGGTAATGATGTCGTCCCCAGCCTTGGTCGCCAGGTAAGGAATCTGCCGCGGAGAAAGGATGGCCTCCTGCCCCTTTGGCAGCACCAGATCGGCACCATCGTAGTTGCGATGCACGATTGGCTCGACATCGCTGGCCTTGTAGGCGGGCGACGTGTCTACGTGAGCCAGGAACGCGACCGTGGGCGCGTGCTCGTGGCCAGGAGTGGCAGGCAGAGTCGCCAGCACCACAGCGTAATCGGTTAGCGTGACATCCTGCAGGCCGAGGCTTCGGAGTTCCTCCACCAGTAAGTTGAGCAGGTTGTACTGCTTCTCTGTGCTGGGGATGGTGGTTGAGTATTCGTCCGCCTGCGTGTCGATCCGGCAGTAGCGAATGAGGCGTTCTTCGAGTTCGCGGTCGAATGCGTCACTCATACGGGTCCCTCCTCAGGGCTGTGATGCGTCGCGGGTAACGGGCTGAGAGGCGAAAGATTCGGCCCCTACAGTTCCAAGAAAAGTGTGCAGCGCGTTGCCCCTAGACGCTGTTGTAGTGTGGTTCAGGGGCGGCGCAAATAGGTCGAAGAGCCAGTCGCCGGAAGTATCGTAGAGGCCCGCAGTCGCCATCACCGCCAGGGTGCTCTTGCTGCGCCCTGGAGTGACGACGCGGTCGCCCGTGACAGGATTCACTCCCGCATTGGAAGGTGGGTCCTATGACAGCGAGGGCCTGAGCGGTGACGTTGAGCCAGCACAGGCGGAAAGAGAGGCCGGTCGTTGCGGTGGCACATGTATACAGCCGGCCGTAGTTCTCCAGGAGTTGGGAGACAGCACGGTCGCGCTGGGTGGTGGCGCTGGCCGAGGCGTAAACCTCTGCACGAAAGTATTGAGTGCTGAGGATCAGGATCATGGCGATCACCGCGGCGGGATTCAGCGCGATGCCGATACCGAGCAGGAAGCTATCGATCAGCGGAGCGTTTACCACCGCCGGACTGCTCGTTGGCTACTGGCTCCGCAGGTCGCATCCATGACGGCGCGAATCATCGCATCCGGAGCGCGTTGGCGCAGGGCATGGAGCATCAGCCTGGAGGATGTGTGCTTTCCCATCGCTCACACGTGGGAGCGCGGCCGGGTGCGCGGCCAGGGCATAGCCGTTGAGCCTGGATGCCGTTATGCCTGGACGGTCAACCCCACACTCCACCCGTACAACCAGCTCTACCCCAGCTTCGTCGAGGCCTCCATTGGCGGTGGCAACGCCAGCCGCTGGGTAAACGCCCGCTTCGAGGAACTGATGGCCCAGGCCGCTGCCTACACCGAGGAGGACGAACTGGTCACCATCATGAAGGAAGCCCAGAACATCCTCACCGAGCAGGACCCGCCCGCCATCTACTACGGTCAGCAGCTCTGGTACACGGTGCTGCGCAAGGATATCGAAGGTTTCGGCTGGAACCCGCTCTACCTCAGTTCATACCACCCGCTCCGCAGCCTGACACGCGCCGCGGCCTGATTTCCCACTTTCCCTGGCTGGGCCCGGCGGCGTCCGCATGCTGCCGAGCCCACTGGTTTCTTCCCTGGTTCATGGGTCACGCCATCTGCAAGAAGCCATGACCCCGCAGTTCCACCTCGAGAACGGAACACGGCATAGCGTCGAAGGTGCGGCCCTGTTTGACGGATTGGAACAACCGAGAGACAGCGAGAGGGGTGCGCTAGCGTGCCTGCCCCTCATTGCCTGCCGCTCACGTGATTGCCGCCCCGTTCGCGCAGCTAGGGCCAAGTCAATGCTTTCCCGTAGTCAGGCGAATTCCCCGTGCCATGCTCTGGCATTGCGTATGCATCATCACCACGTCCGTCACGATCGGTGCTGACGTGAAGGGTGGGAGCATATGGCGAGGGTGCTTCTGGTCTTTGTTATCGCATTCGGGGTTGGGGTGCTGAGTTACGGCGCGGCCTTCATGCGGTCGGGCGATGAGCGCGTGCAGGAATCCGCGGAAAACCTGGACGATCTCGTCGCCAGGAGTCCACGGTTGGAGCAGGAGCACGCGTGGTACGAAGAGCCGATCCATGTAGCACTTGCCGGCGCCGGTATCACCTTGGCGTTCGGCGGCTTCGCCCTGATGCTGGAGCACACCCGCCCGGACGACGCGGTGTAGACACCCTCGCTGGGATCGGGAAGGCACTTCCTGTGGCGTCGGTCACTAAAGATTCCCAGGCCGACTGACGTCTGTTACCAGTAATGCGAGAACTGTGAGACGGGAAGCCGGGAGGCGGTCCTCTCGTTGTTCGTGCAACGCGAGGGCGGGCGCTGGCGGGCCAGTAGCTGTAAACCGCTTGATCACACCAAATCCACCTCCCGTGCTGCGAGCGAAGGCTCTTCTCCCGACCAATTGCTCCGGAGGGAGTTGGGGTGAAGGTCGTTCAGCAACTCTGTGGCAGCCTGAACTCGTCGCACGCGATCTTCACGCTCGGCCCGACCGCCGCAACATCCAGTTCATCGCGGAGAACGGTAAAGACCGACACGTCCAAGGTTCGCCTTTGGTGGAGTGATAGGGACCTGAAGACCGCCTGACGACAGGCCGAGACAACCAAGGGACACGTGAATGGGGCAGCATCTCGGCCGCCCCAACTCTGTGTCAGGATCGCTGGCCTGATGGCGGGCTGATCACGGCCTCGATCTTTTCCCCTGTCGGCTTCACCACGGAGAGACAGCGAGCGCTGCTGTCCTTTCAGGACTGGCAGCATTCGTTACCCAGGCGCAAGCGGACTGCCGTGAGCGGTTGTAGAGACCCATGGCAGTCTTTTCTCACCAGCCGCCTACAAAGGGACATGGTTCGCTCAACCGGTCGTCACCGAGCATCCGCGTTACCACTAACCCGGGGAGATTCCACGTCCGAAAACCTGGGCAACCTCCCGGCAAAAAGTGGGATATCTCTCCGATGAGATCCGTTTCACGTGGGCGTAGTCTCGATGTGCCTGGTCCGTGACCAGGTCGAGTGCCGAGTTGATGACTGGGGTCGCCACCTCCGATGAGGAGCGCGGTCTCGTTAACGCGCACGTCGATCTTTCGTGAATGAGGGGCCGGATCACGTCCGAGCCACTGAGAGGAGAAACGCATGAATCGCATAGCCCGCTTCTTGATGATTGTCGGCGCCCTGGCGTTGATCGCCGGTCTCGCGGGAAGGGTGACCGCCAAGGGCCGGCACACTCACGCTACAAGTAAGCCGGCTCCAACCAGGAAAGTCCCTTCGACCCTGACGCCACCGAGCAATGCCGCCCTCCTCTTCGAGTTCGAGGCGCAGGGGGACCAAATCTACGCCTGCGAAGCCAAGCCTGAAGACCCCACGACCTTTACCTGGACCTTCAAGGCGCCGGAAGCCGAACTGCGCAATGCGCGAGGTGAGGTCGTGGCCACCCATTTCGCCGGTCCGACGTGGCAGGGCAACGACGGCAGCGCCGTGGTCGCCGCGGTCGCCGAACGCGCTGACGCACCGAGCAAGAAGGCGATCCCGTGGCTCCTGCTGAAGGCGAAGTCACATACGGGTAGCGGCGCATTCTCCACCATCACCTACATTCAGCGGCTCGACACCAAGGGAGGCATCGCGCCAGTCACCGGGTGTGATGCGGCTCACGCCAACGCAGAAGCGCGCGTGCCCTACGAGGCGATGTACGCCTTCTACTATCCAGCCGCGTCCTGATCTGCAAAGCGATGACACGAGCCACAACGCCCATGCGCGCTTCGGTCACCGTAGCCGCCTATGGCGAGGGCATCTGTCCTAGCGACGAGGGCTCCTGGCAGATGCTGCATCTGCCAGGAGCCCTTTATCGATATACATCACATCATTCCGGAGACCGAGGGGGCCGGAAACCGACAGCAACGCCGCTCCGCTCTGCCGCAGCCGCCAGCGGCGGGAAGGGGACAATCTCAAGCATCGGGCCCTGATCCGGAAATCACGAGACAACTGGTACGACAAGGTGATTATCGCGCCCACTGGGTGCGGATCGCTCTTGAAACGGTGGACTACTCGACCCACAGCGCGGACCTGCCCTGGTCGATGCCGTGCAGCTGCGGATCGCCGGACTGCCGGAAGAAGGCGACGCATGAGGATTGGCAGCAGCCTGACGTGCAGGACCGCTACGCCGGGCACTTCAGCCCGGTCCTCAATCGACGAATTGGTGCCCACTCATCAGCCGGGGTGACGCAGGGACAGCGAGAAGGTGCAGCCAAGGGCCTGGCACTCATCATCTACGGGTCCTGAGTTGTCAACTGATCGCTGCACTCCACTCGGCCACAATCCCGTTCGCGACGTCGCTCTTCGTGAGGGACGTGATCACTTTGGAGAGGCTCGGCACGCTCGTCGATTGATCTTCCCTGTCTGAGTCTGTGAAGAGCCGCACCTGGCCCGACGAGTGCTCGCTGATCTTGAACGTCAAGGTGAGTTCAGGCTCCCCGTAGCCAGGTCTTCCTCCCTCGTAAATTCGCATCGTGCATGACTTCGGCCCCTGGAAGGCGTACTCAAGACGATGTGGCGGATCGCCCTTCCCAAGCGCACTGTTCACCTCGTCGAAGGCCGGGACGAGCACGTCATCCATGAACGCTTGAAGCTTCGCCTTCATGGCGTCTCGCTTCACCGTTTCCGCGTCATGGGCCGTCTGCGTTGCCTGCTTCTTGACCACTTCTCTTGCCAACGCGTCGGCAATGGCCTTATCGATTTCTCCCATGATCCTGGTCCTCCGCTCAATTCGATTACCAGCATCAAGTATCAGGTGTACGTCTGACAAGGCGAAAGGGAGGCCAACAGGCCTGGCCCTATCGTTCGCCACTGATCTGGTGCAGAAAGTCGTGCAACTCGTATTCATGCCTGCCCAGATCTATTCTCGAAGCGCGTTCTGGCTCGTAAGCTGGATCAATCATAGGAAATTGGCCTCTGCCAACCATTCCGAGCCAGGACGACGCCAGTGCCAACGCGGTGAGCATCTTCGATCCAGGGCACACGTTAGCTTCCGCTGTAGCCCATGGGCATGGATCACCACCAGGTTCATAGGTCGAGCGTTCATCTCTCGGACCGCCCATCAGGGCAGGGAATCTGTTGACGCAAACCGAGTTTCAGGGCAACGAGAAGCCGGGAGCGATGGCCCCCGGCTTCTCGCTACTCCATGTCTGGACCGTTGATGGCTAGGGTGCTGGAGTCGCCGCAACCCCTGCTGCCTGCACATCTTCCTGGGTGATCACGCCTAGATCCATCAGGTGTCCAAGCCGGTCAATGACCGGCCACACATGGGCGATCTTGCCGCACTCGAACTGGAAGAAGAAGGAGCCGACCCACTCAGCGTCGCGCTGATCCTCAGGAACGCTGATCTCCTGGCCGCTAATCCTCATGGTCTCTCCCTGAAGCGTCCCACTCCAGGAGACGTATGCGGCGACTGTGTCACCCTCGGCAACGATATGGTCGATGGTCATTGTGGCATCCGGGAAGGATGCCTGCTGGCCCTGGAGAAAGCCCCCGGCATCGCCGGGGCGTTCACCCCGGGAATGCGAGTGATAGGTGATCCCATCTGCTGTCAGGGCGCCAGCCGCGTCAGCACCATCATCCGAGTGGACTGCTGCGAGAAACTGGTCGACAGCTTCTTTGTTCTCATCGGCGCTGGTGGCAACACAGCCTGTGGTGGGGGTTGCTGATTGCGCAATGGAGACCGGTGGAGCAAGCAGCGGCTGGATACCCACAAATGCAAGGACGGGGACGAGCAGTGCTGATCGTCGCATGGACTTCTTCTCCTCCGTGAGTCAGGACGTGCCGGAGTTAGGCCTGAGTGGCCGCGGACATCGTCCTTACGTCATCGTAACACCGGCCTGCCATGCCTCTCTGGATTGCAATTGAACGTGGCCACAGTGATCATCTGTACCAATGCCGACTCCCCGCACCCGACATCTTGAGAGGTGCCTGTATTCGGAAGAGCCATGCATGGGGTGAGGGCAGCATGAGCCAGGGAACAGATGACAAAGACAACACGAGGCCCCGGCTGCAGACCACCATCGACGTGATGGCCGCAATGCCAGGGCCTCGCATCAAGCGTTCAATGCAGGCGACGAAATAATCTCAATGGAAGGGCTAGCCCCTGTGCCTGCACGAACACTCGCTGCTAGATAGCACGGTCCTGATCAACACGCGTCTCGGTGAGCATGCTCTCATCGACGACATCGACTTCTTCCCGGCGGACGGTACCCCGCACCTGCTCGGTGTGCTGGATGGCATCCTTGCTGACCACGACCTCTTCGGCCACCCGGGCCTGCTTGCGCAGTTCGACTTCCTGCTGGGTCAGCGGCACGTCGATGACCATCTCCTCGAAGGCGTCCGCGTCGTTGACGCCCGCTGCGCGATCGACCACGCGCCGCTCGACCCGGATCTGCTCCTCGGTCACGGGCACTTCGAGCACCCGGTCTTCGGCCACCACCGTCTTCTGGATGCGGGCGGCCCCGGCCTCGGTCTCCCGGACCGTGGCGGTCAATTCCTCTTCCCGCAGCGGAATGACCAGCTCGTCCTGGCTGGTGGCCTCATAGCCGGCCACCTGGTGCTGTCCGCCCACCGGCGCCTGCTCCATCGTGGTGTCGGTCTGCCAGGCAGCGGCATCGACGGTCGTGCCACTGACCAGGTCGGTGGCGGGCATGGTGGACATGCTGGTATCGGTCAGCGTGGTGCTGGTGCTGGTGCTGGTGCTGGTGGTGGTGTCGGGAATGGTGTCCCAGCCACTGTGCAGGGCGGTGTCCTTGGGGACGTTGAGGACGACCTGCCCGTCCTGGACCTGGCTGATGGCGCTCACGGGGATGTAGTAATCGGTCGGGAAGAAGAAGCCCTTCTCCACGACGAGATAGGTGGACTGCACTTCGGCCACGGACCCGACCTTGTCCCCGTCGCTGCCGTAGACGTCGCTCCCCACCTGCACCTGGGACATGTTGTTCGACCAGCTCATATTTGCTCTCCCTGGTTACTACCCTGGCGGGTTTCCGGAGTTCGTTCAGCGGGGCGGCCACGTTGGAGCCGTCCCTGTACTACCTATGTCGCATTCCCTGTGCCGCATGACTCCCAACCGTAGCGAATGCATCCGGTCGAGTTCTTGAGACCGAGCGGTCGCTACCTCATCCCACTCTTCGCTTGCCAGTGGCACGCATCCTGCCTTTCTGGAGGTGACGCCCCACGTCATTCCAGAAAGTTTGGGAGGTTAGACAATGTCGCTTGCTACGCCACGCGATCTATTCGTCCATGAGCTGGCGGATGCCATGAGTGCGGAGCAGCAGATTCTCAAGGCCATGCCGGATCTGCAAAAGGATGCACAGCATCCAGAGTTCAAGACCGCGCTCAAGGAGCACGAGGCCGAGACCAAGCAGCAGGTCAAGAATTTACAGGCGGTCTTCAAGGCACTCGGTGAGAAGCCGGAGGAGGCTACGTGCCTGGGCATGCAGGGTCTGATAGACGAGCACCGGGCCATGCATGAGGAAGACCCCTCGCCCGAAGTGCTGGAACTGGCCACCTTGAGCGGAGCCGAAAAGACCGAACATTACGAGATCGTGGCCTACACGGGCCTGGTCCAGATGGCTAAGGACCTGGGCGAGAAAGAGGCCGCGCAGTTGCTGCAGGAAAACCTCGACCAGGAAAAAGCCATGGCCAAGCGGGTGGCCGATCTGACGAAGGCGATCAGCAAAGAGATCAAGGCCGCCCAGAAGGAAGCTGAAGCCGTTACCGCGTAACCAACTGCCTGTTAGTGCCACGGATGAAACAAGACGCCGGCAGCCCTGCCGGCGTCTTGTTGTGCCCCGCTAGACGGAGCAAGTGCTGCTTGAATAACACAGGAAGTGGATCAGGGCCCCGGCTCTCGTCCGCCCTGTGCTAGCCGATGGGGGTGATCGGTGTTCCGCTGGCGAGCGGGAGTGGCTGGATTTCCGTCGTCTCGTTCAATGTGCCTATGTCGAGCACCTGGACGCCATGATTCTGGCGCAAAAAAATCGGCAGGGAACCCATCGCGAAAGGCGAATGGTCCCTGCCGAGGGCTTGCGTTGACGCAAGCAGCTCTATGGCTGCTTGTTAGCTAACGAAAGCGAGGTTGTAGCTGCCGCCGGAGGCGTCAGAGATCGAGGTGCCGCCGCTGGCGGTGACGCCAACACCGGTGGAGTTGGCGACTGCGCCGCCGTCCACGTAGACCTCGCCCCAGGTGTCGCCAACGCCGATAGCGTTGCCGGCGTTGCCGCCGCTGTTGATGTTGCCGAGGCTCACCGCGCCGCCATTGGCAGACGAGGTTGCCACGCCGCCGTTACCGGCCGAAGCGGTATCTGTGTATTGCATGAACGAAACCCTCCCGAAAACGTAGAACGACGCTGTCCGCACAGCACGTCTATTCTACGGTATCGCACGGATTTTGAACGTACATGCACAAAAGCTGGGAATTCGCTGGGATTTTCAGGCATCGTGGCCTGCAGATTTGCCCTGTTGGTCAGGCGACGCGTTGAGGCGCAGGAGGCGAAATTGCTCGGCGGCGGCGTGATTTCCTTGCCTTGTTCCTGGTGGTTTCGTTACTGGTGGGCGGTGTAGCCACCCTGGCGGAAGCAGGAGTCCGGCCGGATGAGCGCACCCGACGGGTGGGTGCGCAGAAGTTGACACCATGCAAATACCAAAAACGCACTTGGTGCGGCTACCTGCAGGTACCGCTGGATCGGGATGATCCTTCCCGGAGATTCACGCGGTTGGCACGTTCCCTCGTGTCCTGGAGGAGCAGGTGCTGCCGGCAGCGGTCCCCGGCAATGCGGCGAGTGATGCGGAGCGGCGGCTTGCTGCAGTGACTGTGGCGACCGCGGGTGACGCGGTGGCTCACGTACCACGCCGGGGCAAGAAGGGGCCGGGGTTGCGAGGGAATTCCATAACTGCAGCCCACGCAAGAAGGGTCCGCTCACGTTGAAACTCGTGAAGGCGCGCTATACCGAGGATGTTACCGTGAGCGGAACGGTGGAGATTCCCGGGGATCCGCACGGCGCGATCGTGGCCAAACTCTCCGCAAGCGCGGATTCCCGGGAACGGATGAAGCCCATCGCGACCTGGTTGCCCCTGGATCCCGGCGCCTCGGCAACGGCAGAGGGAACGGCCGGGAAGGCAACGCCGCTGCGGATCACCATGCCGGCTCCATAGGGGACGGCATGGTGATCCGCAGCGGTAGACACATCGTGAATACGTGTCCGTATGCATCTTTCGCGTGATTTGGCAAGGTCCATTTGTTGCCCGATCCCTGTACGCACGCGCGTTTCGGGGTATAGTGCGGCAGGCACTTCGGTGCCCGTTACGCGGAATTTTACATTTGCGCGGATGCCTCCGGCTGGTGGCCAGCCGGGGGTCTTGCATGCGGCAAGGCAGAGCGCCAGGAGTCCGGCAACGTCGGCCGCACTGCAGGGCGACCTTTTGAGGGAGGGGTCGAGTGCGAGCGGAGGTCAAGGAGCTGTCATCGGCCGCTCCGGCCGTAAACGCTGCACGGTCCCTCTTTTTCATTGAATACGGCATGGGTCACAAAACGCACCATCGCTTCCTGGAGGAGCACCTGGGGCGTGATCCTCGCTTCGATCCCACCCTGATTCGTCTCTACTGGATGGACGAGCTGGCCGAATGGCTGGGCAAGTATCACTTGCTGCCGATTGACGGCGGGTTGGACTTCTGGACGTGGTGGATCTTTCAGTTCAAGCGGCAGCAGGTGCGCTATTTGCTGCGGCGCTATGAAGCAGAAGAACTCGATCTTGTCTACATCCATACCCAGACAGCGGCAACCTCCATCCTCGATCTGCCGAAGCACGTGCCAGCCGTCGTCTCCATCGACCTGACGTGGCACCTGGCGTTCCAGGAATCGCGCTTTCACAACTCGCCGATGTTGCGCGCTACGCTGGATCTGGAGCGGCGGATTTTCGAGCGTTGTGACCTGGTGATCTCCTTTTCAGACTGGGCGGCGGCTTCAGTTATTGATGATTACCGCATACCGGCTTCCAAGGTGAAGGTGGTGCGCAATGGGGTGACCCTGCCGCCACCACTGACCGGGCTGCGCACCGTGCACGCGCCGAATGGCCACGGCCATGCGAATGGCAATGGGCACCACGGCAACGGGCACCATGCGAATGGCAACGGGCACTCTCCAAACGGGAATGGCCGCAAGAATGGCCACCGCGCGAATGGCAATGGCCACGCGGGTGACGATCTCCTGAAACTGGGCTTCGTCGGCAATGGCTTCATCCGCAAGGGCGGCGACCTGCTCCTGAAAGTCCACCAGGAGCATTTCTCGGAGCAGGCGCACCTGACCCTGGTGACGCATGATCCGCCCCGTGGCCTGAACGGCTTGCGCAATGTCGATATCCGGACCGAAGTGCCGTGGATCGAGTTGATGACCGAAGTGCTGCCTAGCTTCGACGTGTTTGTGTTCCCGACGCGTTACGACTACTCACCGTACGCGGTCATCGAGGCGATGACGGCAGGGGTGCCGGTGATCTCGACCCGGGTTGGCGCGATTCCGGAGATGGTCGAAGACGGTGTGGGCGGATTCCTGATCGAAGCAGACCGCGAGGCTCCGCTCGCGGACCGTATGAGCTGGGCGATTGATAACCGGGCACAACTGCCTGCGATGGGCGAGCGCAGCCGGGAGCGCGCCGAAATCCACTATGCCGCCGAAACGAACTACCCGCTGCTCCTGGATACCCTGTCCGACATGGCACGCAAGCCACTGGTCACTGGTGGTGGTCGCCGCGTGGTCGGCGTCGGGGTTTAGCAGCTGTTTTGCCGCGAGCAAACGCGGGGATGGCAATCCAGGCCACTCCCGCGAGCCTCACCCCTCCCAAACCGGTGACAAGGATTGGACGTGGGCCATCTCCAGGTTGGAGCTGTTACGATCCGACGACCTGTGACAGGAAATCCTGGGCGGGCTTCCCGCGCTATGTACTCAGCAGGATGAACACGACGTCTGTACCGTGAGCCTCTGGCTCAGACAGCCGCCAGGCAGCGCGAGATGCTTGATCAAGACTGGCATGGAGCACTGTGCAGTCTTTTGCACGGGTAGACAACTCAGCCACCCCGCGCCTTGCTGAATGGCGCCTGATCGAGCTCAGGACTGTTGCAGAGTTTCTCTAACTCCGCGAGCAGGTGGTCGATGTCGAACGGCTTCAGCACGACCACCACACCCATGGTATCCAGGTGGACTTGCAACTCTTCAACCAGCTTGGCTGCCGCTGTGCAGGCAATGACCGGGATATCCTTGGTCTCACGATCCATTTTGAGAAGTTGCAGAAACTGCCAGCCTTTGCCTTCGTCCATGATCACGAAATCCAGGACGAGCACGTCGGGTCTGGCATCCCTGACTCGGCCAAGCATTTCGACGAGTTCTACTGAGAATCCGTCTGTCGTGACCCGATAGCCTTCGTCCTCCAGTAACGAGCGAAAGAGCTCAAGGATGGCCACCGTGTCGTTGATGACGAAGACGTGCTTCTGTTTCGCCTGCGCGTTGGCTTTGGCCACCAAGCGTTCTCCTGCCAGAACTTCATGTTTCAGTTGAATCGCGACGCATGGTACCGCATTACGGTACGCCGATTGTCCAGATTGGTGGAGGGTCACGTGGGATAGGCAGCCCGCAGGTGAGGCAGGACCTCTTTCGCGATCTGCCGGAACGCCTCGTGCTGGGCAGGATCGGCCGGGTAGTAGATGCCGACGTCACGGATGCCCAGACTCGCGATCTGCGTTACCTGCGCGGTGAACGCTTCCAGCGATGCGTAGTACGACATCGCGCCGCCTCGTGGCCGCGCTTGCACGTCGAACATCGTGTAGGAGCGGCGCACTGTCGCGGGATTCCTGCCTATCTCGGAGCAGGCCAGGTCCATAGCCACGCAGCGGGCGCGTGTTTCTGCCAGTTGATCAACAAATTCTGCCTGAAATGAGAGGCTGTTCCAGGTATCTGCATGGCGGGCCGCCAGCGTCATCATCCGTGGCCCAAGCGCAGCTACCAGCAAGGGTGGGCGCGGCAACTGCCGTGGCCGGGGCTGCATCACGTGTCCTTCCACCGCGTAGAACTTGCCGTGGTAGGTGGTGACCTCCTGGCTGAGCAGCAGGGAGACGAGCTCGCAGTATTCGGCAAAGCGCGCCACTCGCTCAGACGCAGTCCAGTTCGGCAACCCGGCCATGGCGTACGAGGGGTCTATGGTCAGCCCGGTGCCAAGGCCCAGTTCGATGCGCCCATGCGAGATGTGGTCCAGCGTCAGCACCTGGCGTGCCAGCATGGCCGGGTTCCGCAGTGGGATCTGCGTAACGACCGTGGTCAGGCGGATGGTGGTGGTCGCCTCGGCCAGGGCGCCGAGGGCGCTCCAGGCTTCAAACCAGGGACGGCTGGGATCGGTCCAGTCCACCAGGTGGTCCGCCAGGGCCACCGCCTCAAAGCCAAGGGCTTCGGCCTCCAGCACGCGGGCCTTCACCGTGTCCCAATCGGTGTTGGGAACGATCTGGACGTGAAAGCGCAACGGGTACCCCATGGCTGGACCATAGCATGTGACGCTCTGTCTGGGCAGGTAGATGACTCGGCCACGTGCATATGCCAGCAATAAGATCCTTCGACACGCTCAAGATGACACCTGAGGGTGGTCGCCAGTAGCGTGATGCCCTCTTCCGCATCCTTGCGATGTCAGCGACAATGCGCGCATGGTTCGGCGCCGGGGGCAGGACGTGAGTGCCCCGGATCAGGACGGCCTGCGAGAGGACAGATCTCCATGCGTGCAGCAGTGCTCGAAGCGATTCCCTCCATGCTGGAGGTTGGCGACGTCCAGGTGGATGCCCCACGTGGGCGCGAGGTGCTGGTGCGGACCGCCGCCGCCGGCCTCTGCCACAGCGACCTCCATTTTATGGAAGGGAAGTACGCCTACGAGACCCCGACAGTGCTGGGCCACGAGGTTGCAGGCATCGTGGAGGCTGTGGGTGATGAGGTCGTGGACTTCACGCCTGGCGACCATGTCATTGGCTGCCTCTCCATCTTCTGTGGCCGCTGCGAGTTCTGTCTGTCTGGCCGTCCGGTGCTGTGCAGCCGGCAGGGGCTGGAGCGGGACGCAAATGAGCCTTCCCGGCTGTCACGTAACGGGGAGAAGGTGCACCAGTTCCTGCGCCTCTCCGCGTTTGCCGAGTATTTGCTGGTCCATGAGAACACCCTGGTCAAGATCCGCGAAGAGATGCCGCTGGACCGCGCGGCGTTGATTGGGTGCGCCGTGACTACCGGTCTCGGCGCGGTCTTCAACACAGCAAAGGTGACGCCGGGTAGCACGGTGGCGGTGATCGGCTGCGGCGGGGTGGGATTGAACACGGTCCAGGGCGCCTGGATTGCGGGCGCCAGCCGTGTGATCGCCATCGATATGATGCCCTGGAAGCTGGATCTGGCCCGTGAGTTCGGCGCCACCGATACGATCAACGCCGCGGATGGCAACGCGGTCGAGCAGGTCCTGGAGTTGACGGGCGGTGGCGTGGAGTACGCCTTTGAGGCGATTGGTCTGAAGGTAGCTGCCGAGCAGTCGTTCGCCATGCTGCGCAAGGGAGGTACCGCCACGATCATTGGCATGATCCCGGAAGGCCAGAAGATCGAGCTTCCTGGCTCGGAGTTCCTGGACGAAAAGAAGATCCAGGGTTCCAACATGGGCTCGAACCGCTTCCGGATCGATATGCCGCGCTACGTGGATCTCTACCTGAATGGCCGCCTAAAGCTGGATGAACTCGTTTCCGCCCGCATCTCGCTCGACGAGATCAATGAGGGCTTCGAGGCCATGCGGCGCGGTGAGACGGCGCGCAGCGTCGTCATTTTCTGAGGCGGTTCAGAAGCCTCGCGCGGTGGGATGACTACCTTGTGCGAGTTTGCCATCATGGCCCATCGCATGTGCATTGGAGTTGCATTCTCAGGGCGTTTCGGCCGCCACATTCCGCCTTCGGAGCTTGGACGTCCCGGGTGGGCTCCTCAAGGAGCCCACACCTCCCATTAAGGAAGCGACTATAGACGCAATGTAAGCGGCAATCGGCCCAGGTAGGTCAATTGTCATCAAGGTCCTCCTTGCGTACAACGCGGGTCCAAGTGGTAGCGAGGATGTCCCAGGTAGCCCTCAGGCGGCAGCGTCGACGCGATCAGCGTGGGCGGTGGTGCGGGCGGCCACGTCGATGAGGTCAGAGACGGCACCGGGCTGAGATATGGTGACGGCGTGGGAGGCGTCGATCTCGACGGTCGTCGAGCCGGCCCGGCAGGCCATGAAGCGCATGGACTCGGCTGGAATGGCCAGGTCCTGGGTGGTCACCAGGGTCCACGTGGGGGATCGTCTTCCAGGCTGCCTTGGTCGCCTTGTCCTCCAGCGCGGAGGCAGCGATAGGCCGCTGCGTGGCCGCCATGAGCGCGGCGACCTCCGGCGCGACGTCGGCGGCGAACACCGTACGAAACTGATCCTGCTGAACGTACAAGTCGGTGCCGGTCTCACCGTTGGCACGGGGGAACGGCACGGATTCGAGCGCGGGCTGAGCAGGCCGCCCGGAAACTTGGCGGCCAACTCGGCTGTGCTCTCGCCGACCTCCAGGTGGAAGCTGGCCACGTACACGAGGGCCGTGACGCCGGAAGCGCCGTCCGCCGCCTCGCTTATGACTGATGTAGGACACGCAGGAGATCAAGATGCCGTTGACGGAGAATCTGCAGGGGGCGTGTAATATGTTGCATGCCGCTTCCTCAAGATTTCCCACCCATCGACCGCCGGTTGCTCCGTGACAACGTCTACGGCCGCTTGCGTGACGCCATCGTCAACGGCACGTTGGCTCCCGGCGAGCAACTGCGCGACGGTGAACTCGCCGATTGGCTCGGTGTCAGCCGGACACCAGTCCGCGAGGCGCTGCTGCGGCTGGCAGAGGCGGGGCTCGTGGTGGCCCTGCCCGGACGCTCCACGACCGTGAGCTGCCTCGACATCCGTGCCATCCGCGATGCCCGCGACGTGGTCGCGGCCATGCACGATCTGGCGGTGCGAGAGGCAGTGGGGAAGCTGACGGTAGCCGACCTGGAGGCGATGCGTGAGGCCAATCGCCAGTTCCGTGCGGCGATCGAGCTGGGCGACATGGAGGCGGCGCTGCGGGCGGACGACGACCTGCACGGCGTGCCCGTGACTGTAGCCGGGAACCGGGCGCTGATCGCGGTACTTGAGCTGTTCACGCCGGTGCTGCGCCGCGCTGAGCGGTTGCGCTTCTCCTCGTTGGACGGGTGCGCGTCGATCGCGCGGCACGACGAGCTCATCCGGCTCTGCGCCGCAGGGGACACCGATGGAGCCGCGGCGCTTGCCTTTGACACCTTCCACAGCCTGCCGGCCAGCGAGGATTGACGATCGCCCTGTCCGACCGGTCTGGACGTTAGGACGCTCGGTGGGGCAGGCAAACGGCCCCTGCGCGGCAAGGCCCGGAATGCGACAGCATGCGGCAGAACCCGACGACGAATTGCGTTGAAGATGACAGGCATCCGGCGCTGCCAAGCGGGGAAAAGGCGTGGTGGGCCAATTATGGGCGTTATGGAGACCGACCGAATACACGATCCAGCATCTACTTGCTGAACACCTCGCAGATCGGGATGGATTATGCCGCTGGCCAGACGCTGTGATTCGTCAGAGACGAAAGTGTCATCCTGGTCACTGGCCCAAACCATGGGGGCAGGGCAACTTCGATTTTAGATGGGCATCATGCGTTGGCTCAGACAATTGGCAAGGACAACCACAGAACAACAGCTGAATGAAAATGCACGAGAACCTGTCCTCGTAGGCTATTGATTCGATTGGACAGTCATTTGGTGTCATGGGACGATAATGAAATTCGCTGCTTCGCCCGCACCAATCAACTGAACGGGGAGTTCAAGCTGACTCCAACCGACGAGGGGCTGCTCGAGTCGTGCGCCAGATACCAGTACATGACCGTCGATCACTGGGAAAGTGGTTCCATGGTTACCCCGGCAAGGCGGCGATGTCTCGGGCTATCACTGACACGTCATTATTGAACTGGTGGCCGCCTGTTTCGAATACCCGAACCACGGCTTGCGGAAGGTCTCTCGCCCAGAGCGCCAGATGGTCGAATGGTACGACCTCGTCGTCGCGGCAGTGATACAGGTAGACCGGCATCCCTGGGTGGAGCCTGGCAGCGAACCCCGGTTGCAGCTCGAGTTCCTCGTAACCGTCGTAGCGCCACCCATCTCCTCCCCAGAACGGGCAGGCAACCAGGAATGCGCCGGCGATGGGCCGGTCGTCCTGGCGTTCGCTCAACCATTTCATGAGCACTGAGGCCCCAACCGAATGACCGGCAACGGCCACTGGTCCTGGCACGCTGGCCAGTTCTCGTTCAATGAACTGTCGCCACTCATCGTATGGGGCATCGTCTTCGTTCGGCATCCTCGGATAATGCACTTCGTAGCGCTGCCCAAGGCTCCGCCGCAAGCTTTCGGCCAGGGGCTGGTCCTCATCGTACGCGCCGCTGCCTGCTCCCTGGATGAACAAGACGTGCGCAGACATCGTGCGTCCCCTCCCTCTCATCAGGACTCTTGCCCACGCTCCTGCGTGACACCGGCGGCCATCTGGCTCCAAGCGCCGTGCGAACCGGCCATCCTACTGTCGCGGCATTCTCGGCCTGTTCCCGATTTGACCGGCGGACTGCCAAATCCCTGGCAGCCTGGCGCCTGGGGTCCTCTTATTCTCCATACATGGCCACGGCGCTGGTGAGCCGGTCCCGGAAACCTGGGTGGAGACGAAGCACTCTGGGACCTGGCCTCACTGGCGTCGTGGCGTTTCGCTTCGCTCAGGGGAGAAATGACGCTCGTTCATTGAAGCGACGCACCGCTCCCATGAGCCCTTTAACCTTCTCCCCCTGAGCGCGCAGCGCGACGCCCCTGAGGCCGTCGGCCGGCACCCCCTGAGCGAAGCAACTCCCCCTCACACAATGCCGTGCGCGTAGGCGTAGGCGGCGGCTTCGGCGCGGGAGCCTAGACCGAGCTTGGCATAGATTGATTGCAGATGGCGGGCGACGGTGCGCGGGCTGATGTAAAGCTCGTCGCCGATCTCGGCGTAGCTCAGGCCCCGTGCCACGAGGCGCAAGACCTCGGCTTCACGCGGGGAGAGCCCGGTCACCGCGTCTGTAGCGGGAGAGGCTACCTGCGTCTCCAGTTCCGCGATGCTCTGCAGCGCCAGCTCCGCGCGCAATGAGGTGCAGATCTGGCGGGCTGACTCCAGGGTGGATGCAGCGTCCCCAGGGCGGTCTTGCGCCTGCCGCAACACCGCCACCTCCAGCAGGGTGCGTGCCCGCTCATACGGCGCGGCGCAAGCGTCACAAAGGGCCAGGGCCGCATCGAGGTGGGCTTCCGCCTCTGCGAAGCGGCCCCGCGCGAGCGCCAACGCCCCCTGCATGCGCTCCACGGCCAGCACCATCAGCGGCTGCCGGGGTGACGCAGCCAGGGTGGCTGCATGGTCCGTGGTTGCTTCGGCCATCTCCAGATCACCGCGCAACACGTGGTAGCGCGCGTGCAGCAATGCACCCTGGGCCCGGTTGAGGATGCGTCCGCTCCAGGTCAACCAGCGATCATGGGCGGTGATCCACGACAGGCCGTTCGCCAGATCCCCCGCATCCAGGCAGAGCTCGGCGGCCAGGCGCTGCAGGGCGAGCATGTCCACGAAGTAGAGATCCCCCGGCTCGGTGGCCGGGCCTCCGGGAATCCCGGAGCGAATACGCCCCCAGGCGGCATCGCTATCGCCGCGGAGACGTTCGATTTCACCGAGCGCCGCGAGCGAGGAGATGCGCCAGGCCGGGACCTGCAGGTAGGCCTTGCCTGCTTCCAGCACGTCATCCCACTTGCCCTCGAAAATGGCCGGACCATAAACCTGGAGGAGCGGCCGCGAGCCAGAGAAGACAGCGAAGCTGGACAACCGCGCCATCGACTGCTCGTAGTCGTAGAGCAGCCGTTGCCGCTCGTGGACGTCGTCAGCGTGGTAGGCCATGGCGACCTCGAGAATCTCCCACTTCAGGGTCGAGGCCGTCATGAAGGTGCTGTCCAGGGCACGGAACTGGTCACGGGATTCGGCAAACGCCGCGTGGGCGGCGGCTGGACGGCCAAGGCCCGCGTCCACCAGGGCTAGGGCGATGTATGCACCACCCAGTTCGTTTCTCCGGGTCAGGGATTCGGCATCGGCGTCTTCGGCCAGCACGGATTCGGCAAAGACGCGCGCTTCGTCGTACCGGCCAATGAATGCCAGCCACTGGGCCAACAGTCCGCGCGACGGCACGTGCAGCCGCCCCATCCTGTTCAGTTCCGCGCGCTCCTGCGGCGGCAGGGCGTCCAGGGCCTTCACGCAGTCGCGCAGGTCGGCGAGGACGCGTTGCCCCAGGAACCCGCGAAGCCTAGCGCGCAGCCACCGCACGGCCAGCGCCAGCAGGGGATCCCGGGTGCCCTGGGCGGTGCGCTCTGCCGCGTCCAGGTGGGCGGTGGAACGCGCCAGGTCCACGTAGCGGTAGGACTCCGCCAGGTCCGCGTGCAGCCAGGCCAGTGCGTCAGACGGCCCTTGCCGCTCCAGGAGCGGCAGTGCCTGCTCGTAGCGGGCAATGGCGTCCCGGGCGGCGTCTCGGCGTTCCGCGCGTTGCCCGGCGCGAATCAGCCACTCAACAGCGCGGCTGTCCCCCGCTTGCACAAGGTGGAAGGCTACGGCCTCCGGCTCGGGCGAGGCTCGCTCTGCCAGCAGATCGGCGACCTGCCGGTGCCATGCGCGCCGTTGCAGCAGCGAGGCACTCCCGTACAGCGCCTCGCGGAAGAGCGCATGGCTGAATGCGAGCGAGGTGTGATCAGGCGTCTCCTTCAACAAATGGGCGGCGTGCGCCTGCTCGACCGCTTCGGCCAGAACCTCATCTGGAGCACCAGCGATGGCTTGCCACTGCTCGATCGGGATGACCTGCCCGATGACGGCGGCGAGTTGCAACAGGCGCTGCGTGGAAGGACCGAGCCGGGCTACTCGATCACCGATGAGTTGCCGCACCAGGGGGGGAACGGGCACTTGCGCCAGATCACCCAGCCGCCAGCCTTGCGCCGTGAGTGTGACGATCTGCTCATGCTCCAGGGTGCGGAGGAGTTCCTCCAGGTAGAAGGGATTCCCTTCCGTGTAGCGCAGCAGGTACGAGACCAGCCGGGCCTCTTCATCACCAGGCAACCGATAGCGGGCAGCGACGAGTCCCTGGATGTCCTGCGCGGCGAGGGCACGAAGATCGAGCCGGAGCGGGCGCCCCTCTCGAACGAGTTGCGGCAGCACCCGGTGCAATGGCCGATCCAACGTGAGTTCATTGTCGCGGAACGTGGCGATGATGAGCACCCGCCACGTTGAGACGCGGCGTACGATGGTGCGGAGCAGGTCAAGGCTGGCCTGGTCAGACCAGTGCATGTCCTCCAGCACGAGGACGACCGGGTGCCGGGCGGACAGTGCCGTCAGGAACGTCGTGACCTGCGTGGCGAGCGCATCCTTGCCGTCGATGATGTCAATCACGCCGGCGTCGTGAACGCTGGCCGGGAGGGGGGGACGTCCTTCCTCGACGGAAGTAGTGCGGAGCAATTCTGTCCAGGGGCCGTACGGAGCGCCGCTTTCCAGGTCGTAACAGTGCCCGGCAAGGACAACGGCGCCGTCGTGTTGGGCAGTGGCAACAAGTTCTTCGACCAGGGAGGTCTTGCCGACGCCCGCCTCCCCGGTGATGAGCGCGAGTCCCCCGGTGCCAGTGCAGGCGGCTCGCCAGGCAGCCTGGAGCGCCAACGCCTCCTCCTGCCGCCCATAGAGCCTAGAGGAAGTGCCTGCGGGAATCCCCTGAACAGGTTGTGCCCTCACCCGCAATGCTCCAGGATTCGCCGGTTGCAAGGCCCCGCGCGGTCAGGCGCAAGAGACCGCGGGGCGTCACAATATGTCTCAGACTCCGTTGCGAAAGATATAGACAATGGGCACTTTTGACCAGTGGGGGATCCGCTTTCCATCGTCATATGGTCAATTTTGACCATGGGCGGGGCAGGGATTGGACAATCACCTCTGGGCTCGGGCCAGTGATCAGAAACGTTGTCCCAGACTGGCTGCACTAAGTTCGCCTGCCAGGGTGGTTCCCCGTCGCCGGGCAGCGTCGTAGTTCTTCTTCGCCGACGCTCATTGACCTGGACAGACGCAACCCCATGCGTTGCCCGTTTTCTCCCTCGTTAGCCAGAACCTGGTACGCACAATTGACCATCGCGCCGGGTGAGTGCATGTGCGGCAATTGGTCAGTTTTGCGGCTGTCAGCGAACTGTTCCTGCCCTAATCTCTTACTCGTGGTCGCGGGGGTGGTGATGCCAGACCGGACTGAACTGGGTGGAGATCGTGCAACTCTGGTCATGCCCACCACCCCAACGACTCACTTGAAGCTTCGTGAGATACCAGGGAAACGAAAGGGGCCCGAAGGTGCCCACCGAACTCTTGATCCTCATAGCCGCCGTTGCTGGTTTCATCCTGCTCGACGTGGCTGCGATGCACTTCGGCGCGGACAGCCGCGCCCTCTCAGACGTGCAGCCACGTCCACTTCCCTAGACCAGCGGCGAAGTTCTTGACACCGGTGTCCTGCCCCAGCCTGGCAGCGACACCAACCTGGCGGAGCCGGAGCGCTTTGGCACGGCTCCAACCAGGGAATTCCTCAACCGGGAAATACGTACCTCTACGCATTCCCTACATCCTGGTTGAGGAGCATGATGGTTTCCAGGCAGCGAGCCCTTCCCCCCACGCTTTCCAGCCAGGCTCGCTACCTGACCATCACGTCCGTGTTTCTCCCTCATCTCTTGCCGGAACCTCCGCTGTCGCTCATGCGTCTCAGCAACGAGCCATGTTCGATCCCCATGTGGAGGTGAGTAAATGCGTTCCCTGTTGCAGGCCGCCCTGTTGGCCGCCATCGTGAGCCTGGGTTTGGCGCCCGGAGTCGCAACCCCGGTCCAGGCGCAGACGATAAGTACCCCGGTGCCCGGCGCGGAGACGGCCATCCCCCCAATTGTGTGGAGCATGACCGAGTTTCCCGCTGTTGGCCCCATCAATGAGCCGGGGCGTTACACGGTGCAGTTCCTGGAAGATGGGCAGATCAGCGCCCGCGCGGACTGCAACTGGGTGGCTGGCGCATGGACCGCCGCTGATGGCCTGATGGATGTCACCATTACGCAAACCACGCTGGCCCTCTGCCCGGAGGATTCCCTGGAGCAACCCTTTGCCCAGGCCCTGCATGATGCGACCGGGTACACCATTGATGGCTTCTCGCTGACAATCTCCGGCCCCACCGGCGACATGCGCTTCATGCCGAACGTCGCGACGCCGGCGTAGCGGGGGAAGACGGCCTTCGGGCCTTGGGGAAGACGCTCTCACGCGCTTGGGGAATAAGGGAGTGAGGAGTTTGCTCCTCCCGTAGTTCCATATCTCCTCAGCGAAACGTTCTCCCTGAGTGCGTCTTCCCTATTGATCCTCGTATTCCTCCAGCGGACGCTTGAAGGTGAGGAATCCCTGAGTCAACCTTCTGAAACGTCCGCCACGGTGACACTGACCGCGCTGCAGGTTCTGGTGGGAACCAGCTTGCACCCTCCGTGACCGGCCTCCCGCTCCAACTGCGTTTCTGCTGACCAATGTCCAGGTGCCTCGTCGGCTGAAGCGCATGAGGCGAGCAGCAGCGCGCCCTGCACCGTCACGGGCGACGATGACGTGCACCGGCTGCACCGGAGCGAGGGGATCTTCTGTGATGCCACGACCGATGGCAATTGTTCAGGTGGTTAGTGGCCCGAAGCAGTAGCGCTGCCCACCCCTGGGGCGGTAACCGGACATTGCCGTTGTGCGTTTTAAGAGGCAGGACAGCTGGTTGAGCGGCGTACGGAAACCCCAAAGGAGTGGGTCACGCCGCTCAGGTGATGGTCAGCTGTAGAGGATGTTTCTCGGTGAATGAGCGATTTTTCGATGGCCTGACACGCCGCGTGGGCGACAGCACATCTCCCACGCTACCTCGGCGTGGCCTGGTTGGCCTGCTGAGCGGAAGTGCCCTGGCGGGTGTGGCTGGTCTCGGTTTCCTGGCAGAGGACGCAGAGGCCAAAAAGAAGAAAAAAAAGAAGAAGGGGAAGTGCAAGGAAGACGGACAGAAGTGCAAGAAGAGCAAGGACTGCTGCGACAGCAAGTGTGACGATGGCCGTTGCGGCAGCCGCTGCCCGACGCGGGTTACCTTCAACACCCGTTGGGGTTCGTTTGGAACCGGCAACAGCCAGTTCAAGAACCCATGGGACATTGCGGTGAGCGTTGATGGCGAAGTATTCGTGACGGATACCGACAACCGCCGCATCCAGGTGTTCAATGAAAGTGGATCCTGGATCCGATCCTGGGGCAGTAGCGGTAACGGCTCTGAGCAGTTCCAGGAGCCGCGCGGCGTGGGCGTGAACCAGGATGGCGGGCGGACGCGCGTCGTCGTCTCAGACCCGGTGATGAATAGCGATTCACGTCGCTTGCGCCGCTTCAACACCACGGGTAGCCTGATTTCCGAGATGGGGCGCAGCCAGATGCCGAATCCGCGAGGCATCACTGTTGATAGCAATAACCGCATCTGGGTGGTTGATGGCTCCTCCACCGGACGCGTGTTCCTCTTTAACAGTGATGGCTCGTACAACAATAGCTGGACGCCGGATGGCAATGGATCGCTGTCGTCACCACACGGTATTGCCGTGTACAAGGACGGCAACGTGACCAACGTCTATGTGAGCAACACCGGCAACAACAAAATCGTCAAGTACCAGTACACCGGCAGCAGCCTGGACTTCGTGAAGGCCGCCGGCTCCCAAGGGAGCGGCTCCAGCTCCTTCAACGGCCCTTCCGGGATCGCGGCTGACAGTTGCGGCAACCTGTGGGTGGCCGACCGGAACAACAACCGCATCCAGATCTTGGACAAGGATCTCTCGTTCAAGAGCCGGTTTACCGCCTCGTTCGATCGGCCAACCGGGGTGGCCTTCGGCACCAATACCAAGCAGCTCTTCGTGGTCGACTCCGCGAACGCGCAGGTGCAGAAGTTCTCGCTGAGTTCGTAGCACTCTCGAAAGACGGCGCCGGGGTGATCTCCGGCGCCGTTTCATCTCTCGCGGGCCCTGTTCCCGCACGCGAGAACGCGACTGGTAATGACCCCGCCAAGCTGAAGCGCTGGATGACATACGAAGGGGAATCAGGGAATGGATGACCGGCAGTTCGATGATCTCTCGCGACGCATCGGTGTCTCACCGTTGTCACGGCTGCCCCGGCGTGGGCTGATCGCTGCGCTCGGCGGAGCCACAGTGGCCAGTGTGCTGCACCTGGACGATGACGCCGAGGCCAAGAAGAACAAGAAATGCAAGAAGGAAGGCCAGGGGTGCGACAAGAAGAAATGCAAGAAGAAGGACAAGAAGTGCTGCTGTAGCAACCTGAAGTGCCAGAACGATGTCTGCACTGGAAAGGGCGGGAGTTGCCCGACGACGGTGACGTTCCAGAACACGTGGAACGGCTCGCAGAGTGGCGAGATCCTCAACTCGCCTTGGGGCATCACGTACGACAATAATGGCCGCGTCTATGTGACAGACACCAACAACCAGCAGGTGCAGGTCTTTGACGCGACTGGCACCTGGATCAACACGTTTGGCACCACGGGAAGTGGTAACAACCAGTTTGACGAGCCGTTGGGGATTGCATACAACGTCGACAGTGGTGGAAACCGCACGCTCACGATCAGTGATCCGGGGCAGGGCGAAAACAACCAACGTCTTCGACAGTATGATCTGAACGGAGATTGGAACGCGAATATTGGTCAGGCGGGCCTGACCAATCCCGCAGGTGTTACCGCGGACGACGACAATCGCATCTGGGTTGTTAACGCGGGTTCACCAGGCAGAATTTTCCTCTACAACGCCAACGGTAGTCCGGTCTTTGACTGGACCCCCAGTGGTGGAGGGCAACTGACGAACCCTCAGGGAATTGCCGTGTACAGAGACAGCCAGAACAGCGCTACCTATGTCTACGTGACAGATTCCTCAAACAACCGGGTGGTGAAGTTCCAGTACACGGGCAACAGTTCAGGCGGCCTGGCGTTTGTCAATACCGCAGGATCCGTTGGGTCAGGAGCAAGCCAGTTCCAGAATCCCACCGGTATTGCCGTTGACGACTGCGGCAACCTGTGGGTCGCGGACCGAAGCAATAGCCGCGTCCAGATCCTGGACAAGGACCTGAACTTCAAGACCCGCTTCACCGCATCCATGAGTGGCCCGAACGGGGTGGCCGTCAACGGGAGCACACTCTATGTGGTCAACCGGAATGGTAACAACGTGCAGCATTTCTCACTAAGCTAACGCAAGGCACCGCATAAAGGAACGAGGCCGGGGACTGCTCCCCGGCCTCGTTGCGTTGGTGGCGTTAGAACGAAGAGAGACTACCCCGGTTCGCCGCTCTCGCAGGCGATGCCGTTGTGGTTCGGGTCGAGGTGGTCGATGTTCTTCTTGGCAGAGCCGCCGTCGGCAATGAAGTACGCCTCTGCTTCATCCTGGTTGGCGAAGTCCGCGCAGTCGTGGTCAACGCCATCTTTGCCGTTGATGCCGTTCGCACCATCCGCCGTGCGGCGGTATTCTCCGGCCCATTCCTCGCAGGCGCGGCGATCATTGTCATCGTCGAGATTGAAGGGGTCGTAGTCAGGCCCGCCCGTTTCCTCATAGAAGGCCTGGGCGTCAGCCCGGTTGTCGAAATCGGTGCAGTCGTAATCCACGCCAGCCTGGGCAGCGGCGATACTGCCTCCCATGGACAAACACAGTGCGCAAACCCCCACCAGAGTTGAGGCGCTGCGCAGCGGCGGCCAGATTGTCATGGCGTTCTCCCGTCCCGCCAACCCAATTGCCATCCCTGCGCTGGGTTTCGTGGCGGTGATGCTTGTGTGTACGTGCATACACCGCTCCTGGATTTCTCCGGCACGCATTCTCGGCGCTGTAATGCACGCAACATGCCAGAGTTTTCAAGCACGCAACCGTCATCCGGTACCATGCGTGCATGATGTCGCACGCGGTGTCGACGCCATTGGCAGACCGGGCGGAGTCGAAGTCCGCCAGCACGCGGGTGATCGTCGAGCGGGCCGCCTGGCGCGATCTCCCGGCGGTGGCCCGGTTGCAGCGGCGCGCGTTTCCGCCGCCACTGGCCTACACCCTGCCCACGCTTGTCATTCTGCGACTGATTCCCTGGGTACGGACGCTGCTGGTACGGCGGGACGGGCATGTTGCTGGCTGTGTGATTGGCGACCGGGTCCTGGAGGGTGGCCGAGTCGTCAACCTGGCTGTCGATCCCGACTTCCAGCGGCAAGGGATTGGCCGGGCCCTGCTGGACGCGATCGAGCGGGAGCTGGACACCCCCGTCATGTTCCTGATGGTGCAGCAGGAGAACGTGACCGCGCGCCAGCTCTATCTCAAGGCCGGCTACACGGAAGAGATCGAACTCCCCAACTACTATGGGCCTGGTCGGGTGGGCATTCGGATGCGAAAGACGAGGGGAGGCGCTCCTGCGGGAGCTTAGTGAAGACGCGCTCACGCGCTTAGGGAGTAAGGGAATAAGGAACGAACCGAGAACGCACCCGGCGTTCCTCACTCCCTTATTCCCCAAGCCTCCGTAGAGGCGTCTTCCCTAAGCTCCCGCAGGAGCGCCTCCCCCTCTACCCCGACATTCGGCGGCGCATGCGGTCGTACTCGTCATTGACGGTGCGACGGCGTAGGGGCTTGAACTCACAGTGATTCAGACACTGCTCGCGCCAGGCTTCGCAGGTCTTCTTGCACTGTTTGGGGTTGACGTTGTCCCGGCACTCGCCCTTGCACGCCCGGCGGTCCCCACCGCATCGCACCTGGCAGGCGTTGCGTGCCGCGGTGTCTCCCTGCGTGCGGTTCAGCAGGAGCGCGCCCACCAGGACGCTCATCCCAGTGCGCAGCGTGCCGCGCCGGGACAGGTGGTCATTGGCGGTGCGTGTCAGCGCATCCCATCGCGCGTGGTCCATGGCGCAACTCCCAGCGAAACATCAACGTTCGGGCGGGACACAAGGCGGTGCCGGGATTGTACGCGGAATCTGGGGGAGGCGCTTCGCTTGAGGGGAGACGCGCTCACGCGCTTAGGGAAGACGCTTCGCTTAGGGAGTAAGGGAATAAGAGAGAACAGGGCCTTGCCCAACATCGTTCCTCGCTCCCTTACTCCCTAAGGCCCGCAGGCCGTCTCCCCCTAAGCGCGTGAGCGCGTCTCCCCCTCGCCTAGCACGTCTTCTTGCACTGTTTCTTGGCGATCTGGCACTCGTTCTTGCAGAGATCGACGTCGGTCTGCAGGAGGTTGCACGCCTTGTCGCACTGCTTCTTGCCCTTCTTGCAGCGCTTGTTGCACTTCTTGTGCTTGTTCTTCTTGGCGAGGCCAAGATTCGGGTGAGTCAGGATCTCTGCGAGCGCTATCCCGGTGGCGCCGGCCAGGAGCAGTGCCCGCCGCCCGGTTGCCACGGGTGATCCCGGCTGTTGCGTCGTGGCGTTTGTTGGCATCGTCTTCTCCTCGATGGCGGCACGCTGCCCTCGCATGGTTGATGGGATGATAATGCCAGGCACCGGTGCGCTCGCAGCACTGGGCATCTATGACCAGGTGAACACGGAGAAGAACGATGACCCACGGGGATAACCCCATCGCCGTTCAGTTGTACACCGTGAGGGCCCCTGCCTCTCATGACTTCCCGGGGACCTTGCGCAAGCTGGCCGAGGGTGGCGCCAAGGCGGTGGAGTTCGCTGGCTACGGCGGTATGGCCATCCCGGAGCTAGGGGCACTTCTCCAGGAGCTGGGACTGCGGGTGAGTGGCGCGCATATCCCAGTTCCCATGTGGGAGGGCAACGCCGAGCAGAGCCTGGCGGACCTGACGGTGTTAGGCGGGGAATACGCGGTGGTCCCCTGGGTGCCTGAGGAACGACGCAACAGCCTGGAAGCTGCGCGCGCCCTGTCAGCCAGCCTGAACGTGTGGGGATCTGCTGCGCACGCTGCGGGCCTGGGCTTTGCCTACCACCACCACGCCTTTGAATTCGACCCACTGCCGGACGGCAATGGGGCAACCCTGTTCGACGTCCTGGTGCAGGAGACCGACCCTGGCCTGGTCGAGTTCGAAATCGACGTCTACTGGGCCGCTCGAGGTGGTGTGGATCCGGCGCATCTCCTGCGCGAGCTCACGGGCCGCGTTCCACTCATGCACCTCAAGGATCTGGGACCGGCGCCGGAGCGCAAGGACGTGCCCGCGGGGACGGGCGAGCTGGACTGGGCAGATATCCGCACGGCCGCGAGCGAGGCGGGTGTGCGGTGGCAGATTGTGGAGCAGGACAATCCGAACCCGGATGATCCCGTGGCGGATACCTTGCTGGCGTTGCGCAACATGCAAGCGTAGAGCGCGGCAACCCGGAACACGAAAGAGACAGGAGCAGGGCACGTGCAGCTTCAGAACAGTGTCACGGTCATCACTGGCGGGGCATCAGGTATCGGGCGGGCCACGGCCGAGCTCTTCGCCAAAGAGGGGGCGCACGTCGTCATTGCGGACCTCAACGTCGCGCAGGCGGAAGAGGTTGCCAGCGCCATCGACCAGGCAGGCGGCGAGGCCATGGCGGTGCAGGCAGATGTGACCTCGCCGGAGGCGGTGGCACACGTCTTCGCCCGAGCCAATGAGGTCTTCGGGCCGGTCACGATTCTGGTCAACAATGCCGGGGCCTCGATCGGCAACGATGTGCTGAGCATCGAGCCGGAGGTATGGGACCGCAACTTCGAGATCGTGCTCAAGAGCGCGTTTCTCTGCACGAAGGCTGCACTGCCAGATATGATCGCGGCGGGGAAGGGCGTCATCATCAACATCTCGTCGGTCAATGGCATGACTGCCGTGGGCGAGGAGGCGTACTCTGCCGCCAAGGCGGGCATGATCAACTTCACCCAGAACACCGCCGTGAAGTACGGTCCGCAGGGCGTGCGTATCAACTGCATCGCGCCGGGCACCATTGATACGCCGATCTGGGCGGAGCGTAAGGCCGACAACCCGAACGTGATGGATGCGCTGATCCCCTGGTATCCCCTGGGCCGCGTGGGAGTGGCCCAGGATATCGCGCAGGCTGCGCTTTTCCTCGCTTCGGACAACGCCTCCTGGATCACCGGCGTCACCCTGCCGGTGGATGGCGGGCTCACCGCTGGCTACCCGCTCATGGGCCGGGACCTCAATCCGGCAGAGGGCACGTAGGAACCAGAGAGAAGGCCCGGGCTGGCAACGGCGCCGCTATAGCTGCGTCAGCATCAGAGGAATGGCATGCCGGTAACCAGCCCGCTGCCACTGTGAAACTGCGGTGTGTTCGTGTGGCCTCGCCCCGGCGCTGACCGTTGTCCGGGAGAGACTGGTCAACGTGGCTGTCGCGTCGTCACCAAGATTGCGTAGGACCTGGCAGAAAAATGCGTAGATCTGACGTTTCGCGGCGTTAATGGGTAAGCGCATCATGTGTGGCGACAGGGGGCAACACTCCGCCGTTCTGCGACGCACGAAAGGGCAGACCCATGGCCCCATTGATGCACATAGGATTGCCGGAACGCTACGCTCTCGGATCGAGCGCCCACGAACTTGAGCGCCTGCAGCGGCAGGCGGATGTCTTTCACCCCGCGACGACCCAGCTTCTACGCAACGCGGGCCTGGCGGCTGGCATGCGCGTGTTTGATGCCGGCTGTGGGGTGGGTGATGTTTCGCTGATTGCCAGCGAACTGGTTTCCCCCGGCGGCGCCGTGGTGGCGGTTGATCGTGATCCGGCGGTGCTGGAGCGAGCCCGGGGACGGTACGCCAAGCAGGGCGCAGCCGGCATCACGTTCGTGCAGGCGGATCTGCACGATCTGCCGGATCTCGGTACGTTCGATGCGGTCGTGGGCCGTCTGGTGCTGATGTACTCCCCGGACCCCGTGGCCTTGCTACGTGATCTGGTGCGCCGGATGCGGCCCGGCGGCATTGTCGCCTTCCAGGAAATCGACCTGACGTCTCCGTTGGCGTTGCCGGATCTGCCGCTCTACCGGCGGATGTTCACGTGGATCGAGGCTGCCTTTCAGGCAGCCTCGATCCCCAGATGGGCCTGAAGTTGTTCCCCGCGTTCCGCGCGGCGGGACTGCCTGGCCCGGAACTGGAGCCCACCCGCTTCGTCGGGGGAGGTCCGGACTTCTTCGCCTATTCCCAGGGCACGATGGTCGTGCGCAGTCTGCTGCCCCTCATCGTGGCCCACGGCATCGCGACGGCGGACGAAATCGATATCGACACCCTGGAAGAGCGGATACGCGCGGAAGCCGTAGCGGGCGGTGGCATCATCTCCATGCCCATGCACGTCGGCGCGCGCACCCGATTGGGCTAACGCCGATACCGGATAGACCCGGATCGCTCTTCCCGCAGCGCATTCCGCTGGTGCTTTCGTTTGTGGGTCTCCCAGCCACATGTTCCAGGATACCGTTGCGTCAATTGTGTCCGGCGTTGAACACCTGCTGCAGCGCGGTCACGGCCTCAGCCGGGCCAATGATTTCCAGCCAGAGTGGTCCGGATTGCGGTTCTGCCTGAAGGGTGAGACGCAGGCTGGAGCAACAGGTGCGTTCGGCAGCAATCATCCCGAAGAGCGCATCCAGCGTGGCATCGTCGCCCGCAAAGCGGTAGCGTAGGCCGTTCTCCAGGTCCTGTCGCTCCTCGGCCTGCGCGAAGAGGGTTTCCAGCATCGCCCGCCGCGTATCGAGCGCCTCCGGCGTCAGTTCACAGCCGATGCGCTGCAAGGCGTCCGCGAAGAGAAGGGGTTGTGTCGTCATCGTGATTGACCTCTGGTTCTCCAGCGATGGCTTACGGCAATCCAGGGACACGCCGCCTGCCAGGAGAACACGGTGTTGCGTCGATTGTGATACGTCCCTGGCTGGCTGTCACCGGCTCCGTGAGCGGACCCAGTTCGTCGTCTTGTCGCGCAAGCCAACATACTGGAGAGCAGGATAGGAGGATCCATCATGCCCGTCGTGCTTGTTCATGGGAACCCGGAAACCGCTGCGGTGTGGGAGGACCTGATCCCCAAGTTGGAGGCAGACGAGGTCATCACGCTCTCGCCACCGGGCTTTGGCGCGCCTGTGCCGGAGGAATTTGGCGCTACCGCCCCCGAGTACGCCGCCTGGCTAGCCGGCGAGTTGCAGCAGATTACGGGGCCAATTGACCTGGTTGGCCACGACTGGGGCGCAGGACATGTGATGGGCCTGGTCAACGTCGCGCCGGACCTTGTGCGCTCCTGGGCCAGCGACATCGCGGGCGCACTGGACCCGGAGTATGTCTGGCACGACATGGCGCAAGCGTGGCAAACACCTGAGGTGGGTGAAGCCGCGGTGGCCGCCATGGTGAATGCTCCCCTGGAGGCGCGGGTCGGCATCTTCATCGCGAACGGCGCGCGGCCAGAGCTAGCCGCCAGGCTGGGGGAAGCGATCGATACCGAGATGGGCCGCTGCATTCTCCCGCTCTACCGCTCTGCCATGCAGCCGGTGATGGCGGAGTTCGGGGCGGACCTCGGCGGCCTGGCCAGCAAGCCCGGACTGGTGCTCATCGCCACCGCAGACGAGTTCACCGGCGGCGAAGCGCTGGCCCGCCGCACCGCTGAGCGGGCCGGCGCCCAGGTCGCGGTTCTGGAGGGGCTGGGTCATTGGTGGATGCTGCAGGAACCGGCAGCGGGCGCGGCGGCGCTGAACGCGTTCTGGGCCACGCTGGAGTAGGGTGAAGCTTCCTTCGTCAGTTAGACTCAGCTTCAGACGACTTGCGGCGCGCCTGCGCCTCTCGAAGGAACACGCCTTGGCGGACCCGCCCAGTACCCCGGCTCACCAGCTCACTGCGGAGGCAACGCCTCTGCCGCCACTCACGCTCAATGCGACAGACCGCGTGGATCTGCACCTGCACACCCTCGCGTCTGACGGCGCCTGGACCCCAGCGGCACTCGTCGACCACCTGGCAGCTAACGACTTCCGGGTTGCCGCCGTGGCCGACCACGACACCCAGCGCTCAGTGGCGGAAGTAACCCGGCGCGGCGCGAAGCGTGGTATCCGCATTATCCCTGCAGTGGAGGTGACCACCCGCTGGAGCGGGCGGCAGTGGCATGTCCTGGTGTACGGCATTGCCCCGAACCGCGCCGACGAGGCCGCCCGGCCCTTCCGCTCCCTCATGGCGGACCTGGAGGCCCAGGGCCTCACCCTGGCAGAGGACGCTCGCCAGCGCATCGAGGCGCAGGGGAAGCCGCTGGCTTCATTAGAAGAGATCGCCTGCGGGCGGCCCCTGCTGCCCTACCACGTCCTCACCTCGGCCATCCGCGAGGGGCACGTGCGTAACCTGACCGAGGCGGCGAAGCTGGTGTCCGGCCTGGGTGGCGGTTTCAGCCCGGACGAGCCGCTGGAGCGCGTGGTCGATGCCGCGCACCAGGCGGGTGGCATCACCGTGGTCGCGCACCCGGGCCGGGCCGATTCCGTTGGCGCGCTGCTGCCGGAAGACCTGGACCGGATGCTGGCCGAGATTCCCATCGATGGCCTGGAGGCGCACTACCGCTCCCACACGGACGAGCAGGTTGGGCTCTACCGCAACCTGGCCGCCGAGAAGGGGCTGCTCATCGGAGTAGGGTCCGATTCCCATGCGCCCCACCAACCGGTGAACCCCAGGCCGTGGCGCGCCATCTGGGCTGCCGATCTGCTGAGTCGCCTCGGCGTCATCGTGAGGCCACCGGAGGAAGGCCCCGTCTGGGAAGCCGGGATGCCAGACCAGCCACCTCCCCCGCCGCCTCCGCCTGTCGAGGAGGAGACTGCTGATACCCTGAGTGCGAACGGCCATTCGTGACGGCTGGGCATTGATAGCAGAGAGTCTCTAGCTGATTGCTGCACTGGAAAGCGAGTTCCCTTCATGCCTCTGGAAATCGTGACGTTTCCCTCGGGACCCATCGAGACGAATGCCTATCTCGTCGCGGATACCGAGACTGGCGACGCCTTGATCATCGATGCGCCCGCCGGAGTGACGGCAAACATTGTGGCCGAGGCGGAACGGCGCGGCTGGAAGATCGGCCAGATCGTCATCACCCATACCCACTGGGACCACGTGGCGGACGCGAAGGCACTGACCGAAGCCACGGAGGCCCCGCTCGCCGCGCACCCGTTGGCCGAATCGGCGTTGGCAAACCCAACGCCGTTGATGGGTGAACTCCCGGTGGAAGTGCCGCCGGTAGCCACCAACCAGACGTTGGAAGATGGGGACACCCTCACCCTCGGCGGGCACACCTTCCTGGTGCTGCACCTGCCCGGGCACGACCCGGCGCACATTGCCCTGCTGGACGCGGAGCATGGTGTGCTCCTGAGTGGCGATGTGCTTTTTCCCGGCGGGCACGGCCGCACGGATATCCCCGGCACGGACCAGCAGGACATGAACCAGAGCCTGCGCCGCCTCGTGGCTGAAGCCCCAGCGGAGACGACGGTGTATCCCGGCCACGGCCTCCCAACCACGATTGGCGCGGAGACAGCGTGGATCCAGCAGTTGCCGCCGGAGTAGCCGACTTGACAGGGAAGCTGTTCCTGCATTGACGGTCATGTACTCTTGGGGTTGACAGACTATCGTCGATGATTGGTCACCAGGAGTCTGCGTTCCCGTACCGCCCCGCTGGAGACGTGTGTTCGGCGCATGATAGCCCTGCGGTCAGTTCATTGACCGCGGGGCATCCGTAGGGCCCTCAAGCTCTGTCAGGTGCTCGACCACCTGGCCGTCGGAGTTTACGGAGGGTTGCAATGATCACGCGTCGTCGCGTCCTGGCGTCCTCAGGTGCAGGCGTAGCTGCCGCGCTGCTGCCGCCAATCCAGAGAACTGGACTGGCGCGGAGAAGTGCCGAGCGTCGCAGGACCCGCATTCGCACGTTTGCCAATGCCCAGACGATCAACATCCTGTCGTACACCACTCGCAGCTTAAAGATCATGGTGAGCGGCTTCAAGAAGAGCAGGCGCTTTCATGTGAACCTGACCTTGCACGGTCTTTCGCATCAACTGTTGGGCCCGGTCAGTTTCCTGCTCGTCGCGCCGGACGGCCGCAACATCATTCCGCTCAGCGATGTGGACGTGAACAACGTGAGCAACGTCACGCTGACCTATGATGACATCCCTGAGCACGACCTACCAGCGGATCCTCCCCCGGCCAGTGGCGACGAGAAGCGCTCCACGTTCTATGGCATCAATCCGAACGGCAAATGGGCACTCTACGTCTGCAACGCGAACGCCAGCGACCCCGGCTCGCTGGCTGGAGGCTGGTCTCTGGAGATCACCGCGGTGGCAAAGAGTATCAGGAAGTCGTGAGCCAAGGGCATTTGCGGCCTGCCAACATCGTGTGGTCTGTGGCGCATGGGAGGAATCTCGTCCACCACGTGGTGACGAGTACAACGAGGCCTCTCGATAGGCTCAAGACGACACGAGTGGGGCAAGGCGCGTTGACAACGCATTCGGAGCTGCCCCGGAGCGCTACGCGAAGAGGGCCACTACACGCGCCAGGACGTCATTCCACCCGCACATCGAGCCCGCCGCGTGGCTCTGGTCGCTCATAGTCCCGCTCCAGGGCGACCAGGTCCAGATCGATGGTGGCCAGGTCGGCCAGAGACACCTCGTCGCTGGGCCAGGCGCGCAGGGTGGAGACGACTTTCAGATAGCCCTGGCAGCGGGTGCAGGTTTCCACCTTGCGCGCCTCGCCATCCTGCTCGGACATCAGTGTGGCGCGGGTGCCCTGCCCAGTGGCAGCGCAGAAGGGGCAGCGCACGCCCGGTTGCTCCCAGTCACCGCCGCAGCGCGCGCAGCGCAGGCGGCGGGCGCGTTCCAGGCCGCGAAGTTCCGCCAGGCGCGGCCAGTCGCCGCAGATCGGGCAATAGCCCTCGTGCCAGTGATGACCGACTGCGCCAGCCAACCGGCGGCGCAATGCCTGGAGGAGGGGAATGGCAGCGAGTTCGGCAACCGCTCCCAGCGACTCGGCGGGTATGCCCAGGTCGCTGGCCATCGCCTCGATGCGGACGTCGTCGGCGTTGATGGCGGCTTCCAGGAGGCGAGCGGAATCCGGGAGTGGCGACTGCGCGGCCCGCGCCAGCGGCGCCGCGTCTGGCCCGGCGTTGCTGGCCAGCAGGAGCAGCCGGCCCAGCCAGTTTTCTGCATCGGCCTGGCTCATGGGAACCCGCGCCCCGGTCAAAAGTGGGGCGGACGGTGCTCGCTCGCTGGCAAGCATCGTTGCGGCGGCTGCTTCTTCCCACGCCAACGCCGGGACTTCCCGCAGCACCGCCTCGATGATGGCCAGCCACGCGGCTGATTCCGGCTGCGCGCTCAGGATCTGGCTGATTTGCCACTGAGCGCTAGTGGAAAGATCGGTGACCGGGGCAGGTGCGCCCCGGCCACGCAGCGAGATCCTGGGGAGGCGGTTCACTGTTGGGTGATGTCCTCGGTCGTGACAGCGGGTTCATCGAACGGGATGCCCCACTGGAGGCGGGACCAGGTGGTTTGGGTGCATGGAGGCATCACGCCTTCTCCAGGTTGCAGACAAACGCCTTCGCTTCATGAATGGAGACGTTCGGATCGCCCACCATGAGCGAAAGGTCGTTTGTGACATCGCCAGTCACCAGGCCCTGGTATCCCCAGTGCCACGGCAGGCCGACGTGGTGCACTGTCCTGCCGGCGATCTGCATGGGGCGCATGCGGCCGGTCACCAGGGCCTTGGCGTTGATGGCGCCGCGAGGGCTGCTGACCGTTACCCAATCGAGGTTGGCGACACCCTTCTCAGCGGCGAGTTCCGGGCTGATCTCCACGAACAGCTCCGGCTGTAGCTCGGCCAGCCACGGCAGCCAGCGGCTCATGACCCCGGAAAGGTGGTGTTCTGTCAGGCGGTACGTGGTGAGCACATACGGATAGGCCGGGTCTTCCGGTGCTGCTGCCACATTGCCAGTGACATTCCATTCTTTCAGCACCGGCGAACTTGGCTGCTGCGGGTAGAGCATGTTGGGCACCGGGGATTCACGCGGCTCGTAGTGCGTGGGCAGCGGGCCATCCACCAGGCCAGTAGGTGTGAAGAGCCACGCCTTGCCGTCTGCCTTGAGGATGAACGGATCCGCGCCGCTTTGTGCATCCATGCCGATAGCTCCCGGCTGCGGTTGTGCGTCTGGCGGCTTCGAGGCGGGAAAGTCGGGAACATCGGCGCCAGTCCACATTCCTGGCCTTCCGGTCTCGGAATCGATGGCATCAGGGTCCCAGGAGATCCAGGCCTTTTCCTCCGACCAGGGCGTGCCATCTGGCCGGGCCGAGGCGCGGTTGTAGAGGATGCGCCGGTTAGCGGGCCAGGCATAGCCCCAGCCCAGGTTGGCCGCGCCCGGCCCCTCTGGGTCCGGAATGCGCGAGGCAGCCCGCAGATTTTCGATACCCGGCTTGGGATAGATGCCGGAGTAGATCCATGAGGCGCAGGTGGTGCTGCCGTCATCCTTGAGAGCCGTGCCATCGGGCAGGTGCTGATCCGGGTTGCCGGTGACGTAGCCATTGATCTCGCGCAGGATCTTCAGCGCGCTCGGCTCGTCCTTGATCCGCCAGTTCTCCACCTCGTCCGGCTCGGGCTCATAGTCCCAGACCAGGTTGACAATCCCCTGGTCACGCGGCTCCATGCTCCCCGCGTACATCGCCTTCAGGCGCTTGCCAAGGTGATAGGTGAACCAGATATCGGAGCGGCAATCGCCTGGTGGGTCGATCGCCTTGTGGTGGAACTTGATCAGGCGCTGGGTGTTGGTGTAGGTGCCATCCATCTCGGCCACCTGCCCCGAGGGGAACACGAAAACCTCTGTCTGGATATCCTCCGGACTCACCGAGCCATCAACGATCTCCGGCGCCTTGTACCAGAACGCGGCCGTCTCGGTCTCGAAGTTGTCCTTCACCACCAGCCAGTCCAGCTTCGCGAGTGCCCGCCGCTCGAAGATGGCGTTCTGGCCACCGACGGCCGGGTTCTGGCCCATGGCGAACATGCCCTTGACGCGTCCCTCCGCCATGGCGACGAACATCGGCATGTGGGAGTGATCGCCGGAAATGCGCGGGTGCCAGGCAAGGCCCCAGTCGTTCTCCGCCGTGGCGGCATCACCGTACATCGATTTCAGATAGCTGACGAAGAACGCGGGCATGTTGGCCCAGTAACCGGTTGGCAGCGTCTCCGCCTTCAGGTACTCCTCGACTGAGTCATGCGCCTTCAGCACTGTCGGCGCAGGCATGTAGCCGTGGATGGAGTGGTAGAGGGTGGGAATATCCGTGCTGCCCTGGATGGTGGCGTGCCCACGCAGCGCCACCACGCCGCCGCCTGGGCGACCGATGTTCCCCAGCAGCAGTTGCAGCGTGGCTGCCGCACCGATCATCTGCGGGCCGTATGTGTGCTGGGTCCAGCCGACGGCGTAGCAGATAGCGGCGGTCTTGTCCGGTCCGGAGTTGTTGAGGAGCGTTTCCGCGACCTCGATCACCTTCTCGGGTGGACAGCCGGTGATTTCGGCCACCATCTCGGGTGTGTAGCGAGCGTAGTGCCTCTTCATCAGTTGGAAGACGCACATGGGATCTTCCAGCGTTGGGTCCTGGCGTGGTGAGTTCTCCAGCAGCAGCGCCTTCACCAGAGGATCGTAGGGTGGTCCAGGCGGCACCGGGTCTTTCTCCCCCGGTTGGCCAGACTCGACCCCCTGCTCGCCGGATTGGGCCGTGGCTGCCGAGCGACCCTGGTCTCCGACCGACTGACCGTCATATTGCCAGGTGGCGTTGTCGTACTGCGCGAGGAAGCCATCGAGCCCCCATGCGCCTTCCTTGTGCGGACCAAGACCAGAGAACACGCCCAACGGCTTTTCTGGTGTCTCGTCTTCAGCTCCCAGGAAATCCGGATTGATGATCGTGGCGGCGTTGGTGTACGCGGTGACGTACTCGCGAAAGAACGGCTCGCTGTTCCAGCGTTCGGAATTGATGACGTAGTTGATGATCCCGCCCAGGAAGGCGATATCCGAGCCGGCGCGCACGGGAGCCCAGGTATCCGAGACGGCCGTGGTCCGCGTGAAACGCGGATCGGCGTGGATGACTTTCGCGCCCTTGAGCTTCGCCTGCATCACGTAGCGGAAGGCCACCGGGTGGCACTCCGCCATGTTGCTCCCCTCGATGAGGATGGCGTTCGAGTGGACCAGGGAACCCGGGAATGTGGTGGCCGCTCCGCGGCCCAGTCGCACCCCCAGACCGGGGACGCTACTGGAGTGTCATATCCGGGCCTGGTTCTCGATCGGGACTACCCCAAGGCCGCGCATCAGCTTCTGCTGGATGTGGTTCCACTCGTTGTCCATGGTTGCGCCACCCAGGGAGAAGATGGCGGTGGTGGACATCAGGAGGCGCTCGATTGGCTCCCCATCCGCGTTGCTGGTGGGATACAGCTCCTGGAACGTCTCGTCACGCGTCTTCTTGACGCGCTCGGCCACCATATCCATGGCCGTTTCCAGGTCGATGACCTCCCAGGAGGTTGCGCCCGGCTTGCGGTACAGCACCTGCGTCAGCCGGTTCGGGTTCACGTGCAGTTGGTAGATCGCCGCGCCCTTGGGGCAGAGCGTTCCCTGGTTGACGGGCGAACTGGCATCGCCCTCGATATCGAGAAGGGTCCCGTCCTTCACGTAGACCATCGTGTCGCAGCCGACGGCGCAGTAGGGGCAGACGCTGCCAAACTGCTTGGCTTCCGCGATACGGAGCGACCAGGCGCGCTCCCGCGCTGGCTGCAGGTCGATGCCGAGCGCGGCCATGCCGGCCAACGCCGAGCGCTTCAGCCCCCGTGAGAAGAGGGAATTCCTGGAACGGGACACCGTGGCCATGAGATCTCCTGTCTGGGCAGAATTTTCAGGCGCGGTGGAGTCGGTGGCGACGCAGGCTGAAAGCCCCGGTGGAGGACACCGCGTTGTGGGATCGTAGCATCCTGCGCTGGTTGCACAGGAGTGTGGCGAATTCGCAGGCTATCTCACCTTCTCATCTGCATCATGGCAATCAGTGTCATACCTGACCATGCATGGTAGGGCTTGAGCACGTCGAGCAAGCTGGCGTGCTTACCCGCATGCACACTCAGAGCGCACCGCGACATCGCGGTGCGCTCTGAGTGTGCATGCCAATGGGGTGCGGGATGCTATGGGGCGCTGACGTCATTGAAACAGGTGGCGAACGCCGTGAAGTCACACGATCCCAGGAGACCGCAGCATGTGGTCCGCGCTGCCAGGCAAGCGGCATCATCGCCGCAACTGTCCTGGGCGAGTGCTGTGCAGGCCGGAATCTGGCTGGCGCAGCGGGCAAGAACCTTGTCCTGGCCGCCGTTGTTCTGGTTCTTCTTCTTGTTGCGCTTGCGATCCTGGGCGCTGACCGGTACGGAAAATGCCTGCTGAGACAGACCACGAGTCAGGGCGTCAAAGGCATTGCTGGACATGCTGGGCTCCTCTATTCGCGGTAAGCGTGTGCGAATGGGGGTGGCTAGAGGTTATCCGCCGTATCCAGGCAGGTGACCAGCCCCCCAAAATCGCAGTCGGCCAGCTCCTGGCAGCAGATCGCCTGCGCGGTGCCGCCCCCGATGACTGCCTGACACGGCGCTATCTGGGCTGCACAGAGCGCCAGGGACTGCTTCTCGATCTTCTTCTTTTGCTTTTTGTTCTTCTGCTTGTTCTTGTTGTTGTTGGACTTCGCCCCGGCCAGCGTAACGCTGGAGAAGGTAGCGGCTGCTGCAGCGGCGAGTCCCTGGACAGCGCGGCGGCGACCCAGGGAGCGGGTCAGGGTATCGAATGATCGCTCAGTCATGGTCTATCTCCATTTGTGCGCTTACCGGGATTGAGCCGGTACGCCGTTCGTCATGTCCAGTGTGAAACGAGGCTCCGGCTGTTCACCCCTGGCAGGTTGCGTTCAGGGAGGGGGTGAACAGCGGAACTACCGCGCGAGCTGGTGCTGTTTCGTAGTGCTGCGATCTCTCGTGCGGCCCTCGTCTCTTCGACGCCGGTGTTCCCCGGCACGTCCACATCATGCGCTGCGAGCAGCCAGGGCACATCAGGCAGGTAGCAGATTCCGTGTGAGAGAACTCCTCTGTCATCTGGCAGAGGGCACCTCGTCCACGAGGCGCCCAGGACTGGCGATGATCAGTTGCGGGCGCCGATCGCCGCGTTGGCGCAGGTGATGAACTCTGTGAAGTCGCAGGTGGCCAGTGACTGGCAGCACGCCCGCAGCGCGATCAGGCAGGCGGCGTCGTCGCCACACGAGGTGAGCGCCAGACCCTCACAGGCGGGAATCTGGCTTACGCAGCGCGCCTGGACCGCCTCGCCATTGTTGCGGTTCTTGTTCTTCTTCCGCTTCCGGGTGCCGTTGTTGCCGCGGCCTTCAGCATTTACCACGCCCTGGCGCAGCATCTCGATCAGCGTTCCGGTCATTGCAGTTACTCCCCTTCAGATAGTGACGGTGCGCAGCACGCAGACCGCGCCGCGTAACAGATGGCGGTTAGTTCCCGTTCGTCTCCGCGATGCAGGTGACGAACCCCGCGAAATCGCACGAGGCCAAGGTGTCGCAGCACACTTGCCCCGCGGCCAGGCACTCCGCGCTGTCGCCGCAGTTGGAGGCAAGGAAGGCATTGCACGGGGCGACCTGACCCGCACACAGCGCCAGGGACTCCTGGTCGATGCGCTTCTGCTGCTTCTTACGCTGCTTCTTGCTGTTGTTCTTGCCGTTCTTCGCGTTTGCCAGTGACACGCCACCGATGGCGGCCACCGCGGCGGCACTCAGTGCCTGCAGCGTGCGGCGGCGGCCCATCTGCCGGGCAAGTCCATCGAATGTCAAAGCGTCCATGCGTTTCTCCAGTCTGAATCGTGCCAATTCCGGAACATGTGGTAAGGGAGCCTGTGCAGCGGACACCTGGCGCAGGCCGCGGACTCTAGAGCGCGCTGAACGCCTCGTCGGTGCAGGTGAAGAATGTGGTGAGTTCGCAAGTTGTCAACGCCTGGCAGCAAGGCAGAGCCCTGGCAATACAGGCTGGGCCATTGGCGCAGGCACGACGGATCTCTGCCTCACAGCCAGGAACCTGGCCTACGCAGCGCGCGAAGATCTGCTGGTTCGCCTCGTTCTTCCCCTTGTTCTTCTTGTTGCGCATTCGGTTCTGGTCCTTGCCTCTGCCTTCGGCGCCAACCAGGCCTCGGGCCAGGACGTGCAGGGCGTTTCGCGTTGACATGGGCATTCCTGTTCAGGTGCTGGCTGGGTGACGTTGGCCGTGTCCAACCGGGGCGATAGCCAAACATTTCAAAGGCCCCGCAGTGGCGTGTCCGCTTTGGGGCAGCGGTTTACAGGTTGTCGTCGTTCTCTGATGGCTCGTTGATGCAGGCAATGAACTCCGTGAAGGCGCAGGTCGCCAGCAGATCGCAGCAGAGTTGGTTCTTCGCCAGGCATTCTGCGTCACCCTCGCAGGTCGCCGCGCTCAGCGCGTCGCACTCCGTGACCTGGGCCGCGCAGAGTGCCAGCGCCTGCTCCTCGATGTTCTTCCTCTGCTTCTTGTTCTTCTGCTTGTTGTTGCCGTTGTTGTTCTTGCCCTTCCTGGCATCCGCCAGCGCAACGCCGCTGACCGTGGCCAGGGCCGCCGTGCCGAGCGCCTGCAGGGCACGGCGGCGTCCAAGCTGTCGGGTAAACGCGTCAAAAGTCCGTCCGGTCATGGATTCACTCTCCCCTGGTCATTGATTGCTGCCGCGCCTGATCTGCCTAGACCAGGCGGTACGCCGGGAGCGCCGCGGTGGCCGTCGTGAGACGAGGCTCCCGCCGCACGCGCCGGGACGACGCAGTGGGGCGGAGGAGCGTGCGGAGGAGCCGTCGCACGAGGTGCTGGTTCGTCATGGTGGGTCCTTCCGTGCGGCTTTCGTCTCGGCTGCGCCGGCGCTTCCGGCACGCTCACATCTTGCGCGTGGACCCCACCCGAGCACATCGCACAGGGGGCAGATTCCCGTGGCAGATTCCAGATGGGTCACAGGTCTGCCAGGTGGCAGAGGGCAGACATCCCACATGTTTCCGTGCCGCCTTCACGGCGTCTCCACATTTCCGGCGCACACTGATTCCCAGATGGCAGAGATGCCAAGGTGAGAAAGGAGCACGACAGTGCAAAACGGTCCGGGACCAGGGAACAAGAAGCCGCTCATCATCGGTGGCGCTATCGTCGGAGCGATCTGGCTCCTGAACAGCACGTATCGCGATGGGTTCATGGATGGACTGGTCGCGAGTGGAAAGGGTGGACACATGCATTACATGGGAGGCGGAGGCGGATTCCCGTGGGGGCTGCTCATCCTCGGCGGCATCCTGTACTTCTTCTGGAAGAAGGGTTCGTTTGAACGCCACAATGGCCGAGGCCCATTCGGCCCCGGTGGGTATGGCCCGCCCGCAACCATGCAGCAGGGTGGTCAACAGGGCCCCGACCCTCGGGCGTTCATGAGCCCGGAGCAGCGGGCACAGTGGGAGCAGCAGCAGGCGCAGTGGGCGCAGCGGTATGGCCAGGGCCAGCAGTTCCGCGGCCCGCGCGGATTCTTCGATGACTGGCACCGCCAGGCGCACGAGGGCTTCGGTCACCAGACCACCGCAGCGACCCCACCGCCGCCCTTCACGCCCCCGGCCGCCGGCCCGTCAACTCCGCCACCGCCGCCCGCGGCCGACTACTGGACGAACGTGAACCGCCCGGCAGAGGCGAATGCCGAGCCGCAGGGCCCCGCGGGCAGCACCGGGAACACCGGCAGCACGTCTGGCACCAGTGGCGCCACGGGCTCCCAGCCTGAGCAGTGGTAAGGTGACCACTCAGGTCTTCAGCGATCGCGGCGTGGGGGTCCTCCCCCGCCGCATCGTCCATCCGGTGACGTCCATGAAAAGCATTCTTGTGGTTGAAGACGAACCGGAGATTGCGCGGGTCATCCGCGACTACTTGCAGGCCGCTGGATTCTCCGTCAGCGTGGCGGTTGACGGCGACTCCGCGCTGCAGAGCGCGCGCCTGGCCCGGCCAGACCTGGTGGTGCTCGATCTCGGGTTGCCTGGCCGCGATGGGCTGGATGTCACCCGGGAGCTCCGCCGCACCTCGGACGTCCCCATCGTGGTCGTGACCGCACGTGGCGACGAGGCGGACCGCATAGTCGGCCTGGAGCTGGGCGCGGACGACTATGTCGTCAAGCCGTTCAGCCCCAAGGAGCTGGTGGCCCGCGTGCGAGCGCTCTTCCGCCGCATCGACAGCCACGATGAGCCTGGCGATCTCATCCGCGTGGCGGACCTGGAGATCGACGTCCCACGCATGCGGGTAACGGTCAACGGCCTTCCGGTGGAATTGACCGCCAGCGAGTTCCAGCTCCTGCTGGCTATGGCGCGCGAGCCGGGCCGCGTCTTTACGCGCGGTCAGTTGCTCGATGTCTTGCACGGCGTTGCCTTTGAATCCTACGAACGCGCTATCGACGCTCACATCAAGAACCTGCGCCGCAAGATCGAACCGGAACCTGGCGAGCCGCGCTACGTACGCACCGTCTACGGCGTAGGCTATCGCTTCGCGGACGCATGAACGCCCAGCAGACACCCTTTCCCCAGGAGCCGGTGACCCCGGGTACAGATAGCCCCTCTCCCGCTCATCGGGAGAGGGGTTGGGGTGAGGGTTTTCCCCAGCCAGAGGTGCCACCCTTCGTCACGCTGCCTTCACTCCCAGTGCGCCCCGCCGGGCCGGCTCCCGCACCCTGGCATGGCCCGTGGCACAGTGACTGGCACAGCCATTGGCGACCCGGTGAACGCCCCCATTGGTGGCCAGAGGATGAACCATGGCCGCCGCGTCGCAAGCCTGGACGCAAACCACGCAGTTTCCTGCGCAAGGTCGGCTGCTTCTTCGGCGTCATCTTCGCGCTCATGGTCGCCGCCAGCATCCTCGGCGCCATCTTCAGCGAAGGTGGTGGCCGGCGTGACGATGGCGGGCCGCCTTGGGGCTTCTTCCTGGTCATCATCATGGTGCTCTCGCTGGCGTATGTCGGGCGCACGGTGCGCCGCACCGCCGCCCCCATTGCCGAGGTGATGTCGGCGGCGGAGCGGGTTGCTGATGGCGACTACGCGGTGCGTGTCGAGACGAAGGCGAACGGTGATGTTGGGCGCCTGGTTGAGTCGTTCAACGCCATGACCACCCGCCTGGAAACCAATGAGACGCAGCGCCGCAACCTCTTCGCTGATGTCGCGCACGAGCTGCGGACGCCGCTCTCCGTGATCCGAGGGAACACCGAGGGGATGCTGGACGGCGTCTATCCTCGTGACGACGCTCGCCTGGAAACAGTGCTGGATGCCACCGCGCTGATGGCCCGCCTGCTGGATGATCTGCGCACGCTCTCACTGGCTGAAACCGGCGCGCTCCGGCTGTACCGGGAACTGACGGATGTCGCGGAGCTTCTGGCAGAGGTGCGATACGGCTTTGCCCCGCGTGCGGACGCGGCGAGGGTGGCGTTCGTCGTCGAGGCGCAGCCGGTGCCGTTACTCGATGTCGATCCGGTACGCATTCGCCAGGTACTGGACAACCTGCTGGACAACGCGCTCCGGCACACGCCACCTGGTGGCACGATCCGGGTTGAGGTGCGGCCAGAAGGAAATGCGGTCCTCTTTCGCGTGGCAGACACTGGCAAGGGAATCTCCGCCGAGGCGTTGCCACACGTCTTCGACCGCTTCTGGAAGTCCGCCGACTCTGGTGGGAGTGGGCTGGGCCTCGCCATCGCCCGTGGCCTGATCGAGGCGCACGGCGGGCAGATTCGTGCCGACAGTATTCCCGGCAAGGGCACGGTGCTGAGTTTCACGCTGCCATTGCGCTAGCGGTCCAGTGTCTCGCGCCTACCTGGATTTTCTCCCTGCCTTTCTTGAAAGGAACACGCAATGACCGAGAATGCCTACCCAACCTCGCCTCATCATTCCCGTTCGGGGTCCGCGCGCTGGGTGGAGGCCGTGCAAGTGGCCCTGCAACGGCTTGGTTTCGTGACCGGGGCTCGCCATGTGCTGGTCGTGCCGGGGCATCGCAGCGGCATCCCTGGCTCAACACTCGTGATGGTGCAAAGCGTGGAGGGGGAGCGCTACGTGATGGCTGACCTGCACCCTGGCAAGTGGGTGGAGGACGCGCGCGTGGCTGGCCGGGGGCTTCTCTGCCGTGGCCGGATGGAGGAACATGTCTCCCTGACCGAACTCGCCCTGCCGGAGCGGGTCGCGCTGCTGCAGCACCCGGATATGGCCGCGACGGTGGCCAGGTTGCACGGGAGTTCTCTTCCCGCCAGCGAGATTCCCAGCCTGGCGGCCCGCATCACGGTCTTCCGCCTCAAACGCTGCTGATCACCGGCCTGCCCACCACTCGTTCGTCTCTCGTTCACGTGCTCTCCACATTCTCACGTTACCGTGCTGTCAGCGTTGATCCAGCGGCTGGTAGACCATGTGGCTCACATGAAGAGGACTTCCCGTGACTCATCTCCCTCGGCTGACCCACACTGTAGACACCCGAGCGGTGCGCCGGGCGCAGCTCAGCATCGTGCTGGGGTTGGGTGCTGCGGTGGTGGGAGCCTATCTCTTCAATGCGGAGGTGCAGGCGGAAACGGGCCACGCCCTGGCCGTACTGAGCACTGGCGATGGCCGCGCGGTTGGCGACTACCTGCTGAGTTTCGGCGTCTGGGCGCCCATCGCTTCGCTGTTCCTGATGGTCTTGCAGGCGGTGGCCGCGCCGGTCCCGGCCATTTTCGTGGCGTTCGCCAACGGCCTGGCCTTTGGCGTCGTTGGCGGAGGAATGCTCACCATTGCCGGGCAAACCCTGGCTGCCGCGCTCTGTTTCGGTATCTCACGGGTGCTGGGGCGTGGGCCGGTGGAGGCGTTGGCTGGCCGGTTTGGCCTGGCGGCGACGGACGCCTGGTTCAGCCGCTGGGGCGCCCGCGGCGTGCTGCTCCTCCGGTTGGTGCCCGGGGTCTCGTTTGACGTCATCTCTTACGGCGCAGGGTTAACCTCGATCAGGTTTGGCCCCTTCCTCCTCGCCACGGCAGTCGGCGTCGCCCCGCAAGCCTTCCTCTACGCATACCTGATTCGGGAAGCGCCGCAGTCGGCTTGGGTGTTTTTCGCGTTCTCCTGGCTGGTCATTGGCGTAATTGGCAGCGCAGCCTTCCTGCGCCGTAAGCCGAGACCGGCCACGCCTGCGCTGGACTGCGATCCTCAACTTGAGACCGTGCCATCTTCCGGCACGTGCAAAGCCGCCTGACGCCGTCTTGAGTCAGAGCATCAGGGAATCCATGATATCGCGTGGTACGGCCACCCGCTGCAGTTCACGCGCGGGCAGGCGGTTCGTCTCGATCGTGATCTACTCACAATCTGGATCGTCGCAATCCAACGGCGACAGCAGCGTAGCGCACTCCAGACATGACTCCTGGGCTCCCGCGCCAGCGCCGTTGCACAACGGCGCCACTCCAGGCTGGCCGCTGGCGTTTAGGCTCGTGTGCCTGCCACGCTAGAGAGCGACATCCAGTTCAGGGTCACTATTCAACCGCAGCTCGGATGAGTTCGCTCTGAAGGTAATCGTCGAGGGTCAATTCCTCCGTATGCCGGGTGATGAAGTCGCAGGCAGCCAGGATGTCATGCAGCCGCTGCTTCACCAGGCGCGACATACACCCTCCGGCGCGTTTCCTCGATCTCGTCCCGGAAATAGGGGTTGCGGATCGCTTCCTCGAAGATCAGGTCGACTGGCCTGGAGAAAAGGTGCTCTAGAGCTTCAGCGAATCGCAGGTAGCGCTTTGCATACCCCGTGAGCCCACGATCTTCAAAGGTCATGACAAAATCAAGGTCACTCGTCTCTGGATCGAACGTCCCCTTCGCTGCAGAGCCGAATGCGTCGAGGCGCAGCACACCGTACTCCCGGCATAGGGCCGCGATGGCTTCCAGTTTGCCTTCAAGCGGATCAAGCATTCCGGGCGCTGCCTTTCGCGTGGCAAGTCATTGGTGCCGCCTGCGAATGTTACCGCGCTGCCCGGCGTCGACTTTCGAAATGCAACGCTTCCAGTAGCGTCATCGGATCGTAGGAATGGGACTCATACATCATCGAGAATCGCTGCAACCTGGCGCTGGAGTGCTGGAAGGCGATCGTGGACCGTGTCCCAGATGATGCGATCGTCAGTTGCTTCGTAGCCGTGAGCAAGGCGGTTGCGCAGGCCCACGACGTCACGCAATTCCGGGATGCCATCAGCGAGCTCAGGATCGAGTTGCCGTGCCCGATTCAATGCTTCGCCTATGACTTCGAGCCGCCGCTCAACTCCGTCGCGCACGAGTTCGTTCTGCATATAGTCATCGAAATCGAGTCCTGCGACATATCTGGCAATGGCCGCGCAAGACTCCAGGACATCATGCAGCCGCTGATGAATTGAACGCGACATAAACGCTCCGGCGAGTCTCATTCACCTCTTCTCGGAAGTACGGATTCTTGATGCCCTGCTCGGTTATCAGATCCACCGGGCGTTCGAAGAGTTGCTCCAGCGCTTCTGCGAACCGCAGGTATCGTGTGGCATATCCGGGGACTTCGCGGTGAGCAAATGACGCGATGAAATCGAGATCGCTGGCAACAGGATCGAACGTCCCCTTGGCCGCTGAGCCGAATACGTCGAGGCGCAGCACACCGTATTCCCTACACAGAGCGGCGATGGCTTCCAGTTTGCCTTCAAGCGGATCAATCATGCCGGTTGCTGCCTCTCGCGTGGACGCATCATGGGGCGTCTCGATTCAATGCTACCGCGCCCCACCCTTTCACTTCCTGAGCAATGCGGTACTCCCTGAGGCACACAGCCCAGCAATCCTCACTCCCCGAATCCCAGCTCCCGCAGGTATCCGTTCACGAACATCCCCGCCGGGTCCATCTCGCGGCGGATGGCCTCGAAGGTGGGGAGTTCTGGGTAGAGCGCAGTGACCTGGGTGGCGGTCAGGTACTGGAGCTTGCCCCAGTGCGGGCGTCCGCCGTGGGCGAGGAAGATCGGTTCGGCGTCGCGGAAGAAGGGCTCGTGTGGCCTGTCGATTGCCTGGTGCAGGCTGATCGTGGCGCTCTCCACGCCCTGCGTTGGACTCAGGAGCGGGTCCTCGCCAGGTTGAGTGCGGAACTCCACGGCCCACGTGCAATCGGGGTGCTTCGTTTGCACCAGGTTGCGGATTTCGCGTAGTGCCGCTGACCCCTCGCTTAACGGCAGGGTGTACTCCATCTCCACGAACTGGGTGTTGCGCTGAGAGGGGTAAGCGCGCCAGCTCCAGTCAACGTAGTCCGGGCGCAGGTAGCGCTCCAGCGTGCCTGGAGCTGCCTCCGGTAGCTCCTCACGGAATGGCTCGTCGTCCGTCTCGACGAACGTCTTGAGGACGCAGGTGTCCAGGGCCGGCAGCCACCAGAACTCCGCGTTGCGCCGCGCTGTCTCGGTTTCCAGGAAGATCGCCAGGCACTCCTCCATGCTCATGGCGGCGTTCTGCTCGCGCAGCTTGTACGCCGGGTCCGTAGCCAGAGTGATCTTCGTGAGCACGCCAAGCAGGCCAAGAGCGAGGGAGGCAGCGCGGAATCGAAGCGGATCGGTGGCATCAATCGTCACCAACTCGCCGTCTGAGAGCATCACCTCAACGGCGCGCACCGCTGAGGAGAAGCTCCCGTACTTGCGCCCGGTGCCGTGCGTCCCGGTGGAGACGGCCCCGGCCAGTGCCTGGCGGTCGATGTCCCCCTGGTTCAGGAGCGCTCGTCCGGCGTCCAGCAGTGGACCGCCGAGGTTAAAGAGGCGCGTTCCGGCCCAGATCGTGGCGTCGCCGGTCTCGGGATCGATGCACTCAATGCCGGCCATCAGCGAAAGATCGAGCAGGGTGCCGTTCGTTGCGCAGAGCGGGGCAAAGGAGTGGCCAGCACCCGCTACGCGCACCGTTTCGCCGTGGGAGGCCGCATCGAGTACGGCAGCACGGAGTTCATCGAGTGAGCCAGGCTGCACTACCTGGCTCAGCTCGGCCTGCACGTTTCCCGCCCAATTCGCCCACGTTACCGTCTCTGTCAACACTCTCATTTCCTCTCTCCCTTATTCCCCAAGGCCCTCAGGCCGTCTCCCCCTAAGCGCGTGCGCACGTCTTCCCTCCGTATACTCCCGGCCTGAGGATTGTCGTTGTTTTCGCAGCTATCCGGAGGAACCTGGCCGCATGCCCGCCACGGGGGATTTGCTCTTGCTCAATGGCCGCGTCCTGACCATGGACCGGGCGCAACCTGCTGCTTCAGCGCTCGCCATCCGCATGGGGCGCATCGCTTTCGTTGGAGATGATGCTGGCGCGAAGGCAACCGCGGCTCCGGGCTCCCAGGTCATCGATCTTGCCGGCCGCACCGCTATCCCTGCCCTCAACGATGCGCACGCGCACCCGATGTCGGTCGGGTTCGCGCTGCTTGACCTCGATCTTGCGCCAGAGCGCAACGCCAGCATTGCGGACATCCAGGGGCTCGTCCGTGAGGCCGCGTCTGGCCGCGCCCCTGGAACGTGGATCATTGGGCGCGGTTACGACGATGCTCGCCTTGCCGAGGGACGACATCCGACGCGGGAGGACCTGGACGCTGTTGCGCCTGACCATCCGGTCGTCCTGATGCGCATGTGCCATCACATCGGCGCCGCAAACTCCGCTGCCCTGCGGCTGGCCAACGTGAGCAGCGTTACGACGGACCCGGAGGGCGGACTGTTCGACCGCGATGTCCACGGTGAGCCAACTGGCGTGCTCCGTGAAACGGCGCTCACCCTCGTGCGGTCACACATCCCCGAGCCGACCGAGCAGGACATCATGGATGCCCTGGAAGCAGGTGGCCACGAGTTCCTGCGCAACGGCGTGACCAGTGCGGTTGAGGCTGGCATCCGCGACCCGCGCGAGCTACATGCATTCCAGCGCCTGCGTGAGCACGGCAAACTGCCGATCCGTTCCTACCTGATGATGTTGATCGATGAAACGCTCGATGATCTCATCGCCCTCGGTATCCAGACCGGCTTCGGCGACGAGTGGCTTCGCATCGGCCCCGCCAAGCTCTTCAGCGACGGGTCGATCGGTGGCCGCACGGCCATGATGCACAAACCCTACGAGGGGCAGCCTGATAACTTCGGACTCTGGATGATGCCACCTGATGTGCTCAAGGCGAAGGTGCGGCGTGCGCACGATGCCGGTTTCCAGGTCGGGATCCACGCCATCGGCGATGCCGCCATCGACCTTGTGCTGGATGCCTACGAGGAAGCGCAGCAGGCGAACCCGCGCCCGGATGCCCGCCACCGTATCGAGCACTGCTCGATCGTGGATGACCTCATCCTGGGGCGCATCCGTGACCTTGGGGTTGTGCCAATTCCGGGCACCTCCTTCTTACGCCACTTTCGGGATGCCTACGTGAACAATCTCGGCGAGTGGCGCATCGGGCAGGCGTATGGCATGCGCTCCTTCGAGCGCTTCGGCATTGTTGCCGCGGCGTCCTCCGACGCGCCAGTAGTGCCGATCAACCCGATGGCTGGCATCGAGACCATGATGACCCGGCACGATATCCTTGGCCGCCCGGTCAATCCCGCCGAGGCGATTTCTCTGGAGGATGCCCTGCGCGCCTACACCGTCAATGGCGCCTACGCCTCCTTTGAAGAAGGAATCAAGGGCACGCTCAAACCAGGAATGCTGGGAGATATCACCGTCTTCGATGCCGACCTGGCGCAGGTCGATCCGGACGACCTCTCAGAGGTTTCCGTCGCCTATACCATCGCGGATGGTGAGGTCGTCTACGAGCGGCCGGTGTAACACCGCGCTTGCGCCCGCACTCGTCAGTGCTGTGCGATCACCTCCTGTGGGCAGCCCCGCTGAGATACATGTAGCGCTCCAGCCCGGCCGTGCTGCCGAGCGGCTCTACCGCGCCACATGCGAAAAGCCATCATCTCGTTTCCGGACCGGGTCACGCCAGGGACACCTGCGCCCTGAAGTGGCGCGCACCGCCAAACGTGGGATTTTCCAAGCCTGATCCCGGATCAGCCCACTCGAAATCTCGGGAAGTTGCCCGATGCCCCCACCCCGCCAGGGGCCATACCTTTGTGGCAAGCGAAGCGTCGTTCTCTGCCTCCTGACCAGGGCGCATCTCTCAGGCTGGACGCCGAACGCGCATTCGGCGTCCAGCCTGATCAGCACATGAGGGTTTTGCATGCTCACCGATCAATTTCTCACTGATGTTCGTTCGCTGCTCGGTACGACATCCCGCCGTGACATCCTGGGAGGCCTGGCTGCTGGGCTCGGTCTGGGAAACGTGTTTCCCCCTGTGGAGACCGGGGCGAAAAAGAAGCGCAAGCGGCGCAAGAAGAAGCAGAAACCTGGCAAGCCGAATGAGTTTGGCTGCATCGAGGTGGGTGATCAGTGCAGTAGCGCGGACGAGTGTTGCTCGGGGATTTGTGAGGGAAAGAAGTGCCGGGCTCACGGCATTGATGTCTGCCAGCAAGACCGTCCAGGCGTATGTACGGCGGGGATGGACGAAGTGTCGTCCCTGGGCTGTGGCGCCAATTGCTGGTGTTTCCGCACCACCGCTGGTAGCAATTTCTGCGGCGCAAATGTACGCACGTCACCTCCTCTGGATTGCACCAACTGCCGGAAAGACGCTGACTGTATCGCCTTGGGATACCCCCCTGGCTCCGCCTGCGCACAGGTGGGACGCGGCAACTGCTCCGGTTGGTGCGACACCGGCATGGCTTGCCTGGTCCCGTGTGGGACCCCGTACCCGGAGCAGATGTAGGAGCGTTGGGCGGCTGCACCTGGTGGCTGGCTCACGCCAGCCACCAGGTGCATTGTCGATGGTCTCCAGTGCTGCTCTCCGGCGTCTGCGCCAGACCGGCGGGCACGAGCACAGGCAACACCGCGAAAGCACGGTCTACGCTACTCGCCCGGAGCGGTAACCGCAGCCTGTTAGCAGGGCTACGCCTGGGCCTTTCTCCAATGTGATGTGATTCAGGCCGGCAGCATGACAGGTCCTGGAGACCTCGCCTTCGTCTACGCTCTTGGCGGCACCCCAGGTCTGGGGACACGGGTGCCAGGTCATCAACCGTGCTGGTCAAACCCGGAGGAGTCATGCCCGCCGATCTCGTATTCCTGAACGGAACGGTGCTCACCATCGACGATGCACAGCCTGTTGCCGAAGCGGTGACGGTGCTGGGAAACCGCATCGCCCACGTTGGCTCCAACGCGGAGGCGCGGGCAGAAATCGGCCCGGACACGCGCGTCATCGACCTGGGCGGGCGGACGCTTCTCCCTGGCTTCAACGACAACCACACGCACCCCATCTCCTACGGTCTCGGGTTGTCCCAGATCGACGCCCGGCCCGCGACGCAACCCACCCTTGCCGGGATGCTGGAGGCGTTCCGTGCGGCATCGACAGTGCCTGTTGGATCGCGCGGAGACTGGCTACTGGCCCGTGGCTACGACGACACTCGCCTCGATGTTCTGCGCCACCCGACCCGCTATGAGTTGGACACCGCCACGGGTGGACGGCCTGCCTGGCTGGTGCGCACCTGTGGCCACCTCGCCGTGGCCAACAGCGCTGCGCTGCAACTGGCCGGGGTAACGCGTGACACACCTGATCCCCAGGGCGGCGAGATCTCCCGCGACGAACACGGGGAGCCGACCGGCCTGCTGGCGGAGACGGCGATGTCGCTGGTCAGCAAGCACATCCCGCGCGTCACCCGCGCTGGCATGAAGGACGCGCTGCGCGCTGCCGGGGAACGTTTCCACGCCTACGGCATCACCAGCGTGGGGGAGGCGAGTATTCGCACGTCGGACGAGTTCGCCGCCTACGAAGAACTGGTGGCGGAGGGAGCGCTGCCGGTCCGCGTCTTCACCATGATGCTGATCGATGATACGCTCGACGCGCTGGCTCGCTTGGGTATGCGCACTGGCTTCGGGAACGACTGGCTGCGCATCGGTCCGGCCAAGTTTTTCCAGGATGGCTCCGGTGGTGGCCGCACCGCCGCCATGTTCGATGAGTATGTGAACGATCCCGGAAACCGTGGCATTACGATTTACACGCAGGACGAGCTGATCGACGGCTTTGGCCGCGCGCACGACGCGGGTTTCCAGCTTGCCGCGCACGCGATTGGCGACCGGGCCATCACAATGATCCTCGATGCCTACGAGGCGGCGCTTACGCGATCACCGAAGTCGGACCACCGCTTTCGTATCGAGCACTGCGGCATGTGCACGCCGGAGATCATCGAGCGCCTGGCGCGGATGCAAGTGCTGGCCGTACCACAGCCGAACTTCATCTACGAGCTGGGCGATTCCTACATCCGCAACTTCACGCCGGAGCAACTGGCGTGTTCCTACCCTGGCCGCACCTGGCACGACCACGGCATCCACGTCATCGGCTCCTCCGACGTGCCGGTGGTGGATTGCAACGTGCTGGTCAACCTGCGTTCCGCTGTGACCCGACTAACCGCTACCGGGCAGCGGATGGGACCGGAACAGGGCGTGACCATCGAGGAAGCGCTGCGCATGTTCACCCGCAACGGCGCGTACGGTTCCTTCGAGGAGCACAGCAAGGGAACGATTACGCCCGGCAAGCTGGTGGACCTCGTTGTCCTCTCGGGTGATCCGCGCGCCATCCCGCCCGAGGATTTGCCCATGCTCAGCGTGGACATGACCCTGGTGGATGGCAAGGTGGTCTACGAGGCGTAACAAGGTGCATCCAATCTGCGCCGCTTGCGCGGACGGCACTCGGTGGCGGCTGCCACCTCGGCCTGTTGCGGCTGGGGATACGGTTCCGCGACAGGCTCGACAGGACAGTGGGTGTGCGGTGGCTTGGGCCACGACGGCAAGGATATCCGACCTGGATGCTAGGATATGCGCCAGTGTGATCGTCGTGATGTTCCGGAGAGCCTCCAGACATGCCCTTTGATCGTGATACGTGGCGAGACCAGTGGCTGGGCGGGTTCTGAACGCTCGGCATTGAGGAAATGCAGCCGGTCCGGTCTGCAGACTACCCCGCCCATCCGTCGTTGCGGCAGGTGCTGGTCCTGCCCAGTGACACCGCTATTCCCGAAGCCACGCCGGAGAGCGCGCTTGCTGCCTGGCGTGAGTATTTTGGCTTCACTGGTCCGTTGCTGCTGGTGAGCAATCCAGATCGTGCCCGCAAGCTACTGATGGCGGCGCTCGGCGTCGCCGACAAGGAGCCGGTCGCCATTCCGGTTACAACCCGGCGCTATCTGTCGGAGGCCGTGAAACGAAGTGGCGGCAAGCCGCTCTTCGTTGAACTGGACGCGAATCTGGAGTTCGTCCCGGAAACTCCAGGACTGGATGCGGCTCGCGTACTCTGGGCGCAACCGATCGGCGGGATGGCTCCGCCCGCGCCGCTCCCTGGCAAGACGTACCTGGTGGATCATGGAATGACGCTGCCGGCCCCACTTTCTGAAGGAGGGATGGGACTGCCCGGAGCTGTTACCGTGTTCGGTCTTCATCTCGATGAGGAGGACGGGGGCGCGCTGATCGCGTTCAACGATCCCGACTTCGCGGAGAAGGTGGCTGCACTGCTGACGCCGGAGGACGCGCCGGATGCGGGCCGCGCCCTGGCTCAGGTGCAGCGTCTCGCTGGGTCGGATGGCCTTGCGGCACGCCAACTCTGGCTCGATGCCGAGGTGCGGTTGGGTATGGAGTCGGGCGCTGGGCTGCCGATGGCGGAGCGTGCCGACGGCGCCCTGCCTCACGGGCTGCCGGTCCGCATCCCGGAGGAAGCCGACCTTGCTACCTTCATCTCCTACGTGCGAAACGAGTTGGTGACGCTTGATTGGTTGCCGGAGGTGCAGCCGATGTTCTACGTCGCCTACCAGGTGACGCAGGACGGTGCGTTGACGCGGCGCTCGGCAGCGCATCTGGCGCGGTGGGTGACGTCACCGATCGGGCCGGACTTCGTCGATGACGAGGTTACCCACGCGGTGCTCGGCGTCCTGAAGGCGGCCGAGTACACGGGTGTGCGCTGGTATACCAATCCTGGGCGCGCCCGCTGGTACGGCGAGATGCTGGTTGATTGGTACGGCCCGGAGCATGATGCCTACCACCCCGCCTTCGCCATTTCGGTTCCAGCACAGGAGTAGTGATGCGCCCACTGGTGCGCGGCGTAACGCGGCACGTGCCAGCAACTCCCCTGGTATGTCACGATTGCCGCGGATAATGACGCCTGCAACCACGTGGGCGCTGTGGGAGAAGGACATTCATGCCCAAGCTGACCTACATCGGCCACTCGGCGTATCTGCTTCAGGATGACGACGGCCACACTGTGGCCATCGATCCGTTCATCACCGGCAATCCGGCTGCCGCCATCCCGGCGAGTGACGTCAAGCCAGCTACCATCCTCGTCACCCACGCTCACAACGACCACGTTGGCGACGCATTAGACCTGGCGCGCGAGCACGGCGCGGGCATTATCACCACGGTCGAGTTGGCCGACTGGCTGGAATCTCAGGGGCTGCCGGATGTCATCGGTGGCAATCACGGCGGAACCGTCGCCTTCCCGCATGGCACCGTCAAGTTCACGCAGGCGTGGCACTCCTCCGCCTACTGGGACGGCGAGAAGAAAGTCGCGCACGGTATCCCAGCCGGGATGATCGTGCGGTTTGGCGGCAGCACGATCTACTTTGCAGGTGACACCGGGCTCTTCGGGGACATGCGGCTGATCGGCGATGAGGGGATCGACCTCGCGGTGTTACCGATCGGTGATCATTTCACAATGGGGCCAGCGGATGCCGCCCGCGCCGTGGAGTTCCTGCGGCCGAAGTCGGTCACTCCCTGCCACTACAACACGTTCCCGCCCATCACGCAGGATCCGGAAACCTTCCGTGCCGCTGTCAACAAGTCCTCGCCGGAGACCTCCGTCGTGATCCTGGCTCCCGGCGAGTCCCACACGCTCTGAGGTTTATCATGACGGAGCCCGTATCTCCACCGCCGACCCACCCATTCGACGAAGAGATGCAGCGGACTGCCTACCAGAAAAAGGCGGTCAGCCGCCTGCCTGCTGCCCAGGTGCTGGACCTTGCCATTGCGTTCTTCACTGAGCGCGGCTACCGGGCGGCTCGTGCGGCCCGCCCCAACCAGGTCTTCGTCATGGGCAAGGCGGAGGGCGGTCTCCCTCGCGTCACCGGCGAGGTCCAGGCCCGCGCCGATGTCGGGCGCCCTGGCGTGACGCTGGTCACCCTGGACGCTGCCGGCGAACGCCTCGGCCCGACGATGGCGGAATTTCACAAGCATTTGCGGAGCCTGCGGCAGCAAAAGGCCTGAGCCGCCTGGACGTGAGTCGCTGAGTTGCAAAGCCTTCGGCCCTCACGCGATCCAGACGTGTCTCAGAGATGGGACGCGGCTGTCGGTGGCAATGGGCAAGGTGGTGACCGGGCACGTTCAGGGGTTGCTAGCCTCTGCCTCCCAGCTCAGTACATCTCCCTCGATGACGCCCTCCACGCCGAGGCGGTGGAGCATGTGCATGACCTCGCCGCGGTGGTGCATGTTGTGGGTGATGACGTGGGCAATCGCGCCGCCGTAGCTCTTCTCCTGCGGCGGGTTGTCCAGAATATCGACCCAGAGCACGTCCCACAAGCTCGCGTCTTGCGCTCGGTTGGCCAGGGCAGCGAACTTCAGCATGGAGGCGTCGTGGCGGACCAGCAGATCGGCTGCGGATAGTCCGGCGAAGGTGGGCTGGTTTCCAGGATGCTCCGCCCCGTTCATGAGGGCTGTCCACGTTTCGACGTTGAAGATCATGTGCTCGAGCGTGGCTCGCAGCGTGACGTGGCCGATGTCGAAGGGCTGGCGCCATTGCGACTCAGTCAGTGGCTGCGCCAGAATCAGTAGTTGCCGGGTGGTCCAGGCATCGTGAGCAAGCAGGCGGTCCAGGAGGTCCACGATCAGGGGTGCTCCCCGTGCGGTGCGCGTGAACGCGGCCAGCCGGCCACGCTCCGGGCATCGTATCCCGTGTGGAGCGCGGCCGGCGTGCGGGAGGCCGTCAGGTTGACGTGAGCTCGGGATTCCGGTCCAGGCGGCGGTAGATGGTTGCGCAGGCCAGGAGCACCACACCCAGCACCAGGAATGAGAGGACGCGGTAGATGGCGTCCAGTGAGTTCAGGTCGTAGAGGAACACCTTGGCGGTGGCCAGGCCGAGCAGGCCCAGGCCATACCAGCGCAGGAATGGCTGGGCGCGCACTACGCCTGCGGCAAGCAAGAGCCCGCCAATCACGGCCCAGGTCACGGAGAGTGCCATATGCGCCTGCCGGTGCACTTCATCGATGTTCGCGAGGTTCACGTTCTGCTGGAACGTGGCCACGACCGACAGCGAAGCTGCGTAGACCAGGAGGGTGACGGCCGTGCTGGCCAGCCATTTTCCTGCATGGTGTTCGCGCAGGCCCCAGGCCAGGACCAGGGTGGCCGCTGCCAGCGCACCGAGCGCCAGCAGTGCATCGCCAGGCGCGACACCCTGGGCGGTGGTGGAGACCGCTAGGTGGCGGAGCGGCGCGACCTCTGCCAGCGTGATGGCAGTGCCAAGCGCTAGTAGCACCCCGGCCAGGCCAAGCAGCAACGTCCCACCATCTGGCAACCACTGCCGGATACGCTCCGCCAGGATCGCCAGGACTGCCCACGCGATCACCGTCTGGCTTGGGGACAAGGCAAAGGCGGCGTACCAGGCCAGCACCCCAATACCGGTCGTCATGGCGATCTGCCGCAACCAGGCGTGTTGGGAGATCGCTGCTGTCGCGACAGACGCGGCCACCAGGGCGACCGTGGCTGCTACCGGTTGCCCGGTGTAGACCATGCTGGCCAGGCGCCCGGATACGGATAACGGCATCTCGAACGTGACCGCGCGGTCAATCGCCAGCACTGCCGTGAGCACGCCGACGCCCGGAAGCACGGCCCGGTCAAGCATGCGCTGGGCTGCGGAGGCGTAGGGAAAGGTTGAGCTCGGCAGGAGCCGTTCGCCAGTTACGGCCAGCACCGCGAGCGTTGCCCAGCCTATGAGCAGACCGACTCCGGTGACGTGCAGTGGGAGGGCGACGGTCACCAGCAGGAGGGCAATGGCGAGGAGCACGCGGCGATCAGCCGTAGCGTGCCGGATGACGCCGGCCGCCGCCAGCACCGCCAGGAATACCAGCAGGGTCAGGAGGCCAGGTGAGATGAACGGCAACCCGGGGAGCGTCTAGGAAGCCGCGCCACTGGCGCGGCCATAGGCGGCGACCGCGGTTACGCCAAACACCAACGCCGCGCCCACCAGGCCAAGACGCTCCCGGAAGTGCGTCGCCAGCCAGAGAAGGACGAGCGCCTCCACGGCCCATATCCACTCGGTCACGGGGCCATCGACCAGGGCCGGAACTGCGATGGTGACCTGGAGCACGGCGAGCGCGAAGGCTGACAGGCCGAACCCATGGTGTGCCCCAGCTCGTGCTGCGGGCGCAAACTGCTCGCAGGCAATACCCAGGAGCACGAAGGCCACTGCCCCACCCAGGAGCCAGGGACCCGCATGATCCCCTTGCAACATCAGGACGGCAGCGAGGTAGACGTAGCCATTCGCTACCAGCAGGACACGGCCTTCGTGGAAGCGGGAGGGGGTCCGCAATTCCATGCCCAGGGCGGCCACGGCATGGAGGGCGGTAAGCCCCGCAAGCCAGAGACCTGCGGTGTCCGGGGTGGGACGCGATGCGAGCCAGGACCAGGCAACGAATTGATAGGTAGAGAGCACGAACGCCAGCCAGGGCGGCGCAGCCCAGCCCCGGGCGAGGGCGATAGCGGCGGTAGCAGCCACCATCACCGCCACGTAGGGCATGGGGATCTGCGCGGCCGGGATGCCAAACAGGAGCGGCGCGGCGAGGGCCGTGCCCAGTCCGTACAGGGTGATGACCTGGGCGTTGGCGCGAACCGCGAGGGCGGTAGCTACCGCGGCGGCGGCGACCATACCCGGCAGGGCGGCCCACATCGGAACCACCTCGTAGAGACGGGTGCCAGCCACCAGCGCCAGTTGCCAGACGCCAATCCCCACGGCCACCAGCACGGCGCCGACCACGCGGTGGCGAGTCGGCAGCAGACGGTCGCCCAGGAGAGCGAGGGCAAAGCCACCAACAAGGCCTAGCGCCACCCGGGCCTCCGGGCCGATCCAGCCGCGTGTGATGGCCAGGCTGAAGAAAAGGATGGCGCCGATCAGGAGCGCCAGGCCGCCCACCAGGGCCAGGCCGCGCTCGCTGATAGTGCGCTCCAGATCCTGCCAGGAGGCCAGGGGGCGCTTCTGCCCGCTACGCGGCGAACCTGCATCACCGGGGGCCGATGGGTCGTAAATCGCGTAACGAGGATCAAGATTCCGCTTGAGCCAAGATGTGCTCGCGCCCCATTTCTGCTGGCTTTCAGGTCGTTCCAGCAGCTCTCGGGCCATCATGGCCGGCGCCGATGCCGCGCCAGGACCAGACGGAGACGGTTGTGGGGCAGGAATGGAAGGCGCTGCCGGGCGCGTGACCGGGCGCGGTGGCGCCGCCGTCCATGTGGACGGCGGCACTGCTGCCGCAGGGGGAGCAGCAGGCAGGACCAGGTTCGCGGGCAAGCGCACGGGCATCAAGTCTGCCTGCAGGGCATCCACCCGCGTCGTGAGCAACGCAAGCCGTGCATCGACCTCGTGAATGTGTGCCTCTAACCGGTCCAGCCGCTCATCAGGCATGGCTGTCGGCCTGCGGCGTTCCGGAGTGCATAGGTTGATCGCGGCGGAGCGCGTCTGCCGCCACCGCCTCGGCTTCGCGAAGTGCCCGGCATCCCGATGCCTCACCGGCAGGATCCGGGGTGCAACGGCTTGTTGCTGCCTGCCCGGCGGCGCGGCTGAGCGGTGTGGAGTTCGCGGTCGTGAAGGCGTGCATCAGACGGTCGAAGAAGAACGGATCGATCATGGTGGCCTCCGATTGGATCACTCTCTGGCAGGTTGCTGACCTCGCTGCCATGTCCGCAGTGTGCCGGTGTGACCGCGAAAGCACCCCCGTAGGGAGTACGGGAATAGGGGAGACCCGGTCATGAAGAGGGGGGAGGAGTGCCCGAATTGGCAGGATTGGTGTCAAATCGTTGACAGCCAGTGAGGCGCCCTGGTGCTGAAATGAGGGAGAGTTGACCGGCGCCCATCATCCTCTTCCTCCTGGCGCGGCGCCCGGTCAACTCCGTAGTCACGGGGAGTTGACGATGCCTGTCTCCACCGTTCCCTGGATAGACCGCCTCGCACATGCTCTGAATCCAGTGCCTGGCTGCTCTCGCCGCCGTCTTGGCGCTGCGGCCATTGCTCTTGGGTTCGCCGGGCAGGCACTCCCCGAGGATGCCCTGGCTGGTTGCAAGAAGCCGGGCAAAAAGTGCAAGAAGAGCAAGGACTGCTGCGACGGCGCGAAGTGCAAGAAAGACAAGTGCAAATGCGAGGGCGGCCGAACAAAGTGCGGCAACGCCTGCGCCGATCTGAGCAATGATGCGAATCACTGCGGAGCCTGCAACGCGGCGTGCCCGGCTGGCCAAACCTGCCAGGCTGGGGTATGCACGGCAACTGGCGGTGGCAACGGTGGAAGCGGTAACGGAAACCGCGGCTATACATTTTCGACCGCCTGGGGTTCACGTGGCTCGGATCTCGGGCAGTTCAATTATCCGGCCGGGATTGTCATCAATCGCTTTGACTGGATCTACGTTACGGACCTGGACAACAACCGGGTGCAAGTGTTCCTGACCGACGGCGATCCCGCTGGCTGGTTCGGCACGGAAGGCGATCTCCCCAGTCAACTCACGCATCCGCTACGGATTGGCGTAGGCCCAGACGATGAGGTCTATGTAACGGACGGCGCTGACCGCTGCCAGCGCTTCGACCTGGGCGGGAACTTTCAGCGAGAGTGGGATGGCTCGCTCGGCCTGGGTGGGTTCGGCAATCCGCGCGGAGTTGCGGTAAGCCCGGACGGCGTGGTGTTCGTGGCCGACACCGAGAATCACCGCATCCAGAAGTTCACAGCGGTAGGCGATTTCCTGGAGGGATTCGGCGTGGCCGGGCAGGGCGTAGGGGAACTGAACCTGCCGGCGGGGCTGGCGCTCACCGGAAGTGGTGACCTGGTTGTCGCGAACTCGTTCAATCACCGCATCGATGTCTTCTCTCCTGACGGCGATCATCGGTTCGGCTTCGGGGGTTTTGGCAGCGAGGAGGGGAAGCTTGATTTCCCACAGTCCGTGAAGGTCGCCGCCAATGGCGATCTCTTTGTGGCCGATACCGGTAACGACCGGGTGCAGCAGTTCGATGCGTCTGGTGAGTTCATCCAGGTGATCGGAACTCCGGGCACGGGGGACGGGCAACTGCGCTTTCCCGAGGACCTGGCCTTCGATAGCGAAGGCAATCTGTACATCGCCGACACCGGGAATGACCGCATCCAGAAATTCACTCCTGACTGAATCATTCCCTGTATGCGCGAAACCGCGAAGGCAGTCGTCCCTGCCAACACGAGAGCGGACATGGTTCATGGAGATCGATATCGCCTGCTCCCCCCTTGACCCTGACGTTGCGTCAGGTCGTACTCTCGTGGCATGGAGCGAGAGATGGGCAAGGGATACCAGGTAGGAGAGGTAGCAGGGCTGACCGGTTTGTCGGTGCGGACGCTGCACCACTATGACCGCATCGGGCTGCTGCGGCCGCAACGGCGCACGGCTGCCGGATACCGTCTCTACGGCGAGCAGGATTTGCTACGGCTGCAGCAAATCCTGACGCTGCGTTACCTGGGCTTTCCACTCAAGCGCATCGGCGAACTCCTGGACCGTCCCGATTTCGACCTTGTTGCCTCGCTGCGGGCGCAGGAGCGCGTGCTGCGGCAGCGCCTGGCCGAGCTGGAAGGGATTGCAATCCTGCTTGGCGACCTGGTCATGGCGTACCGGCAGGACGGTGCCTGGAATTGGGACCTCGTTATTCACGCGTCAGAGGCGGTAGCTACCGGCCTGGCGCAGCAGGAGAACACCATGAACGATCTGTTTACGCCTGAGCAGCTCCAGCAGTTCGCGGAGTTGGCAGAGCGCACCCCGGCCGAGGAGATAGCGGCGATCCAGGATGGCTGGTCTGCGCTCCTGGCCGAGGTGCGAGTGAGCTACGAGCTGGATCCGGCCAGCCCTGAGGCGCAGGCCCTGGCGGAACGCTGGGACGCGCTGACGGCCCGGACGGTGCGCTCGTATGAATCCGCACCGGAGTTGGTCGAGGCATTGCGCGAGAACTATGCGAAGGGCGCATTCGAGGGCAATGCGAATGCGCCGCAGGCAGCCGACTTTGCGTTCCTGGAGCGAGTTCGCGCCGCGCGTGGGTAGTGCTGGCGCATTACTCCTCATCTCGAGAGCTTATCCAGCAGCCCCGTTTCCGCTACGTCGTCAACAGGCCAGGTGGGGATGAACTCCCACCTGGCCTGGGGCGTGTTCCCCGCTCACGCGCCGGAGTGACCGTCTTCCGCCACTCGGCCGGGTTGCCTACCATGAACACCTGGGACAAAGGTGCCACCGCTACTGCACCACCCCATACTGGAACCTGACAGCATCCCGCACGTCCCGAGTGCCAGTGGCTCGCTGGGCACGACGCAGGGCTGCGAACGACGGTTACTCCCGGGTGGCTTGCATGACAGAACAACGCGACAGTCCTGAGCCTGGGAGGATGCCGGACTGGCAGCGGATCGCCCGGCAGCAGGACCATCGCCAGTGGGCGCCGCCTGCGCGTCCGTGGCTCATCAGGCAGACGTGGCGGGATCTCCTCTTTGCTCACTGGCCGATCTCTCCGGCCGCGTTGCGCCCGCTCATTCCAGCGCAGCTCGAACTGGACACCTTCGGCGGAAATGCCTGGGTCGGCATTGTGCCATTCGATCTGAGGAACCTGACGGCACGGAGCGCGCCTCACCGGCTGCAGCTCACATTCCCGGAACTCAACGTCCGCACCTATGTCACCCTGCAGAATACGCCGGGGGTCTGGTTCTTCAGTCTTGATGCCGCGAGTCTGTTGGCGGTTCGCGGAGCACGGATAACCTATCACCTGCCCTATTTCTGGGCATCCATGCAGATGACCGAGCAGGATGGGTGGGTCACCTACCACAGCCAGCGACGCAGCGACGCTGCCGTGCGCTTTGCCGGGCGCTACCGGCCGAGCGGGCCGGTCTTCGAGAGTACGCCAGAGAGCCTGGAGCGCTGGTTGACCGCACGCTACTGCCTCTATGCCACCAGCAAGGCCGGGAACATCCTGCGTGCGGAAATCAACCACGATCCCTGGCTGCTGCAACCCGCCGAAGCGGACATCACCGTGAACACGATGGCGTCTGCCCAGGGAATTGCCCTGACGGGATCACCGATCCTGCATTTCGCGCAGAGGACCGATGTGGTCAACTGGGGGCTGGAACGCGTTGTTTGAGCCCGATTCAGGTGCCGCCTGGAGCACCGTCATGATCATGACGGTGCTCCAGGCGGCTTACGTTGCCTGCTGAAAGAACCCCATGCCGCCGGCCGGGTCAGGCCGCCGCAATCGGGGTAGCCGCCGGCGTCGCGGCCGGCATGGTGACTGGCGTTGCGGGCATAGGGACCGGTGTGGCGGACGATGGCACGTAGTCGTCCGTTTGCCGCGTGATCCACTCGATGATGATCGGGAGCAGGTCCGGGGTGAACTCCGCTGGCAGGGTGGCGTACTCACTGAAGGCTCCGCTGCCTGCGACCTGGAAGAGATGGTTGGCATCCGGAAGCACCGCTACGGTGACGTCCATGTTGCCCCCTTCCGTCAGGGCATCCAGGAGCGGAGCGGCGTTCTGGGTGGCATCCACCTGCTTGTCCTTGCCACCAAAGATGGCCAGGACCGGGACCGTTGTTCTGGCCCAGTCCGGCGCGGGGTCGTATTCCAGCAGGGCCCGGACCGACGGAGCCTGGAGCTGGGTGGCCTGCTGGGCGGCGAGGTTGCGGGCATAGGCCTCGATGTCGCCGATGGCGTCCTGTTGCTCCTGGGGCAGAGCCTCGAACTGGGCCAGCGATGCGTTATAGATAGCCTCTTCCAACGCCTCCGGATCGTCGAGCAGCGTGGCAACCTGCGTCATGAGATCGACCTGCGCCTGGGCTTCCTCTGGCGTAGCGCCTTCGGCCTCCAGCATCAGCCGGGTCTGCAGCAGTAGAACCTCCTCGCCTGAGACGCCGAGCCCAGCGAGGCTCAAGATGAAGTCGATCTCGGAGTTTCGCGCGCCCAGGATGGCCGCGATGGCGCCGCCTTCGCTGTGGCCGATGATCCCGATATGGTCCTGGTCGATGTCGTCACGGGTGGTGAGATAGGTAATGGCGGCATCGGCATCGTCCGCGAAATCGTTGAGCGCACTGGTGGAGAAGTCGCCAGTGGATTCGCCCACGCCGCGATCGTCGTAGCGCAGCACCGCGATGCCCGCCGGCGTCAGGGCGTTTGCCAGCAACTCGAAGGGTCGGATGGCAATGCCGCCGCCGAGGTACTCATCCCGATCCTGCGGGCCACTTCCGGACACCAGGACAACGGCCGGGTACGGGGCCGGGCCGTCCGGCAGCGAGAGGGTGCCGGCCAGCGTGACATCACCATTCGTGAAGGTCACTTGCTCGGTGGCGTAGGGCGTGGGCGTGGCCTGCCGCTCGATTGGTGTGAAGGCATCCAGAGCAGGGACGAAGACGCTCTCGCGCAGGGCGGTAGACTCGGCCTCTGGCGCCTGCAGGAGCACCAGGTAGGTGTCGTTTCGCTGGGTGGCCAGCCCCAGGTCTACGACCAGGGTGGTCTCCCCAAGCTGGACATCCACCTGGTAGAGCGTCCACTCCAGCGCAGCGCCCTGATGGGTGCCGGTGCTCTCTGGCGGCTCCGTCAACAGGAGTTGCGGCATGAGCGCGGCCAGCATGTCGTCGGGGGAGACCGGCGCCGTCTGCTGGGCAAGGACGACCTGGCTGGACTCTCCCGGGCTAAAGAGGCCATTCCCCAGATCCTCCCAGCCCTCCGGGACGACACTGCCGAACTCCCCGCCAGAGCTCTGGAACGGCTGCAGGGGAATGGCGTCCTGAGCGCGGGCGCCAAAGATGGGCAGGAGTGTGGTGAACAGGGCGACCAGCGCCAGGGCGCGAAGTCCGATTCGCATGAATGTCTCTCCTGTGCCGGGCATCGCCCGGGAATTCCGGCTGAACGGGGATAAACTCTCGCGTAACACACCTGTCGGCTGTGCAGCGGAATGTGCGTCAGGACGTGAGTAGTTCGTCATTGCGCGTTGACGAATGCGTCATCGCCCCTATAGTGAACCACGGGGCCACGACCGGTTGCTGTCACATCGCGTATTCAACGCAGTCAACAATGCTGCACTGGACGGAGAACCATCATGGACGGATCCACGTTCGATAAGCTCAGCCAGATCATTGCCCGCGCAAGCACTCGGCGTAGCGCGCTCGGTGCGCTGGCCGCTGTTGGAGTTGCCGGAGCCATGCTCCCCTCTGACGCCGATGCCAAAGGCAAAGGCAAGAAGAAGCGGAAGCGGAAGTGCAAGAAGGTCGAGGGCAAGCCCTGCACGTCTGACAAGACATGTTGCAATGGCAAGACCAATAACATCTGTGCCGTACGCAGCGGCGCCGGGAATGATGATAAGACCTGCTGCGGCGGGCAGAACGCCAAGTGCGGTGGCATCGATGGTATAGGTGATGCCGTGGCGCCGTTCTGCTGCCAGGGCTTCGCTTGCGATGCGACGGTGGCGGGAGTTCCCGGCACCTGCCAGGCAGCTCCGTAGATCCAGATCAGGTCCGAGGGCCGCAACCCCGACGGCCCTTCTCAGTAAGCCGGATTACCGCGAGCGGGCGGTGCGTGATCGAGTTCGCGCACCGCCCGTTTCGCGCCGGGGTGGGATGCCCCCGGAGGAAAAAGGGGGATGAGGTGATTGGGCGGGGGTTGCACCTGTGTCCGGCCCAATCGGGAATAACCTTGCTGACGGACCTGTAGCCGGGCGGGCAACCGGCTACGTCACGATCCTACCGGCACTGACCGTACGGGTGGTCAACAAACCATGAACCTCTGCTGCATCGTATCCTCCCCGCCGCACGAAGGGAGGAGACATGCAGCGCACCCTGGGGGTGACAACGGGAAACGCCGAGGATGAGACCGGGCCATATCGTGGCTGGCTGCTGGGCCATTTCATCCCCGGCGAGCATCACCCGCTCACGAGCACGGATGTCGAGGTGCAGTGGGCGAATCTTCCCGCGGGAACACGGCGGGCGGAGTGGGGCTACAACGCCCAGGCGCACACCCTGGCCATCCTGGTGCGCGGCCGCTTTCACCTGCATTTCCGCGAGCGCGAGGTGCTGCTGACCCGCGAAGGGGACTACGTGCTGTGGGAACCCGGCGTGCCGCACTATTGGGAAGCTGAGGAAGACACGCTCATCTTCACCGTGCGCTGGCCCTCGCTGCCGGGTGATAGCCTGCCGTGGGAAGGAGATGTCCCGTACAAACACGAACCCGGCCGTTAGGCCGGGCACGTGCGGGAAGGGGGAGGGTATTTTTTCGAGGGCGGGGGATTGGGGATCCCGGATTTCTCGCTCTCAACTCTATCTACGCCACCCCCTCGAAATCGGATTCATCTCTGGACGCCGGATCCCTGGCCGCAGCGCCGAACATTCGGCTCAGGCGCCAGCACTGGTGCCCAGGTCGTCTGCCCTGAGCTGCTGATGACAAGTACACGGGCCCGCGATTCGACGAATGTACGGGATATCATCCAGCTGGGATGCTCCACGCCCGCACGCGGACCCTATTCAATGAGGCAAGGGACCGCGCCTGGACTAGCACGGTTGGAGGATGACGACGTGGCCAAGTCGCTGGAGGCGCAGCCGGTGGTGGACTGGAACCCTGCCCAGTACGCGAAATACCGGGACGAGCGGGCGCAGCCGTTCTACGACCTGATGGCGCTGGTGCAGTCGCAGCCGGACATGCGAGTGGTCGATCTCGGGTGTGGTCCAGGCGACCTCACCCGGGAGCTGCACGTGGCCATGAGCGCGCGGGAGACGGTGGGCGTGGATAACTCGCCGGCCATGCTGGAGAAGGCGGCGGCGTTTGCCGGGGAAGGTTTGCGCTTCGAAGACGCCGATCTGGGGACCTTTTCCGCGCCCGGTGCGTTTGATCTGGTCTTCTCCAACGCCGCCCTGCAGTGGTCGCCGGACCACCCGGCACTCCTGGCCCGCCTGACAGCCTGCCTGGCGCCAGGCGGTCAACTGGCGGTGCAGGTTCCGGCGAATGATGACGCGCCGTCTCATACGCTTGCCGCGGTGGTGGCCAGCGAAGCACCCTTCCGTGAGTCCCTGGGTGGGTTTACCAGGATTTCGCCTGTCCTGGCTCCGGAGGCGTATGCCAGCCGACTGCATCAGCTTGGCTACCAGCAGCAAACGGTCCGCATGCAGGTCTATGGCCATCTCCTCCCATCCCGTGAAGATGTGATCGAGTGGGTGCGTGGCACCTGGCTCACGGACTACCAGAAGCGCCTGCCCGCAGAGATGTGGCCCCCGTTCCTGGAGCGCTACCGGGAGTTGCTGTTCTCGCAGCTCCCGGACGACCGTCCATTCTTCTACCCGTTCAAGCGCATCCTCTTCTGGGGGCGTCGCTAGGGTTGGACGTCTCGGTTCGGGGATGATTTCCCGGTTTCAGGTGACGACCACGCCGCTATAGCTGACGCGCTCTACCTGAGCCCATAGACGGTTGCCAATCACCTCAGTAGGTTCCAGGTTGCCTCCCACGCCGAGGCCATCGTCCGCGCCTGGGAGACCGGTCTGCGCTGAACGGTCGCCGGCACGAATTCGCCCGGCGGCACGCCACGCGGTTCTTCCGCTCGCGCCTGGTGGGGAGGAACGTCACCCTGCGTATTGACGACCTGATCGACGTCGCCATTGCCGAGAGGTAGCGCTGAGGGCGTACTACCAGGGGCCACGAAACGCGGCAGGGTTGCCTGACCCTGCCGCGTTTATCGAAAGGTTCAATCCGTGACGTTCGGCCGGTAGGTTCCAAAGCTCCAGAGGTTGCCTTCGAGGTCGCGGGCGGTGTACTCCCGAGAGCCATACGAGGTGTCTGCCAGCGGACGGAGAATCTCCGCACCACCATTTACGGCGTGTTCGTAATGGGCATCGACGTTGTCCAGGGCCACGTACAAGCCCTGCGTACCGAGAGGCTGAGTCCAGGGATTTTCGGGATCGGGTGTGCGCTGGCGGGAGGTTGGCATGACGACGCCGTTCCCCAGCCGCAGCTCGACGTGCTGGATCTCACCGTTCTCGCCAGTCATGACCATTAGCGGCGCAAAGGCGAAGACACGCTGGAGCCACTCGATGGCGGCTGGTGCATCGTCATAGGCAATGACCGGGTACATGGTGACCTGGCCCACGTTGACCGGGGTATTCAGGATGGCGTTCATATCGGACACGTTGCTCCTCATTGGTGATTGGCCGGTGGGGCAGCTCCCGCGTCGGGAACATCTTCACGCTAGCAGCCGCGCAGGCGCACGTATTGGAAATTTTTCGTACTGCTCCAATCGGTGTCTCGATGCACAGGAATTCCAGCGCCTCGGCATCCACCAAGATGTTGCTACTCCAGCATTCGGTTGAGCAGCCTCACCGCGCGACGCACGCAGATGCTTGGGGTAGGCGTCATCCCGATTCGCTCGTACTGGCTGAGTACCCGGCGCTTTCCGTCATGCGACGCCGGGCCAGGCCCTCCGGCGTATCTCCGGCGAAGGCGCGCACGTCGCGGATCAAGTGGGATTGGTCGTAGAAGCCGCACGTCTGGGCAATGTTGCACCAGTCGGCGCCGGGTGCGAAGGACGGGTGCCGCACCACCTGTTGGAAGCGAGCCAACCGGGCGTACTGCTTAGGCGTGACACCGATCTGCTCCCGGAAGCGGGTGACGAGCCGCGAGTGGCTCCAACCAAGCTCTGTGACAAGGTGAGAGATGAGGATCTTACCGTGACTCTGTCGTAATTGGCGCCACGCCCACAACACCTCCGGGTCCGGTTCCTGACCATGTGGCTTCCGCGCCAGGGCCTCCTCGGCCAGACGAAAGCGCGCGTCCCAGCCCGGGGCGTCGAGCAACTGGTCCACCAGGTGACGATGCCAGGCCGGGGCAATCTCTTCCACGAACTGCGTACGGTTGGCGAGCTCGTTCGTGGGTACCCCGAAAAGCCGGTAGGCGCCAGCGGGCGAAAGGCGAAGTTCCAGACCTTCCTGCTGGCCGCTTGTCTCCGTGACCGTGTAGGTCTCATGCAGGCCGGCGATGAAGCCTGCGCCTCGCGGGACAATGATCTCCTCGGTCCCGTTCGGCTGCGCCAGGTGCAGCGGGGAGCCGAGGTTGAAGATCATGACGATGTGGGTCTCCGGCAGCTCGCGGCGGCGGACCGGCGCCAGCGCATATTCACGGTAACTCGCCATGTCCCCAACGATGCCACGCAGTAATGGCCCCGGGCGCCGTACCTCCATCTCCCAGGCGGGTTGGAATGGAGCGTCCTCTGAGGCGGTGGGCATGAAGTCAGGCACGGCAACTCCTCGTCAGGTGGCATGGTAGCTGGCCGTCCCGCGTCATTTAGGCAGGCGTTGACGATTTTGCCTCTCGTACCTCCTAGCGTGAGGCGCAGGTGGTGCACGTGCGCCGCGCAGCCGAGCGACGAGGATGAGCCTGCATGCATGGCATCCTGACCTCCGACCTGATTGCGGCCCTGGAAGAGGTTGGCGTCGAGGTCCCTGCGGCCAGCAATGCGCTGCCAGCCCTGACCTGGGCGGCCCGGCAGCATGACCTGTCCCTGCGCATCGAGAGTGGGGCGCCGTCACGTCGCCAGCCTGCTCCCACCTACCGGGCTGTCGTCTGGCCTTCTGCCTGCGGTCAGCGCGAGAGCCAGGCCGCACAGCGCCTTGCCGCGCGTGGTCACGGGACCACCGGCGCGGAAGCCCTGGCCTGGGCCCTGCTGGATGCCTTGAAGGTCATGCGTGTGGCGCAGACCCGGGAACTGGCAGTCGTGTAGGTCGCGCTGCTTTGCCCTGCGATGGTCCGCGTTGTTCAGGGGACTTCACGCTGCGCTCATGGAGTGAGTTCTGGCCGTCCTGTTTCGCTCACTCGAAGATATCGGCAACCGCGATCTGTAAATCCGGCAGCACGTTGCCGCCATCGAGCGTATCACCGGGGTGCATCGTCACCGGAGCCAGGTGCGTCGCCAGGACCGTCACGGTCTGCGCTTCGGGATCGACGAGCCAAATGAGGGGCACACCCGCTTCCTGGTACATCGCCACCTTGGCCAGCACGTCGCTCGCGCGGTCGGTCGGCGAGAGCACTTCGACCACCAGATCCGGCGCCAGGCGCGGAAAATGACGGCGCGCTTCGCCCTGCGGCATACGCTCGGCCCGGACGAAGGCAACGTCAGGTACGCGCACCGTCTCCCGGTCCGGGAACAGCACGAACCCACCATCGGCGCTATAGACCCGGCCGAGCTTGTTTGGACGGACATGATTCCAGAGCATCGCAGTGATGCTTGCGGCCAGGCTGGAAGATCCGTCCGACGAAGGCGTCATCTCGATGATCTCTCCATCAATGAGTTCGGCGCGAGGCAGTTGATTGATCTCTTCGAAGTCGTTGACGGTGATTCGTGTCGCAACCATCTGCACACCTGTTGATTGAAGGAAGGGCAACGATCCGGGCGTCATGGGGAGCAGGAAGGGTTTCCCCGTTCCAATGGCAGCATACCCGAGGGTAGCTGCGCTCCCGAGAAGGAATTCCGGCCATCTCGTGTCACCCGTCGGGTATCCACCGCACGGTGCTCGGCAGGATATTGACAGCCGGGCACGGAGGGTGTACGTTCACTGCGTACCGAACGCGGAACGGCGGCAACGCTGGGAAGCACCAGGTAAAGCGGACGCCGACGGGGATTGCGCGCAAGCGTAGGACTTGTCGGCGTTTTGCTGTTTAGCGAGGGACGACGCTTCGCCTGGGGAGTGAGGGAGTGAGGAACGATGAGAGATGCGTATTCCTAACTCCCTCACTCCCCAAGCGCGTGAGTGCGTCTTCCCCAAGGCCCGCTGGCCGTATTCCCTACGCCCAGCGTCTCCCCTCGCGCAGCTAACGCGCTTATGGTATAGTTACCTCATTAGGGAGCGCGGGTTCGCCGCGCGCCAGTACGCCTTCATTCCCCTCCATTCGACGACGCCTGGGGAACGCCGAGCCGTACTGACCGGCTCAGCCGTATCCCTGTGGACTGATCAACGTGATCACCCACGACGATTCATGGCGTCGCTCGAGAGGACCTATTCTGACTACGTTAGAACTTAATGCACCCGTCGCCGTTGAGGAAACCACCTTCGGCGATTACCGGCTCAGCAACGCAACCTTGAAGGCGCTGACCGACATGGGGATTACGTCCCCCACCCCAATCCAGGCGGAAGTCCTGCCCTTTCTGCTCGATGGCCGCGATGTTATCGGTCAGGCCCGAACCGGCTCCGGCAAGACCCTGGCCTTTGGCCTCCCGCTGATCGAAGCCGTTGATCCTCGTCTCAAGGCCGTGCAGGCCCTGGTGCTCACCCCCACGCGTGAACTCGCGGTACAGGTGGCGCAGGTCGTCGAGGCGCTGGGTACCGGACGCGGCGTCAGGACCCTGATGATTTCAGGTGGCCGCTCGTTCGGTCCGCAGCGTGACGAGTTGCGGCGCGGCGTGCACGTGGTCGTCGGTACGCCTGGCCGCGTGCTTGACCTCCTGAACCAGGGCGCAATCTGGCTGGACCGCGTGCGCTTCCTGGTGCTGGATGAAGCAGACGAGATGCTGGACCGTGGCTTTGCCCCGGATGTGGAGCGCATCATTGCGCGCACCACGCCGGATCGCCAGACCGCGCTCTTCTCCGCCACGGTCCCGGTCTGGGTAAAGCAGACTGCAACCAAGCACCTGAACAATCCCGTCACTGTCACCATCACCCCGGAACCGGGCGAGGTGGCGCAGATCGAGCACACGGCGTTCGATATCGGCAATGCCGACAAGATGCAGATCCTGGAAGAGCTGCTCGATGAGCGCGGCGAGGGCTCGATCATCATCTTCGGCCGCACTAAGCATGGCGTGAACAAGCTGGCGCGCCGGTTGCAGGCTTCCGGCTACCCGGTGGCTGCGTTGCAGGGCAACCTGTCCCAGAACGCGCGTGACCGTGTGATGGAAGATTTCCGCAACGGGCAGGTGCCGATCCTGATTGCGACCAATGTGGCCGCGCGTGGGCTGGATGTCAGCCACGTGGAGCAGGTCATCAACGTGGAGTTGCCGGAGTCTCCGGAGCTGCTCACGCACCGCATCGGCCGTACTGGCCGCATGGGGCGCCAGGGTCAGGCCATTACCTTGCTTGGCCCCGAGGACCAGGTGAAGTGGCGGCGCCTGGAGCGCGGCTTCGTCCGCCCGGTGGTACGTGCACCCTGGCGCGGCGCACACGCAGCCGTGAACGGAACGCCGGCTGAACACGCTGCCGCTGTACCGGCTTCGGCACGGCCGTCTAACGGGCGACCAGCGCCGTCCCGGGCCCCTCGTGCGCAGGCTCCAGCGAGGCCTGCTGCGGCACGCGCTGGGCAGGAAGTAACGCCTTCCCGGAACAGCCGCCCGGACCAGCCTGCTGCGCCGCGTGCTCCCCGCGCTCCACGCCGCGAGGCTGCGCCGGCAATGCGCGCACCTGGCCTGGCACCGATCGACAACGGGGAGGACGTCGATGGCCGCGAACTCCTTCGCCGCTATGGACGCGATCCACGCCGTCCCACCTGGGCAGACACCAATAGTGGTGATAGCCCGGTGATCACCGCTGAGCCGCAGGGAGAGACCTCCCCCAGCGCCACCCCAGGGCGACAGCGGCGCACGTTTGAATCGGACTGCGCGGGGTGCGGGCAGGTAGCGCAAACGAATTTCCGCCCTGATCCGTCACGGCCTGTGTACTGCGATAGCTGTTACCGCGCGCAGAAGGATCGCCGTCGCGCCGAAACCGAGTCGGCGGTCACGGCGTCGTAACGCCAGAATGTGCTCCGCTTCGCTATGCTTAGCGCAGATGCGAAGCGGAGCGGATCGATCTAGCAGGCCGGGGCCACCGCGCCGCCATTGTTCACCACGTCTTTTGACTGGAGGAGACCAGATTTGCCGAAGCCAAAGAAGTCCCAGTACCGCAAGCCACCCGTGCGTTCCGCCACTCCCGCCGCACCGCCGACCGAAGAGCGCACCCGGCGCGAGAACCCGGACGCCATCACCATTGACGGCAAGGTGATTGATGCCCTGCCGAACGCCATGTTCATGGTGGAGCTGGAGAACGAGCACCGCGTGCTCAGCTACCTGGGTGGCAAGATGCGGAAGAACTACATCCGCGTGCTGCCGGGAGACCGCGTCACGGTCGAGCTCTCGCCGTACGATCTCACCCGCGGCCGGATCACCTTCCGCCACCGGTAGATACCTACATTCCCGACGCGCTCCGCAATGTGATGGAGCGCCGGGTTCATGTGCACTGCCGAAGCAGGACTACCCGCATTAAGCGAGAGGCTGCGCCAGGAATGGCGCAGCCTTGTTGCGTTCTATGGGCTTGTATGTCGCTCCGTTCGGTAGCCTCCTCCCTCCTTCGTGAGCCCACTTTCCAAACACGCAGTTTCATGCGACAGTGCGTGCATCTGACACACTGATGTAATTGGGGAAGGCGCAGGGGACGGGGCGTGGCGAAGCGCGGGTTGCTGATATGGAGACGGGCCTGTAGGTGGGCGACATTCGCAGTTTTGATTCTGCTCTTGCCTCTGACTTCAGGGGTTTCAGCGCAAACGCCAACGCCAGTCTCGTCTGGTTATCGCGTTGACTCAAGGGGCAACAACTACCAGGGCGCCTTCGCGGATCTAGCGCAGGATATTGATGCGTTCTGGGAGAAAACGTTTGCTGAGTACGGTGCTACGTATACGTCTCCTGAAATCATGACTGTTGATCGACGCATTGAGACAGCCTGCGGCCCAGTGGAACCGGTTCCCAACGCGCTTTATTGCCCCGGCGACTTCACGATCTATCTCATGCCGGATTTCCTTACCGATCTTGAGCGAGACTTGGGTGACTATGCTCCCATGACGGTTCTGAGCCATGAGTGGGGGCATCATGTCCAGGCGCTGTCTGGGGTGCAGAAATTAGCGTCTGCAACGTTCGAGCTACAGGCCGACTGCCTGGCTGGAGTGTTCACGCGCCACGCACGTGACGCACAGTTGCTGGATGTTGGCGACTTCATCGAAGCAATTGACATTTCAGAGTCAGCGGGTGATCCGATCACTTTACCGGTGGATAACCCAGGTGCACATGGCAGCCCTGAGGATCGGGTCCTGGCACTGACCGAAGGCTTCTGGCTCGGGCCGGTAGAGGGGTGCCGCCTGCCTCTGCAGGCGCCAAGTGGGGAAGTCCTAGACGACAGCGACACGGCTCCGATCATGTACGCACCCGGAACGGAGCAACCCGTCCTCTTACGGGCACTTCCGCTGCCTCGGCCCGGCTGTTTTCGGCCGCAAGGCGGTGGTCTCTTGACGTTGGATGAGTTAACGGATCGATTCACAGACAGTTCCGAGGCGAGGGGCAACCTGGAAGCCTGGAACTGGAAGGCGAGCGCGGTTCGCGAGTTCGCGTGTTCTTCTGCAGCCAGTGATGAGGTCAACTGGTTTGAGATCGGCGTCCACCGATTTGGAACTGCTAATGATTCGCGCGAAGCTGCTGGCTACTTTGCTTCGGTTCGTGCTGACGCATACGGGCTGCGAGTTGACGAAGCCTCTGGTATTGGCGAGTTTGCCATCAGCCTGAGTGGAACGGCTCCGGACGGTGAAGAGGTGACCCTCTACGCAAGCCAGGGAGCCTGGCTGATTAGAGTTTCAGGGGTAAGCGCAAGTGGCGATCCTGCCAATGATGTGGCTGCGGTGGCCCGAGGTTTACTTGCAGCTCAACCAGCCCAGGTTGGGCTGGGTCAACAGCCTATAGAGGAAACGCCACCCGGCAATACGTCGGCAGCATTTCTCCCGGTTGCGCTGGATCTTCCCAACGCCGCCTGCTTCTCCGAGGATGATCGCGGTGCCTATCGGTTCCAGAATTTTGCAGACAAGATGGCTGAGCAAGGTTTCTCGTCCGCAGAGATCGGCGACATGGCCTGGCAGGATGGGGCTTTCGTTATTTTCTCGTGCGATGACGCCACGTCCACCGAGACGGAGTACATCGACGTCGTGATTCACAGTTTCGCGACAGAGGACACCGCCTTTGCTGCCACTCCCTTCGTGTCGGCCTTTCTTGAGCCCGGAGACCACGAAGCGCGCGCGTGTGACCAGTCTGGAGTGCTCGTGATTTGCGTAGATGGCCGTGCGCAATCTGGTTCGCCCCAGCCAGATGTTCTGGCAGTGCTCGAAAACGTTGTCGCTGGGGCGCAGTAAGAGCAGGTTTCAGCGCAAATCAAAGAGTGGAGGCACCACTTTGGAACGCTCGGAAGCAGGTTTATGAAATCTTGGCGTACTCTGCTGCCCGCCATTTGTGTCCTCGTGATTCTCCTGCCTGGTAGCAGGGTACTGGCGCAAACACCTACACCGTCTTCATCTGAAGCCGGCTTCGCCGGCGGATCCACGTCCGGATATGCTGGAAATCAGGAGGCCGTGTTAGCGGCCCTCAATACGTTCTGGACTGATGCTTTCACCATGGCTGGGCTGCGCTACCGCGCCCCTCGTGTACATCACGTTGCGCAGCCCATTCGAAGCGCATGCAATTCCCTAATGTATCCGGAGGAGGAAAATGCCTTCTACTGCCAGGCCGACGAAACGGTGTACCTCTTTCCTGCCTTCATGGATGCTGTGGAGAAGGAGATCGGTGACTACGCCCCATTCACGATAATCGGTCACGAGTGGGGACATCATGTGCAATTCCTGGCGAACGCTCCATACAATGACTCGAAGTCATACGAGCTTCAAGCCGACTGTCTAAGCGGGGCGTTCATGGACTATGTCGAAACCCGACGGTTGCTCGATGCTGGAGACTTCCTGGAAGCCATCATCATGAGTGGCGCAACTGGCGACGATGCATCAGCCGGTGCAATGGGGCTGCCTGTTGATAGTGACGATGCTCACGGTACCAGTGAAGAGCGTATCAAGGCGCTAGTTAAGGGGTACGGCGGCGGCATTTCAAGGTGTGGGCTGTCACTCGGAAGCGCAGGTGGATCTACCACACCTCCGGTAGTGACGGAGACATCCCGGGGTCCATCTGAGCCAGAGCATGATGACAATCTTCCAGCACCTCGCCTCCCTACCCTCCTTCCACTCGCACACGCTAGCTGTTTCGGCATCGTCGATGGCGGTTCATTGACTTTCACCGAACTCCTCGACCGGTTCAGCGGCTTCCCGGACGCGGCAGGGAGATTGCAGAGCTGGGGATGGCAGTCAAGCGCCTATCGCCAGTTTGGGTGCGATGGTCCGCCGGAAGGGGACGCTGGTTGGATCGACGTCAGTGTTCACGGGTTTTCGTCTGCAGGGTCTGCTCAAGAGGCGGCAGATTACTTTGCTGAAGCGCGGCTGGATGGCAGTTCCCTGCGGCGCGCCGATGGACCTGGCGTTGGCGACTATTCCGTGGCCCTCATAGGTCCCGCTTCTAACGGTACCGAGTTCACCCTCTACGCCACACGCGGGCCATGGTTGGTACGGGTAACTGGGGTCTCTCCGAGCGGCATTCCGTTCATGAATGTCCGCACAGTGGCAATCGATGTCCTCGAAGCGCAGGAGATAGGCGGGATGTCTAGTGCACCACCGGCTACAGACGCGCCTCCCTCGGTTCCGAGTCTGTCTTCCGAGGCGTACTTGCCCAGTTCCCCAAGCCTGAACTACGCGGCCTGCTTCCGCACCCATGCCAGCGGAACCTACACGAGATCGGACCTTGCGTCTGCGTTTGGAAGAACTCGTTTCGGGGAGGGCGCAGTCGATACCTACGGCTGGCAAGATGGCGCATACGTCGTCTTTCGCTGCGATGACCCCCCTTTCGGCCACGCCCGACAAATCGAAGTCCTTATCCATCAGTTTCGCGATGCTTCATCTGCGCAGCAGATCGAGGGCGCAGTCAAGGCCTTCCATGTTCCGGGCGATCACGAATCGCGCGCTTGTGATACCGCGGGCACGCTCGTCATCTGCGTCAGTGGTTATGCGGAAACGGGTTCACCGCTCTCCGATGTCTATTTCGTATTGAACCAAGTGGTCACCGCCACGAGGTAGGAGCGTTGTCGCTGAGTAGGAGTGGTCTGCTTGTCCCAGGTACCTGGCACCCAGTTCGTGTCGTTGAACGAAGCCCAGATCGCGTACGACGTGGCTGGCAGCGGCCCGGCCGTTCTGCTGCTCCATGCCGGGTTGGGTGACCGCACCATGTGGGACGCCCAGGTGCCGGCGCTGGCGAACGAGTTCACCGTGATCCGGGTGGATGCGCGCGGATTTGGGGAGACGCGCAAGCCACCAGTGGAGTACTCGTCGGTGGCGGATGCGCTGGCGGTGCTGGATCACCTCGGGGTGGAGCAGGCGCACGTAATCGGGGTCTCGATGGGGAGCCAGACGGCCATCGAACTGGCGGTGACCGCGCCAGACCGCGTGGCGTCCCTGGTGGCGGTGTCGGCCCGGGCCGGAGTGCCAGTGTCGCCGGAGTTGCGCGCCAACTGGGATTACGTCGACGAACTCTATCAGGCGGGCGACATTGACGGCGCGAACGAATACGAACTCCGCATGTGGATCGATGGGCCGCGGCGCACACCGGAGATGGTCGATGCCACGTTTCGCGAGCGCGTGCGCGAGATGAACGGCGCGCTCCTGCTGCGTGACGACGACGAAGGGGATGAGATCAAGCCCGATCCTTCTGTCGAAGATCGCCTGGGCGAGATCACCGCGCCGACCTTGGTCCTCTATGGCGATCAGGACATCGCGGACGTGCAACAGGCAAGTCCGCTCCTGGCGCAGGCGATACCCGGCGCGCGTCTCGTCGTCATGCCGGGCGCGTCGCACCTGCCCCAGATGGAGCAGCCGGAGCGTTTCAATGAGGTTGTCCTTGGGTTCCTGCGCGAGGTGACCGCCAGGGACTGATCTGGCTATCCCCCAGGTGCAGTGACCAGGGGCAGGAAGTCGAAGCGGACGGCAAAGAGTGGGTCTGTGCCTGGACCGACTCCGAAGCCTTGAAAAGGAGTACCGCCATGCACGGCACTCGACGTGACGTGATTTCGTACCTGCTGGCGGCGTCGGTACTGGCTGGGGGACTTCAGGCAACCGGCACGACAGCACGAACCGCGATCCAACCAGTATCGGCGCTGCCGGCTCCGAGCGGCCCGTTCCCGGTCGGCCGGACCGTTTCCAACTGGGTCGATGTCAGCCGGGCGGAGCGGTACGCCGAAACGGCCGGCAAGCTGCGCGAGTTGCTGATCTGGATCTGGTACCCTGCGGCACCGCCACCGGGAGCCGAGACCGATGCGTACGCGCCAGCTGGCTGGGAGGCAACCGGCGATCTCTGGGGCTTCGAAACCGAGGGTGCCCAGAGCCATGCCTTCCCAGAGGCGCCGGTGGCGGACGCCGAGTCCCAGTACCCGGTCTTGCTCTTTAGCGGCAACGGGTTTCCAGCTTTCAACCATACGGCCATCCTCGAAGAGATCGCCAGTCATGGCTATGTCGTTGTCGGACTCACCCATCCCTACCAGACGCCGGTGACGGTCTTCCCGGATGGGCGCACGGTACCGATGGCGCCAACCTTCAGCCAGTCATTCTTTGGCCCGTTTACCGAGCCAGTCAGCGAAACCTTGCGGCAGCGGGAGGCGATCGTCGACTACAAGGTGTCCGATCTTCAAAGTGTTCTGCATCAACTCGAGCTGTTGGACCGGGGATCGGACCGCCTCGCCCACCGTCTCGATCTGAAGCGGATCGGCGCCTTCGGCCATTCAATGGGTGGCAACGCGGCCCTGGAGCTATGCCGGATCGACCGTCGGTGCCGGGCTGCGGTCAATCTCGATGGTGCGAACTGGACCGAGGTCGGGAGGACTGGTTTGAGTCAACCAGCAATGCTCATTACCGTAGAGCGGCCCGAGGCCGGGCCGTGTCCGGAGAGTGATGCCTACCCAGCCGCCGTGTGCGAGGCCGACCGCGTGGTGACCGCCACTGGCTGGCAGGTCGTGGCGGAAACTGCCCAGCCAAGTTACACGGTCACCATCGCGGGTGCGTCTCATCTCAGCTTCCTGGACCTTCCGTTCCTGCCGGCACGACCTGGCGGAATGGTCGACGCCGGTATCCAGGCAACCACGATCGACCCCATCCGGATGTGGCGGATCACGAGCGACTACCTGCTGGCGTTCTTTGCCGAGCATCTGAATGGCGCTTCGGCACCGTTACTGGCCGGTCCGACTAACGACTATCCAGAGGTTACCTTCGTCACGAACCGAGTCGGGTCCTAATCGGCGAAGACTGCTGGAAGAAAATTGAACTGGACGGATGACGGCCGACCGTCCGAGCCTGTATCGAATGCCGAAGCGACGGCAGCACGGACCCATCCTGATTCGCCGTCCCGCAAGGCAATCCGATACCACAGCCGGTACGACTCTGCGCTCGTGCCTTCGGTTGCTTCCGAGCCGGCATCAACCCCAAGTAGTGGGTAGCGCTGGCCAGCAGAGAGCGCCATGCTCTCCAGCAGTGCGGCTCCGTCATCGCCGTCAGGGGCAGACCAGACTTCGGTCGGGGAGTGGGCCGTCGCGGCGACAATCGCTTCCGCATCGGCCGATAGCTCCGCGCGCCCCCCTATCACGTGGGTTGGATTGCGCCAGCCCATCGCCGATGGGTGCTCCGGTGCGTCCATCGGCCAGTAGCCAGGGCCAGGCGGGCACTCCACGCCGCAGTTCACGGCATAGCGCGGGGCGCTGCCGTTCACCTCAGTGCTTGTGTAGAAGGTACGGATCTCAAAGTGCAGGTGGCTGCGCGCCCGGCCGTCTGTACGCAACAGGATCGTACCCAACTGCTCGCCGCGCACGACCAGATCACCCGGAGCCACGGCCAGCTCGTAATCCAGGTGACCATACTGGGAAAAGAGGTCGGGGCCATGCTGGATGATGATGACACGCCCGGGGTAGTCGAAATCGGCGTAGACCACCTCGCCGTCCGCCACGGCGTAGACCGGGATGCCGGCGCTCTCTTCGCCGTCGGCGCGGTACCAATTCTCACCGGTGTGCCACCAGCCGGGGAAGAACCAGGTGTTCTCGCAGGCGTAGCCATGCCGCATGATCAGGCCATCTCCCAATGGCTGACCGGGGAGCCCCATTGGATAGCTGAAGGCGGGCCCTTCGACGGCCTGCGCTGAAGCCTGGTAGGCGCCTCGCGTGGCGAGACCACCGGCAAGGGCACTCCAGAACAGCGTGCGCCGGCTCAGGACCTGGCGCAGAATCGAGTCATTGGGTACGGAATGTGGCGTCTTCATGGCTACGATGCTTGCACGTGGTGTGCCGTACCTGCCAGTCACGTGGAAACCATCTGCATCCCCGGTACGTTTCCTGATTGGGAGTCATGGCGTAGCGGATTGATCGTGCAGGTATCCTGCATGGCGCTGGCCTGGCGTACAGTTAGCCAATGGCCCCCGAGCCGATCTATCGCCGTGCTCAGGACGGCCGGAGGAATCTGCTGATGCCGCGCCGACCTCTGCAGGCGCTTTTCTATGCTGTGCTCATTGGCGTGACCCCGCTCACGGCCTTTGCCGCGCCAGCGTCCCAGGTAGTGCCACCTGCCGCGCTCTACCAGGAAGAGTGGGTCCAGAACGCCAATGGCGAATGGGTGCCTGCCGAGACCTGGACAGATCCGGCTGCTGAGTCCGTGAACCCCGATCAGGGCTGGGTTGACCCCGCGGTTGGCGGAACGTGGACTGACCCTGCTGCTACCGAAGCCACCACGTGGGAAGATCCGACCGCAACCAGCACCTGGGTTGATCCGAATGCGGCGGGAGAATGGGTCGATCCGACTACCACCGGCGAGACATGGGTCGATCCCAACGCCGCTGGCGAGACGTGGACCGATCCGGCCGTAACGGAGACCTGGACAGACCCTGCTGCCGAGGAGAGCTGGACGCAGCCAGAGTTCTCCGGGTTCACCATGCCCGGGCTCACGCCGGACAACCTCACGGACACCGTGCTGGCGGATATTGATGCGTTCTGGGCGGAGGAGTTCGCGGCGCGCGGGGTGTCCTACTACGCGGCGGACATCGTTCCCGTCTCAGAGACCATGACCACGAACTGCGGTCCCTTCGGCCCATATGACAACCCGGCGGCGTTCTGCCCGCTGGAGGATGCCATTTACTATTCCGTGCCGCTGAGCAGCGACGTAACCGCGCAGGTGGGCGACTTTGCCTGGATCACGGTCCTGGCCCATGAGTGGGGCCACCACGTGCAATTGCTGATGAACATCGACCCAGCGATGTCCATGGAGCGGGAACTGCAGGCGGACTGCTTTGCCGGCGCCTACGCCCAGCGAGCCCTCCTGAACGGGTTTCTGCAGGAAGGTGACGTTTCCGAAGCCGTCGTGATGAACATCATGGGCGGTGATCCCGTTGAGCTCAGCGAGACGGCGCAGGGCGCGCACGGCTCCAGCGACTACCGGGTGACCGCGTTCATGCAGGGCTATTTCAACGGCGCCAACGTCTGTTTCGAGAACCCCTCCGCAGGCGCATAGCCCAGAAGTCCGGGGTCACAGTCTCGCGAACCCAGATTGAAACCGCTCCGCGAAACCTGGCGTATATGGAAGCAAGAGCGAGACGAGGTCCCCAACTCTCCCGCTCGACGCCTAACCCTAATACCCTACCCTTCCCACATGGACCCGGCCGCAAGGCCGGGTTTGTGTTTGTCCGTGAGGGGGTGCCACTTCGTTCAGGGGGTGGCGGCGCTGCGCGCCTCAGGGGGTGAAGGAGCACAAGGGAGTCGTTCCTTCGTGCTCCTTCACCCCCTGAACGAAGTGGCACCCCCTGAGTGCAGCGTCTCCCCCTCATCACGGGCAGTGGCTGCCGAACTCGCGGTAGCGGGGTGGTTCGATGTCGTGGTACTCGCGGCAGAGAGCGATCAGGCGCTCGGTGAGGATGCCGAAGAGGCGCGCGCCCTTCTCGTTGGAGGCTACCAGCGGATCGCCCATCACGCCGTGGGCCATTTCGCGCCGCCGCTCCGGGAAGTGGGCGAACTTCCCGATTCCCGGGCTGAACTTCAGCCGCCACTCGTCCTTGACCGCGCGGTCCATATCGACCAGGTGCGGGCGCAGGTGTAGTTGCAGGCTGGTTTCCCACTCGCCGCCGTGACCGATGCTCCCCTCATCGGCCTCGCTCCAGGCGGCCAGCTCGTCGTCCGCCATGTGCCAGTAGGTGAGTGCCAGCGGCCAGACATCCTCCTCGGCCAGCTTCACGGCTGCGGCCCAGGTGGGCTGCTCGTTCCCGCCGTGCCCATTGAGCAGGATGATCCGCTCAAACCCGTTGGCCCACAGCGAGCGCGAGACATCGCAAAGCACGTTGATGAACGTCTCCAGGCCTAGCGTGATGGTGCCAACCTCTCCCATGTTGTAGTGGGTGAACCCGTACGTCACCGGTGGCGCCACGATCACCGGGAACTCGTCGATAGCATCCGCTGCCATGATGGCCAGGTGGTAGGGGATGCTGATGTCGACATCCTGCGGGCAGTGAGGACCATGCTGCTCCACGGAGCCAACTGGCACGATCACCACCGGCCGCTGCTCCAGCGCTGCCAACAGTTCGTAGCGCAGCATCTCCTGCCAGAGCACCTTCTTCCCACTTGCTGGTGATTGCAACACGCCTGCTTCCCCTCCACACGCCTGTGACCCGCACGCCGCAGCTTAGCGAAATGCGCATCTTTGCGCGGCATGCCATGAGACAGGGCAGGATTCAGCAATGAGGCGCTAGAAATGTCTCCGCTGCGAAAAGGGGCGACGGTGGAAGTCGGACGAGAGGACCGGCTACCGCCCCACCAACCGCCGTAGCTTCTGCCAGGAGTTCAGGCGGCGCGCGTGCACCATCAGCCAGTAGGGTTCGTCGTATTGAATGCCGGGGATGCTGACGATGTGGCCGAACTGGCGCACGTCCGCCGTCAGGCCGCCCTCGCGCAGGGCGTTGACCACGCGGGAGATGGTGTTCTCCGGGGTCGCTTCAGAACCATGGAACTCCAGGATTACCTGCTGCACCAGGTGCAGGTGAGGTATCGCTTCCTCGAGGACCGCCGTCTCCATCCCCTCGATGTCGAGCTTCAGGAGCGCAACGGGCTCGGTCAGGAGGGATGAAAGGGTGACCGCCGGCACCTCGACAACCGCCAGGTCCTCGCCCTGGTGCCACGGTTGACGTAAGGCCGAATCGCCCCAGGCGCCTGGTTCATCGTCACTCGCCGTGGCGTAGAACGTGATGGCGCCCGCTTCGGGAGCTAGCGCCGCGTGCGTCGCCTGGACATCAGTGAGCCGGTTGTGCCGGATGTTCTCCTGAAGCAGCGCATAGGTGACCGGGTTCGCCTCGAAGGCGCGCACCCGCGCCTGCGGGTAATGGAGCTTGAAGTAGTGCGTGGCCGCGCCCACGTGCGCACCAGCGTCGATGATCAGCGGAGAGCGGCTGTGCGTCTCGAAGGCGTACTCGTGCTGATCGAAGACATCCTGGCAGATGCGGCGGAACTCTTCCTCGTTGCGGTAGCGAAATTCGTACCCGGCGTAGGGCATCAATGTTGCCGTCGGCGCCGGGTTCTCTTGCAGGCGTGTCGTCACGCGTGCTGCCTCCCTGTGCCATGCGCCGTTGCATCCCCGCAACCGGCCATGGCAGCGATTCGTGCGGAAGGGTAGCAGCGTCTTCCGGCGCACAGACTACGCTTGACTCCCGAACAGGCGCTGCGATGCGCGCACTGCGCCGCCAGCAACCGGGGAGCACACGCCACCAATGGGAACGCCGCACCTCCAGATTTCCGACTTTGGGCTTTCGCTGGAGCCGGGACCCGCCGGGCGCCCACAGCCGCTCGTGCAAAGCCTGCAGGCACGCCTCTCCGCCGAGGGTTTGCGCGTGCTGGCACAGGGTGGCATCGAGGAAGCCGCCCGGCGTGCCCCGGTGGGGATGCAACTGGAAGCGGTGCAGGTGAGTGACGCCGGTATTGATCTGAAAATCCGCATCTCCAAGAGCATCATCAAGAGCAGCATGGGCACGCGCCTGGTGCTCTCCGCGCCGGGTGGAGAGGTGCTGCGCGCGGAACTGACGAACCTGGAGATGCCCTCCTGGGTGCCGCTCGATCTGCTGCTTGATGCCGCCGTCAAGCAGGCGGGCGGCGCGGTGCAGCGGGACCCCGGTAACACGCGCGCCCTGCTGCTGAACCCGGCGAAGCTGCTGGCCAGTTTCGGGGTGCCAGGCCGCTTTGCCCCGGGTGCCTGGAGCGTGAGCACCAGCGCGGCGGGGATCGACATCGGGTTCCGCGAGTTCTGATCAGGTCATGCTGACCCGGTTGCGCCGGCCAACCTACTATGGCTGGCGGATCGTGTGGACCCTGGCCCTGACGGAGACGGTCTCCTGGGGCATCCTCTTCTATGCCTTCACGGTTTTCCTGGTGCCGATGCAGCAGGAACTGGGATGGTCCACCCCCGCCATCACCGGCGCGTACTCCCTGGCCCTGCTGGTGGCCATGACTCTCGCACCGCCTCTTGGCCGCTGGCTTGACCGCTCTGGGCCGCGCGTGCCAATGACGCTTGGGTCCATCCTGGGCACGCTGCTGCTGTTGGCATGGTCCCAGGTACGCAACGAAGTCGTCTTCTACCTGATCTGGCTCGGCATGGGTGTCGTGCTGGCGCTCACGCTCTACGAGCCGGCCTTTGCCGTGACCTCCGCGTGGTTCATTCGGGGCCGCTCGCGCGCCATGCTGCTCCTGACGACGGTTGGCGGGTTCGCAAGCACCATCTTCATTCCCCTGGCAGGCTGGCTGACCGAGCGTGTTGGCTGGCGGGAGGCACTGGTGGGGCTGGCCATCATCCTCGGGGTCACCACCATTCCGCCACACTGGCTGGTGCTGCGCCACCGGCCACAGGACATGGGCCTGCTTCCAGACGGCGAACCATTGGAGGAGGGGAAGCCCCTGACACCCCTGGCCGGGGTCACGGCCGAGTGGGCCAGGCGCGATCCCGCGTACTGGTGGCTGAGCGTCGCCTTCTTCCTGGGTACCGCCGCCAGTGTCGCAGTCGGCCTTTACCTGATCCCGGTGCTGCTGGAGCGCGGGGACAGCATGGTCCAGGCCACTGTGCTCCTCGGCTTACTCGGTCCAACCCAGGCCGTAGGCCGCGTACTGGTGACGATCTTCGACAAGCGGATGCCGGAGCCGGTGCTGACGACCATCGTGTTCGCCCTGCACGCCGTGGGGTTGGGCATCGTGCTCTTTCCGGCCGGGGTGCCGCTGATGGTGGTGGCCATGACCTTTCTCGGGGTTGGGCGCGGCGGGCTGACCATCATGCGCGCTACGCTCGTGGCAAACCGCTACGGTACCGCCAACTTTGGGGCGATCAGCGGCATCCCGGCCGCCGCGCAGATGGCTGCCAGGGCCTCGGCACCGATTGGGGGTGGATTGCTGGTGAGTGGGCTCGGCGGCTATGAGCCGATGCTGGCGGTCTTGACGGTGGTGGGCATTGCCTCGACCATCGCCATGGCCGTTTTCGCCGTCCTGGCGCGGCCGCTACGTTTGTTCTCAGCGCCAACGCCATCGCCCACTGGAGATTTCTCGTGAGCCAGCGCCATCGTTTTGTCGTCTACGGCGATTGTTGCTCGGGTATCCCTGGGGCGCTGCACGAGGAAACAGCTGCGTCGGTCAATCAGGTCGTCGCGGCTCTCAGCCCGCAACCCGATTTCGTCTGCTTCCTCGGCGATGAGGTCATGGGCCTCACGACTGATGAAGCGGCGTTGCGCGCGCAGTGGCGCTACTGGCTGGACCAGGAGATGGCCTGGCTGGACCGCGCGGTCACGCTGCTCTACAACGTGCCGGCCAATCACACCACCTACGACGTCATGAGCGAACGCGTCTACGCGGAGGTGATGACGCACCTGCCGCCGAATGGCCCGGCCGAGCAGGAGCGGTTGACCTACTCCGTGCGGCGCGGCGATCTGCTCATGGTCTTCGTCAATACGGTGTCCACCGCGTTGGGCGAGGGGAGGGTGGAGACGGACTGGTTGGAAGAGACGCTGCGCCAGCACGCGGACGCGCGGCACAAGCTGGTCTTCGGGCATCATCCGGTCTGGCCAGTGAACGGCTTCAGCGGGGAATACCAGCGCGAGCTGGAGCACGAGAACGGGCGTCGCTTCTGGGACGTGTTGCGGCGGCATGACGTGCTTGCCTACTTCTGCAGCCACATGCTGGCCTTCGATGTCCAGGCCCACGACGGCATCCTGCAGGTCCTCACGGCTGGCGCTGGCACCTCCCATCTCATGCCGCCGGAGTGGGAGTACCTACACGCGGTAAGCGTGGAGTTGGATGAGTCCGGTCTGCGCTACGACGTGCTGGACACCACCGGTGCCGCTCGGGAGCGGCTGACCTGGCCGCCACCAGAGCCTGCTCCTGCCGCTTGGCAGGAGATCGCCGCCGGTAAGCCGCAATTAGCGCCAAGCTTCGGCGACGCCCCCGAATGGCTGGACATCTCCGGCGTCACCGCTCGCTCACCCGCTGGTTCGCAGACGATCCTCTGCGCCTGGAACGACGACGCCTGGTTACCGCCGCTCTGGATCGGTCTCATTGGTCCGGAACAGCGGTTGAGCGCGCTGCTGGCCCCTGAGGTGGGCCGCAGCCCACATCTCTGGACCGGCCCGGCTGTGCCTACTGGTGCACCGTTCCACCTCCAGATCCTGCTCCACCCTGGCATGGGGCCGGGCGGCCTGCTTTGGCGCTCGGGTGCCAGCGCCCCCTGGACGTCCCTGACCTGCGCGTCTGCCTGGGGCCTGGGGCGGCTGCCTGCCACGGCAAACGTGAGCGTGGGCTGCGGCAAGGGCAACACGGAGGACCGGGGGTGGCAGGGGCCGGGGCTATGGGTGAAGATGGCTAGGGTGATGGACGGGCATTCTGCCCGATGAGCGTTGGGGCAGTGTCTGCATCAGAGGAGGTGGATTCTAAAGGCAAGAGTCTCTCCCCAGGTTCACCTCAGTTGATCAGTGCATTGACGAATAGAAATCCCTGGGAGTGTTGCTGGCATAGCACATGCGTTCTGTAGGGAGCGAGTGTGGTTCGCTTAGACAGGAGAATGAACGGTGAGTGACCAGGACCTTCCCGCAGAAAGCCAGAACCCCGTCAAGGACCCGGAGGACTGGGTGACAGGTGACGAGCCGATGACTGGCCCACAGGCGTCGTACCTCAAGACGCTGCTGCAGCAGGCGGGCCGGGAGGATGACTTCGATCCCAAGTGGACGAAGGCTGAAGCCTCCCAGCACATCGATGCCCTGCAGGAGGAAACTGGGCGCGGCGCGGACAGCAGCGCCGCCAGGTCGTAGCAGGGCTGCGCCGTCGCGCGCTCATAGAGACTCTCGGTAGGAAGGCGGCGCTGGCGCTTGGACCAGCGTCGCCTTCCGTTATCTCGCTTGGCCGGCGACCCGCACCATCGCCTCCAGACTCTGTTCGACGTCAGCCGCGGTGGTTGCCCATGAGGAGACACTGACGCGCATGGCCGCGCGGCCTCGCCAGACGGTGCCGCCGCACCAGCAGGTGCCATCCTCCTGGATGCCGGCGATCACGCGGCGCGTGGTGTCATCGTCGCCGAAGCTCACCAGTACCTGGTTCAAAGTCACCTCATTGAGGATGTCAAAGCCGGCGGCGCGTAGCCCCTGGGCAAAGCGGGACGCGTGGCGGCAGGTCCGCTCGATCAGATCCGCCAGGCCTTCCCGACCGAGAGAGAGCAGCGCAGCCCAGATCTCGATGCCGCGTGCCCGGCGGGACATCTCCGGGGTGAAGTGGTACGGCTCTCGGTTCGCTCCAGCCTGGAGATACGCGGCCGTCGTGGCCATGGCTCCGCTGAGTGCCGCCGGATCGCGTACCAGGGCAACGCCGCTGTCGTAGGGGACGTTCAGCCACTTGTGGGCATCGAGCGCCCATGAGTCTGCGGCATCCACACCCGCCAACAGGTGGGCGCGGGTCGGAGCCGCCGCCGCCCAGAGGCCAAACGCGCCATCGACATGGACCCAAGCTCCACTGTCGCGTACTCGCTCGCAGATCTCACCGACCGGATCGACCGCCCCCGTGTTGACATTCCCCGCTTGCGCGAGAACGATGGTCGGACCAGAAACCTCCGGCATAGCCTCAGCTCGCATACGGCCCTGCCCATCCACCGCGACGCGGGTAACGCGGTCGCGGCCGAAGCCCAGCAGCGAGAGTGCCTTCAGCGCGGAGACGTGAACCTCTTCTCCCACGATCACCGCAACCGGCGGCGCCCCAAAGAGCCCATCGGCCTCGACATCCCAGCCAACTCGCTGCAGCACGACGTGCCGGGCGGCGGCCAGCGCGGTGAAGTTGGCCATCGTGCCCCCAGTGACAAAACCGGCTGCGGTCTCGGGTGGAAAGCGAAGCGCCTCCAGCAGCCAGCGACGCGCGATCTCCTCAATGGCCGCGCCAACGGGACTCATGACGCTCAGGCCGCTGTTCTGGTCCCACGCTCCGGCCAACCAGTTCGCGGCCAGCGCGGCCGGCAGCGTGCCACCTGTCACGAACCCGAAGTAGCGCCCTCCCGCCATTGCGGTGGTGGCAGGCGAACCAAGAGTATCCAGCAGGTCCAGCACGACGTCGGCGTCGATTGGGCCATCTGGCAGCGGCGTATCCAGGCCGGCCAGCCGCTGGCGGGCTGCGTCGGTGGAGGCCACTGGCCGGTCATCGAGACCATCCAGGTAACGGATCGCACGCTCCGCTGCATCACGCAGGAGCGGAGCGCGGCCGTCGGTCAGTTTGTTCGGTGACAGGAGTGCTGGGTCGGTCATGGGCCGGATTCTCCAGGCTGCAGGCGCTCCCGGCGCTGGACTCAGCGCGGAGCATATGGGCTGGTACGGCCCTCAGTGTATCGCTCACAGCGGGCAGGCCCAAACGCTCTGATTGCGGGTGCGGGTTGATCCCGGAGGGTGGTTGCCACATCGCACCACGGTGGTCGGGGAACAGGGTCTTTCGAATTCGCTCAAGATGACACGCAAGGGTGGGCGCCACCTCGTCACATGCGGCTAGTGCGACACACTCCTAGGCCGAGCCCTACGCGTCTGAGCATGGAAGAAGACCGCTGGCAGACCCAGGCTCCTGCATCCTAAAGACGCGGTGCTGCAATGTCGTGAGTTACCGCGCTGCTAGCGAGACATCGCCGCGTTCCCGGGATGTAATGCTCGCGGAAGGGCTGTTCCAGCGCTGCTCGATAACCTGTCGAAAGAACGAAACCAGCGTGTCAACGTGGGTGTCGAACATGAATTGGTCGCGTTGGCGGACGGTGGAAGCACGCAGGTGCTCCAGGCGCTGCCGGTCATACAGTTGCTCGGCCAGGTTGGGAATCGACGTGTAGAAGACGCCGAGATCCCGTTCCCGGCAGAGCGTCTGGATGGCAACTCGCGCACCGCTGTTGTCGCGCTGAATCATTGGGAGGCCGGCCACCGCGAGCGTGGCCATGCGGGCAGGGAGGTTGAGGTCGTCCCAGTCTGCCCGCCGCAAGTCCCCACCGTTGCGGCTGACGAAGCCGTGCAGCCATCCGGCATCGTACTGCGTGAATTCCCTGGCCCAATCCTTCTGGTCAACGTTGGCGTGGAGATGGAGGTGATGCGGCGCCAGGCCCATGGTCCGCTCGATCCAGGCCTTCCACTGGCCCTGCGTGAAGTCGCCGTAGAAATGAAGGTGGACTCCGTTTGCGGCGAGTTCCTGCACCGTTTCCGGATGGAGGCCGATCGGCCGTCCTGGAACGACGGTGTGAATTTCGCCGTCAGGGAAGGGCTGTCGCTCGGGAAGCGGGTCCATGAACCAGTCACGTTTCGGCAGGTCGCCATCCAGCCACGTGGTGGGTTTGCTCTCCGAAAGCCCGGGCAAGATGGTGTCGAACCATTCCAGCATCTCTGGCGATGAGGCGATGAACCCGTCCGCCCGAGCGGTGATGTCCAGTAATTCTTCCCAGCAGCCGTGCTCCAGGCAGATGAATGGCCCTTCCTTGAAGTGCCAGACGACGGGGATGCCGGGATTCTCCCTCATGACCTGGTGCACGAATGGCACGGCCTGCCAGTTCAGCAGCGCGTAGATGACGTCTGGCTTGATCTGGCGCACCTGTTCCTGCCAGCAGGACGGATCGAGATCCTTGACATGGCCGAACGGTAGAGGCCCGACGTAGTTGTACCAGTAGGGATTGGGCATCCAGAGCCCATAAAGTTGATGACCGCGCTCCTCCAGCGCGAGTACCCGCTCCGCGTTGTAAGCGAGCTCGCCGACCAGCAGGATCTTCAGACCGTCAACAGCGGACGGTGTGTCCGCGCGGTCGCGAAAGCGGGCGAACCGCTCCACCTCATCGATGTAGTTGCCTTCCGTCGAGTGGAAGCGCATCGGCTGCCGCACCCGGCAGTAGGACCGGTACGTGCTGATACCACCAATCGGCTCCCGCAGGAGTTTGTGACGCTGCCTGGGATGACTAACCCACTCGCAAGTGATTTCGCCAGTGCCTGCAACTGGCCCCAATGCGCGCAACCGTGTCCAGAGCATGCGGTCCAGGTCGTCAGTGGTAAGTTCATCGCGTTCGGTCCAGCGTTCATCAGTGCGGCGATGCATGGCCTGAACGAGTTGCAGGCATTCCCCAGGAGCCTGGTCTGTCGCATACCGGTTGTATGAATGGCGAACGCCGGAGTGCGCCAGGATCACCTCGGGTTCGTGATCGAGTAGGGCAACAAGAGATGCCAGGTGTTCGGGGTACCAGACATCGTCCGAGGGCAGGTAGGCGATCAACTCCGCGTTGCTGGCGTCGATCCCCGCGTTTAGAGCCCGGCCCAGACCCTGATTGTGCTCAAAACGGATGACCGTGATGCGCGGATCCCCGAGAAAGGGCTGCAGAACCGCCTGCGTGTCGTCGTCTGATCCGTCATCGACGATCACGAGTTCCCAATCCGTGAAGTCCTGGTCCAGCAGGCTGCGCAGCGAGCGCGGGAGGAACTTTGCCTGCCGGTAGGTTGGCATCACCACGGAAACGCGGGACGGCCGGGACGCTTCAATCATAAGGGATCTCCAGGCGGCTGCAGCCCGTTGCTGCTCAGCTCGCCAGCTTCGCGGGCGCCGCTGACTCGCCCGGCACGGGCATCGCCAGGTGCTCCCGGGTGGCCACGCAGAGGCTGTGCGAGACGATGAGGTGAGCGTCCTCAACCACTTCCATGGAGTCAGATGGCACCATGATCGTAACGTCGCTCATGGCGGCCAGTGTCCCGCCAGTGCGCCCCGTCATCGAGATAACCGAGAGCCCGAGCTCACGTGCCTCACTCACCGCGCTCACGATGTTCGGTGACGTTCCGCTCACGGAGATAGCCACCAGCACATCGCCAGGCTGCGCCAGCGAAACAAGCTGCTCGGCGAAGACCCGCTCGAAACTGGAGTCGTTGGCCCAGGCCGTCATCACCGGCACGTTGTCGGTGAGGGCGAGTGTGCGAAAGGTTGGCGGGCCGCCGCGCCGGGTGCCCTTCGAAAGATCGCACGTAAAGTGCGATGCTGTCGCCGCGCTTCCGCCGTTCCCAATCGCGAATACGACTCGTTGTCGAGCCTGACAGGAGAGCAGTTCCTCGGCGGCGCGCGTCAGCGCCTGGACATCCACCGCTGCAGCTACCTGGGCCACTTCTTGCCAGTAGTCTTCCAGTCGCGACTGCAACGACCGGTCAGGATTGAGTGAGTACGGTCGCATCTTGCATCTCCCGTTTCCTGGCACGATCATCATGCCTGCTAACACTGACCGCTGCCTTCCCGGCGCGGCAGCCCTTGTGATCGAAGGTGATCTCCAGTGGCCTCAGCCCTTCGCGCTGCAGGGCCTTGCTGATGGTGGGGCGAGAGGCCACCGGCACGCAGAGGAGGAGGAAGCCGCCCCCTCCCGCGCCAGCGATCTTCCCGCCGTACGCGCCCAGTTCCTGCGCCATCGCGTACCAGCGATCGATATCCGCGGAGGTGACGCCCGTCGCCAGCCTGCGCTTCAGTTGCCAGCTCTCATCGAGCAAGCCGCCAAACCCGGCGATGTCCCCCTCCTGCAGCGTATCGGCCATCCGCTGGGCCAGGGTCTTGATGCCATGCAGCCGGGCGATGACCTCGTTGTCTGACCGGGAGGCCTTGCGCTGCTCTTGCAGCACGCTGGCCGAGTTCCGCGTGCGCCGCGTGGAGAGCAGCAGCAAATGTTCCTGCAGCGAGCGCTCGATCCCCGTGGGCAGGTTGAGCGGCTCCACCTCCACGTTTCCAGGGGAGAAGGTCAGCATGTTCAGCCCACCCAGCGCGGAGGCGTACTGATCCTGCCGGCCAATGGGGTGGCCAAGGATATCGATCTCGATCTCACAGGCGGCAGCCGCGATCTCGTGCTTGAGCATGGGAATACGCAGGTGTCGCGCGATGGCGGTCACCAGCGCGACGGTCATGGCGCTGGATGAGCCGAGCCCACTTCCCGGGGCAACATCCGCCTCCATGATGATGGAGATCCCGGATGGCCGGCGAGCCACCTGCTCGAACCACTGCAGGACCGCGCGCGGTAGGCTGAGCGGCTCCTCCAGCGTGATGGCCTCCCGCGCCGGAACGACAGTCATCTTGCGGTAGTCGAGCGAGCGAATCAGCACGTCGTTGCCCGGGTGCTCCTCAATCCGCACGTGGCAGGCGGCCCCAATGGCGGAGCTGACGACCAGGCCGCCGTAGCGTTCGTAGTAGGCCGGCAAATCCGTACCGCCCCCGCCGAAGCTGAGGCGCAGCGGCGCTTGCGCAACGATCATGGCCAGCTCGTTTCTGTAACCGGCGTCACCAGGATCTCCTGCACCGCCGAGCCACGTGGCAGGCCCACGGCGTAGGCAATGGTGTCTGCCACGATGGCGGGATCCTGCAGGTGCGCGGTGTCCGGCAGCGGGATGCCTTGCTCCGGGAAGCGGTCGAACCAGTGCGTCTGCATCCCACCCGGGATCATCGTCGTGACCCGGATGTTGTGGGGTCGTCCTTCGACGCCAAGCCCCCGGCTGAAGCCCACCAGGCCCCACTTGGAGGCGTGATAGGCGGAGGCATTGCCCCAGGCACGGAGCGCCGCCGTGGACGCGACGTTGACGATGTCGCCACCGCCCGCGGCCTGCATCAACGGGAAGACAGCCCGCGCTACCAGGAATGCCCCCCGGAGATTGACGCCCAGGACACGGTCCCACTGGTCGACCGAGAAGTCGGTGACGCCCAGGACGTAGTCAACGCCCGCGCAGTTGATGGCGATGTCCAGCTTTTGCCACCGGTCATGAGCGGCCTGCACGGCGTCATTGACGGTCTGCTCATCGCTGACATCGCCCGCAAGCCCTATGGCTTGACCGCCCGCTGCAGTGATTTCCTCTGCTGTCTGCGCCGCCTGGTCCTCCTTCAGGTCCATGCAGGCGACGGCTGCCCCTGCCTGGGCGAGGCGCAGCGCGGTAGCACGGCCAAGGCCGCTACCAGCGCCAGTAACCAGAGCAAACCTCTCCCGTAGCGTGTGATCACTCAATAGTGAACTCCATAAGTGAAGACGACTTGACGTGGAACTCCAAAGGAATTCCTGGACGTTTAGCTTGATTTACGGCCCAGCGGAGTGGTGTGCGAGCACCTGATCGTACAGCGCGGCCGTGTCAGCGCCGACCCTCGACCAGGAGAAGAAGTGCACTACTCGTGCCACGCCCGCTACACCCATATGTCGCCGCATCGCCTCGTCGCTCAGCAGCGCATCCAGGCGAGATGCCAGTGCGTCTGGATCACGTGGAGGAACAAGGAACCCGGTCTCGCCGTCGGCAACCGTGAAGGTGATACCGCCGACTGCTGAACCGATGACCGGCGTGCCGCACGCCATCGCCTCCAGGGGCGTGAGACCAAACGGCTCGTACCAGGGCGTGGTCACCGCAACATCCGCGGCGCTGTACCAGCGGTGAAGATCGGCTGGTTGGTGCCGTCCCATGAAGCGGATCTGGCTGCCGACGCCCAGCTCGTTCGCCAGGTCCTGTAGCACCCCGATTTCCGGCGTTGCCTGGACGTCTGGCTCGGCAGTCTCCCCACCGACAATCAGCAGGGTCGGGAGGGCAAGCTCCCCTCTCGCCCGGCGAATCTCCCCGAGCCTGGCCAGTCCCTGCACCACGTTCCGGATGTCCTTACGGGGAATCACGCGCCCGACGTAGACGATAAGCTCGGCGCTGGGGTCGAGACCCAGGCTGGCGCGGGCCGCATCCTGGGGCATCGGCCGGTAGCGCGCGATGTCGACGGCGGAGGGAATGAGCGAGATTCGCCCAGGGGCTGCGCCGTAGTCGTCTAGGAGTTCATCCCGCTCTGCCGGACACTGCGCAATCATGTGATCGACACGGCGCACGATGTCACATTCCACGGCGATGCGGTCACCAGGACTCGTGTCCGCCTCGCCCTGCTCGCGCCGTTTGGTGATCCCGGTCGCATGGAAAATCTCGATGGCTGGAACAGACCAGGCATCCTGGAGTTCGGCGGCAACCCAGCCGGACATCCAGAAGTTCCCATGGATCAGGTCATAGGTCTGCCCGTTCCGCGTCGCGAAGTCGCGGATGCCGTCGCGGAAGGTTGGCATCAGGGGCCAGAGCGCGTCCTTATGCTGGGGATGATCGCTGACTGCCACGTTGATGACACGGACGGTGTCGCTCAGCTCCGTGACTTCGGGCTGATGCTGGTCATTCCAGACTGTGAAGACATCGGCGGCGTACCCGTGGCTGCCGAGGTGACGGCTGACCGCATCGACATACACATTCTGCCCGCCAGCATCGACGCCGCCGAGCAGGGCCAGGGGGCTGGCGTGTTCGCTGATCATCGCGACACGGCGGGTCACGATGACGTGCCGACAAGCTGCGCGCTGCCGTGCTTGAGCGCGATGGCTTCACGTAGGGCGGCGTCCCAGCCGGCCTGGAAGCGCTCCATCCCGAAGCGGGCGCGAGCGGTCTCGCGCGCCCCCTCACCAAGCGTTCGTGCCAGTTCGGGGTCCTCAATCAGGCGTTGCATGTGGGGAATGAGGAGATCGGGATCCTGGGCGATGTAGCCGTTGACCCCGTTCTCGATCACGTCCGGGAGTGCCGTCGTACCAAGGGCCACCACGGGCATCCCGATCGTCATCGCCTCGACGACGGCCAGCGGCATGCTGGTGTAGCGCATCGGGCTGAACAGGAAGCGGTAGCGGGCCGTCAGGCGGTGCAGGTCCCGATAGGGCACATCGCCAAGCCCGCCAAGCTCCTCGGTCTTCATGCCGACGACGTCGAGCGGCACCTGTGCCCGCGCCCGCTCGAAGATGTCCAGCCCGGTGATGCGGGGCCTGCCCTGCATGCCGTTGGTCACTGTGATCCCGCGCTCCAGCGAGCCGTCATAGGTGATGGCGGGATCGAGGGCAACGCTGTGCTCGATCACCCGCGTGGGGAGTTCGCCGTTGTCCCACATCAGGCGGTTGTACGTAGTGACGTGGACCAGCAAGCCATCGTGATCCGCGAAGGGATGGCGCGTGTTGACGGGGTCTGGACGCGGGGTGTTGTGCTCCAGGTAGAGCAGCGCCTGCTCGTGCTGACGGGGACCAAGTAGCTCCGGCAGATCCTCATGCAGATTTCGCGGCGTTTGTAGCACCACTACGTCATACGAGAGGTCTCGCACCTGCTCAGCAGGAATTTCGTGGACATTCTCCGGGAGATCGAAGGTGGGGCCTCGCCCACCGTACCCCTCGGGCTTACCGGGCTTGATCGGCAAATACCAGTCGTGATCGACCCGGGCCAGCGAGTTGAGATAGCTGCCATGGATGTGCCAGATCAGCACACGCAATCGGTTCATGCCACTTGCTCCTGCATGGTTGTCGCGCGCCTGGACTGGGGCTCGTTGCGCAGAACCTGGAGACACGCATCCAGGACGACCTGCGGCGGGAGGGTCTGGAGCGCCCTGGCTCCGTCCTCGCCGTTGCCGTACTCCCGCGCGTTGATGACGCGGTGCCTGGTGGCATCAAGCGGCGCCCAGCGCCGGGGATCGGCTGGGCCAAAGAGCACGACACTCGGTGTCCGCATCGCCGCCGCCACGTGCGACGAGCCCGTGTCGTTGGTCAGGAGGAGATCAAGCCCGGCGATGACCGCGCCAAACTCGCCAAGCGTCGTCATCCCCGCCAGGTCGATCACCGGTGTCTTTGCCGCCGCTGCGACGCGTGCCGTAAGTTCGCGCTCCGCCGCACTCCCGGTCAAGACGAATTGGCAGCCGGTTTGCGCGGCAAGCGCATCAATCACCGTGGTGAAAGCTTCCGGAGGCCAGCGGCGCCGGGGATCTGAGGCGCCAACGTGCACGCCCACGATTGGCCGACTGTCCTCGCCGCCAATCAGGTTGGCTGCCCGGCGCCGTTCGTCAGGCGAGAGCGGGAACTCAAGGTGGTGACCGGCCTCAGGGACGTCCAACACCTCAAGGAGGTGCAGCCAACGCAGCGGCTCCCGCTCCAGTTCCTGCCACGGCCGGCTGAGCGTGAGCCGGTCATCGTCGGGATCGCCGTGACCCAGCGACCGGGCTGCACCCAAAGAGGCGACGAAGCCATTACTTACCTTGCCAGCGCCGTGCATCTGGATAGCGAGGTCGAATCTCGGCCAGTCTGGAGCCGACTCGAGTGGGGAGGCAGGCGATTCTGCAATGCCAGGGTATCCCGGAAACGGGATGAAGTGATCGATGCTGGACAGGCGCTCAACCATGTCCCTCGCCCAGGCACTGCCAATCAGCGTAATCTCCGACATGGGATAGTGCTGACGCAGGGCGCGCATGGCCGGCGTGGCGCAAAGCAGATCCCCGAGTTGCAGGGCCTGGAAGATGGCGATGCGCGAGATAGTGGAGGGTTGGGGCAAGGCGTTCATGCCACCTCCTCTTGCGACGCCCGGACACCGGCAGGCGGCACCAGCGCTTCGATGTTGCGGATGACATCGGCTGGGGCAATATCGAGGCACGGCGTCCCGATCGGACATTCAAAGAGGTAGCAGGGTGAACAGGGCACCAGGTTCTGCAGGATGCCCGCTGGAACCCCTCGGGGGCGCCACTGCGAGATTTCGTCCGTTCCGGAATAGAGAGCAACAACGGGCGTGCCCGTGGCATCCGCCAGGTGCATCGGCAAGGTATTGCCACAAACCACCACCGCGCTTAGGGCGAGCAGGGCGGCGTATTCCTGGATGGTGAGGTCCGTCAAGAGGGGGAGGTTTTGCCCTGCTGCCGTACAGACCGCTTCCAATTGGTCGGTCTCTCGCTCGGAGCCGGTCAGCAGCACCTGCCATCCGCGTTGGCGCAGCGACGCGGCAATCTCGCCGTACCGTTCGGCGGGGTAGCGTCGTGCCCGCGCGCTTGCCCCGGGATGAAGCACGGCCACCGGATCACCAGGCACGACGCCCAGGTGCCTCAGGCGGTGCGCGACGGCCACGTGGCTTTCACCCGGAATCGCTACTTCCAGTGAGCGGGAACCCGGCACGAAGCCCAGGCGTTCGACCAGGTTCAGGTTGCGGTCCACCTGGTGGACATCGTCCGAGAGACCGCGGAACTCGTGCGAAAGGCTGCCCCCACCGAACTCATGAGACTCACCGGCGCGGAGAGGAATGCCCGCCAGGTAGCAGACGTACCCGGGCACATGGGGCGCCTGGCTAAACGACGTGAAGATGACAGCCGCGTCGAACGCGCGCTCCGCCAGCAGGTCAATCAGCTCTCGCTCACGTGGCGGATCGAACGGCAGGTGGCCAAGATCTTGCCAGACCGCGCGCCAGGTGATCACCTCATCCACCCACGGTAGGAGCACGGCGGCCTTGCTGCCGGCCGGGGAGGCGAGCAGCGTGATCCGGGCCTCTGGAGAAGTCGCCTTGATGGCCCGAACCGCAGGACCAAGCATGACGATATCGCCGGCGTTGTCCATGCGGACCACCAGCAGATTTCGGGCGGCGAGCCACGGGTGCGCCGCGCTCACCTGGCTGCTCGCATGGGTTCACTCGCCGGCACGGACGCGCCCAGGAGTTCCGCTGCCGTCGCGACCACCTCCTGCGGAGGTACCCCTACGAGGCACTCATGGTCTACGGGGCAGATGCGGCTGTAACAGAGCCGGCAGGGAACTTCGCGGTAGAGCAGGCGGTGCGGGACGCGCCATGGCCCCCACTGCTCTGGCGGGTTGGTGAGCGCGAAAAGCGCGATAACCGGTGTGGCCAGGGCCGCCGACATGTGCATGGGCCCGGTGTTGTTGGTGATCGTGAGGTCAGCTGCGTCAATCAGCGCGCAGAACTCCGGAAATCCGAGCGTTCCCGCCTCAGCCTCCACGTGCGCGCGGACCGCGAGTGGCAACCGGCCGAGCAGGTCGTTGACCATTGGCTGCTCGTGTTCAGCACCAGTGACGACGACGCGCGCATGGAGTTGCTCAACAAGAAGTGAGACAACCTCAGCGTACAGCTCCCAGGGGTAGGTGCGCGCTGGCATGCTGCACCCAGGGTGCACCACTACTAGTGGCCGGCTGCCGCTCGTCAGGTGGGCGATGTTCGCGGCAGCTTCGCGTGGGGGGACGAGAACCAGCCGGTCATCAGTGGTGCTCATGCCGACCGCGCCGACCAGGTCGAGCCCGCGTTCGACCTCGTGCATCATCCGGTCGGGATGCTTGTGCCGCGTGGTGAGGAGCGAACCCGGCCCATCAATGGAAGCTGCCAGGCGCAACGGGATCCCCGCGAGATAGCAGAGGTACGCCGCTGGAAGCGGGCTCTGGCGGAATGACGAGAAGATCACGGCGGCGTCGAACTCGCGCTCTCGCAGGACCGCGATCATGCCCTGCTCCCGATCTGGATCGAGCGGCAACTCTCGCCAGGGATCCATCCAGGGGGCGGGGTAGACGATCACGTCGTCAATATCGGGATTGAGCGCGCCTACCTGCGCGCCTACCCCGCTGGCGAGCAGCGTGATGCTGGCGTCCGGCACGGACTGCCGGATGGCGCGGATCGCTGGCGTCGTGACCAGCACGTCGCCCAGGTTGTCGAGCCGGATCGCCAGGATACGTTTCGCAGCCAGCCACTCCGGCGCGGTCATGCCACGCGATCCGAGTCATGCAGCGCGGCGGTCGCCACGATGCGGTCAATAAGCGAGGTGGTGCTGCGCCCCTCGACCAGGGAGAGAATGGCGATTTCGGCGCCGACCTCTCGCACCGCGTCGAGTTCGGGCAAGGTGTCCGCCTGGTAGTCACCACCCTTGACGTGGACATGCGGCCGTAGCGTGCGGATGACTTCGGCAGGCGTGTCTTCCTCGAAGATGACCGCGTAGTCCACCGCGTCCAGCGCGCTAACCAGCGCCAGGCGGTCTGCCTCCCGATTGACGGGCCGTCGCGGGCCTTTGAGCCGCCTGGTGCTCGCATCCGAGTTGATGCCAACCACCAGGACGTCGCCCAGGGCCTTCGCTCGGCGTAGCAGATTGACATGACCGGCGTGCAGGATGTCGTAGACCCCGTTGGTAAACACGATCCGCTTCCCGTGGAAACGGTCGATCTCCAACTGGGCCACGACCTCCTTGAGGGACCGCACCGGGGTTGCTTCCGCCAGGCTGACCCGCCGCAAGAGATCCTGCGCCGAGACCGTGGATGTGCGCCCCCGCGTGATGGCAATCGATGCGGCATCGATCCCGATGCGCACCGCCTGTTCTGTCAGGGCGCCTGCCGCAAGGGCCATGGCCGTGGCGGCAGTGAAGGTGTCTCCCGCGCCTACGTCACTGGCGCGGGAGACCGGGTGGCAGGGCAGGTGGGACTGCTCGCCATCGGGTCCGGTCAGCAGTACCCCCTGGTCGGCCATGGTGACCGCTATGGTGGAAGCGCGCAGCATGCCGCGCAGCTTCCGCCCAATCTCGTGTGCCAACTCGAGGTCTACTGGCTGGTCTGGCGCGCTGTCTGGATCCACAGCCCGCCGCGCCTCTTGCAGGTTCGGCGTCACCATGGTGGAGGGGCAGTTCGCGAAGCGGGCAACCGTCTTGGAATCAATGACCAGGACCGTGGGGTGGATTGCCTGGAGCTCGCCCAGCAGGGCGATCACGTCCTCGGAGATGGCGCCGTGGCAGTAGTCCGATACCACCACCAGGTCGCTTTCAGGATAGAGCGTGGCAATCCGCTCCAGCATCTGTAGCCGGCTGCTCGTAGACACGCCGTCGGTCGAACCCTCGTCGAAGCGCACCACGTACTGACCACTGGCGATCACGCGCACCTTGTGCAGCGTGGTGACGCCTGCATCTGCGATCAGGTGTCGGTCGTCGATGCCCACGGCCTGGAAGGCCTCGCGCAGATGCAGGCCCGATTGATCGCTTCCAATAAAAGCGACGTACACGACCTCCGCCCCAAGGGCAGCCAGGTTAACCGCCGTGTTCGCCGCGCCTCCTGGGCAGTGGGTCGTGCTGACCTCCCGCACCACAGGGACTGGTGCTTCCTTGCACAGGCGAATGGCCTCACCTTCCAGCCAGGTGTCAAGCATCGCGTCGCCGATGACAAGCGCGCGCAACCCGGGGAATCCCTGAACGGTTTCAGTGGCAGAAGTCATTTGACGCATGGGTAGCCTTACCGTGTGGCCGCCGCGGTTTGAGACCAGCGAGCAGGCTGATAGCGTGTTCCCGGCAGAGATCCGGTTTGCAGACCTTCCGCGATGGCGATCTGTTCCAGGGCCTCGGCGGTGGTTCTGGCCACGATATCTGGCCAGCGCAGGTCGCTCTCGGGCAGTGATTCCGTTCCCAGGTCAACCAGGGCGGTACGGCATCCGGCACGGTTCCCGGCCTCGATGTCATCAAGGATGTCTCCAATCATCCACGACCGGGCCAGGTCGAGGCGGCGCTCTCGTGCCGCGTTGAGCAGCATCCCCGGCTCAGGCTTACGACACGCGCAGGCCACCGCCAGATGCGGAACGGTGCCCTCGATGTGATGGGGGCAGAACTGGATCGAGTTCAACTCGATCCCCCATTCGCCCAGCATCTCCCGCAGCCACGCATGCATCTTCTCCAGATCATCTTCCGTGAAGTACCCACGGGCCAACCCGGATTGATTGGTGATGACCACCAGTTCCCAGCCAGCGTCCTGGAAGATTCGGAGAAGGGGGCCAATCCCGGCGTGCAGGATGAGATCATCGGGCCTGGACGGGTAATGTCGCGGCTCCACGAGAGTGCCATCGCGGTCCAGGAAGAGCGCAGGCTTCATGCGACCGTTTCCTTGCGCGACTGAAGGTCAGCGAGTTCGGTCTCGACCATGTCGCAAACAACGTGTAGAAGCACCCCGTGCACTTCCTGGACAAGTGGCGTGCTTGTGACAGGGACTGAGAGCACGATGTCCGCGGCGTCACTAAGTGACGATGGCGACTGCCCTGTGAAGGCTACGACCCGCATGCCCCGGGAACGAGCTTCGCGAGCGGCGTTCAGGACGTTGCGGGATTCGCCGCTCGTGCTGAAGCCGATAAACACGCCGCCTGGTTGGCCGAAGGCCGCGACCTGGCGCTGGAAGACCTGGTCGAAGCCATAGTCGTTGGAGATGGATGTCAGGATCGACGAATCCGTGGTGAGTGCGATGGCTGGCCATGGCTCGCGCTCCCGCAGGAACCGGCCAACCAGTTCGCCGACCATGTGCTGAGCATCGGCTGCGCTCCCGCCATTGCCGCACGCAAGCACAAGTTTGCCCGCTCCCAGCGCCTGGACCATTGCATCAACGGCCTCCTCCACCTGCTTGCCCTGTTGTGCGACAAGGGTGAGAACGCGTTGCAACGTGTGAGCCCGGCCCAGGATGACGTCCTCCGCCGTCCGGCTCCCGCTCTCATTCACGACGAATCGATCAACCGTTACTGGCGCCATGTCCGCAGACTCCCGAGCCCTCAGAGATCACCTGAGGCCAATGCGCTGATATGTCGCGGAGTGCTCCCCGTGGAGTCAGCGCTGGCACGATGAGGTGCAGCAACTTTTCCCGCATGTCCCCGATTCGCCAGGCATTGAGCCTGGAGCGAAAGAAGAACAACGTCGCTTCTAGAGCAGATTTCATGCAAGGGCTAATGCGGGTTCTGCATATTCTGTCGCATGTGCTACGAGGGGCCATGCTGGAAGTCGTTCCACACCATGATCAGCAGAGACAGACGGCGGCAGTGGAACTCCTGTAACACGCGAACAGCTATCAGAGAAGTTCGGGAGCACGTGACCTCATGGATGTAATGCGCATTACATTGCCCTTGGTCGGCGCATCCAGAGTGGCATCCGCTCTGCAGTACGGCGGTGTCCAGGTGCAGAGCAATCTGGAATGGTTCATGCCTTCGCGTGAGGGCGCGGAAGTGTTTCATTCACCACAAAGAGGAGTCGATTATGAGGCGTCAGGCCATCATCGCAATTGCGGCTGGATTGACATTATCCCTGCCTGGAGCAGTCGTCGCCCAGGAGACCACGCCTACCACGACTGGCGCGACTTGCGACGCGGTAACCCCACGGGATGCCGCGGACTTCGATGCGATTGCCGCCACGCCAACTGACGGGCAGTCGGGCAATCAGGATGTTGCCACTCCTGAAGCGACGCCATTCGCTATGCCTGCGGGTGATCCGGCATCCGACGAGGACGTGGCGCAGATCACCGAGGTCTACGGAATGCTCGTCGACTGCCTGAACACCGGGGATTTCCTGCGCATCTCGTCGCTGTACACCGATGACTACCTGCAGCGGAACTTCTCTGCAGAGGCCATTCAGGCCATGGAGGCGACGCCACAGGCAGAGGGTGCGGAAACGCAAAGCGAATTCGTGGCGGTGCAGGATGCACGCGTCCTGGGTGATGATCGTCTCGCGGCCCTCATCGTGACGCAGAACCCGGAGACGGGCGAGATCGTGACCTACGCTGAACTCGTGCGCACCGGAGATCAACTCCTGATCGACATCGAAGAGGTTGTCACGATCGGCTCGGCGACACCGGCAGCGTAGGGCCGATGGGCACGCACGAGCGAGTCAGCGGCGGGTCCTCGAAAAGACGGTAACGAACGGGCTCGCAAAAGAGGAGGCGGGGTGAGGAATAGCATGAATCCTCACCCCGCCTGTTAGTCTACCGTGCTAAGACGCGCTCTTGACCGGCACCGAACGGGTAACGTTACGATCCGCCGCGCGGCGAATGACCGCCCACCAGATCCTTTGTCAGCTCTCGATCACTCCAGTCACCGCCGCACCACAGAGACGTATCTTGACCAGAAGCTCGGACCAACAGACTCCAGACCTCTGGCCTGCTCCCCGAAGCGCCGCGGCGTGCCAAGGTGGTAGGCGAACTACGGGCTCCTCACGGGGAAACTCGGGTGTTTCCCGCATTGGCGCAATCACGTCCTCCCCGGGATACTTGAAGGCATCTGTGACCATCCGCGGCGCAGTACCGTTGCGCCATGTGAATCCGAGGGTGCCTGGTGGGCGAGGATCGTCAGCCTCATATTCTTGTTGTGAACGATGCCCAGGAAATTCTTGATCTGTTTCAGGAACTCCTCGAAGACGAAGGCTATCGGGTAACCACTTCATTGGCGACACTGGGCATCGACAGGATCGTCGGCCTCGCGCCTGATCTGATCATCCAGGATCTCCTCTTCCCACACGTGCAGGAGACGGGCTGGCGATTCCTTGAGTTGGTCCGCCTGTCTCCCGCCCTGGCACAGATTCCATTGATCCTCTGCACAGCCGCGGTTGACGTGGTCAGGGATGAGGAGATGGCTGAGCGGCTGCGACGGTTGAACGTGCACGTGGTGCTCAAGCCCTTTGATATCCGGGAACTCCTGGATGTCATCACCCAGGTCCTGCAAGGCAGTCCTGACGCTGAGATCAGGACCTCGTAGCCGACGCGGCATTGAACAAACGCAGCGGAGTCACGGCGGTACAGCGTATGCGATGGACAGGTCAAGAGACCCGTTATTCGTGTAAGGCGTACCCGCGATGTCTCCTCTCAGTCGCTCCGCTTTCGAAACATTTGAGCAGTTATGCCACGAGGTCAGCAACCCGCTGATGGTGGTATCTGGGCACACGCATCTGCTTGAGCGGTACGTGCTGCACCTCGCTGGTCTTTCCAACGGCGAACGTGATCAGCTACTGGTTGAACTTGCCTCTATCAAGGGTCATGTGCGAGCAGCGGTTCTCCTCATGGAACAGGAGCGCTGGCGCCTGACGGGTGACAACGAATCCCACCATGATTCGTGAACCGGCCTGGCAAATCCCGCACGTCCCCTAAAAGATCATGGCCCCTGGTTACGCCCTGGGCGCGTCACCATCGCCGCGCAACGCGTGGCCGTTGCTGGTCAACGTCTTTTGCAGCAGCTCCACGGTCTCACGCAAGCGCACAATCTCCTGGCGCAACTGCTGAATCTCATCACTGCTCCCGGCAGGAGAGGACGGCAGGTGTTCCGACCTGGCGGCCGTGTCATCAGGCTCGGCATGACCTCGCCCCGTGGGTCGCGTGTCGGCGGAGGGGAATGCCCCTTCGGCGCCGGTCCACCCTGACTTGGCGAGGAGTTCACCAACGGGAAGTTCGAGCGCCGCGGCAAGCGAGCGCATTCTCGTAAAGTGGGGAAGCGTGACAATGCCACGCTCAAGGCGGGAGATATCACTCTGCCGGAAACCCCAATCCCCACACGTGGCCACGCGCTCCGCCAGGGCAGCCTGCGTGAGCCCCAGCTCCGTGCGGCGCTGCAGAATGGCCGAGCCGAGGGAGCGCTGCTTCCACGTATGGTTGGGGGTTTGCCGGATGTTAACACTCATGTTGCCAAGACCCTCTAGTAACGATGTACGGCGCTCGGCCGAGGTCGATGTACTTGCCCGGTTACCTCGGAAGCGCGGACGAGTTCGTGTGAGCAGACCCTGGTACTCGGGTGGTGCATCAGGGTCAGGAAAAAAGGGGCCACCCCGAGAGGGGTTCCCGCTCTGATCCGGATCGGCGCAAAAGCGACACACAGAGCGGCATGGGCTCCTGCTCAAGGGAAGTCGAGGGAACGAGCGCCGTCCAGGAGTCGCCAGCAACATCTATGCGCAGGAAACTCAGCAGTTCCCCGTCCTGCCGAATGCGCCCCAGAAGGCGCCAATTGGCCAACTGCGTCAGGGGGTTGTCATAGACAACCACTCGGCCGTCCGAAAACAGGAGTGCACGCACCTGGTCGTCCAGGCAGTTGGGCTGGTCTTCCGTGAGCGCAACGTACTGCCTTCGCCCGCCAGATAGAGGCAGTCTTCCCTCTGCTTCACTCTCCGCTCCGTACAGAAGACAGGCCCGGACGGTTCCAAGCAGTTCATCAATGGCGTACGGCTTCAGCAGGACATGCACCCCGCGTCTCTGGAGTTCCTGCTCCATCAACCGGGACTTGCGGCTCGTTCTATGGGTCGTACTCAGGACAATGGGGACACGAGCCAGGGTGGGGTTCTGCCGCGTCTGGCGCACCAGATCCCAGGACGGCGCAAGGAGGCCATCGAAGCGCCGCTCCATGAGGATGAGCGCGGGAGAGCAAGCCTGAATCTGCACAAGGCTCAAGAGTTGGCTGCTGAGCGTGACGGAGAAACCTTCCTCAGCCAGGATCTCGTGCAGCAGGGCAAGCACCTCCCTTGACTCATCCATCACCAGGATGTGCGGGGAGAGACTGGAATGGTGAAGGCTGATAAGCGGGGTAGCCATGATGTAATGACAGTAGCGAGTTGGTCAGTGGAAGCCAATACGGGGAATCCCCGAGTTCTGGTGGTTCACGCCCGTAAACAGGGTGTGTTGTCCAGATCGCAGATGCTGGAGGACGTGCGCCGCCTGGAATGTGCCGCATGACAGGACGGGCAGCATGAGGGACCCGGCGCACCTGAGGCTAGTACTCGCCGCGGAGGAGTCTGAGCAGCGCCTCGGCATTCCCCTGTGCGTCGTGGACAGGGTTGTGGTCATGCGGTGTCTGCCGTAGGCGCTTCCATGTCTGCGGCGCGTCAAAATCGCCCATCAGGCCCGCGTAGAAGTCACCAATGCGCCGTGCTGAGTGCCCAAAGGGATTACATCCCAGGGTGGTGAGAAAGCCGTGGCTGATCCAGGGGAAGTCATAAGCCGGGTTGTCACTCACGAAGACTGGGGACTCATTGGCTTCCCGCTCAAGCCACATGGCGAACGCCTGAAAGACGGGCGCAGGATCGAACCGCGCTCCAACAATCTCGGAGTAGACCGGCTTCGCCGGATTGGGCCGCGCTTCCGCCAGAACCCCATGGAAGCTGCGTCCACTTGCTACGGCTACCGCGCCAAACTCGGTGAGTTCGCCGAAGCCCGGACAGGGGCCGGTGGCTTCGCAATCCACAACTACCAGGTATTCCATGCTCTCCCTCATCAGGTCAACGTCGTCCGCGTTTGGCACGCTGAGCTACGGCCGTCAAAGATCTCTTGAGCGCGTTGGCATATTGGCTGCTATGGAGATCGTGCCCCACCGAGAGCCAACAGGTGGCCCGGTGCTGGCACTCCCCGGGCTGCCTGTTTCTGTCAATACCCAATGGGCTAGCGCCAGGGTTGCGCGAGCCGGGCGGGATCTGAGGGAGAAATGGCTGTTCGGTGAGAAACGGCCAGTAGGTATAGCCAGATAGACATGAGCTGATGACCAACCAACATGCAACTGCTTCCGGATCAAGCCCTGCGCTCCAGGTAGACGTGCCGCCCCTGGGTGCACATTCCACGCCAGAGGGCGTGCACTTTGCGGTCTGGGCGTCAGCTGCGGATCGCGTCGACGTCATGGTCGAGGAGCGTGATTCCAGGCATCCCTTCAGGCTGCACCGGCAGGCGGATGGGCTTTACACCGGAGAGATCCCCGGTCTCAGGGCCGGCGCGCGATACTGGTACCGCCTCGACGAAGAACACTGCTATCCCGATCCGGCGTCCCGGTTTCAACCTGAGGGCGTGCATGGCCCCTCGGAAGTCATAGACCCAACATCGTTTGTCTGGACCGATGACCACTGGAAAGGGCTGGACCCTGATCGGCTGATCATCTACGAGCTTCATGTTGGCGCCTACACCCTGGAAGGCACCTTCGCCGCGCTGACCGAGCAGCTCATCGAGCTGGCGCACCTGGGGGTGACAGCCATCGAGGTGATGCCAATCGCCGACTTCCCGGGGCGGTGGAACTGGGGCTATGACGGGGTAGCCTGGTGGGCTCCCTCGCGAGTCTACGGGCGGCCGGATGATCTGCGTCGTCTCGTGGACGAGGCACATCGGCTTGGCATCGGGGTCATCCTGGATGTGGTCTACAACCATTTTGGCCCGGAGGGCGCGTACTGGCGCGCGTTCAGTCCGGAATACTTCACCGACCGGCACATGACCCCGTGGGGAGACGCCATCAACTACGACGGGCCCGGCAGTGCCTCGGTGCGTGAATTCGTCATCCAGAATGCCACGCACTGGATCCAGGAGTACCACATCGATGGCCTTCGCCTGGACGCCACTCATCACCTGCGTGACGATAGCTCCCCGCATATCCTGGCCGAACTCGCCGAGCGCGTCCGCGCAGCGGCAGCGCCACGTCCGGTCATCCTGATAGCGGAGGACGAGCGCAACGATGTGCGGCTCATCCGGCCCCGGGAATCCGGCGGCTACGGCCTGGATGGCGTGTGGGCCGATGATTTCCATCACGCCGCCCGAGTCCTCCTGACGGGCGAGCGTGACAGTTACTACGCCGACTTTGCTGGTACGACAGAAGAGCTTGCGCGCTGCCTGAGCAGTGGATTTCTCTACCAGGGACAAGCCTTGCCGCGAACGGGCGAGCCGCGGGGCACGACTGTGACGGATGAACCTGGCTCCGCGTTTGTCATTTGCACGCAAAACCACGATCAGGTTGGGAACCGCGCCTTTGGGGAGCGCATCGGTCACCAGATCGCCAGTGACCGGAGTGCCGTAGCCGCGGCACTCCTGCTTTGCGCGCCGGCCACGCCCATGATCTTCATGGGCCAGGAGTTCAATGCCTCCTCCCCGTTCCTGTTCTTCACGGACTTTGGTGGTGATCTCGGCCCGCGGGTCACGGCAGGACGGCGCGAGGAGTTCGCGGCGTTCCGCGCCTTCGCGGACCACTCCATGCGTGACTCCATTCCGGATCCTGAGGAGGAACGCAGCTTCCAGGCTTCGAAACTGCCGCTCATTGAACGGCAGGTGCGGGCCCCCCTATATCACCTGTATCGCACGCTGCTGGCCCTGCGCCGCACCGATAAGGTCCTCTCCGATCCGGCCCGCCGCCGCACGCGAACGACGCCTGTCGGCGCGCAGATTGTGGTCGTGCATCGCTGGTCTGAAGACAACCGCGAGCATCGTGTGCTTGTTGCCAACTTCGGCTCGGCGAGTCAATTGCCACGCGCCACGACGCCTGTCCTGCAGCATGTCCCAGCTGGAAGATGGCGCCAGATGCTCTCTACCACCGATGCGAAGTTTGGAGGGATCCACCAGGCGTATCCCATTTCTGCGGATGTTCCGGAGCGCATCACCATCCCAGCCCGCAGCGCGGTGATCTTTGCGGTGGAACCGGAGGACCTTGGCGAGGTCGTCGCGAGTCCTTCGTAATTGAGCGATGTGGTAGAGCACGTCTTTTGCGCGACCAAAGCGCCACGAACCCGATAGGCTCGTGGCGCTTTGGTCAGCGTTAACTCGTCGTTCAGGGCTGGGACGCTGGGTGACAGTCAGGGAACGCCTGCGGCAGGCATAAATCAGCGTGCGCCGCTGTGAAGGGCCTGGTCGCTTGAGGACGACGCGCTCCTGAGCGCACGCACGCCAGCGATGCCGACTACGGCAGCGGCTCCGAAAAACACGATGGGCTGACGGGCGACAAACTGCTGCACCGAGGCGATCAGTTGCTCGGCATCCTGCCCTTCAATCGTACTGGCCAGATGGTCAATCCGGTCACCGGCCATGTCGTAATAGGTGGCTGCCGCTTGCTCATCCTCCGCACGAAGCTGATTGCCGGCTGCATGGAGAGCAATTCCCAGCGCGCCAACAATACGTGCGGCGCGGCGCGTTTGCTGTTCCAGGTTCACGGCGGCCTGCCGGCGTGCTTGACGAGTGAGTTTGACCGCTTGCTCCTGCGCCTGGCCGGCGACAACCTGGCCGAAATGTCCAGGTGTGGAAGACTCACGAGTCCCTGAGTCATGCTTGCGATGACGGTCGGGCCCAGAGCCATTGGAGCGCGATGATGCCGTTTCATCCGGTGACGCTGCCGACGGCAGATCCGCCTCCGGTGTACTGGTGAACGGTTGTGCCGTGTTCATTGTTCGTTCCTCCCTGGATAGAAGCAATCGTCGCGTTGACGTTCACTTCCTGAATGAGGCGATGGCGTCACATCGTGACTGCTGAGTGAGAGCACGCTGGTTCGCGTGATGGGGTAGAGCAGGTCCTGCCTTGGCCTCGCGCGGTACCCGAAGAAGTCGCGCAGTCGGAGGCGGGGCTACGGCGGTGATCGGTTCAGCATTCCTGCAATCCCCCAAGCGGCGAATCAACCGTGCGTTCGCCGCGAATCAGCTATTCCCTGGTTCAGCAAGATGCGGTCCATCAGGGGACTGGAGCATTGCCGTTCAAACACCATCTACACCGGAATTGTTAAAGAGCAGGCCTAGATGTTCATGCAATAGGTGCATAGACGGTTATTGAATCATCCGAAATATGACATTTGGTACGCAGTATGCGGGACAGGTAAAGCGAGGCAAGTCGCGGAACGCGCGATTTGCTGCCCCTTTCGCGGCAGTTCTGGATCTATCGGAGGTTGTGAACACGATGTTCTTCCATGTCAAGGAGTTGCAATACCAGGCGGTGCCCGAACGCCCAGATCCCGTCTACGCGAAAAAGTTGCAGGAGATTCTCGGCGGGCAGATGGGTGAGATGACGGTCATGATGGCCTATCTCTTCCAGGGGTGGAACTGCCGCGGGCCCGAGAAGTACCGGGACATGCTGCTCGATATCGGGACCGAGGAGATCGCCCATGTCGAGATGCTCTCGGTCATGATCGCTCGCCTCCTGGAGGGCGCTCCCCTGCACGCGCAGGAGGAGATGGTTGCCTCAGCCTCCCCAACCGTTGCGGCGGCCATGGGTGGCACCGACATGCGGGACGCCATCGCCGCCAGCATGAACCCCCAGCACGCGATCGTCTCTGGCCTGGGCGCAACCCCGAAGGACAGTGTTGGATTCCCCTGGAACGGGAACTACATCATTGCAAGCGGCAATCTGCTTGCCGATTTTCGCTGGAACCTGATGGCTGAATCCCAGGGCAACCTGCAGGTGAGCCGGCTCTACGAGATGACCGATGACGCCGGGGTGCGCGACATGCTGTCGTTCAACCTGGCGCGGGACTTCATGCACCAGAACCAGTGGGCAGCCGCCATCGAGGACTTGCAGGCCGAAGGGCTCGAGCAGTTCCTGGTGCCCGGCAACATGCCGACTGACCGCGTGATGATGGAGCAGGCCCACGTGTTCTGGAACTGCTCTGCTGGAACGACGAGCCAGGAGGGACGTTGGGCGTCTGGCCCGACGCCAGACGGGCTGGGCCAGTTCCAGTACCTGGCCGATCCGGCGCCGCTCACCACGGATCGTGGGCTTCCGCCGCAGCCAACGCCACTGCTTCATGGCACCAACCTGATGCCAACCCCCCCAATCTCGTCCGGTCCGAATCCCCGGGCGGGCGAGAACGGCCGCGGGACCACGCTGACGTCCTGATAGGCGCCCACGTCAATCGATCTGGAAGGAGCATCTGCATGACCCAACGTGATTTGCTGATTACCTGGCTCAATGACGCCTACGGCATGGAGGTAGGGATCGCTGAAGTCCTGGAGCGGCACGCGGCCAGCGCCGCGGATCATCCGCATATTCAGGCTGGACTCCAGCAGCACCTGGAGCAGACACGCCAACATGCCGAGCTCGTCAAGGGCTGCGTGGAGCGCCTGGGCGGTGAGACATCGGGGGTGAAATCCGGGATCGCCTCCCTGGGCGGCGCCATGCAAGGGATGATGGCCAAGTTGGCCAGCGATGAGCTGATCAAGAACGCCTTGCAGGATTACGGCACCGAGCACTTCGAGATTGCCTGCTACACCTCGCTGCGTACCGCAGCCACGGCGATCGGGGACCAGGAGACGGCGCAGGTGGCCGAGCGCATTCTGCAGGATGAAATGAGGATGGCGGAGCAACTCCTGAAACTGATTCCGTCCATCACGAACGAGATGATGGTGACTCAGACCGAAGCCGCTTCAGCACGCTGATTTCCTCCAGTTACAACAGGAAGAAATCTCGCCCAGTTCGCGTAGTACGGAAAGCTGGGCACCTCACTTCGACAAACCGTCGACGGGGGCCAGGGGAACATCAGGCGATGTGGCCTCCTAACTGTTGCAGATGGCGTGACGAGCAATCGTCACGCCATCTGTCTTCCATCAAAGCAGGCAGGCGCAATGTAGTCTTCCGCCTCTGGCACACGGAGTGCGAAGCCTCACGCGGTCGTACGTGTAGATGGTGGACCCGCGCCTGCCGTACCCCAATCGATACAGCCGCGACTTCGGCATGACCCGTGAGCCGGTCACGTTGTATGCCCTCGTGTTTTCAAGGACGCTCCATTCATGCCAAGGTCTGGTGAACGATCGTCGGTCGGACAGGTGCTTCGCCAGACGCTTGGTGATGTCTGGGCTGCCCAGGTTATGGAGTTGGCGGCCGCCCTGGCGTTTTACGGCGTCCTCTCGCTCTTTCCGCTGATCCTTGCTGGCGCGGCGCTCGCCAGTTGGGTGTTCCCGGCTGCAACGGTCTCACAGCAACTGACCACCCTTGTTGAAAGCACTGTGCCTCCCGGCCTGGTGGATGTCGGCCCTTTGGTTTCCAATGCCATAGCGGCCCGGGGCCGGACAGGTCTTTTTGCAATCGTGCTCTGGGTATTTGCGGGCCGGCGCATCCTGGGGGCGCTGGTGACAGCCCTGGACCGCGTGTCTGATGTGGATGCGCGGGAGGAAACCGTGGCACGCCGGGCCCTGGTGGAAGTCGTTTCCCTGGCTGGCGTGGGGCTGCTCTTTGCTGCAGCAGTGATCGCGCAACCACTCCTGGCCCTGATCTGGGAGCCTCAAGGCGACGGTGCAGGTATCTTCAATGTGCCCCGGCTTGTTGGTGCAGGAATGTATGCCCTCTTCTCGTTCGCGGCGTTGTTCGCTCTCTACGCGGTCGTGCCGCATGGAGAGCGCAACTACCGCGCGGTCGCGATTGGCGCGTTTGCCGCGACCTGCCTCGTGCTGCTGCTCCGTGCTGGAGTCGATGCACTCTTCGATCGGTTCTGGGCCAGCTATGCGCTCATGTATGGGCCAATGGCCCTGGCGGCCATCATGCTCACCTGGAGTTGGATCTTCGGGCTCATCGTTCTGTTCGGTGCCTCTCTTGCGTCACACGTGAAAGTCATGGTGTTTGAGGGCAAGAGCGCCAAGGAAACCGAAGCGCGCCACGTGGCCCGTAAGCGAGCACCGCAAGAGCTGCGGTAGCAATACGCTGGAAGCAACCAACGGTTTCCAGTATCACGCGTTGGCGCTGGTGTTCGAACCGAATCCAGGACAAGCTGGACGTTGGGCGACACATCTTCCACCGCCGCTCCGGTGGACATGCGAGCGTGCGGGCGCATCGAATACCTCTTCACCCCTCGCCGGCTCATGGTGGGAGCACAGGTTGTGGATAACCAATCTACGGGAAGAACGGCGGGAAATTACGGGCAAGCCCTGATCGACGAAGGCTCCAGCCGCCCTCATGCTGGGGAAGCGTTTGCTTCTTGCAGGGTCGCAGGTTGATGCAACACCCGGGTGCTAGCTACCCCGGAACGCGCTTGCGGTTGCTCATGGACATGAGGGCATGGAGAAGATGCAGGGCGACAGGATGCGGCGAAAGCCGCCCATGAGTGTGCTGGAAGCTCGGGTGACGCTCGAGCATCTGCGGGATGAGACAGCGGCGGCGGATCCCAATCATCCAGCTCCGCCATTCTGGATCGCCGAGATGCACCGGGCTCTGCGCGCCATTGCCCCTCAGGATGAGGTGCAGCGGCGGCGCGTGGACGGACTACCAGGGATCAACATGGCCTACCTGCACAAGCGGGTGCTGGCAATCCTGAACGACTTCGACAAGCTGGTGGCGGAGAACCCACGGCTGCAGGTTCCCAGCGTGCGGTGAAGCGGGGTAGGGGGCCGCTCTCCGCGCTGCATAGACAGCGCGCAACTCGACGCCGCCACCTCGCCGGCCGTCGCTCGCGCCGAGACAAACGGGAACGCAAACCCTTTCGCCTCAGGTAACTCCACGACCGACAACGCGAACGGCCCGCAATGTCGCCGGCTTGTCGTGAATCGCGTTCGACCCTGCCTTTGCCAAAAACGTGCTGCCTCACTCGTCACCAGCGCGAGATTGTCCAGCAGCGTTTTCGCACCATCCCCGTCGCACGGTCTACCGCGTTCGCAACTCGAAGGAGACGGGGCCGAGACTCGCGCCATCGGGAAGCATGGCGGACTCGAGGTTGAAGTTCATCCAGGTCGTGATACCTCCTCGTCTCGCGACGCGCACGCCATCCGGAAGTTCGGCAGTTGGAATCTGGAGTTCGGCGAGCAGACCCGTGAGAACCTCGGTGACCAGCGACGTGCTCCAGGCCCCGATGGTCGTGACGTTCCCGTTGCGAACGACGGCGGCCTGGTCAACGAGGGGGCCGTCCGCATAGGTATGCGTCGCGTCGCTGCCTGACGGCGCGTAGCTCTCGGCCCAGGTCTCCACCAGGTGAGAGCCGACGTGGGTGTGCAAGCCGGGGCGCATCCCGTCGAAGTTGAGAAGGCGCAGTCCGAGCAGATCGCGGAGCGGCCCTGGCTGTCCGTCTTCGTGCACGCGGCCGGTGGGGGTGCGATAGGCCGTGCGTGGACCAAAGACCAGCCGGGCGGTGCGTCCTACATCGGCCAGGTGGCGTGCCCGCTCCTGGCTCATCAATTGGAGTGCAGGGGCGACAACCAACTGGTAGCCGCTGAGGTCACTGTCCGGATGCCGGATATCGACGTCGATGCCGAGGGAGCGCAAGGCGCCGTAGAAGAGCATCATCTGGTTCCAGTAGCTTGCCCCGGCACTATGGGGCTGCTCATCGTAGATCCAGAGACTCTCGTAGTCGTGAAGCAGGGCAACCGGCGTTTGCACGTCGTCGTTCGGGCGCCCGCTCAGTTCGAGCCCGGCAACCTCCTGCCCGCCGCGATCGAGCGTCTCATCGTGGCGAAGCAGCCCTGAGTGCATCAGTTCCTGGGCGACTGTGGCCGCCCGCCACCGGAAATAGCTGACAACGTCGCACCCATGGGCGTACGCCTGCGCGGTCCAGAGCGCGGCGGCACCAGCGGCAGGGAGGCAGTTTGAGGGCGCCCAGTTCACCTGCCCGGCCCCCTGCTCCATCACCCAGAATCCACGCCGGCCCTTCAGGCCTCGGTAAATATCGTGATTGAAGGAGATCAGATCCGGGTGCCCTGTGCGCGCCCAGCGGACCTTCTCCTCTTCGGGCAGGAACCGCTCAACCTGGCCGAGGGGGTAAGAGTCCCAGGAAACGAAGTCGAGGCACTCGGCGGCCCGGTAGTGGTCAAAGGTGCTGAAGTGCATCATGAAGTTGTGGGTGACCCATCGCCCAGGCGAGAGCCGGCGCAGGATTTCCACCTGCTCTTCCTGGAAGGAGGCGATGGCGTCGCTGGCGAAGCGATAGAAGTCGAGCACGTGCGACGGGTTGGGCTCTGTCACGGTGAGGTGGGGCGGGTCAATCTGATCCCAGGCCGTGTACTCCTGGCTCCAGAAAATGGTGCCCCAGGCGAGATTCAGCGCCTCAAGGGTTTCGTAGCGCTCTGCCAGCCAGACACGAAATGCGTCCCGGCTGGCGGGGCCGTAGGATCGCGCCGTATCGTGGCACCCGAACTCGTTGTCGGTCTGCCAGCCAGCCACGGCCGGATGCTCCCCGTACCGCCCGGCGATCTCGGTGGTGATGCGCCGGCTGTGCTCACGGTAGATCGGGCTTGCGTGGTCGTAGTGTTTGCGCGAGCCGAAGTTGCGCACGCGCCCCTGGTCGTCAACCGGCAGAATCTCGGGGTGCGCGCGGATGAGCCAGGCGGGCGGGGTCGCGGTCGGTGTACACAGGACGACCTTGAGGCCCTCGGCAGCCAACATGTCGATGGCTTGATCCAGCCAACCCCAGTTCCACTCGCCCGGCGCTGGCTCCATCCGGCTCCAGGCGAACTCGGCAATGCGGACATACTCCAGCCCGAGTTCGCGCATACGCCGCGCGTACTCCGGCCAGCGATCCTCGGGCCAGTGCTCAGGGTAGTAGCAAACACCAAGGGCGAAGGTGGTCGGGAGCGTTGGGGGCGACATGACCAAGATGGGAGCCTCCTGACACGACAACATTCCGCCTGCGCGGGCCGCTGAATGTTCGCAGGAGTTGTAGTCCGGCGCTACTTGCCAGCGCCCATCCGGAATTCGGTTGCCGCTGCCTCCATTGACATCAATTCGGCGTCGGGCCTATTCTGGCATGGTCTGATCAATTCAGGAAACGGTCACCTGTCGCGCCGCAGCCGCAGGTCGATGCAACAAAGGAGTTCACATGACTGCTCGCAACACTCGGCGTTCGCCACGTCCGTCAGCAGTTGGATACACGCTGAACCGGCGGAGTGTCGTAAAGGGGGCGGTCGGCGCCGCGGCACTCGGCCTGGTCCTGCCTGCCGGTCTTGCCGGCGCCCAGGTGGAACTGGGAACGGCCACCGGTGAGGTCACTCTCGGGTCGAACTACTCAGACCCGGTACCTGCAGCAGGTTTGGCCGGCGCGGTAGAAGCGTTTCCGAACACGAACGTGCAGGTAACCGTCAACACCACTGACCACAACACGTTCCAGGAGAACATCACCACCTACCTGCAGAACCCGGACGACGTAATCCCCTGGTTCGCGGGCTACCGGATGCAGTTCTTTGCCGCGCAGGAGCTGCTCGGCCCCATTGACGATGTCTGGGAAGCAGGCCTGAACGAGCAAATGTCCGAGGGCTTCAAGCTTGCCTCGACTGGGCAGGATGGCCAGCTCTACTTCGTGCCGTTCAACTACTACTGCTGGGGCATTCACTACCGCCCGAGCGTGTTCGAGGAGAACGGGTGGGAAGTGCCCACGACCACGGACGAACTCATGGGGCTGGCTGAGGACATGCAGGCCGCGGGCATCGTCCCGTTCGCGCTCGGCAATGACGGCCGGTGGCCGGCTATGGGCACGTTCGACCAGCTCAACTTCCGCCTGAACGGGTACCAGTTCCACATGGACCTGATGGCTGGCAAGGAGAGCTGGACCGACGAGCGGGTGAGGAACGTCTTTACGGCGTGGGAGAGCCTGCTGCCGTTCCACCAGGAGAATCCCAACGGCCGGACGTGGCAGGAGGCCGCAAGCGCCTTCGTGAGCAAAGAAGCCGGCATGATGACCATCGGCAACTTCGTTGGTGAGCAGTTCCCCGAGGGCGAACTCGCCGACCTCGACTTCTTCCCCTGGCCGGAAATGAATCCGGAGTTCGGCACCGACACCATCGAGGCGCCGATTGACGGCTGGATGATGGCGCGGGAACCTCAGAATCCGGAAGCCGCCAAGGAGCTTCTCTACCACTTTGGCACCCCGGCCGCGCAGGAGGCGTACCTGGCCGAGAACCCAAGCTCCGTAGGGGCATCACTGGATATCGACAGCTCGATCTACAACTCGCTGCAACTGAAGGCCCTTGAGGCAGTTTCCGCGGCGCCGACGGTGACGCAGTTCCTCGACCGCGACACAAGTCCGGAGTTCGCCTCGAACGTTGCCGGTCAGGCCTTCGCGGACTTCCTGTCAGACCCCTCGAGCATCGACTCGATCCTGGAAGACATGCAGGCCCAGGCCGAGGCCATCTTCGCGGAGTAACGCCGGCCGCGCCCGCCGCTGGGCAGCGGCGGGCGCTTCGCTCTCTCGCGGCGAAGCGGGGGCAACATTGGCAACGGCAGTCCAGGTCCAGAACCCACCCGTAGCCCGGGCCGAACGGAAGACCGGCCGGCTCCGTCAGTTTGATGGACGCGATCGCTGGATCGCATTGGCAATGGTCGGGATCCCCGCGATCCTGCACATCGGGCTGGTGTGGATCCCCACGATTGCATCGATCTTGCTCTCGTTGACGAACTGGAAGGGGATCCGCCTCGACGATATCAGCTGGGTCGGCTTCCAGAACTACGTCCAGATCTTTACGGTCTTCCAGAAGAACTTCTTTCAGGCGCTCATCAACAACTCTGTACTCCTGCTCTTCCTGTTCATCGGGCCGACCGCGCTCGGGATTGTCCTGGCGTATCTTCTCGAAAGAGATATTCGGGGAAGCCGATTCTTCCAGGGCATTTTCTTCACCCCGGTCGTGCTCTCCCTCGCGGTCGTCGGCTTCATGTGGCAGAGCGTCATCTACTCGCCCGAGAACGGCCTGGCCACCCAGGTTTTCGGCGGTGGAGAGCAGGTCGACTGGCTCGGGAATCAGTCGTTCGCGATTCCATTTGGCGACGCCTACGGGGTTTCCTGGAACTTTATCGCGATTCTGGTCGCGATCGCCTGGCGACACACCGGCTACATCATGGTCCTCTACCTCGCTGGACTGAAGGGTGTGGACAGTTCGCTACGGGAAGCGGCCATACTGGACGGCAGCAATGAGTGGCAAGTCTTCCGCCATGTCATCTTCCCATCGCTCAAGCCGATCAATGTGGTGGTCGCCGTGATCACGGTGATCGAAGCCCTGCGCGCCTTCGACATCATTTTTGTGCTGAACGTTCCCCGCAAGACCGAGGTGCTCTCCATCCTCACGACGAACAACCTGCTCGGTGAGGGGGGCGGCAATGTCGGACGCGGGTCTGCCTACGCGACGATCCTGTTCCTCCTCTGTGTTGGCTTCGTGATCTGGTACGTCACGAATCACTATCGAAGAACGCAGGAAGGAGCTGACGCGTGACTACCACGACGGTCGTCGAAGGTCGCCGCGGGCCTCGCATCACGCTGGGTCGTGTCCTGCTCTACGCGTTCATTGCGCTCACGGCCTTGCTCTGGCTCGTCCCTATCGCCGGTACGATTTTCGCGTCATTTCGCCCGTTCGCCGAGACCATTCGGGACGGCTTCTTTTCCTGGCCGCAATCATTGACGCTTGACAACTACCAAAATGCCTGGGAGCAGGGCGATATCGCACGCAAGTACTGGAACACCGTGGTGATCCTCGTCCCCGCGCTCATTTTCACGCTCTTCTTCTCGAGCATGGTTGCGTTCGTCTGCAGCCGCTACTCGTGGCGGTTCAACATCCTGATGCTATCCATCTTCACCGCCGGTAACCTGTTGCCGCAGCAAATCATTATTCAGCCGCTCTTTCAGTTCTACAACCGCGTACCGCTTCCGGAGTGGCTGTCGAACTCGGGCAAGCTTAACGGGAGCGCGCTGGGGATCATCCTGATTCACGTCGCGTTCCAGAGCGGCTTCTGCACCTTTGTCCTCAGCAACTACATGAAACTGCTGCCGAAGTCGCTGAATGAGGCGGCCCGGATGGACGGCGCGGGCGTCTGGAAGCAGTACTGGCAGATTATCATGCCGCTCACGCTCCCAGCCCTCGCGGCGCTCGCAACGCTGGAATTTACCTGGATCTACAACGACTTCTTCTGGGCCGTGGTCCTGGAGCAACAGGGTGCGGATCGGCCGATCACGTCGTCGCTGGCCAATCTCGGCGGTGAATTCGTCCGGGACGACAACCTGATCGCTGCCGCATCCATGTTCGTTGCCCTGCCGACGCTCATCGTCTACTTTGCCCTGCAGCGCTACTTCATCGCCGGCTTGAGCATCGGCGCCGAGAAGGGCTGACGCGCCGTCTGGCTTCGCCTCTGCCGACCACTGAAGCTCTCAGCGCGGGGACGGGAACTCGTAACGATCGCCATGGCGCAGAACGTGAATCCGCTCGCGTAGACCGGCCTCCTGTGCGGCCTGCAGGAACTCCTCCAGCGAGGACGTGAAGACATCGTAGTCGTTGTAGTGGATCGGGATCGCCAGATCTGGATCAACGATGCGCATCGCTTCAACGCCCTGCTCGGCGTCCATGCTGACCAGGATGCCCAGCACCCGGGTGCCACCAAGATGGAGCAGCGCCAGATCGATCTCAGGGAAGCGTTTGGGGATCTCCTGCAACTCGTCGATGATCAGCGTGTCGCCCGTAATGTAGACGCGGCTCGTCTCCGAGCCAGGGCTCGTGATCTCCAGCAGGCTGCCCATCACATCCGGCAGCACCAGGTCCACCAGCGGTGGCCCATGCCTGGCTGGCGTGGCGGTGATCCGGATCCGAGTGTCGCCTTTCAGGACATCGAGCGTTTCCCACAAGGCCAGAGGTATGCATTGGGTGAACCCTCGCTCGGCCAACTCCTCGGCTGACTGGGGAGGCGTCACGATCGGCAATGTGTGATCGAGGTCGCGTTCGGCGACCTCGTCAAAGTGATCACCGTGGAAATGCGAGAGCAGGATGAGATCTAGTGGCGGCAGATCCTCCAGCTCCATTGCTGGATCGGTGAGCCGCGTGGTGTGCAGGCCGCCACCGAGCCAGGTCTGCTGATGCTTGTGGATGAAGGTTGGATCGGTCAGGATCGTGATGCCGCCAATTTGCAGCAGTACTGTCGCGTTCCCGATGAACGTCAGGGTTCCAGTCTGCGCGGACGTGGGTGGCGAGCCGGGAAGCGTCAGTTGTCTGGTCACGATGGCTTTCCTCCAGAGGGCGTGTCTGCGCTGCTTGTGGTGGCTACATAGTCATGAACTGCCTCATACCGGACGAGCCGCCATGTGCCGCTAGACCGTGAGATGCCGTTCATCTCCTGGCGCCACTGGGAGAGGCTTGCTCGCTGCTACGAGACGATCAAATTGCTGAAGCACGGCGGCGGCGCGGCGGTGCAGGTAGTCCGTCGTGACGTTGTGCAGGCCATCTATGCGGTATCGGCGTTGGTCGGCGGGAGTGGCAATGATCCGCAACACCGATTCCAGGCGTGCAATCCAGTCCAGCGGGGCTGCCAGGGTTGGGTCGGCGTCACGAGAGAGTTGGCGCAGATCCTCGAGAACCAGGCGGGCAACCTCCCGGTGCAGCACGGCGTGTCCCTGCAGCATGGGCGCTATGAGCAGCGCATCGTGGTGGGCTGGCGCGGGAACGATACGGAGCGACTTCAGCACCGAGGTGTTCCACATGGTCAGGACCTCGCCACAGGAATACCCATAACGCCGCAAATCCATGGCGGCAATCTCGGCCAGAGTCACCGCATCACCGTACTCCGCGCGTTTCCGGCCAATGCGCACGGGGGGTCGGTCACCAGGCACGAACCAGACTTCGAACGGACGGACAGTAGGAGCGCAGCTGGATTTCATGAAGCGACTCCTCCACAAGACTGCCGGTTCCCCGCAACCTGACGCCGTGCGCTATCCCACCTATGAGCTGGTACGGACAAGCCTGGCGAGAAACGTGGGGGCGGGGATTGCTCCTGGCTGGCTCAGTCCTCCGCGTCTTCATCGCCTTCGGGTTGGTCTGGCGGCATCCAGGGGGTCAGATCGCCTTCAGCCTGTGGCGTAACGGCATCCTCGACATCTCCCAACACCGAGGGCGGAGCGGACTCCTTCGCCCGTTGGGCAGTCTGCTGGGCCGCCTCGGCGGCGCGCGTTGTTGGCTGCTCCATTGATTCCTTCCTTCGGACGTGCACGCCGCCATGCCAGCAGAACAAGCAAGGCGGCGTACAGTCGTGTCATCAGGCCAGCATGCCCGGCGAATTGAGATAGCGCGTAATGATGGCGTCCGCCGTGTTGTAGGCGAGTGCCCCCACCGTTCCGGTCGGGTTGTAGCCGGCGTTCTGCGGGAAGTTCGAAGCGCCAACCACGAAGAGGTTGTGCATGTTCCACACCTGGCTGTACTTGTTGACGACCGAGGTCGTGGGATCAGCGCCCATGATGGTGCCGCCCTGAACGTGCGTAGTCTGGTACGGAACGATGCTGTAGTCGGTAATGGTGCCGCGCGCCTCCTGGATTTGCCCCCCCATGGCCGATGCGATCCTGGTCAGCACGGCCTCGGAGATGTAACGGACCATCTTCCGCTCGTTGTCGGTCCAGTTGAAGGTGAACCGCAGCAAGGGATTGCCGTACGCATCGCGGTAGGTGGGATCCAGGTCGAAGTAGTGCTGGCGATACGCAGGAGATTCTCCCTGGAACCCGAAGTTGACCACCCGGTTGTAGTACTCCTTGACCGACTCTTTCCAGGCGCTCCCCCACCGTGCCGCGCCTGGCGGTAGCGGTCCGCTGCCCAGGATGGGGCGTGCGCCTGTCTGGCTGCAGGAGATATTGCCACCGCCGAAGAAGCCAAGATCGGAGTGGTCAAAGTTGTCGCTGTTGTACTCGTCGATGGAGAAGGCATTCGCGCCGGATCCCATGAAGCGGTTGATGATGCGGTCGGTGTACCAGACTGTTGCCCCGGCGCCACCTACCTGATAGGTGAAGTTCTTGCCGACTACCCCCTGGCCCGTCTTGGGGTCGTAGGCCTCAGCGACGTCGGACAGGAGCATGAGCCGGACGTTCTCCAGGGTCCATGCGCCAAGGATGATCAGGTCCGCTGGCTGCTCCTGCTCGATCCCGTTTGCATCGTAGTAGGAGACGCTCGTCGCCACGCCATCCTGGTGATTGATGCGGAAGGCGTTGGCGAATTGACGGATCTCCAGGCGTCCGCTTGCCAGCGCACTGGGAATGACGGTCACGATGGGACTGGTCTTGGCGCCGACATGGCAGCCAAAGCGTTCGCAGAAGCCGCAGTAGTTGCAGGCGCCGAGGGTCATCCCGTCCGGGTTGGTGTAGGAAGCTGGGCTGTTGCCGCTCGGGGCCGGGAATGGCTTGAATCCCAGGTTCTCGCACGCTTCCCGAAAGAGCGAAGGGCCGTACCCAATGCGGTTCGGTGGCTGCGGGAACTCGTCACTGCGCTGCCCCTCGAAGGGATTCCCGCCCTCCTGGATCTCGCCGCGCAGGTTGCCGGCCTTGCCCGCGATGCCAAAGATCTTCTCGTACCGATCATAGTACGGCTCGAGTTCGTCGTAGGTGATACCCCAGTCCTGGATTGTGGTGTCCTCAGGCAGGAAATCGGGGCCGTAGCGCTGCTCCAGGTGCGTACGATATTCGAAGAAGTGCGGCAGGAAGCGCCACGATAGCCCGTTCCAGTGCACCATGGCCCCGCCGACGCCCTCCCCAGGAAGGAACGAGCCGTACTCTCGCATGGGAAGCGCCGTCTGATCAGTGTTGTTGCGGAAGGTGACCGTGTTGCGGGAGAGGTCCTGGAACAACTCACTCTGGACGGCGTAGCGCCATTCATCGAAATGGTCCTGCAGGAAGTCGGGATACGTGTCCCGGAACGGACCGCGCTCTAGTGCGACCATCTGCAGCGAGGTGTTCTTGCCGATTTCGTTGGCAATGGCGCCGCCGACGAGACCAAACCCTACGAAGAGAACATCGACTTTTGGCAGTGGCGCCATGATTACGCTCCTCCTGACATTGCGTTCTGGTGATCGGCCAGGCTCAGGTACGGACCATCAAAAGGCTCGCCGTACCGCTCGATCCATTCGCCATAACCAATCTGGGCGCCAGGGAAGCCAATCAGCTTCCAGCCCACCATGTCGCGGTTGCCACCGTGCACGGGGTCCACGAAAAAGCCGGCGATCGTGTAGGCGAGGAGCAGTTCAAAAAACGCCTTGGCAGTGATGGCGCTTTGCCCCGTAGAGGCGCCGACTCCCTGATCCCCGCCTTCGAACACTGCGGGCTGGGTGGTCAGAGAGACCCGGCCGAAGTTCTCGATCTCCCCTTCATCCATTGCCCGCAGAATTTCATCCTGTTGTTCAGGTGTCAGCCGCACGAACCCCGAGTTGAAGCGTTCCTGGGCCAGGCCCTCCAGGCCAAGAATGCCAATCCGGAAGCGCTCGGACATGGGCAACGCGGATTGGTCACCCTGCGTGACCTCGCCAGTCCGAAAGGGCCCCAGGCCGTAGCGCTGACCGCGATAGCCCCTGTAGGCGATCCGCTCCTGCTGGAGTTGCTGGTCAATGAACCTCACGACGTTCGCTTCGGTAGCGCCAGGGCCAAGATCATCGGTTGGAATCAGGCGCGCAGCGGCAGCCTGGACGATGGAGGCCTGGAAGGGCACAAAGTACTGAAAGCCGCCTTGTGTGCGGCCGGTATCGACCATGTCATGGTCGTCACCGGGCACCACGGTCTCGACCTGTTCGACCGCCTCTTCCGCGGTCGTTGGCCCTGGCTCGGGTGTGCCTTCTTCCTGCGCCCGCAGTCCCGGAACGGCCATTGCTGTCGCAGCGACACCGCCAGCGGCGGTCGCGGCCATCAGGAGGCGGCGGTTGACGCGCCGGCGAGCCAATTCTTCGGCCCGGTCGCTACGGGGTGCTTGCGAATCATCTCCCTGCGCTACCAGATCGTCGGCGGTTGCGTCGCTCATCGTGACGTCAGTGGCATCATCGTGCATTGAATGGTCCTCTCCGTGCGCGTGCGTCATGGCTCTACGATGACCCGCCCGGTCATGCCGTTTGCGGCTTGCGGCAGGCTGACGTAGGTGTATTCGCCCGGGACTTCAAAGATGTGGGTGACGCTCTCGCCGTAGTTGATGATGCCGGCGTCCCATGGCTCAGCGCCTTCCGGGAGTTGAACGAGGCCCTCCTGTCCGGCCCAGCCGGGATCGCCCGTCACGGTTTGCGGCGAGCGTCCTTCGTTCCGCCACTCCACAGCCTCGCCAACGCGGATACGCACCTCCTGGGGATCAAACCGAAACTCCGGCGTCACGACGACGGTTGCCGCTGCCGCAACTTCGTCATCGTCCTGCGTGACTGGAGTAGCGATAGGCTGCGCAGGCTGCTGTGGGTTGCTGACCGGGTCTTCTCCGGTGACGCCCGGTGTAGCCTGCCCAACGCCTGGTGTGCCCGCAGCGGACGGCTGCTCGACACTGGTTGGTGCTCCCGAGACAGGAGCTTCTGCTTGCCTGGCGCCGACGATTGGAGGTGGCGTCCCCTGCGATTCCGGCAACGGCTGGGGAATGGGTGGTGGCGACCAGGTTGGCTCCGGCGTTGCTTCCTGCGCCCGCAAGCCGCCGTCGATCACCGTTGTGGTGCCGACCCCGGCGAGACTGCCAAGTAACCGGCGCCGGGCTGCTGATCGCCAGGAGGGAGAGGTTGTTGTCATTCCTGACCTCGATTCCATTACGTAGCTGATGTCATGGCGCAGACCCGGCGCGGCAGGCCTGGACGCCGCCGTGTCCGTGCGTCGTCAGGCACCTGCCGCGAGACGATCACGAATCTGCTGGAGTTCGGCGATCTGCGCCTGCTGCGTGAGCGCAGAGTGAGTTGCAAGCGCCTGCAGATCAGGATCCGTGGCCTGTTCCATCGCGACCTGCGCCATCATCACGGCAACCTGGTGGTGCGCGATAGTGAGGTCGATAAAGGTCAGATCCGCTTCCGGAGCGTTGCAAACCTCGGCGGTGAACGCGGCTGGATCCATCTGGAGCGCCAGACCAGCGGGATCGATATCCGCCATACCGGGCATCGCGGACATCATGGTCATGTCGATCGGCGTGGGCAACGAGGAGCCAGAGAGGCGCATCCGCAGATCGCGCAGCTTGTCGACCTCGACGGCCTGGTCGAGGATGATGTCGACGGTGACGGCGCGCAGCTCCGGATCTTCCACGCGGATGAGGGCCGCACCCGCCGCGGAGACGATCGTGGCGTGGTGCGGGATGGCCATGTCGATGAACTGCTGATCGAAGGTTGCCGCTTCCATCGCGTCGGGCGTGGAGGCCATGGCCCCGGCGGTGTCATTTGTACCAGTGGTATCACCTGTCGTCGTTGGCGACGCGGCCATGACGTTAGTGTCGCCCGTTGTCGAATCGCCCACCGCGGTGCCCGTTTCGAGGCCGGTGACGAGGCCACAGGCTGCTGATGTCTGCCCAAGCGTGTCGTCCTGTGCTCCTGCCACCGGGACAACAATCGTGGAGGCCGCCAACGCCAGCGCCCCAAGGCTGGGCACGATCAACCGCCGTGCCGACAGCAGATACCTTCGTTGAGGCATGAACTCAACTCCTTTCCCCATTCCAACTTCCCAACGGGAACACGACTTACCGGGCGACGTGCCAGGCGTCTTCCATGGGCGCTGCGAAACTCGGCGTTGTTTGCGAGGTGAGAATGACGGCGCTCTCAAACAGGCCGATTGCCGTGTAGGCCACTTTCGCCTTGCTGGAAAAGCCGAAGAGCCACGGTGCAGCCAGGAGCATGGCCGCACCGAGTACGTCTATCCGGAGGTGCACCGGCATGGGGATGACGCGGAAGACTCCCAGTTCATAGGCGGTCAGCGCGCTGTAGCCCAGGATTCCGGCGCCCAGTGCGGCCGGGAGGCGCTGCTCCAGGCGCGAGGCGCCAGCACCGAGAAGCCACGGAGCGATGATCTGTACGGAGCCGGAGGCGTAATCCAGAATGCCGTGCACCTGGGTCGGGATGAAGCGCATCTTTCCACCACGCGGTACGAAACCGCCTCGCGAACCATTCGTCGGTTGAGCGGCGAAGGTGCAAGCTTTGTACCAAATGAGGAAATATGGCGAAGGAGATGCTGGTGGATCGTCTCTATTCCGATCATATGCAAGGAACGAATGACGCTAAGCCATATATGCATTCTGATAATGTCACGAGTTGGAGAGCCGAGGAGACGCCGGTGGTATGCGGCGTGCAACGTACACGTAGCACCGTGGTTTCTCGCCGCCAGCGCGGCGAACTGTGGGCTGCCGCAGAACACCCCTGATTGCAGGCGACATTTCGTTTGGATGAAGAAAGGCGTGAACATGTCTGGCGTGGAGCGAGAGGCGTCCCAACCCCCAATTGATTGGGTGAATACCACCGCTGGAGGCGAGGGTGAGCCAGGGGATGCGAGTGTTGCGGGTTCACCCGGATCGGGGGCGAACGACATCACGCGCGCCGGCTTTCCGAATGCCGATCCAGACGGCTATGACATCACGCGCTCAGACCTGGAGGGGATTGATCCGGGAGAGAATCCGTCTGGGGACCAGGACTAACGGCAACCGTCAACCAGATGCCATGTTCGGACCACCCGAGTCGAGATGCAGCGGGAGGTGAACCGTAAAGGTTGCCCCTTGCCCTTCCTGGCTTTCTACGGCAATCGTCCCGCCGTGCTGCTGAACAATCTGGCGAACGCCAGTCAGGCCAATGCCATTTCCGCTGATGCTGACAGCATTCCTGCCCCGCTGGAAGCGCTCAAAGATGCGGTCCAGATCACCTGAGGGAATCCCGACGCCCGCATCCTTGACACGCAGCACGGCCCACCGTGTGTCATCCTGCATGACATGTTCGTCGAGCAAGACGCGTATCTCGCCACCGTCCGGACTGAACTTGACCGCGTTGTCCAGCAGATTGCGGAGCACACGCTCCAGCCGGAAGCCATCCCACATGCCCACCAACGTGGTGGTTTGTGACTCCAGCGTCAGTTGGTGCTCCGGGCTGCGTTCCTGGAGGTCTTCCAGGCATGATGCCGCAAGCGCAACCAGGTCCACGGGCGCGTAGTACAACTCCAGATGGCGTCCCGCCCGGAAATGCGCGACGTCGAGGACCTCGTTGAGGAGGGCGCTGGCCTGGTCTAATGCCCGGTCGGCGGCCTCCAGGTTGCGAGCCACACGTTGGCCTTCGGGATCCCCAGGATCGATACGACGGCGAGCGAGTTGCATCTGCCCCCTGGCGGCGCTCAGGGGGTTCTTGATATCGTGGGCAAGGGCATCGAGGAACGCCACATGCTCATCCTCTGCCCTCTTCTGTACGTCGATGTTCTGCACCACGGAGACGACGCCCGCCACCTCACCCTCAGCATCCTCGAAAGGCGCACTGGTCACGCGGGTCCAGATTGGGTGATCTGCCTGTCCCATCACCTGGCATTCAATCCCGGTTACCGTTGCGCCGCCGAGTGCACGAGCGTCAGGCCACTGATCTGGCGGTAACAGGGCGCCGTCCTCGCCAATACACTGCCACTGCGGGCGCTGTGTGGGATCGGAGGACGGCAGGGCGTCACCGACATAGAGCCGCATCTCCGCGTTCGTCAGGATCAATTGACCGGTGTCATCTGTCAGGCCAATGCCTACGGGAAGCCGCTCGACCAGCGTTGCCAGGCGGGCTTCATTGGTGAGCACACGGCCGAACAAGCGCGCCCGTTCGATGGCCAACGCCGCTCGATCCGCAAGTTCCTGCAGAAAGCGCTCATCTTCCGTCGTGTATGGCTGCTTTGTCGCCGGCCGTGAGACAGACAAGGTGCCGATGCCGCGCCCTTCCAGTTGCAACGGAGCGGCTAACATGACCTCCGATGGCGTATCAAGTGTTGCTGGCCAGAGCGTGGGATTGTCGCGCTTGCGCGCGGCAACCTCAGGCGCCGTCAGCCGGATGGCTCGCCCCGCGCGCAGGGCATCGCCAGTCACGCCCTGGTCTGCTGCATGGCGATCGTCCCGCGCATGCTCCGCCGCGCTCTGATTCATTGACGGGTTCGGATGCTCCCAGGCAACCACTTCCAGCCACGCTCCATCCCGCGAGAGCAAGCGCAGCACGGCCAGGTCTCCCACCTCTTTGGCAGCGCTCTGCGCGATGGCATCAAGGGTGGCGGAGAGGTCGAGGTTGACCCCGCCGAGGCCCCGGGTGGCATCCGCCAGCACTTCCGCGCGCGCCCGCTCACGCTCGGCACGCTTGACCGCGCGGTCCCGGCTCCCCGTCACAAGCATGAGCAGCGCCGACACCAGGATGAAGACGACGTACGCGGCGAACTCTGGTGGCGAAACGACAACGGGGCGGGGGCCAAGCGCCACATAATGAATGGGGAGGAGAGAGCCCAGCATGGCGATAAGGGCTGGACGCGTTCCTGCGGCCCACGCGCTCAAGGCGACCGCGACAAAAAAGGGCGCCAGCGGCGTGAAGATCAGCACCGGAATACTGGCGCTGACGAATGTCGCGACGAGGACGAGCGCAATCGCAAGGCCCACCCCAGTCCAGAGTGAACCGCTGTGGGGAAACCTGCCCGGCATGATCATGCTACGGGTCCTCGTGCCAACATTACTGACTGGCGCCACAAGTGTGTTCATTGCAGTGTAAGACAAGCGCGGTGAAGTCCCGTTTGGTACATGTTTGCTGGGCGAGTTTGCCCAGGACACTCTTTGGACAACGATCGAGACGGTTTCGCTATACCGCCGCGCCTGGTGTCATGCGGCTGTCGCGGGATGGAACCCAGACTGGCGGAGACCGATAGTGAAGATTTCTTGGGAATGTTTCTGATGTATTCTGCGAGGTGCCCAGCAGATATCTCCACCATGAGTCTTCAACAGGTTACGCGACATTATTGGTCTCATTCTGTTGTCCGGGGAAGCCGGTGTTTTCGCCCATTGCCAATGTCAACATCCCTGTCAGCGCCCCACGTCGTCACGCAGCCCTCCGCCTTGGTGGGGACGCATACCTTTCCCACTCGTGGCAGCACGCATGCGAAGTGCAGCATGGGCGGCTTACCCCTGCTGACCGGAAAAGGTGAGCGGTGCTGCGCGTGATTTCCGGGAGACGTTACAGCGCCCTGGACCTGTCCGTGCTGCTGTCAATGTTCACTATCCCTGGAGAGCTCATGTCAGACGGTTCCACGTGCGAGACGGCAGCAACATTCGAAGAGTCTCCAGTGATGATGGGCGCTGGCCGAAGAGGGCGCCAGATGCGTTCCAGCATCACCCGGTGCCAGGTACGAAGTGGATCCTGCTGATAGCCGGGACCTCACCTGTCCCGACTTCTCTTCTCGAGCAGATGCCCAACTCAACCTCGACCTGGACACGAGTGATCCCTTCGGGCTCGACGTTGACCTCGACGGCATCGCCGGTGAGACTCAGCCCATCACCTCCACCGAGCGGGACATTGCGCGTGCTCAGCAGGCTCAACGGGAAAATCATTCGTACCTGAATGCGGCAGCAACACCAGAGCCTGATGTCATGCCGGAAGAACCAGGGGATATGGATTGTATCGCCCCTGTTACTCTGTCTAGTGGCTGAAGTGGCCAATGAAGTGGATAAACCAATGCTGTTGCAGCCAGTGCTGTAGTCGATATTGCGCTACTTGGGTGCGGTGAGGTCGTGCTGCTGGAAGGCTTCTGGCGTCTGGACGCCCAGGTCTCCAGTACTCGTGATGAGCCACAGACCATCAATCGAGATAGGACGAAGGGCCCTCAGGGAGAACTGCCGGATAGCGCACATGATCAAGGACAATGCAGACCACGAAGGTATTCGGTCACCGGCGAGGTGCTCTCAGGTCTCGGCAAACACAGCGTAAACGTCGTACCTTCTCCCAGGAGGCTTTCTGCGTCAAGGCGGCCGTCCATCAACTGCGCCAGCTCATACGCAAGCGCTAGCCCGAGACCAGCACCGCCAAAACGCCTGGTCTCGCTTCTATCTCCTTGCTGGAATGGCACAAAAACGCGCGAAATCATCGCTGGGGCGATGCCAATACCAGTGTCCTGTACGGCGATTGTGACCTCGTCGCGTCGCACCTCAGCGCGCACGTGCACCTCTCCGGCATCGGTGAACTTGATAGCGTTATCGATGAGGATGTGCAAGATCTGGCGAATCCTGGTGGGATCTCCTCGCACCGCCGGCAACACGCTCGGTACCTCGAGTCTGAGTACGAGTTCCTTCATGGCCGCCACGGGCGCAAACACATCGCACACCTGACCAAGGTGTTCCCCGAGTTCGACCTGCTCAACGTTTACGGCCAGTTCCGAAGCATGGATATGCGAGAGATCAAGCATCTGTTCGATCATCATCAAGAGGCGCTCAGCCCCCACTTGAATGTCACAGAGATCCTGGCGTTGCTCGTCGGTCAGTGAGCCACGGTAACCACCGAGAAGCAATGCGGTGTAGCCAAGTACCGATTGCATAGGCGAGCGCAACTCATGACTCATCATTCCGAGGAATTGACGCTCAATCTCGTGTGGTGGCTCGGTTGCCGTGAGACCTAGTCCCCCGTACAGATCGTGCATGTTCGCCCGCCAAGCGATGATGCCAGTTCGAAGACGCATCGGGGCGAAGCAAACTCACGTCGAGGCATCATGATCAAGGTGCGACGTGAGCTATTCGCAGGATACCCAGGTGATTGTCACGCAAGCATCAACAACTACGGAGCCTCCATTACAAATCCATGTCAAAACATCGGGGATTATGGAGAAATCTGCTCAGCGTTCCTCCCGCGGCAACTCAAGGCGGTACCCAACTCCCTGGAAAGTGGTGATGAGGGACTGGTCCTGTTGAGGTTGAAGCTTGGTCCGGAGGCGGCTCACCCAGGTGCGCAAGTATTGCGCCTCATCGCGGAACTCCGGCCCCCAGATGCGGCTGAGCAACTCGCGATGGAGCATCACTCGCCCCGCATTGCTCGCCAACTGATCGAGCAGGGCCCATTCAGTGCGGCTGAGGCGGATCTCCTCACCGTCCACCAGCACCCGGCGCAGTTCGAGATCGATTTCTACACCCGGGTAGCGCAAACACATGGTGCCGGCCGCTGGAGTCCCAGCCCCGGACCGCCTCAGCACTGCCGCCACACGCGCCGCGAGCTCGTCCGGATTGAACGGTTTGCTGAGATAGTCATCGGCACCCCCGTGCAAGCCCTTCAGCTTGTCTACATCGCTCCCCCGAGCGGTGAGAAGGATGACCGGAACCTGGCTGTTGCTTCGGATTTGGCGCAAGGTCTCAAACCCGTCCATCATCGGCATCATCACATCAAGTATTACGAGATCTGGGCGCTCGTCCTCCAGAAGACGTATTGCCTCATCACCGCGGCTCGCGGTAACGACAGCATGTCCATGGGCCTGCATCGTCGCACGCACCAATCGCACAAGCGACGCCTCGTCATCGACGACCAGGATCAGGTGCTTACGGACCATGGGATTGCCTCCGTCTCGTCCACAAGGGTGTCATGGCCGGCAGCGGCGGCCCACTCGCGAGCGATTGGCAACGTGACGATGAACGTCGCTCCCTGGCCAAGGCCAGGTGAGCGCGCGGTGAGGGTGCCTCTCTGAGCTTCGATGAGGTAGCGACTGAGATAGAGCCCAAGTCCCATTCCGCGCACGGTTGGATCAGCGCCCGCGCGATGGAATCGCTCAAAAACGCGCTCGACCTGCTCTGGAGAAAGCCCAATGCCGGTATCGCTTACCTCCAGCACGACAGACTCTGCAGTCGTGAAGCCTATCGTCGTGATCACTGTGCCTTCATGGGAATACTTCGCCGCGTTCTCATACAGGTTTGCAAGGACCTGGGCGAGCAAGGCGGGATCGGCTTCGGCGGGAGGTAGCTGTACCGGGACTTCGAGGTGGAGAGTTTGCTGTGGTAGCTGCAGGGCCATCTCGGTGGCGACTTCCTGGACCAGTGCACTCAGCATGACTGGTTCGGTCTGCACCGCTAACTGGCCCGCCATGACGGCCGTGAGGTTGAGGATGTTTTGTAGCCGCCGCTCAAGACGGTCGCTTTCGATGGCGATATCGGCCAGCAGTTCCCCTCGCGTTGCCTCGTCCAGCGCAGCGGACTGCGTGTGCAAGAGGTGTGCACCGCCGTGGATCGCGGTGATCGGGGTGCGGAACTCGTGCGAGACCAGCGCAAGAAAGTCATCCTTGAGTTGCTCCGCCTCACGGAGCCGGGTGACATCCTGCAGCACCAGGACGGAGCGCGTAACGCCCTCAGCGGTTGCTGGCAAGGGGGCAGCATGCGCCAGGACCGGGGTAGATCGGCCATCCGCCGTCTCCAGCAACAACTGTTCGTTACGGATAACTTCCCCGTGGAGCGCCCGGACACCGAGCCTCTCGTGGTGCATCCGTGGCGTCAGATCAGACCACACCAATCGAAAATCACGACGATAGATGGGAAGCGTGCTGGGAATGGTCCCCGCTGCAAAGATCAGCTGGATGGCGGTCGCATTTGCTTGCTCCACTTGCCCGTCAGGTTCGCGAAGAATCAGGATTCCCACAGGGAGGTGGTCCAGAATGACCTGCAGTTGATCCCGCTGCTCTGCCCTGGTTCGAGATTCGATCTCCAGGGCCTCGAGGCGAACCCTGTCAGAGATGTCAATCATGAAACCCTGCCAGCCAAGAAGTTGGCCGGAGGCATCAACAAGTGGCACGCATTCATCGCGGACCCAGACGTAGTCTCCGTCCTTGGTCCGATGCCGATAGTCAGCGCAAAAAATATCGCCTGAGGCCTCTGATCGCAGCTCTTCCGCTCTAACTCCTTCGCGGTCATCTGGATGGACCAGTACCGACCAGTGTTCCTGCAACGATTGTGCTTCCGCTGGTGTCTCACCGGTCAATGTCTCGATGTAGGGGCTGATGTAGACCAGCGACTCATTTTCGTCTGCCGCCATGACGTAGACAGCCGCCGGAAGATGGTTGACCAGGCTGCGGTAGCGCTCCTCAGAGGCACGCAGTTCCTGCTCTGCACGCTTGCGCCCGGTAATGTCTTCGATCTGCCCGATGAGATGTAGCGGCGCACCCCGTGCATCGCGCACCAGTGAGGCGGCGAAGCGCACCCAAACGACCTCGCCATCTCTACGGATGTAGCGCTTCTCTATCTGGTAGGAGCGGATCTCACCATTGAGGAGTTGCTGTATCTGGTGAAGGTCCGCGGCAATGTCGTCCGGGTGGGTGATGTCCTGGAGCGTTCTGGCGAGAAGTTCCTCTTCCGCGTAGCCGGTCAGGGTGCAGAAGGCAGCGTTGGCCTGGAAAATATGGCCGTCCAGGTCAATCAGATCCATGCCGATCGGCGCATATTCAAAGACCGTGCGAAACCGCTCTTCACTCTGCCGGAGCGCCTCTTCGGATCGGTACTGCTCAGCGATGCCGTGCAGAAAGGTCACGCTGAGCGGTCCTTCGTGATCAGAGATGACGACGGAGGACGCCTCAAACGGGATGACGGTCCCATCCTTATGGTGCAGATCAATCAAACCCTGCCAACACCTTCCGGCCCGATCGCCGGTTCGGCCATTGGTTGATTTCACTGAATCCCCGGCAACGACATCGTCGCTTCGGAGCAGCATAAGTTCGCTGTGGCTATAGCCCAGGAGGCCACAGGCAGCAGGGTTGGCATAAAGAACGCGCCCAGTCTGATCATTGGCGATCACCGCCTCGATTGATTTGGCGAAAAGTGCTTCCGCGCAGCTGTGCAGCATCGTCGCTGCTCCTCTGGCCACTTCACGAAGGCTGCAAGGCAACTGCATTAACAATTGAATGTTAGCGTACCTGCAATTTCATTGAAGTGTCATTATAGACACATGAGTACTTGTTACACGGATCTGAGAGAACATTGAAGGCAGTGATACGACTCATTGAATAATACGAAGCTCCACCGCTGTAGCGAGCGTCTAATGCATCAAGGAATGGCGTTCCAGTAGGCTGATTCTGGCGGGGTCATGGTCAGGTGGCTCCATTCCTGCGAGCTGGATTGGTGAACACCAGCCCTTGTTGCTCATGATTGCTTAGTGACGCGCAATCGGTGTTCAGGCGCGAGGTGCGACAAGCGTTCCGGACGACTCAAACGTTGGTGCGGCAATGTCCAGAATACTGATCGTCGACGACGACCCTGAGATACGTGCGTCGCTGCAAGACTTGCTGGAAGCCGCAGGTCATTGCGTGCAATCTGCCGTTGACGGGTATGAAGCAGAGGAACTCATCGCCTCCGATCCGCCGGATCTCCTCATCACGGACGTCGTGTTGCCTGGGCTGGTGGGATGGAGTCTTGTTGCTCGTGCTCGCCGGATCAATCCGGACTTACCAGTGCTGGTCCTGAGCGGCGTCCAGACTGCGCCGGCAGGGCTGCACATGGGTACTCCCAGTTCACGGACGGCGTTTCTCAGCAAACCGTATGACATTGCGCAGTTAGAGGCCGTCGTGGTTCGCCTGACCTCTTGAAATCACCGGTACGCGAATCGGTGACACCGAGCGGACTTCGACTCCTGGATCGCGTTCGCGTACTGCGCTGCCCACATCACCGCCCTCTTGCGCTCCTTGGCCCACTCATCAGCGGTGAGAAAGCGCTTGTGAGGCCTGGATAAACAACTCACCTGTATTCAGTCTCACATGGCGTCCCGGTGATCTGGCTGGAGGTGTGGAGTCGCCTGGCGGCCTCGAGCGGACGAGCCACAGGGCCTGCACCAGAGAACAGGGTTGCCTGGAATGGCCCAGGCCGACGTGGAGGCTTGTGTAGCCGGTTCAGCGTGCCGCTTCGCGACGAATGGTCAGCGCAACGAAGGCCCACCAGAGCAAGAGGGGCACGATCACGCAGCGCATCGCCAGCCCTTCGGGGATGTTGAGGTCCGGGCGCCACATGGCAACCTGGACGAACGCAGCACCAAGCAGGGTGATCCCGAGGAGTACGATCCCCAGCCGGATGATCTGCTCCTCCTGGCGCCATCCCTTGAAGCCAAGCAAGAGTGCGCCGACCGATAAGAACTGCCAGGCGATAGCAAAGGTCCCAGCGGTCAGGTGGAGATCCCCGATTGGCGTCATCGGCCCGCCCGCGCCCATGGGGAAGATGGCCAGTCCGACAAAATTGAACGAGGCAAGCCCGAGCATAACGGCCGCGATACGCGTCCAGAGGTTCCCGTTAGAGACGAGCCACAATGCCCGGGCGATGGCGAGCGAGCCGATTCCCAATGCAATGAACGCCGCCGATTGCAGGCCACTCCAGGGCCCAACAGCATAGTGGCTCAGGCCGTCCCGGAGGGGATTGACGTCCGGCCGCAGCATCGGAGCAAGGATGAGCGCGGCGGCGTTCAGCCCGATTCCGAGCAGACCAATCGTTGCCAGCACCGACACACGCGCGTGTTTGCCAGCCACGGATGCTTGCTCCTGCGTGACTCGTCGGCCCTGTTCATCAGCCTGGCGCCTGGCGGGAATGTTTCTCATTTGGGCGGGACGCCTTCGTGGGTTCGTAGATCACGTCCCGATAGTAGCAAGACGCCGCTTCGGCTCTTATTACCTCCGGCGGTTTCGTGTTGTCAGGGCAAGTAATCCAGTGACTTGATACAGACGTCGTGTGGAAATTCGTGGAAAGCTGCTTCACTCCCTCACACTGCCGTGCCCCCAACGTTATGTAACGAGAGGTTGGGCCGGTTCGCGGCCGTCTGCGCGCATCGCTCGTAAAGCATCCTGGGGATCTGGCGGCATTGAACCTCAGTCATTTCAACGCCGTATCATCTCGGCGAATTCAGTGGACGCTGCCACGTGCCACCTCGAGATGTCCCCGTGACGCCCGTTCGAAAGCAAAGAGGGATAACAAGAGAGAAATGACCGATGTCGTTCAAGTCCGTCATTACGCTTCGCGACCTGACCTTCGAGTGGCCACACGGCACCGTCGTGCTCTCGGGTGTCAACGGCGTCTTCAATCCTGGCCGAACCGGCCTGGTTGGGCGTAACGGCGCCGGGAAGTCAACGTTACTGCGCCTGATCGCGGGCATCCTGAGGCCCACTGCCGGACAGATCGATACCCTTGGCGAGGTGAGCTATCTGCCCCAGACCCTCACGCTCCAACAGGAAACGACCATCGCGCAGCTCCTGGGCATCGACGAGATCATCGCCGCGATGCGAGCGATCGAGTCAGGGGACATCGATGACCGTCACTTCGACGTGGTCGGTGACAACTGGGACATCATGGCCCGGACCGACGAATCCCTGCACCAGATTGGGTTCAGCACCGAAGACCTTGACCGCCGGGTGACCGAGGTCTCTGGCGGGGAGGCGATGCTCATTGCAGTCACCGGGCTGCGCATCCGCCGCACGCCTATTACCCTCCTTGACGAGCCGACCAATAATCTCGACCGTCCTACCCGCGCCAGGCTCGCGGAATTTGTAGATCAGTGGCCCGGCACCCTGGTTGTGGTCAGCCACGACCTCGAGCTCCTTGAGCACATGGAGAACATCTCCGAGTTGTATGGCAACGTCCTGACGACGTTCGGCGGCCCATACAGTGCGTGGCAGGAGCACCAGAAGCAGGAACAGGCGGCGGCGATTCAGGCTGCGCGGTCGGCCCAGCAGACGCTCAAGGTGGAGAAACGGCAGCGGGTCGAAGCCGAGACGAAGCTGGCGCGGAGGGAGCGCACCGGGAAGAAGGCCCAGAAGGAGGGAGGTATCCCGAAAATCCTGGCCGGCACCCTCGCCAGGAAGGCCCAGGTGTCTGCAGGCTCAATGCGAACCACGCTCGACGACAAGGTGCGGACTGCCCAGGAGGCCCTTGACGCCGCAGACGCCCGCGTCCGCGACGAAGACCACATCATGATCACGCTGCCGGATCCCGGTGTGCCACGCGGTAGGCGCCTGGCCGAGTTTCATGACCAGGATCGCATGATCGTGATCCAGGGACCGGAGCGAGTTGCGCTCATCGGAGCGAACGGGACCGGCAAGACCACCTTGATTGAGCGGCTCGTTGCTCACAGGGTCTCCACGCCAGGAAGGCCTCACGGGCGTCTCCTGACTGAGCGAGTTGCCTACCTGCCACAGCGACTCGATGAACTCGATGAGAACGCGAGCGCGGTGGCCAACGTGCAGTCCGTCGCCCCCGAGACGCCGCCTGGCACGATCCGTAACCAACTCGCCCGGCTGCTCCTGCGGGGTGACAGTGTCGATCGTCCGGTCAGCACCCTCTCCGGAGGGGAGCGCTTTAGCGTCTCCCTCGCACGGCTCCTCCTGGCGGAGCCGCCGCCTCAATTGCTGATTCTCGACGAGCCCACGAACAACCTCGATATCACCCGTATCGAGCAACTCGCGGAAGCCCTCGACGCCTATCGAGGCGCCCTCCTCGTCGTCAGCCACGACCTTGCGTTCCTCGAGCGCATCGGGGTGCGCACCGTCATCGAACTCGACAGTGGTGGAAACATGCATCAGCGTCACGATCTGGGCACTTGACGGGCCGGATCCGAGCCAGCGGCAGCGCTACCCGGCCTCCCGGCGGGGGGAAGTGCAGGCCATGCAAGTTTCGGTCACCCGGCCGCGCCGTGCGTCCCTGGTTGCCCTGGCGTATATCTGCCATCGACCTTCTGGCGGCACGCGACGAGGCGTCGCGCTGACCAAGGGGTGATGTGCTCGGTTGCGGTGCCGCCTGCGATCACGATACCTGCTATACTTAATATGAATTCAAACGTGTGGATTCTTTCGCGAAACGCACAGGGAGTCCGCATCATGGCCAGAACCACGCTTCAGGCACCACCGCAAACGCCACTCGAGCAGGTGCTCGCCAGCGCCGAAAAGGACGGCACCGTCTCGTCCGTGGCCTCGCTGACGGGCGTGACCAAAAAGGCCGTGTCCCAGATCCTGCGGGCCGGACTGCCACTCATGGCGAAAGAGGCGGATGACCATCCCATGGTCTTCAAGGCCATGTTCCAGCAGTCCCTGCGGCCAGCTCCGGATAGCACTGCGGCGTTCTACGAGGCCTTGCAAACAAACATCACCGCGCAACTCAGCATGCAGACAGCATTCCGCACCATGTACGGACCGAAAACGGACGCCTTCAATCGGGAAGCTGGACAGCATGCCAACACCACAGAGCAGCAGGCAGGCCAGGTGCTTGCAGTGACGATGCCTGTGCTGCTCCACAGTCTGGCGCTGTTGAATCACCAGCGCAACGAAATGGGATTCGGCGGCCTCTTGCGCCGGCTACGGGCGTAGCCGGCTCTCGCCAGACCGCCTAAATTGCCAGTGAAGCTACGCATGTCGTATCGGGGAAGCTCAGCGGGTGACATCGTGTGCGCCATCAGTAGCAGACCCATGCAAGAAACATTAAGAGGGAATGAACATCATGGTCACACATCGAGAGGACGTAGTAAGTAGGGATACGCTCTCAGGAACAATCGAGCTGGACGAACGCGTGGTTTGGGAACTGGCCCACCAGGCCTATTCGGAGACGGCGTCCGACGCTGAGAGAGAAGCCGCTCGCGATCAGTTCATCAACCATGAGTTGCTGACGGCCGATGAGCTTGATGTCATGGGCATGACGCTCGCTGCTGGACTCGCTCTCCAGAGACAAAGCAGCCAGCGATCAACGGATTCACGTTCGTCACACACGGTTCGTGAAGCATCACTAGATCCACTGAGCTAGGGCACGTGAGCCTGGCAAGCTCAAGCTAGATGCCCTGGACATCTGCGCGTCATTTCGCGGCTTGCTGGTACGGAGGCTCCCCCGCCTTCAGAGCCACCCTGGCTCCGGGGAGAGGCCGCGGAGTAACTCTCCTCTCGCGCTCCTGCGGAAGTGTATGGTGAGACCGAGTGCCCGATCCCCGGCCTCCTCGGCGAAGAGCATAAGGCGCCATCAACGGGCATCACGCTATTCTGGAGCGTTGTATTTCGCATCGTCAGCATTTCCAATCCTCTCGGCCCACAATCAGGTACTACAGGGCGCGGCTCAAGAGGACGTCCATCCAGTCGTGACCGACTCTCCACTCCGCCGGCACTCGGCGCTCACCCTAGGTGGTGAACTGGAGCGGCACGGGGACGAAGGTGGTCGCACGGGCCGCTTGGAATGTCTGTCGCCTGGCGAGAGACAAGTGGGCTGAGGCGAGAGAGACGGTTACCTGTGCGGTCGTGACGGACGACGATCCGGGCGCGTCCAGCATATGACCTGAGCCGGACCTTGCTGACTTCGTGCCCAAGCGCGGAAATTTGCATAATTCGGTACGTTGCCAAGAGGATCCAATCATGACAAGTGAACCTTCCAGGAGAGTACTGGTCACTGGGGCCACCGGGTATGTCGGCGGCCGTCTGATTCCGCTCTTGCTCGCGAATGGATATCGTGTCCGCGTCCTCGTGCGCGATCCTGGGAGCCTGGAGGGACGATCCTGGCGTGATAGGGTCGAGGTAGCCACAGGTGACGTGCTCGTCCCGGCGACGCTTCCGGCCGCGATGGCCGATGTGGATGCTGCCTACTATCTGATACACAGCATGAGTAGCCACGCTGACTTCGCCCAACGGGATCTGCGCGCCGCGCGAACGTTTGCGCAGGCCGCTGTGGCAGAGGGGGTGGCGCGCATCATCTACCTGGGCGGGCTTGGCAAGGCTTCGGGCAAGCTTTCGGAGCACCTGCGGTCCCGCCAGGAAACTGGCGCAGCCTTGCGCGAGGCTGGCGTTCCGGTCACGGAGTTTCGGGCCAGCATCCTCGTGGGATCCGGCAGCGTATCGTTCGAGATGATCCGTGGCCTGACCGAGCGCCTGCCTTTCATGATTTGCCCACGCTGGGTCTACACCCGTACCCAGCCCATCGCCATCGATGATGCCCTGGCCTACCTGGTCGCGGCGCTGGAAACGCCCGAGAGTGCAGGGCAAGTCATTGAAATTGGCGGGCACGATGTCCTGACCTACAAGGACATGATGCTGACCTATGCGCGGATACGGGGATTGCCCCGCGTTATTCTTCCCGTGCCCCTGTTGACGCCGCGCCTCTCCTCGTATTGGGTGCATTTGGTGACGCCTGTCCCCAGTACGATCGCTCAACCGTTGATCGAGGGACTGACGGTTGAGGTGATTGTGACGGACAATCGGGCGCAAGAGGTGTTCCCCCAGATTGCGCCGATGTCCTATGAAGCTGCGGTGACCCGCGCACTGTCAAGCCTGGAAGCTAGTGATGTCGAAACGAGTTGGAGCGATGCCCTGGCCAGCAGCCAGGGGGACACGGCTCCTGTCCGCTTCACGTCACAGGATGGCATGCTGATTGAACAGCGGCAATGCGAAGTCGATGCAGCAGCGAGAGATGTCTATGCCGAGTTTGCCTCGCTCGGAGGCACCCGAGGCTGGCTCGTGTTCAACCCACTGTGGCGGCTGCGTGGCGCGGCCGACCGGCTCATCGGCGGCGTGGGGTTTCGCCGGGGACGTCGCCATCCGATAAACCTCCGGGTAGGAGACGCCGTTGATTTCTGGCGTGTCGAGGCGGTCGAACCTGGTCACCTGCTGCGGCTGCGCGCCGAGATGAAAGTGCCCGGCCGCGCCTGGCTGCAATTCCAGGCCGAGCCGCTGGACACGGCCCGCACGCGACTGAGCCAGACCGCGTACTTCGCTCCGAGGGGACTATTCGGGATTCTCTACTGGTATCTGCTCTATCCCGTCCACGGATTCATGTTCTCGCGGATGATCCAATCCGTAGCGCAGGGCGCAGCGACTTCCAGAAGCGCTCGCGCCAAGGCAAGTGATCAAGACTCGACCGGCCGCAAGCAGTGAATCGCTGGCCTGCACCAGGTGTCAAGCAACCCTCGATGCAGGTCGTGATCAGCGGAGAAATCTGGAAGCCAGATGCGATAACCGGGCCGAGGCGATCTAGCTTCGCTGCGCTGCCGACCGCATCTCGCCCTTCTTGCGCTCCTTGGCCCGCTCATCGTCCGAGAGGCAGCACTTGTGGTCCAGAATGCAGCCCGCGATTGGTCACGTTGCGTTTGCGCGACGGGATCAGGTTTAACCAAAGAGCCCGCTTGGCCTCTAACAGAGACCTGGCAAGTGACAGCAGAAATACTAACGCCTGGTAGTGAGCACAAAGACCCGCAGTTCTGGTCGAGGTGAGTTGTCAGGACGTCGGAACAACAATTCGGCTAAGGAGGATGCCCGCACGGGCATAATGGATAAATCCCTGGAGGTTGGTGAGGAGTTTCAACTGCAGGCAGACAGGTGGCCATAAGGCCGTTTTAGCTCAACCACGCCAGTGACGACTATTAGCCTGGGGTGCGCGGCGATGAGCGCAGCAAACCGCATTTGCTGTTGCATTCCCAAGCCTAGGTTGCCGACTCCCGGCAAGTTGACGATCGCCCAGATCGTTTGCTCGGAGAGCGTTTCGCCCGCGACAAGTTGTTCCAATGTAAAAAGCCCCGCATCGATCCCCGTCGCCGGGCGCCAGTAGAGTCGCCCTTGTGTCTCTAATTCGTCGACGGGAACGTTGTGGTCGTTGAGGGCCGATGCGATCGCATGCTGCGTAATTGTTCTCGGGTCGTAGATCTTGACCAGCACACCACCCCGAGCTTCGCCGACCTGGAAAAATGCAGCATCGAGTTGGCTCAGGAGACGGCCATCTTCGACAATGGCAAAGACGTGGTCTGGCACAGTGAGGAACTTATCGAGATGTTCTGCAAGTGTTCCAGCTTGATGATTTTGCTCGAGAAAGGCCGCGAGGTCGATCTCGCGGACGCGCCATGACTTGCCCGGTTTCGTGCAGCGGAGTCGGCCACTACGGCACCAGCAGTAGACCGTCACCTCATGCACATCAAGCCTGCGAGCAACCTCCTCGACGGAGAGCAGCACTTCGTCTTGATTGCGGTGCAACTCCATGCAACCTCCGGTAGTCCGGAGTCTATCCCGATGTTAATCTGGCCAAGCTTAGTAGGCCAAGTTACCGCAAAGCCACTATTTTACAGAATCTTTCTAATCATATAATCTGGTTCGCATAGACAATAGCGAGCAGAGATGTATGATCTTTGCACGCTTGTTTGAGGAATTGTTCGCATAGAGCGGCTTCTTCCCAACTGGCCTGACCCGCTCGTTTCTTCTCGATGCAATCGCGAGATGGCGTCGGAGTGCCCCGCATGAGTGCTGCCCCCGCTCTCAAGTGCCATTCCCACTCGATGCATCGCTGCGTGTGGTTCGGGAAGTCTTGCTCATACCAGGGATGCTGCATGCCTCCCTATCGAATTAACGTCAGCGCACAACCACGACATCAGCTTAGCTCTGGTTACAGACATTCGACATCGCACGTAGCGCCCGATGAGGTCTTCGCGGCGCGACGCCTAGTGCGCCAATTGCAAAACGAGTCCGGTAAGCCGTTGGAGCTCACGTCCCAGCGCCTGTCCACCGCGAACAGCACGGACGGAGGAGCGACCCGCGCGTCCTTTCCCTGGATCAGGACGCAATTCCGGTGGTCGAATCACCTCCAGAGTGATGCACCCAAGGCAGACATTACGCTCAACCCGCGACGACCTACGGGTGAGAATCCAGGTGCAGGCGGTCCATGGTCCGCTCTCAGTCCCACTAATTACTGGATCTGGCACCCAACATGCATTGGTGTCAAATATGACATGGAAGGAGGCAGGCTCTGAACAAGCCAGTCATGAACGAACATTGCCATGGACCACCACGTGGCTCAGGGAGCGAAGGAGCAGATGGGCGGAAGCCGGTGTCGGGGACGACGCTCATCGACGTAAGTGGTCCTGGGGACCACTGCCATAGCCCTTCGCTTCACAGCAACCGGAAATGAGCGGACGGATGGGGAGCACATCTCACTGAACTACCCCACCCGCCGTTAGCCGAACCCCACACGAGGATCGCCCTCGCGTAGCCTACCGTGCTGCGCGCATCGTCGCAAGATCCCAGACCTCGTGTGGATCCCTCTTAGCACGCTCAAATGGGAGTGTGAAAGCACCGAGCCGCCACAGCTCGTGGCGGCAGTCCAGGGGAGGATCCACCAGTTATGGAACCGAACAAGTTCGACGAGATCATCAAGCGCGCAACGGAATCCCGTCTGACCCGCCTCGACGCCCTGCGTGGGTTGGCCGCTGGCGCGGCTGCCGCCGTGACCGGGGCAGCAATCGCCTCGAGCGATGCAGACGCCAAGGGCAAGAGCGCCAAGAAGGGGAAGAACGGCAAGCGCGGGAAGAACGGCAAGCGCGGGAAGAAGGGCTTCTACGGGACCACCCCCACGACGCAGGCGCCCGTGACCCCCACGACGAAGGCGCCCGTGACCCCAACGACGCAGGCGCCGACGACCCCCACGACGGCGCAGTGCTACCCGGACGGCTACCAGTGCGACAAGGACGAGAAGAAGTACTGCTGCAACGGGCACTGGCAGGACGACAAGGGCAAGTACTGGTGCGGGCCGCGCTGCATCCAGGACGGCGACTACCCCAAGAATGGTGAAACGTGCTGCGCCGGCCTGTGCGTAGACGGCAAGGGCAAGTGCAAGCCCTGCCCGACGACCACGACCCCGGCACCAACCACCACAACCGCGGCACCGACGACGACCACCACGAAGTACTGCATCCCGAACGGCACCCGCTGCGACAAGGACGAGAAGTACCTCTGCTGCAACGGGTACTGGAAGGACGACAAGGGCAAGTACTGGTGCGGGCCTAAGTCTTCCTAGCGGCAACCCGCGGTCCCTGGAAGGGGACATCGCACCGGGAGAGGGCCCCAAGGCCCTCTCCCCCGACATTATCCGGACAGATCCCGCACGAACCAGACGAACATCGTGGGGGGAGCCCGGCTCCCCCCACTCTTTTGCCCAAGGACCTGACCCGGTCTTCTCGTCATGGGTGCGTGGGCGTGGCAATCGGCGCTGACGATGGCGACGCATGGACATTGCTGCGCGGGACGCGGTCATGGGATGTGTGCGACGCCGGTCATCTGTCTGGACAGGCTCGATTTCGAGCATCTTGGATCTGCCAGGGGAGGCCTGGTCAAGTTTATTAGTCGTCGTGAGAGACGCGACAGGCCCTAGTACGTCATCAGTGAACCAGCCGGAAAACCGTGTGTTCCGGCCTTGCCGACATCGCTACTGATGATTGCCACAGGGACTGAGTGCCGTAGCTACAGACGAGGTGCTCGGGAGAGCCGCCGATGGACAATAACCGGTTTGACACGCTCGCAAGGATCCTTGCCACAACTCCGACACGACGGCGATCCCTTGGTCTGCTTGCAGGAGTTGGCCTCGGTGGATTGTCGACACTCCTGGGCTCTCCTCACGGCGAGGTGGGCGAGGCGGGGAAGCGGAACCGCAAGCAGAAGCGCAAGCGTGAACGACGGCGTAATCGCAACCAGCCCCAGACCCCACAGTCACCGCCCCCTGAGCCCTGTGCGGATGGCACGAAGGTGTGTGCTGGGACCTGCATCCCGACCGGCAATTGCTGCACCGACACGGACTGCCCCGGCACGCAGGTCTGTCGCGCTGGCGCCTGCGGCCTGCCAACGCTCTACCCGAATCTGCAAACGCTGCCGGTGAGTGACCTCCACTTCGATCAGCATCCCACCAAACCGGCGACATCCATTCTGCGCTTCGCCAACACCGTCTGGAACGCCGGCGAAGGGCGGCTCGAACTGGAAAGTGACAGCGATTCCCCCGACGTCCCGCAACCGATCTACCAGAACCTGTACGACGCGCCGGTGGGAGGCAATCGGACCGAGCGCAAACGCGTTGCCAGCGACTTCATCTATCACCCCAACCACGACCACTTCCACTTCGCGGACTTTGCCGAATACCTCCTGCTCGGGAAGGACGCCACCGGGGCGTATCGACCCATGAAGACGGAGGGGATCAAGACCAGCTTTTGCATCATGGACTCAGACCCCGTCAGTGGGAGCTACTCCAGCCAGTACAACACCTGTTCTGCCGACCGGCAGGGCCTAACCCCCGGCTGGGCCGATACCTACGGCGCCTCACTCTACGATCAGTGGATCGAACTGGGTGATCGCATTCTGTCCGACGGCGAGTACGCGGTGCAGTCGATCGCTGACCCGAAGGGCGTGCTCGACGAGGGCGGTGGGGTGCGGGAGACCGACAATACCGCGATTACCTACTTCACGGTCGCCGGCGGCAAAATACGTGATCTACGCGATTCGCCATAGGTATCGTCTCGAACGTTCAGATACGTCACATGCCGGGCAGACAGAAGGCAGGGAAGAATCGCGGGTGGTAGTCTCACCCGCTTCCCTCCGGCGTTGAACCAGGACGCGGAGTGCACGGGGTCGATCAAGTCGTCGACCCCGTGCCGACCCACGACGCTGTACGAGCGGGATGCGTCCTTGCTCACGGGCAGAACCTTGGCGGAAACGCACATCGATCAGGTTGATAGCCGTTCCCTTGGTCGTAGCAGAACCGAGCCGGGTGCAGCACAGTAGACATACTTGGCGGAGGTCCATCCATGTACCAAAGCGTCTCTGACACCCACTACCATCCAGTCGAACCGCCCCTCCGCGTGCACCTGATCGTCATGCTGGACCACGTGCTCTGGCTGACCCAGTGGAGCGCGAACGTCACCGTGCTCCAGGGGAAAGAACGCCAGGCGCTGGAGGAGCACCTGGCCGAACTCGATGCGGAGCTGCGGAATGCACTCGCGCATCCCGTCGTGCGACAATCTCCTGCCTCAGAAACATAACCCCGCGTCGCTCGGGCAACTCCTGGTCATAAATACGGCAGGACAGAGAGATTTTGGAAACTAGTTCGCGTCGTATTCCCAGGTGGAGGGAGAGGTGATGGTAGCGCTGACGATCGGGATGCCCACCTACAACGATTTCGACGGCGTCTACTTCACGCTGCAAGCGCTGCGGCTCTACCAGGACCTTGACGACACCGAGTTGCTCGTGGTTGATAACTACGGCTGCAAGCACACCAGGGACTTTGTCGAAGGCTGGGCCAAGGCACGCTATGTCCTGGAGACCGATGCCGTCGGTACTGCTGCTGCCAAGAACCGGGTCTTTGCCGAAGCGCAGGGGGAGGCCGTCCTCTGCTGCGATTCCCACGTGCTCCTCGCGCCCGGGAGCATCGCCCGCCTCAAGGACTACTACCGCGCGCATCCAGATTCCATCGATCTTTTGCAGGGCCCGCTCGTCTATGACGACCTCCAGACCATCTCCACCCATCTCGATCCGGTGTGGCGTGGACAGATGTGGGGCATCTGGGGGACCGACTCACGCGCTCTCGATCCAGAGGCGGATCCATTCGAGATCTGGGGCCAGGGAATGGGCGTTTTCAGTTGTCGCAAGGAGGCTTGGCCCGGCTTCCATCCGGCCTTTCGCGGCTTCGGTGGGGAAGAGGGCTACATCCACGAGAAGGTTCGGCAGCACGGCGGCCGCTGTCTCTGCCTGCCGTGGCTGCGTTGGGGCCATCGCTTTGGTAGGCCGGCGGGTATCCCCTATACCGTCAGCGTCGAGGACAAGTTCCGAAACTACTTCATTGGTTACATTGATCTAGGACTCAATGTGGCGCCAGTGCTGGATCACTTTGCTGAACACCTACCCGCCGAAACCATTGTCGCCGTCGCAGAACAAGTATTGCGGGACCAGAAGGTCAAGAAGCCCAAGAAAGGGAAAAAGGAGAAGAAGCGCCAGAAGAATGGCAAAGGAGGGAATGGAGAGGAGGCGAGCGCAGGCATCACTCTGGCAATCCTGGCCCAACCTCACGACTCAAAATTAGGCCAAATGCCAGATGTCCGTATCGGGGTATTTGCCCCAACCCATGACCGGCCAGGCTTCGCTCGCACGCTGGCGATGCAGATGGCGATGCAGGTGAAGAAGCCAGACGTACTCTGCTTCCACCAGAATGGTGACCCTGAAAGCTACCAGTGGGCGATAGCCGACCTCCCTCTGCCCTTCACGGCCAGATGGATCCATACTCCTGAGAGTATCCCGCAGGATGAATGGTACAGCCATCCCCTGGAGGTTCTGCTTGACGACGGATGCACGCACTTCTTCTGGTGTGATGATGATGACATCTACCGGTCCGACCACCTCGACCGGAGCATGATGATGCTCACCGACAAGGAGGATCCTTGCGACTTCGTGGTCAACGGCTACTCCGGCATGCTGTTCATGAGGAAGGCCGGTTACGAGTATCTGCCATGCCAGCGTTTCAGTGCCCATGCACCGGGGGGAATGTCGAGTTCGATGGCCTTCAACCGGGCCTTTGCTGAGGAGCTCTTCCAAGACCTCATTCACAACCAAGGACAGCTGTACTTCGCCGACCAGGTGGTCGCCAACGTGACCATGCCCAAGTTCCGCTGCAAGCTCGACGAGCGGCAGTCACCCTCAACCATCTACCTATGCCACCCAGGAGCCGACAGCTCGAAACATTGGCTGGGAGAGGAGTGATGAAACCATATACCGATGGTGCCCTGCAAGGAGATCTACAGCGGGCCGATAGGAGTGGCGTTTACTGGCAGAAACCTGAATGATTGCGGGGATAGTGATCTCCGTTGCTGTCCTTCGGCAAGCAAATGAGTTAGAAGTCAGGTGACGCCGGTGAGCCAATACCCTGTGTTCATTAACTGCCGGGATCGGCTAACTCCTCTGCTTGCACTGATCACATGGTTGGAGCGGGTTGGGCAAACGGAGATCTACCTGCTCGACAACGACTCGGCGTTCCCTCCGCTGCTACGGTTCTATCAGGAGACTAGACATCAGGTCATCTACCTGGCAGCGAACTCCGGTCCATATGCGCTCTGGAACACGGGGATACTTGGGGCGCTCAATGTGACGGGGCGTTTCATTCTTTCCGATCCCGATGTCGTGCCCACTGAAGACTGCCCTGACGACGCCATCGAGGTCCTGTCAGACGCCCTCGATCGGTTCCCGGACCGCGTGAAAGCAGGAATTGGTCTCCGAATTGACGATCTCCCTGACCACTATCCCAAGAAGTCGGATGTCCTCAATTGGGAAAGCCAGTTTTGGCAAACTGAACTTGCACCAGGGTTATACGACGCCAACATCGACACCACGTTTGCGCTGTATCGCCCAGACCTACCCTTCGCTCACGGCCCCAGCATCCGCACGGGACCTCCTTATCTTGCCCGGCACGTCCCTTGGTACACTGATCCTACTCACCTCTCGGACGAAGAAAAGTTCTACTTCCAGCGTGCCGGCCCCTTTAGCCATTGGTTCCTCACTCTTCCGCAACGAGGAACTCAGGATGAAATCCCGATTGAGCCAAGAGCGTCTCAGGAGGCCCAACAATCGGACGAGCATTTTAGTCCCTATCAACGGGACGATGAGCGGGCAACCTTAAGAATCCTGGATGCCACTTATGGAAGCGGTAAGGATGTCTTGGATGTCACCACAATCATGCAGGCACTTGTCCGAAATGGGCGGTTGAACTTTTACGTGTCAAACGTCCTATTCACGGATCCATGTCCCAACGTTGTGAAGACCTTGCGCTTCACTTTCCAGCATCTAGGAGACGAGCGCCTGTCCACGTGGGAGGTGCCTGAGCATGGATTGGTGCTGCTCACAGAAGTTCATCGTGAGCGGAGCTTGGATCACATGGTCGCACTTACCATCGGGATGCCGACATACAACGATTTCGACGGCGTCTACTTCACGATGCAGGCCCTTCGCCACTACCAGGACCTTGAGGACACCGAGTTGCTCGTGGTTGACAACTATGGCTGTGAACACACGAAAGCGTATGTCGAAGGGTGGGCCGGAGCGCGCTACATTTTGGCGACCGATGCCGTCGGTACTGCTGCTGCCAAGAATCGGGTCTTTGCCGAAGCGAAGGGGGAGGCCGTCCTCTGCTGCGACTCCCACGTCATGTTCCTGCCGGGAGTCATCGCCCGCCTCAAGGCGTACTACCAAGAGCATCCCCATACTCGTGACCTCCTGCAGGGCCCCCTCGTGGCCGATGATCTCCAGACGATCTCCACCCACTTCGATCCAGTCTGGATCGACGAGATCTGGGGCTTCTGGGCGACCGACCCGCGCGGGCTCGACCCCGACGGTGAGCCGTTCGACATCCCCATGCAGGGGATGGGCGCCTTCAGCTGCCGCAAGGAGGCCTGGCTCGGCTTCAACCCCGCCTTTCGTGGCTTCGGAGGCGAGGAGGGCTACATCCACGAAAAGTTCCGGCAAGCCGGTGCCCGCACCCTCTGCCTGCCTTGGCTACGCTGGGTCCATCGCTTCGGCCGGCCCGCGGGCGTGCCATACCCGGCCCTGCTCCATGACAAGGTCAAGAACTACATCATCGGGTTCACCGAGCTCGGACTCGATCTCGAACCCGTGCGCGAGCACTTCTCGGCACGGCTCTCGGAGCGTGAATTTGCCGCCCTGGGGAACGACGCGCTGGCAGATGCCGCCTTACCCACTCCGATTAGTCTCGCCGCCCCGAATACCGTGCCAGGGTCTGCAGGCATCAGCCCGGCAATGGTGCGGGTAAGCGCGCCGGGATCTGAAACTGATGAACCCACTGGCACAGGTCGAGCGATCATCTGCTTCGTCGAGGATAATCCGCACCTTATCCAGCAAGTCCTCGCTCTACGCCTCTCCTGGCTCTACTCCCAGAGCCAGGACACCGACCTGGTCGTATTCGGCCCTGAGAAGGTGCTGGCTCGGCTGCCCGATGACCTGGTCAAGATCGCGCAGCGGCCGGCAAGCAAAGATCCGGTCTGGGGCGACTACCGCTACATCAACGCATTGGCCTGCCTGAATGGCGCAGGCGCCGAGCAACTGGAGCACTACAGCCACATTCTGCGTACCGACGTCGATACCTTCATCACGCCAGCCTGGAATGCGTTCTGTCCGAACACGTTCACCTTTGGTGCCGGGGCGCACTACGCGGATGACGACCAGGTGCGGCAGCGTCTCCGTGATGTAGCCACCGAGTACGGTCTTGTCCACCGGGGGATGACCAACATCGGCTCGACCTGGTACGGGCCGACGGCAGTGGTGCGACGGGCAGCAGGCTTCGCGGAAATGCTAACCAGGCACCTGCTGACCCACCACTTCGCCTCCGATCCAGGCGAGTGGCCCGGATGGTATCGCGGGGTGGCCATGAAGTACGCAGCGGAGATCGCGGTCAACCACTGTGCCCCTGACGCCCGGCGCTCGGAACTCCTGGATGTCTCAAGCACCTCCACCGAGTCGATCGAGCACTACCCGCACATCCACTGCTGGCACACGGACAAGATGTTCTCCAAGCACACCTTCATGCGCGGCGGATATGCGCTTGACGATGCGGACACCCTCGACATGACGGTCATCCGGGACTACTGCCTGGCATTGTCGTTGCAATCCCTCGAACAGCTCGCGCTGGCAGGTTGAGTAGCCTTCCCGGCGTGATCGAGCAGGGCTGCCATCGAGGCAGCAGCGCCCGATCGACTCGCAGCCAATCAGAGGTCTCGCGTCCCCGGGCAGAACGTGACGATCAAGCAGTCGGGCGGCGCCAGCGCCAGCGGTGCCGTTGCACCGCCAATGGCAAAGGTTGCGGCGACATGCGCAGAGGAAATAGATGAGCGAGTGTTCTGGGAAATACCGCCTGACATGACCCCTGCGGGGCGCATCGTGAGAGACCTTATCGGCGCGATCCTGAACTGGGGCGCGACCCGATTGCAGGCATGCGAGCGTCCATAATGTGGCCGCTCAGCCGCAGGGATGTGCGACCTTGCCGCCGCCTGCGACGGCAACTCGCGGAGTGCCCGAGCGACAGATTTGTGTCCTCGGGGATTGACTGCCGATCTGCGGTTGGTCCGTGCGGTATCGAGACGCGCTGCACGGGAATCTCGGCTAACAGCCTGCCCGCTAGCTTCAGGCCGCAAGGCACGGGCTGTCGGCCAGAGGCACAACCATGCGTGCCGACTGCATGGGCGGTTGCGCAAGTTGTCCATCCGTTCTCCGGCGATTCGGTGCCTATTCCTGTATTGAACTGGCATGGTTCAGTAGCCTAGTTACCTTAACGCTGCTTTTTTTACCGATCATTTACCATCACGTAGCTTAATACATATAGACAATGTCGAGCAGTTGTGTATTATCTGTACAGGCGTGTTCAAGGAGTTGTTCGCATAGGACGCTTACTCTCCAATTGGCCTGGACCGCTTGTTTCTTCTCAACGGCAAGATGGCACCGGAGCGTCCCGCATGAGTGCTGTCACCGCTCTCCCAGGCAGTTCCCACTCGACGCATCAATGTGCGCTGGACAAGAGGACTTGCCCCGTGGGCACACAGCAGCGATGCGAAGCTTCTTCCGACCAGCAAGGTGATGTGCTGCACGCAGAAGTTGCTCGCAACACCTGGCTCAGTTCGTGAGAGGACCCGGATGCAGGACGCAGGCTGCCCGATAGAGCTCTTGCAGCAGAAGAGCATGGATATCAACTATGGGCGGTTGCCAGCCCTCGCGGAAAGAGTATGAACGAACATTGCCATGGACCACCACGTGGCTCAGGGAGCGAAGGAGCAGATGGGCGGAAGCCGGTGTCGGGGACGACGCTCATCGACGTAAGTGGTCCTGGGGACCACTGCCATAGCCCTTCGCTTCACAGCAACCGGAAATGAGCGGACGGATGGGGAGCACATCTCACTGAACTACCCCACCCGCCGTTAGCCGAACCCCACACGAGGATCGCCCTCGCGTAGCCTACCGTGCTGCGCGCATCGTCGCAAGATCCCAGACCTCGTGTGGATCCCTCTTAGCACGCTCAAATGGGAGTGTGAAAGCACCGAGCCGCCACAGCTCGTGGCGGCAGTCCAGGGGAGGATCCACCAGTTATGGAACCGAACAAGTTCGACGAGATCATCAAGCGCGCAACGGAATCCCGTCTGACCCGCCTCGACGCCCTGCGTGGGTTGGCCGCTGGCGCGGCTGCCGCCGTGACCGGGGCAGCAATCGCCTCGAGCGATGCAGACGCCAAGGGCAAGAGCGCCAAGAAGGGGAAGAACGGCAAGCGCGGGAAGAACGGCAAGCGCGGGAAGAAGGGCTTCTACGGGACCACCCCCACGACGCAGGCGCCCGTGACCCCCACGACGAAGGCGCCCGTGACCCCAACGACGCAGGCGCCGACGACCCCCACGACGGCGCAGTGCTACCCGGACGGCTACCAGTGCGACAAGGACGAGAAGAAGTACTGCTGCAACGGGCACTGGCAGGACGACAAGGGCAAGTACTGGTGCGGGCCGCGCTGCATCCAGGACGGCGACTACCCCAAGAATGGTGAAACGTGCTGCGCCGGCCTGTGCGTAGACGGCAAGGGCAAGTGCAAGCCCTGCCCGACGACCACGACCCCGGCACCAACCACCACGACCTCAGCGGCGGGGACGACCACGACCCGGCCGCAGACAGTCTGCTACCACAGCGACGAAAGCACCAATACTTGCAATGCCAACGCAGGGCCTGACCCGAATCCGAACCCGTGTCGAGCCAACTGTCAGGATACCTGCCGCGTGTTTGCAAATGCGAACGGTTGCCGACCGCAAGACTGCAACAACTACTGCAATAACGAGCAATATTGCGGGCCAGGCTCATCGGGATTCCCCGTGTGCGTCAATCAAGGCGTCTGCAATCCAAACTGCTTTACGTGCACTGGCGGCACACTCGGCTTTAGCTGCTGAGATAAGCCAGTGGGGGAGGAGTGGAATCCTCCCCCACCTCACGCTTCCGGTGCTCATTCAGCGGCGGTCCCGCTAGAGTCTTGGGTCTGCGTGTTGCGTCTGCTGATTGCGATCCAGCGAGGCGGCAGGGAGCACGATGGTGCCCCTGCCGCCTTCAAGTGCACCAATCAGGGGTCATGCACCAGATCGTCAAAGACCGCCGCCTCAGGATAGGATCATTAAGGCGGCGGTGGCCGCTTCAGGGGCAGCACTGAATGATGGCTCACTCAAGAAGCTACCTAGGTGGCACCTTCGCTGAGGGACGAAATGTTTCCAGTGAGCGATCTAGATCAAGGACTAGCATTGTGGTGGTCCCGTTCTCTTGTTGAATAGTCCAGGCCGAGTGCTTGCGGGACGCGACGACGGGAATCTGCGCACCACAGTCTGCGGCTGTCAGTTCGTTCCTGCTTCGGCGCCACCTATAGGCGACGGTTCCCCGTCACGCTGCCAGAAACCTGTAGGAGGGTGTTCATAAACTCCCACGCTTAGCCAGTCGGCGCAACATCGTCGTGCTGGCTGCGGCCCAGATCATGGCCGCGCTGGTGGCTGTCAGGGCCTCATAATCCTTGCTCAACCGGCGGTAGCGGCCGAGCCAGGCGAAGGAGCGCTCGACCACCCAGCGCCGCGGCAGCACCGCGAAGCTGTGGCTTCTCGCGGGTGCGCCACCACCTCCAGCAGGTAGCCAAGTTCGGCCTCGGCCCAGGCCACCACGCCAGCCTGATAGCCCCCGTCGACCCAGATCTTGCCGAATCGTCGCCCTGCCGCCTGGGCCTTTGTCAACACCAGCTTCGCCCCGGCACTCTCGGAGATGTTGGCCGGATGGACCACCAGTTCCGTCAGGAATCCCTCGGTATCGACGAGCGCCTGGCGCTTGCGGCCGGTGGTTTTCTTCCCGGCATCGAAGCCACGGGGCCCCTTTTTCCGTGGTCTTGACCGTTTGGCTGTCCAGGATCGCCGCGCTCGACTCCGCCCGCCGTCCCAGCGCCCCCCGTAGGTCGCGTCGCAGCCCCCCCGCCATCCGCTCCCAGGTGCCGTCGCCTTCCCAGCGCCGAAAGGAGGCATAGACCGTCGGCCACGGCGGGAACGCATGCGGCATCAGCCGCCACGCCCCACGGGAGCGCAGCAGGTAGCGGATCGCGTTGAGGACGTCGCGCGAGTCGCTGCTGCGGGGGGTCACCTGCCTTGGCCGGCGGAATCAGCAGGCCCACCACGCGCCACTCGTCGTCCGTCAGGTCGGTCGGGTACGCTCGTCTTGGCATCCCGCCATGCTACGCGCTCACCCCCTTTGTAAACACCTTCTTAGAACGGCACCTGCCAGTAGCCGCCAAAGGCGTGTCCGAAATTGCACGGCGGTGCCAGCTAATACAGGGCAGACTCACACCGTCAGGTAGCTTCACCTCCCGGCGTTCCCGACGGTTCTCGACACGACGTTCCATCCCTTGTGACGGCAATCACGTGCACGGCACTTGCGGGTCATAGCTCCGTCAGGAGACCTTCCATGGACAGGGCTCGCTCTACGGCGTCGGCTCGTTCCCTCACTTGGGCCAATGCGGTTCATTGAACACGATGACGGAGTGGCGTCGGCCCGTTGCATTACGTTTCGACGCAACGGCCTGCGCTGTGCGGCATACGATGCTCAGCGTAGGACATTGCCTCGCTTATCTGGAAATCACCCGCCCTGAATGAGCTGGATCCCCTCTGGCAGATCGAGTCGTTCTCGCCCTGCTCGCGTCGCGCGTCGCGAGTGGTCGATCTACCCTCGTTGCGCTGCCGACCGCATCTCGCCCTTCTTGCGCTCCTTGGCCCGCTCGTCGGCGGAGAGGTAGCGCTTGCGCAGGCGACAGTTGAGCGGTGTCACTTCCAGCAACTCGTCATCGGCCAGGAAATCGAGCGCCTGCTCCAGGGAGAGGACGACCGACGGCGTGAGGCCAATGGCGATGTCCTTGGTGGAGGCCCGCATGTTCGTCAGCTTCTTGGCACGGCAGACGTTCACCGGCAGGTCACCCTGGCGTGGGTGCTGCCCCACGATCATGCCTTCGTAGACCTGCGTCTGCGGTTCGATGAAGGTGACACCGCGCTCCTGGGCGTTCGCCAGGCCGTGGCTCAGTGCCACACCTCCCTCGGAGGCGACCAGCGGCCCGGAGCGGCTACTGGAGATGGGCCCCAGCCACGGCTCGTAGCCGATGAGGCGGGAGGCCATAACGCCGTTACCGCGCGTGGCGGTGAGAAAGGCGTTGCGCAGGCCGATCAGCCCGCGGGTGGGAATGGTGTATTCCAGACGCACAGCTCCCCGGCCATCATTGACCATGTCCGTGAGTCGGGCGCGGCGGTTGCCCACCAGGTCACTGACCGTCCCCACATACTCCTCGGTCGTGTCGATGACCAGTTGCTCCACAGGCTCATGCACCGCGCCGTCGATCGTCTTGGTGATGACCTCGGGGCGGGAGACCTGGAACTCGTATCCTTCGCGCCGCATGGTTTCGATCAGCACCGAGAGGTGCAGTTCGCCACGGCCGGAGACCGCGAAGACATCGGCCTGGTCGGTTGGCTCTACACGCAGGGAGAGGTTGGTCTCCAGTTCGCGATTCAGACGGTCACTGAGTTGGCGGGAGGTAGAGTATTGGCCCTCCCTGCCCGAGAAGGGGGACGTGTTGACGCCGAAGGTGAGGCGCAGCGTCGGCTCCTCAATGGCAATGACCGGCAACGCGTCCGGTGAATTTGGATCGGTCAGGGTAGCGCCGATCTGCGCGTCAGGAAAGCCGGTGAGGGCAACAATTTCCCCCGCGCCTGCCTCCGCCACCTCGACACGCTTCAGGCCGTCGAAGACGGCAAGGCCGCTGATCTTCTGCCGCGTCTCAACGCCGTCAGTCCCCAGGTGCAGCAGAACATCCCCGGTGCGCATCATGCCACGCTGGATCTTGCCAATGGCGATGCGGCCGCGGTGCGCGTCATAGTCCAGCGAGGCCACCAGCATCTGGGCCGGGCCATCGACATCGACATCCGGCGGCGGGACCTCGCGCACGATGGTCTCGAAGAGGGGGCGCAGATCGGGTCCCAGCTTTTCCACTTCCGGCTCAAAGCCGGCGCGCCCTTCGCGCGCGATGGCAAAGAGCACCGGGAACTCCAGTTGCTCCGACTCGGTGGCCAGGTCGAGGAAGAGGTCCTGCAGGCGGCCCATCGCCTCGTCGATACGGGAGGCCGGGCGGTCGATCTTGTTGACCACCACAATCGGACGCAGGCCGCGCTCCAGCGCCCGCGCCAGGACGGTGCGCGTCTGCGGCATGGGGCCTTCCACGGCGTCGATGAGCAGCAGACAGCCGTCGGCCATGTTCAGCACCCGCTCCACTTCGCCGCCAAAGTCGGCGTGGCCGGGGGTGTCGATAATGTTGATCTTGAAGCCTTCGTAGAGCACGGCGGTGTTCTTAGACAGGATGGTGATGCCGCGTTCACGCTCCAGATCGTTGGAATCCATGATCAGAGTGCCGGCGGCTGTCGGATCCCGGAAGATGTTCGATTGCTTCAGCATGCCGTCGACCAGCGTCGTCTTGCCGTGATCGACGTGGGCGATGATCGCCACATTGCGGAGTTTCGAGGGTTCAGTCGTCATGGTGATATCCGAGGATGGTGATCGATTGGCAGTTGCAACCATGGGCAGGGCGCGTTCCTTTCTGAAAGTCGAGTCATAGGTGCGTGGGAACGGTGCGAAATTCAGCGCAGGAATCCGCCGCACACGGAACGGCTCGTGCCACTGGCACGAGCCGCATTGCTTGCCAAAGTATAGCAGACTCCACCCGATGGCAGTTATGGAAACTACCCGCCGCGTTGGACCAGGATGACCGCCGCGAAGACCGCCACCAGCACGATCACCGCGATGAAGACGCCGGTCGCGTTCTTGAGCCAGCCACCTGGGGTGCGATTGTCACCATCGCTCTGCCTCTGGGGTGGGCTGTTGAAATCGAGCGGGTTATTGCCGATGGGGTCCGTGCCGATCGGATCGCGGCTGATGCTCGTTGGCCGGCCAGCCTGGTTTGGTGTTCCTGGATCAGTCATGGTGGTGCGCCTCCTCGTTGCCACGGCTCAGTGCCATGTCCTATGAATCGCACGATTGGTGCCGGGGCTACAGTGGAGGCCAGTAACAGCGCAAGAGGAGCGCCCGGGCGACGGAGTGCTCCTCTTGTTCGTGGGTATGGGGCATCGTGGACCTACGGGAAGCTGTTACAGGTTTGGACCGAGCAGCATGACCGCGGCAATGACGAGCAGCGCAGCGATGGCCAGCCAGATCACCCAGCGGTTCGCGTGGCTTTCTTGCTCGACCGGCGCCTGGTCTTCGGCGACGTCACCGGTGTAGCCCCAGCGGCCGGTATCTCGCAGGCGATCATTTCTGGCAGCACTGTGATCTGTCATGGCGTGAACCTCCTTGTACGTGGGCTGCCAGCACAGCCTCGTTACGCAAAGGTTTGCAACAACTGTGCCAATAGTGCCGATTGAGGTATACGCGAGTGCCTGAATTACCACAAGCAGCTGGTGGCTCGCCGAGAAGATGAGCTTGCTGAGTTCTCGCCTGACAGTGGAAACGAACTTGACTCACCCCGTAGGTTCATTCCGCACCAAGAGACGAAGTAGGGCAGGTAGCGACACGAATGCCAGAAGTCCGTCAATTCGGCGGATATGCACCCGCACTACCAACAGCATGAGTTCATCTACACGCCTGGAACGATCAACAAGTGGTGCAAGCCCGCTCGCACGTGTTCCGCAATGGAGGGAGCGCAACGACTACTTCCGCCGTCGCATGGCGACGTTTCGGGTAGATGTCGCCAAACCGATCCTCGATCTCTGCTCACCCATCACTCATGCCCGCCTTCGCCACGAGTTGACCCCAATGCGCCTCGCAGCCAGGTATTCCGGCGCGTTCAACTTTGGCGAGGTGATCGGTTCAGACTATCGTCTGACGCAAGTGATCGCGCGCCGGGCCCACGACCATGAGTACACCGGCGTGACATACCCCTCGGCACATGATCACTCGCTCACCTGCTGGGCGGTCTTCGACACGGCATCGGTCATCCTGGTGGGAGACCCTGAGCCCATCCTGCAAGATGATCCCGATCTGCATCTGGCTGCTGCCCTGTTTGGATTGCGGTTTTGACCTCTGGGCGCTGGGATGTCCAACCGCACGGCGCACGCCAATGGAGGGCGCCCGGTGCAGGAAGCTCACGTCGCGGTGAGCGGTTGCAGCCGGGTGGCGGCGATCTCCTCCAGCCGCGCGGTCAGTCGTGCCCTCGCGGCGGCCTGCTCCGGCGATGCGGCAAAGTCTGGCGCGGCCAGGTTGACGCGCTCAAGTGGATCGGTCTCCAGATCGTACATCTCCCACTGGTCCGGCACGGCGCCGTCGCCGTCGTAGTAGCGGGCCAGTTTGTAGCGCGCTTCGCGCAGGGCGATGATCCGGTTCGGCGGCGGCACCAGTTGCACCACGTTCTGGGCGCAGCGCAGGTCGTCGTAGGTGAAGATCACTTCCTGTTGTGACGGCTCGGCGGCAGGATCGGTGATCAGCGCGGAGTAGTCAACCCCCTGCCAAGCCGCGCGCGCATCGGCCGGCGCATCGATCAGCGCCGCAAATGTCGGCAACAGGTCCACGTGGGAGACCAGGGCATCGCTCTGGCGCGCTTCTGGAAAGAGGCGGGGATTGGAAAAGATCAGCGGCACCCGCAGCGACTCTTCGTAAACATTGAACGACTTCTGGCGCAGCCCGCCGTGCGCCATCGCCATCTCGCCGTGGTCGGAGGTGCGCACGATCAACGTATCGTCATGCAGGCCCAACTCATCCAGCGTGTCGAGCAGATCCATCAGCCAGACGTCGGTGGCTTTGATCAGGTTGCCGTAGAAGTTGACATAGTTCTGGCGCTCCGCGTCGTCGCGCAATGGGCCGAGGCCGAAATTGAGCCGCTGCGCGAACTGGCGCTGGGCAGACGGCTTGCTGGACAGGTCCTCATTCACGGTCTCCGGAAGGACAAGCTCCCCGTCCAGCCAGGTAGCGTGGTCGTATCCGCCGTCTTCCCAGGTTTGCGGGTAGGCGAGGACATCGTGCGGGTTGACCAGGGAGATGACCAGGAAGAAGGGTTGCTCGCGGGCTGCGACATCGCGCAGGTAGGCAAGTGCCCCTTCCGCGCCGTCCGCCGGGTTGCCGTCACTCGTCATGATGCGGCCATCGTTGTCGGCGATTCCCCCGCCGAACTGGCTGACTTCGCGATTCTCCCCGGCGTCTGGCGGATCCCAACGCGGGAACCCGTAGACGGCGACATCATCGGGGGTCCAGGCCGTGGGGTCATCGGGATCAGCCAGCGGCTTGCTGAGGTGCCACTTGCCCTTGTAGGCCACCTCGTACCCAGCGGCTGCAAACACCGTGGCCATGTTCGGCAGATCGCGCGGCAGCACCCGCTCGCTGGCGGAAAAGCGGGTGCCGAAGGAGAGGGTGTCGGTGACGCCATGCTGGGCTGGAAACAGGCCTGTAAAGAGGGTGGCGCGGCTGGGAGAACACATGCAACTGCTGCAGAAGGCGCGTTCGAAGGACAGCCCGTGTTCGCGCAGGCGCATGCTCCCGGGCAGGTTTTCCGCCTCCCATCCCTCCGGGAAGTGCTGAATGGCGCGCTCCTGATCGGAAAGAAAGAGAATAACGTTCATGCCACCGGCCGGCGCTGGTGCGGACGCTGCCCTGGCCGGGGAAACCCGCAGGGCGGGCAGAACGAAGGGCACCGAGCGCAGGAGATCACGGCGCTTGAGCGTGACGGCGTTGTCTCGCAGCTTCGTCATTGGTGCTTCCTCCGTTCCGCCAGCCGCTTCGCTGACGGCAGCCGGGTTATCCCTGGCGGTACCTGCTGGTAATCTCCGTGAACGCCAGCTTCGGCTCCCAGTAGCCGGTTTCTTCGTACCCCTGCCCGGTTGCTGCCGGGAGCGCCTTGACGATCCCGAAGCTGGCCATGTCCAGGTCGTAGAGCGGGTCTGGATCGTACGTCATCTCCGGCTCGATGAAGGTGAAGACATACGCGCCGTGAACCTGCTCGGCTTCAAAGGTGTCGAGGAGAAAGGTGATGGTGTCGGCTTGCACCTGTTCGCTACGAATGTACTCCCTATTCAATCGCAGCGGATCAGCTTCCCAATCGACGATGTCATATCCGGAGCCACCAGCGTTCTCGGCGCCTTCGTAGGTGCAGCAGCCAAACTCTGTGATGATGACAGGCTTTCCGTGGCGACGGAGTGATTGCACGTGTTGCTGGTAGGTCGGCCGGTTTCTGGCATCCAGATAGAGGTCGATGCCAACGGCATCGAAATCATCCCAATCCACGGCCTCCCACTCTCCGGAGCCGTAGGTGAGTGGACCGCTAAACGTCTCGCGGGCGGTCTCGAGCAAGCTGGCCAGGAGCGTGTTAAGCCCGGCGTTGTATTCAGGAAAGCTCTCGTACGAGGTCAGCAGCGTCCCGATGCGCTCCTCAAACGTCGCGCCCGGCACGATCCCCGTCGAGGAGATGGTGAGTTCCACGCCGAGATTTAGGCCCACCTGGCCATACTCCTGGCGCAGCCCTTCCGCAATGGCCGAGACCTCGGCGATGACCGCGCGTTGGGTGGACGCGTCTCCATCAATCGGCCGTGGCTGTATCCAGACGCGCAGCCCTTCCCGTAGGGCGATCTCCGCACCCTCCCGCAATCGCTCCAGATCGCTCCCAAACAGTGCGACCGCGTTGCAACTAAGATCGTCGTGAATGGTGACCATCTCCCGTGCCACCCGCTGCGGGTCCCAAGTCTGCAGAGAGAGATACCCCGAGCCAGGTACGTAGTCCGTGCCCGTGTCGTAGCAGATGCCGCGCTCGGCCAGTACGCCTCCAGGGATTGGCGTCGCGGAGTCTGCTTGCACCGCTTCAGTCCGCCCAGAGCCACCGGGCAGCGTCGTGCCAGATGCCCCAGCGGCCAGGGTCCCGAGCAGCCGGCGGCGCGACCAGGCGGTAGAGGCTCCACTGGCGGCAGGGCGAGTTTGCGGGAAGGGGCTTGCCACTTGAGGTCTCCACGCGCATTGGCACCCCCGGTCAGGCGTGCGGCGGATCTTGCACGAGCAACGTCAGGGCCCAGACCAGCGTTCCCGGCCGGAAGACGGGGCCAGCTCAGGCAGGGCAGCAATTTCATTCCGCGCGTACGTTTTCCGCGGCGGCCGATGATGTGCTGGGGGCTCAGGACTGAGGTTGCGCGAAATTGTCAGGTTGGCTGTCGAAACCAGACAACGAGATTCTTCGCCTGCGGGTTCAGAATGACAAGCAAGAGGATAGTGCTCACCTGACAACTTCCCGCGGACGGAGCGCACAGGGCGTAAGGACTTTGTTCTCCTGAGCGCAGCGACACCCCCTGAGGCCCGCAGGCCGACTCCCCCTAAGCGCTACAGCGCGTCTCCCCCTGAGCGAAGCGTCTCCCCCTCGTCTCTACCCGCCCACGTTCCCCTCGTCCGCCTGAGCGGCGTTGACCTGGGGATCGCTCTTGATGGTACTGTCAGGGAGGGTGCCAAGCTTGCCCTCGTTCACCAGGGTGCCGAGGATGTTGTTGATCACCCGCACACCGAGCAGGGAGGTGGAATCCCCGACATCGTAGGGCGGCGCCACTTCCACGACCTCCATGCCCACCAGTCCCTCGCGCACGATGATGTCCAGCATGCGGAACACCTCGCGTGGGGTGAAGCCGCCCGACTCTGGCGTGCCGGTGCCGGGCGCGAATCCCGGGTCCACACAGTCGATATCGAACGAGAGAAAGACCGCCTTGGCATCCTTCCAGGCGATCTCCAGGGCCAGCTCGCAGACGCGCTCCAGGCCCCAGCGGTCAACATCCGTCATGGTGATAACCGATGCGCGCCGCTCTCGGGCGATGCCAACGCCGGCCCGGCTGCCTGTCCAGCCGCCGATGCCGATCTGGACGAGGTTCGTGGCCGGCGCGTTCGGGATGTTCGTGGCGTGGAAGAACGGCGTGCCATGCATCCGCTCGTCCAGGTTGTACTCGGAGAGGTCGGAGTGGCGGTCGAAGTGGATGATGCCGACGTTGCCGTCGATCTGCGGGGCGATGCCACGGATATCCGGGTAGCCGATGGAGTGATCACCCCCCAGCACCACCGGGAACACCGCCCGCTCGTGGAGGTACCCGATCGCCTTGTCGATCTGGTCGAAGGTCTTCTCGATGTTCGCCGGGATCACAGAGATATCGCCGACATCGACGATATCGAGCGATTCCCAGAGATCGACACCCATCTCGAAGTTGTAGCCGGTGCCGAGCGCCGAGATGGTCCGCATCGCCTGGGGTCCAAAGCGCGTGCCGGAGCGGTACGTGGTACCGCCGTCAAATGGCGCGCCCACAATGGCCACATCCTGCCCACCCAGGTCGTTCATGTCCTGGAGGAAGGGGCGGGAGGCAAAGGTGCCCGAGTGATGGAAGCGCAGCCCGGTGCGGTTGAAGAGGGGGATCGTGCGGTCCTGGATGCTGGCCGCCGAGGGCAGGCCATGCTCCAGGTTCATCTGGATCGCTTCCTTGGTCTTCACCGAGGGCAGTTGCGCCTCGCGCTCCAGCATTCGAGTGCCGTGCAGGGCTTCGCGATCCACGCTGCGCTCTCCTCATTGATCCAGCCAGCCGTTCTGTGTCGTACCTTACCATTGAGCGCAATCGTCGCGGGGGTGGAGGGCGTCTGACCCCTTTCCCACCCGAAGCGCGTTGTATGATGGGCGGGCTCGCCCCCAGATCGCACACCCGTCGTCCGCGCGACGGATGCCAGCTCTACCGTGTTGAAATCGGAGGTCGATTGCGCATTATGAAGCAGCGTTCGCGCACGGCCAGGTCGTACCGCATCCTCGGGATTCTGGTTACCCTGGCGCTACTTCTGGGTTTGCTCTTGCCGCTTGCCGGCGTTGCCGCGCAGGAGGAGGCTACCCAGGACCAATCGCAGGAAGTTCTGTCGGAAGTCCCCACCACGGGTGGCCGTCGTCCAGGCCCGGTGATCCTGGGCGTCAGCAAGGTCGAGGCATCGGCGCCGGCCCGGGCGGCCGGGTTTACGCCGGTGGGCCTGCAGGTGGATAGCATCGGCCTGGATGCGCCGATCGAGCAGGGCTCGATCGTGGATGGCGTCATGCTCGATCCTAGTGGACCGTGGGTGGTGACCTGGTACTCCCAGCTCGGCAAGGTGGGGCAGGGTGGGAACGTGGTCATGGCTGGCCACGTAGACTACTGGGATACCGGCCCCGCGATCTTCTGGAGCGTCCCGAACTTGCAGCCTGGCGATGTCCTGCGGGTTGTGGGTGAAGGCGGCGAGACGATCGAATACGCCATCGAATGGACACAACTGTTCAATGTGGCCACAGACCTCACCCCTGAGGTGATCCAGAACCAGGTGGTTGGGGATACCGGCCAGGAGTCTCTCACGCTCATTACGTGCGGTGGCGAGTTCGATGCTGCCGCTGGCGAGTACCTGCAACGCTGGGTGCTGCGCGCCAACAAGATCTAGCACCACTACAATTCTCCAGGTCTGGCTGCACCGGCACGCCCCACCAGGCGTGCCGGTAGCATATTGTGTAGCTGCCTGTTGATCCTGTCGCATTGTTCTCAACATCTGGAGTTCTGTATCCCGTGACGTTGCCGAAGCTCTCCCTGCCTGAACTGGAGAAGCCTGATATCGCTCCGCTCCTTTCGCCCGAGCGAATTGGCCCTCGCGATGGTGCTGGGAAAACGTGCGTCGTGGCGATGAGCGGCGGCGTTGACAGCGCTGTGACCGCGCTCCTGATGCGGGAGCGTGGATACCGCGTCATCGGCATCAACCTCCGCCTCTTCTCCCCGGATGATCCTGACCATCGCGCGAACCCGTGCTGCGGCATTCCCGCCATGGACGACGCCCGCGCCACCTGCGCCCGGATCGGCATTCCCTTTTACGCCATCAATATGGAAGGGGAGTTCCGGGAGGCTGTCGTACAGCGCTTCGTTGATGAGTACGCGGCTGGCCGCACGCCCAACCCCTGCCTGGAGTGCAACCGGCACGTCAAGTTCCGCCACCTGATGGAGCGCGCGAAGATGATCGGCGCCGATTGTCTTGCCACGGGCCACTACGCGCGCGTGGTGCAGGGCGATGATGCCCTTGAGGAGCCTCATCGCCTCTTCCGGGCCGTGGATCCCCGCAAGGACCAGAGCTACGTGCTCTACACGCTGACGCAAGAGCAACTGAGATTCATCCAGTTCCCGCTCGGTGGCTTGCACAAGACGGAGACGCGCGCCTTGGCCCGGGCCTTCGATCTACCCGTGGCGGAGAAGGCGGAGAGCCAGGAGATCTGCTTCGTGGGGAATCAGTCCTACGCCCAGTTCGTGGCGAAGCGGCGGCCCGATGTCACCGTGCCGGGTGAGGTGGTGGACACCGCCGGGATGGCCATCGGCGAGCACAAGGGGCTGGTGCACCACACCGTTGGCCAGCGGCGAGGGCTGGGGATCGCGCGCAAGGACCCGCTCTACGTCATTCGTCTGGAGCCGGCCACAAACCGCGTGGTCGTGGGCTCACGCGGCGAGGCTGCTGCACGGCGCATCGAGGTGGACACTGTTAGCCTCATCTCTGGGCACTGGCCGGATGCGCCGTTCCAGGCAGAGGGGATGGTGCGTTACCGCGGCGCGCAGACGCCCGCCTCTATCACACCAGGCGAGCCAGGCAGCCGCATGTTGACGGTGGAGTTCGCCGGAACCGGCCCTGTCGCCTCACCGGGGCAGGCGCTCGTGCTGTACCGGGGAGATGAGGTCCTTGGCGGCGGCACAATTCGTGCGGTCACCACTGACGTCGCAGCGTAGGAAACCTGCCTGACGAGTGAGGAAAGTCACTCGGCTGTGCCATGCTACGATGCGTGGCCAGTGGGAAGGTGGGATGCGTGCAGGAGATAGGCCCAGGCATGGAGGAAAACGGCGCCGATACTGGCAGATGGAAATGGTGGGCCATCCTCACCGTCCTCATTCTGGGCTTGATCGTCGTTGGCATCATCTATGGCCTGTACCAGCTCGGTGGCGCGGATCAAGCACCGCTGGAACGCCTGCGCGATATCGCCATCATCTTCCTGATCTTCCAGTTGCTGCTGGTCACGATCACGCTGGCCGGTATTGCGGCGGGGCTTGTCTTCTTGATCATCGTCCTCAAGGATCAGTTGATCCCGATCCTCTCGGAGTTCCTGGAAACGGCCAAGCGCCTGCGCGGCACCACGGAGTTCATGACCGAAGAGGCCGTGAAACCGATGATTCGCACGGCAGGGCAGGCAGCCAAAGTCCGCGCCATGTGGAAAGCGGCGACCAACAGGGAGTAGCTGGTCAGATCTTCGTTCCTTCACCGCAGAAGTACAAAAGGCCCCGGCGCGTTCTGCGTCGGGGCCTTTTCGATGCACGAGATGTATCGTCCGCTTCGGCACGACCAAGTCACGTCGTCAGCAACTCACCGCTCACGGTCAGTGGTGCAGCCGAGAGGGTGAGCGGTTGGGTATACCAGCCTAATACGGAATCCGGGTGATCACCGGGTGGGTTGCGGACGAGGCTCGCGGGGCCACCAGTGGTAGCGGGTGAGCGCTTTGAGGCGTGGCCGCTGGCGAGTGAGGATCTGGCAGCGGGGCATCAGCACGG
>JAESGR010000104.1_pt1 | contig 179079 bp, 170 predicted proteins | sample 9269771 | NCBI WGS metagenome assembly JAESGR01 (sample SAMN15739572, study PRJNA653492) | algae metagenome | isolation source: Chroococcus sp. CMT-3BRIN-NPC107 and co-occurring heterotrophs from well... | place: USA: Clark Mountains Wilderness, California | collected 2010-04-18
CGATATAGAAGAAAATATCAATCAAAATCAAGGGCTCGGTTTAATCGGAATGGGAGAAAGAGCGGCGCTGATAAATGGTGAAATCGAAATTGAATCGGCAATTGGTAACGGAACAACTATCTATGTCCGCGTGCCTGCAAGTTATGAAGGGACAGAAGCTTAAATGGCTTTGAATATAACAGAAATTTTTCAATGAAAGCCCGACCAAAGAAAAGGGTGGCTTCGCTGGCGGGATGAAAATGGTTGTTTGCTAGTCTCGATTTTTCCTTTTGCTTCACGGACGGCATAACAATTTAATGGACGTGAGGCAAAAACAGATGCTCTTTAAAACGGTTTTTCTGAATCTGCAACTTGTGTGTTAACAGTTTTTGCCCGCGTCATCTCAATCGTCGGGTTACTTTCTCCACAAATTAGTGTTACGAAAATTAACGATGAAAAAACTATTGAATTTCTTTCTTTTAATTTTACTCGCATTTGTTTTTTGTTCGCCTGTACTTGCGCAAGACGATGAGGAAACGACGAATAATCAAACGCGCCGTATTACGACCAGCGGCGCGGCTGAAGTTCGTGTTGTGCCGTCGCGGGTTGTTCTGACTTTTGGCGTTGAAACATTTAACCCGGAACTTACCGTTGCTAAACGCGACAACGATTCCAAAGCAAGCGCCATACTCGCGCTTTCTAAAGAACTTGGAGTCGCGCCCAAAGACGTGCAAACCGATTATATTTTTGTTGAGCCGGTTTATGAAGGTTACAGCGACAGACGCGCCGGAAAGTTCTTGCATTATTTGGTGAGAAAAACCGTTGTCGTTTTGCTGAGAGATACGACAAAATTTGAAACGATTTTAAGCGGCGCGCTCGAACGCGGAGCGACTCATGTTCTTCGAGTGCGTTTTGAAGTCGACAATCTCAAACAACACCGAGACAAAGCCCGCAGCGACGCAATTCGAGCGGCGCGAGACAAAGCGCAAGCCTTGGCAGGCGAATTAGGCGCAAAACTTGGGCGAGTGATGAGCATTCAAGATTACGGTTCATATGACCCGGCTTCGTATTACGGCGGTTCGTGGCGAGAAGGCTCTAACGGCGGAGGACAAAGCCAAATTTCAAGCCAGAGCGACAGTCCGGTTTCGCCAACCGTCGGCGACGCGCTTGCGCTAGGTCAAATGAGAATCAGCGCACAAATCAATGTATCTTTCGAGTTGCAATGAAGAAGCGTGCAGCAACGCGCAACCCAATAATTCAATGGACGTGAGGGCGAAACAGCGACTTTCTCATTACGGCGTCTTGTTTCCCTTAGCTTGTGTGGCGGCGGTTTCGTCCCGCGTCATCCCAAGCGTTCGCCATTTTCCATTACGCAGACGAAATCAGATGAAAACATATAAATTACTCATTAACGCTTTATTTTTTACGGTCTTATGCCTTAACGCAAGCTTTTCGGTTTTTGCTCAAAAAGCCGCTTTGCCGTCGGGTTTGACCGAAAACTCATCGGTTGAGGAAATTCTCAACTGGCTTGACACAACGACTTTTCCAGAAGCGCGCATCGGAGTCGAAGCGAATGCGTCGGGAGTAGAGCAAGGGGAAATACCGACGACTGCCACTCGGTACCACGAACAGGCGTTTTTCTCAAAAGGTTTCCGCCTGGCAAAAATTGACGGATGCAAGATAACTTTGAAAAATGACAATGTGAAATTACTCAGATTTGAAACTAAATATCCTAACCCGGCGGAAGGAAGTTTGGATGACTTTAGAAAAATCCAAAACAATCAATCAAAATTTACAGGCGAATTTTCTATTCCGCTACAAAAATTAAAAGCAAATAAAGCACCGTATCGCCACACTAAAAAGGCAGAACAAGCCGATTTGCTTGGAATTTGGCGGACAGAGTTCAAAAGGAAATCTGAATTTTTTCTGATCCCGTCAAAATCAAAGATGAAATCGCTGTTGGAAAATCTGATCGAGATTGAAATTACCGGTGTTGGACAAGACGGACAAAACGACTCAATGAACGGCGACGAGATAACCTTTACTTTTGACGATAAACAGGTGAGTGAAAATTTTCACGCGGCGTTTAGCCAAGCAATTGCTCTTTGCAAAGATGAATAAAATTACTGCGCAATGCCCAACAAATCAATGGACGCAAGTGCGAAACAGCGACTTTTACAGTGTCGCAAAAACGCCCGATACTGTTGCTCTATTCAAAAACGTCAATAAAATCAAAAAAGAAATCTATGAATTTGCAAGGATTTCATTGAGTTAATTTTATCCAAAATGAATTGGGCAACAGTATCGGGTCGTTTTTGAGACTGTTTTTGCGTGCAGCAAAAGTCGATAGGAATTACTAAATTCTTAAAAATTCGTGGTATTTATACTTCTGGTGTTATGAAGAAATATGTGTCAATCAGCATGATCCGTGAAACGCTGAACGATATTCCGGTTTACCACGTGCCGGACGGCTTTTCCTTGAGGTGTTATCGACCGGGAGATGAAAAACTGTGGGTAAAAATTCACGAGCAGGCTGACCAATATAACAACATAACTTCTGAGACGTTCGACCGCGTGTTTAATAGTGATTTTGAAGCTCTGGCGGAGCGTCAATACTACCTGCTCGATTCACAGAAACAAGCTGTCGGCACGGCAACCGCATGGTTCGATAATGGAAATAAAGAAAGATATAACGGGCGGGTGCATTGGGTAGCGATTATACCTGAGATGCAGGGTAAGGGATTAGCAAAGCCGCTATTAAGTGCTGTCTGTGAAAAGCTGCGTGAATTAGGACACGAGCGCGCACATCTCACAACGCAGCCTGAACGCATTGCAGCTATCAACCTTTATCTTCAATTCGGATTCATGCCGGAAGTTAAAACCATCGATGATCTGGAAACGTGGAGCAGAGTTGAAATGATAATGGACCGTAATTTACTGCCTTAAACCATATCGGAAACTGATTTGTTGAGTCTCAACAGCGCCCGTTAATGCAACAATCAAAGCGTGTCATAAACGCCTCTTTTTGACGCCATTTTAGTTAAACTGAATTTGCAAAGGTCTACGCTGAAATTCGCATTATATAATGAGCCAAGAAATTATAAATGTCAGTCTTAAAGAGTTTTTGCGAACAGGAATTTTCGGCACAATCAAATTTGGAATGAGCAGTCACAAAATCCAAGAGCTACTTGGCACTCCCGATTTTGTTTTTACAGGTAGCAGAAGCACTAAACCGACAGGTTTTGAATATGGCGACGTAGAGTTTTACTTTATCAGCACCAAAGATAATCGGCTTTGTGCGATTTACTTGGATGAGTTTGATGTTCCCAAAGGTAATCAAATTCTTAACATTGATGCGTGGCAATTACGTTCAGGTAAATCGCAAGCAGAAATAGAAACGGCTTTAATTCAAGCAGGCATTAAATTTCAACCGACAAAAATGCCAGACCCAACAATGAACGGCATTGTAACGGAAGGTGGCGTTCAGTTAGGTTTTATTTTCGAGGCAGATGAATTTTCAGCCCCGAAAGGTTTATATAATATTTCTCGTGAGTTGCGTGCTGAGATGGAAATTGTTGCTCGATGACTTAACGCACAACAAATTATGGAACTACGGAAAACAACACTTTAAGAAGTATCAAAATCGCCCCATTATGAGACAGTCAAACGTGTCATAATGGGGCGATTTTCGAGACAGGTAATTTTAATTTCAAATTTAGCTGGAAGAATTGAGAGATTTTAGTGTCTAATTATAGCCGTATCAAAATAGAGTGTTGGGGAGACAGTTTTATGCATAGAAAAATTATTGTTCTTGGCTGTTTAATCATTTCATTTTCATCAGCCTTTGCTCAGGAAACTAAAAACGAGAGAAAGGATTTAACTGACAAGATTTTTGCCTTATATCAAAAGGACGATCTGGAACAAGCAATTGAATTGGGTGAAAAACTCGTTAAACTTGAGAAAAGTTCTAAAGATTCTGCTTCTTATGTTAATGCCGTGCTCAATTTAGCGCGCCTCAAGCGCGAATATTATGTCTCACTGCAAAATAAAATGATGGGTAGACAACTCAACGCATTAGAAAGAAGAGAGATAGCAGAAAAAGCCGGCAAAAATGCTGACGATTCGGAAATTCTCTTTCGCGAGGCTCTTGAGCTAAATGAAAAGTCAGGAAAGGAAAAGACAGCGCAAACAGCCGATATCAAAAGAGATTTGGCTTGGATGGTTTCCAATCATACATATTCGGGACAGAAAACGGTTGAAAAATCACGCGGAAGAATTGATGAAGCGGAGAAATTGTTACTGGATTCAATTGCACTGAGCGAACAAACTAGGGGGAAAGATGCTGATGAAACTTTGTTTGCTGTTCTTGATGCCGGTGACCTTTACTATAAATACGTTAATTTCGAGAAAGCCCAATCATTTTACGAAAGATTTATTAAAGCCTATGAGCAAAAACACAGACCAAATCATCCTGACTTAGTGCGTGCTTTGCGACCTTACGCAAACATTTTATTTACCACTTTACAAGATTTGGAATCAGACGCCGTTGTTAAAAGAATCGAGTCAATTACCAATAAGAAAGAACCAATGCCGAAAGGTGAAATTAACCTTCACTTACGTTCTAAGGATTCGGTCGCTTATTCTGCTCCAATTATAATGGAGATGAATGAAAAAGCGGAGAACTTTCGCAACAGGCTTAAAGCCGAAGGTAAAACTTTGAATACAGGCAATATTACTTCAATGCCGCGTAATAGTGTTGTCCCAGTCGAAATTGAAATCGATGAAACAGGAAAAGTTACCAAAGCAGCAGCTAAAACTGATAACGATAAACTAAGAGCTGAAGCCGAGTCGGTTGTTTCAAAATGGAGTGTCAGACCTTTTTCATACAACGGGACGGCGAGAAAAATGCGCGGGATTTTACTTTATAGAAAAGCTAATTAAGCGGAAAAAGTCTAAAAACGCCTCGATACTGTTGCTCAATTCATTTTGAATAAAATCAACTCAATGAAATCGTTGCAAATTCCTAGATTTCTTTTTTGATTTTATTGACGATTTTGAATAGAACAACAGTATCGGGGCGTTTTTGCAACTAAATAAGTTTAGCACTAAAAGATTGGGACATTACTGATTTTTAAGTATGTTATTTCTTGGGAATTTCACCGCCGATAGCGGCGGGTTGACGATATTTTTCTTTCTCCTTCTCGCGTTCGAGAAACGGAATTCCTTTTTGCATCCATTCCGGCGCCGGCACGCCCTTCAGAAAATGGTCGAAGAATTCTTTCATTCGGCGCGAGTAATCTTTCTGATTCTGCCGTTTGCGAAGTCCGTGGTATTCGCCGTTGTAGTTAAAGAAATAAACTTCTTTTCCCAAACGCCGGAGCGACAGATAAAACTCGATTCCCTGATACCAGGGAACTGCTTCGTCGTTGTCGTTGTGAAACATCAAAATCGGCGTCCGGATTTTGTCGGCGTAGAAAAGCGGGGAATTTTCCATGAATTTCTGCGTCGAATCCCAGGGATTTCCTCCCATTCGGCTCGTCGTCCGTTCGTAATGAAATTGACGCGGCAAGCCCGTTCCCCAGCGAATGCCGTTGTAAGCGCTGAACAAATTGGCAACCGGCGCGGTAGGCGCGGCAGCACGAAAACGATTGGTTTGCGTCACCATATACGCGATTTGATAGCCGCCCCAGCTGTGTCCCTGAACGCCGATAGCGTTTTCGTTGACGAAGCCTTGGTCCGTGATTGCTTTAACGCCGGGCAACACGCAGTCAAGCGCGCTCTTGCCCGGATAACCGGTTTTATAAACGATGTCAGGCAAAAAAATCAGGTAATCGTTGCTCGCGTAAAAGCTGAAATTGATTGATGTGCCGGGACCGGGATGGTGAAAATTATGGACGGTATCCGAAAGTCTTTCGTGGAGAAAAACGATCATCGGATATTTTTTCTGCGAATCGAAATTGTCCGGCTTGATTAAGACTCCCTGAAGCGGCGTGCCGTCGGCGCTCTTGTAGCTGACGAGTTCGGCGCGTCCCCATTTGAATGATGCGCGCTGCCCGTCGCCGTCACTCACCTTTTTCGGAGCTTTGAAATCGCCGGAGGTCACCCAAATGTCAGGAAAAGCGTCGAAACGCGAAGCGCTCAAAATCAGTCGGTCGGCATCTTTGGCTTTGACCGGAATGCCGAAATTCTTGGCGTCCATCAAAAGTTTTTCTGGTGCAGCGCCGCCCGATTTCATCCGGTAAAAACCGGAGTCGCGCGTCTCTTCATTTTCGGCGCGAAGCAAAAGCTTTTGACCGGATTCGATGAATCTTTCATCGGAATCTAAACTAACGTAACGCAGTTCGGTTTTTTCGCGTCTGCCCATTCCGCTAGTCAGCATTTTCGCCCCGTTACCGTCGGTCGCGATTTGCCAGATGTCGTAACGGTCGTAAATTAAAACTTCCTTGTCATTTTTCGTCCAGCCAGCGAGACCGTAAGGCGGCGCGGCATTCGGCATGTCGTGGTCTTCTCTCGCGAATTTGACGTTTAATTTTCCGGTTAAGTTTGTTACTTTGCCGCCGGGAATCGAAATCGAATTCCAGTCCCTGCCGTCAAAAAAGACGACGTATCCGGCATCGGGCGACCAGTTCATCCCGAACTGTAATCCCTTTCGGAGCAGTTGGCGCGAGCCGTCAATTGTTTTGACCAAATAATAATCGGTGAAACCAGGGTCCCAATTGCTCCTGATGCGATAGGCGCGGTCGTCGGTGCCCAGGGCGTAAAGCCCGTCGGAACTTGGAACTATGTTTTCTAGAGTCGGGTCGGCAAGCTGAACGAATTTTTGATCCTTGATGTGCCACACGCCGCGATACGAACGGTCGCGGTCGGCGTTTGCACGAACTTTCTGCATCGGCTGAATGTAATCATCCTTCCAGTGCCAGAGGTCGACCGTCACTTTTTCTTCATCGGGAACAATGTTTTTCGAGTCGGCTTCGGGTTCGGGCGCGGGCGCACTGCCGACAAACAGACGGCTTCCGTCGTATGAAAAATTCAATGCGGCTTTTTCGCTAAGTACGTATTCGGGGTGAAAACCGGCGGTTTTGACTGAGATGATTTCGGCGGCATTCGACGCGTCGCGAAGCCAATGATAAACCTTAAACTTCGGCTGTCTGGTGGTTGCATCGTCTCTGTCGCTGATAAAAGCAAGCTGCGTCTGCTTTTCGTCCCAGGTGAATTTCTGGTATTTTCCCGCACCCGAAAGCAGCGAAACGGATGCGGCGTCCGATTGAGGAACAACTGCAAACACGCCGTTATTTTCTTCTTTTTTGGATGAAATCGCGTAGACGAGCGATTTGGCGTCTTTGCTGAAAGTATATTCCGAAACATCTGCGAAAGCGCGTTCATTGCCGTCAGCCAGTCTACGCAAAATCAAAGTGCTGCCGTATTCTTTCGCCGGTTCTTTAAGAATGGCGACGAAGCCCGACCCGTCTTTTGGGACTTGATAATTTTTGACATGTTCGATTCTGGTCACCTGTCCGGTCGTCGTATTCATTATGCCGAGCGCGTTTTTCGGAAAGTCTTCCGGTTTTTTTTTGTCTTTTCGCGCTTTTAACACATCAGCTTTATTGGGTTCGATACTGAAAAACAGAAAGTTGCCGTCAGCCGAAAAGTTCGGCGGATCGGGCGGCGGTGTCAGCTGACGGTAACCTCGCGGACTGCGCCATTCGGCGCTGGTCGCTGTATTTTTGACGAAAACTTCGCCGTCACCGTCCTGCGGCTGCATCACATACGCCACAAATTTGCCGTCCCGCGAAATCTGCGCTCCCTGCAAACTACGCCACGAATCGAAATCCTGAAACGTCAAAGAACGTTTGACGGGCAACCCAGCCGGCACTTGCGCGAACAGTTGCGGCGTTGAAAGATTTAACAGACAAAAAACAAAAAGCGTTTTCCGGAAATACCGGAACACGTCGGAACACGAAAAACGTCTGATTGCTGATGACATATTTTTCCCGAGTTAAATTGATGAATTATTCTCAGAACCATTCTCAAAAATAACGTTTGCGGGCGATTTTACAACAGGCAAACAGGTAAAGCGAATATCGAGTGAGAACTCTATTATCGAACTCACACTTATTAATTTTGTCTTAGAAACAATTGAATTCTGCTATGAACGGAATGTTTTGGTTTAGTGCTCTAAGATATAGATGAGAATCAAAGTAAGAGCAATGAATTTACGGGAAACCAGTTTCTTTTTCCGGATCTGTTTAAAATGCCTTAATAACAGTCGATTTTGAGAAAAATTGAAAGTTGCCGTGCGCGCCCTTGCATCTGATGACTTGTCAGACTCGGCGTTATTCTAAAAGATCGATGCGAATTACTTTTTTTTACTTTATCGAAACATTTATTTCGATAAAGATGTCTTTGTGGAAGTTTGAGCAAGAGCCGGAATGTAAAAGCCCGCGACTTCGACAGCTAGTTCCCACGGTTTTGCTTCATTTAAATTCGTTAAGACAATAACCGTGATTTTATCATCAATAAAACGGGCGAATTCCGCTTTGAATCCATTTAAAGTTCCGCTGTGATGAATTCTCTTTCTTCCTTTTACTTCATTAATTTGCCAGCCTAAACCATAAACGGAGTTCGTTCCGTCGTTGAACTTGAACGGAGTCCACATCGAGGCACGGGTTTCCGGTTTCAGGGAATTTGAAGAATAGAGAGCGGCTTCCCATTTTGCCAGATCCGAAACGGTTGAAAGAAACCCGGCGCTCGGTCGCAGGGCAAGATAAACTTCGGCATTTCGCAGTTTGCCGTCTTGAAACGAATAAGCGTTCGCGCGATTCGGCACGATTTCGCTGAAGGTGGTCGCGCGCGTCGCGCTCATTCCGGAAGGCTTGAATATCCGCTCGGTCAAAAAATCGCTCCAGGGTTTTCCGCTGACCTGACGGATAATTTCCGCTAATGAAAAATAGCCGACATTACAATATTCATATTTTTCACCGGGCGTAAAACGCAAGGGAGCATCGTAAGCGGTTTTGATAACGTCTAGATCGGGTTGAATTTTCGCCGGGTCAAATCCGGGGGCTTCACGGATAACGCCGGAAGAGTGCGCGAGAAAATGGCGGATGGTAATTTCTTTCCAGCTTTCGGGCGCGCCCTCAAGGTATTTATTGATTTTATCGTCAAGCGAGATTTTACCCTCCTCGACCAGCAGCATAATTCCTTCGGCAATAACCGGTTTGCTGATCGAGCCGATCTTAAAAACCGATTCGGTCGTCACGGGCACATTCGTTTCGACGTTTGCCAGTCCATAGCCTTTCGCTTTAATGACTTTGCCTTCTTTGACAACGGCAAGCGCAAGTCCGGGAATGTTTTGCCGCCGCATTTCGGCTTCAATATAAACGTCGACTTTTTTAGATTGCGCGGAAACGTCCGGAACCAACGATAATTGAAAGAAGATCAGGCTCAGAAAGATGGAAAATAACAATTTGTGTTTCATGATTTTGCTCCTAATATTACTTCATTGAAAATTTATAACAGTTTCTAAGACGTTCGATTCCAAAATGCGCTTTGACATTACCACCGGCGCGGCTAAATTCAGCATTGATATTTCGACATTCTTGTTTAAAGTAGTCAATAAATCTTTCCCTTATCGGATTGAATTTATCCACTCTCATAAATTGTTATGGAAATTGCCTAACGACCCTTTTTGAGGAGTTTTTTCCTGATGTAATTGATTTTCCGTTGATTGTCTTGATTCCCGCCCGCTTAACTAAAACAATTTTATAATTAAATGTTTCATCTTCTGATCCGATGAGTGTAGTGAGTCTCTTAACCTTCAGGTCACCCGACGGCGATAACTTTAATGTGACGGAACAGTGGTTAGGCGTTACCGTCGTACAGAAGACAATTAGATTTTTTGTAAAATCAATTTTCGGCACTTCATCATCGCGCCATGCCTGCCATAAATTGATCCAATCAGTTTCATTGAGAATAGCTTTATCTGGTATATCGTCGGAAGTAGAACTTTTATCCGGCAATTCCAGCCATTGGTTATCAACGCCGCTGCCGTCCCAGATTTTAGTCGGCTTAATCACCGTATCTTCCTGAGCCGCACAAATCATCAGATTTACCCCAAAGACAAAAATTGCGAAATAAATAAGTTTATTCATAATGTAATAATTTGCTTTAATTACAAATATTTGTAAATGATTAGGCGAGACATCAATTTTTTCAAAGGCTCACCGAAATAGTTTTGAAGCCGCCGGATTATAAAATAATCGCGAAAGAAAAAGCCTGGTTGAGAAACAGACTTTTGATCGAAACAAAAAGAAGGCTGTGATTATAAATTCACAGCCTTCTTTTTGTTTCGATCAAACTTACAACTAGAAAAGGTTTTCAGCCGTAAAGTTCAAATCAGTGATGTTATCGCTGACCGAAATCACCTGCGGCGCGAAATTATATTGTTTATGTCTGACGCTGACGACGACGGTCGAACCCGCCGCGACATTCGCCAAACGATAATACCCGAACCAGTGGGTTCTCGAGATGCGCGTCGAGCCGTCCGCTTCGACCAAAGCGACTAGCGCGCCTGAAACGCCGCGTCCGCGTCCGCTCACAACCCGCCCGCCGATATTCACTAAAGCCGAGGTCGGCGTCAGCGCGCCGACAGGCGTGACGGTCGCGTCGTTCGGCGTGTCCGTTGCCGAGTCATCGCTCGCGACATCTCCAAAATTATCGCCGATAACGCCGCCGTTGTTGGTTGTATTACGACGCTCAAAAATAGGCGTATTATTAACTTGGAAAAAGTTTGCAGGAAAAACATTTGTTTAATAAAATCTTTTCAAACATCGTGTGTCATAAATGCCCCTTTATAAGTTGTTGTGCGGGATAAAATAATATGAATAACAAAACCGGTTCGGGTCTCTCAGCACATATCGTTCGCACTTTCCCGCTTTTTTATTCGGAGGGTTCGGCGCCCGAATTAGATCGTCCCTCTCACGTTCGTTCGGCATCAGGCATTGCCTGGACAGACAGTTACTTTGTTGTTGTGCAGGACGATGCTAACTTCATTGCCTTAGTGGATTCGACTAAAGAAATGGTAACTGCTGTTACTCTCCCGGCTGGTGAAGGCGGAAAGCGGCAGTTCGATGATCTGCGCGGCAATAAAAAATTTAAAATGGACTTGGAATCCTGTGTCATAGTTCCGCACGAAGGACAAGACTTACTTTTAACTTTCGGGTCTGGATCCAATGATTTTCGGGAGAAAATAGTTATTTTGAGAGATTTGACGGGAACGCCCGAACCTGAAGTTTACGACGCCTCCGGGCTTTACACCGCGCTGCGTTCAACTAAACAGTTCGCAGGCAGTGAGATGAATATTGAAGGCGCTGTTTTTATTGATAAAAAAATCAGATTGTTCAACCGCGGTAACGGAGCATCTTCTAAAGAGGAGAAACCGGTAAACTCCAGCTGCGATCTGGACTGGCAATCCCTGCATGATTACTTGATGAACCCGAAAGAAAAACCACCGGTTTTAGAGAATATTGTCCGTTACGATCTTGGAACTCTCGGTAATTTGCCGCTTGGCTTCACGGACGCGACAAACTGCGACGGCAAACTATTCTTCTCGGCGGCGGCAGAGGATTCGCCCGACGCACAAACAGACGGTGAAGTGGCAGGATCTGTATTGGGAGTCTTTGACGAACAAAACAAACCACGCTGGGTTGAAATTAGTTACGCCGACGGCAGCCAATTTCGTGGCAAAGTCGAAGGAATGACATTCTTGGAAAAAGAAGATCACCGGGTATTTGTCGTCATAGATCAAGACTCTCCTAATAAGCCTTCAGAATTATGTGAAGTTCAGCTAATCGGACTTTGGTTTCAGGTATAGTATAGAAATTACTCCCACGTAAATAGGCATAACAAAAAGAATCCTATAAACGCCCCGATACTGTTGTCCGATTCAAAAACGTCAATAAAATCTAAAAAGAAATCCATAAATTTGCAGCGATTTCATTGAGCTGATTTTATCCAAAATGAATTGGGCAACAGTATCGGGGCGTTTATGAGACTATTTTCTACCAAAACATTATTCTTCAAAGCAAGCTTCAAATCCTAATTGTTAATGTTTCTAATTTTTTCTTGATAAAACATGCCTTTATATTGTATCTTTCCAGGAAAACAGATGTTTTTCAGACTAATCTTTCGCGCTCTCGACGGCGACCCGTTTGAGGTTCTTTTGTTTCGATGAGCGTTTTTTCTTTTCCAATAATAAAAATTTTAGGAGAAAAGCTCGTATGTTTCACCAATCGCCTGCGCATCCTCGCTTTATGTCCAAATCCGTTTGCGTCCGCGCATCATTCGCCGCGCTCGCATTTTTTGTTTTTGTCTTAGCGTCGCAGCAGGTCGGCGCGGCGACTATTACGGTGACCAACACGGCTGACAGCGGCGCGGGAAGTTTGCGCCAGGCAGTTGCCGACGCGAATGGAACGCCCGCTAACGACACGATAAATTTTAATATTCCGACAACTGACCCAAATTGTAATTCGAGCGGCATTTGCAGCGTCACGATGACCGGCGGCGTGATTACAGTCCAGGCAGCGGGCGGGAATTTGACCATCGCCAATCAAACGGGCGCGAGCAAAATGCTGATTTCGGGAAATAACGCCAGCCGCGTTTTTGAAGTCGTGCAGGACGCAAATTTAACGCTCGACGGTTTAACCGTCACGCGCGGCGTTGCAATATCGCAGGGACAAAACTACGGTGGTGTCGTCAGTAATTTTCGCGGAACTTTGACGATTATGAATTCCGTTTTCACGGAGAACACAGGCGATTTCGTCATTACCACCCGTGCCTTTGAAAGCAAAGGAGTTATGAACATGTTTAACACGACTGTTAATAACAACACGGGAAAGGGAGTTTTTTTAAGTAATGAGATAGGAAGCGGCGGAACGGCAAATATTGTCAATTCAACGATCAGCAATAACACGGCAGCGACTGGAAACGGCGGCGGCATTTACTTTCTCGGCAGATATCTGTCGATTACAAATTCGACCATCAGCGGCAACACAGCACCGCTGGGCGGCGGACTTTTCGCAGGCAAGGGCGGAGAAGGACAGCCAATCTCATTTGTTCTAACCAACTGCACGGTAACAGCTAATACATCCACAGAAGGCGGCGGAGGTATTGAAGTTTTTCAGGCGACCCTTAATCTCCGCAATACTATCGTCGCGGGAAATATGAGTGCAGGCAGCGCGTCGGACATTAGATTTAATAATGCTGTGGGGACATCGCTCGGAAATAATTTGATTGGCACTTCGATTAACTTTGGATTTGGAAATGGACAATGGCTCGCATCGGATATGCTTAATCAGGACGCGCGGCTCGCGCCGCTTGCCGATAATGGCGGGGCGACGAAAACCCACGCGCTTTTACCGAATTCTCCGGCAATCAACGCCGGCAATAATTGTGTTTTGAAGGCAAACGGCTGCGGCGATAACAATCCGGCTGTTCCGACCGATCAGCGCGGCAAGACTCGCGTCGGAACGGTTGACATCGGCGCATTTGAATTCGCCGCCGCCCGCGCCGCATTTGATTTCGACGGCGACGGGAAAGCCGACATCGCTGTTTTTCGTCCATCGAACGGCTTTTGGTATGTCGCGAAAAGCTCGGGCGGCTTTTCTTTTACTGAATGGGGAAAGCTGGGCGATTACCCCGCGCCAGCCGATTACGATGGCGACGGGCGCACCGATCACTCCGTTTACCGTGCCGAAGCGAACTTGATCGTTTTCCCGATTCCCACCGATGATGTCTTCTATATCTTGCGCAGTTCGGACAATGGCGTTTTCGCCAGATCGTTTCAGGGCATTCGAGGCAGGTACGACTTACCGGTGCCAGCCGATTACGACGGCGACAAACAAGACGATCTGGCAGTGTACAGCACTGATGACAGTTTCGGATCACCGGGCGATTTCGTTTTGCTGCGAAGTTCGACCGGCGAGCGAGTCATCACCCAGTGGGGTTTAAACACGGACATAAGGGTACAGGCAGACTACGACGGAGACGGTAAAGCCGATTTAGCTGTTTATCGTCCATCGAACGGAACTTGGTATATTCTACAAAGCGCGACCGGCACGATGCGCGCCGAACATTTCGGTCTGGAAACGGATCTTGCCGTTCCGTCTGATTATGACGGTGACGGACGTGCCGATTTGGCAGTTTTTCGTCCTTCAAATGGCACATGGTATCGCCTTAACAGCCGCGACAGATCATTTGAGGCGACACCGTTCGGACTAGCCGGCGACAAGCCGACGCCAGCCGATTACGACGGCGACGGCAGAACCGACATTGCCGTTTTTCGTCCCTCGACCGGCGTTTGGTTTCTGCTGCGATCGACTGGAGGATTTACGGCTCAGCAATTCGGATTAAGCGATGATATTCCGATACCGAGTGTTTATGTCAATTATTAATAATCATCATTGAATCAATCAAAACAGGTTTCGTAAACGGCGCTTTTGGAGATGCCTTAAAGAATCATTATTTTTGACTTTAATTTGCATTAAACAAAAACCAAGCGCAATATAAAAAACAATAGACAATTACAGCTTACTCCCAAAGATATACTTGTTTAAGGAGTTATCTTTACGTATGCAAAAGAATCGGATATTGTGTGTTGACGACCATCATGACACTTGCGCACTGATTTCAACAATCCTCAATGAATACGAAATAAAGTCAGCATCAAGTATGGCTGAGGCTTTACTTCTCGCCACCAAAGAAAAATTCAATTTTTATTTGCTTGATTATCACCTGCCTGATGGTAATGGAACTCTGTCTTTTAATAAAAAATTTTGATGCTGAAACACCAATGTTATTTATCACGGGAACAAGCTCTATGATTGAAAAGCAGGCGTTAACGGTTGGAGCGCAAGGTTTGGTTAGAAAAAACAGTGATTCTTTTGTAAAAGATTTGGAGAAAAAAGTCTCCGAACTTTTAGAGGATTAAGTAATCCGTCTTACAGTTCAATCAAAATATTTCGTGATATAATTAAAACTGCACGAATAGTGCAAAACGCGGGAGATAAAGCTAGGGTAGCATCCGACTTTCGGTTTCGTAGCCACTAAGACTGGATAACGTCCCAACTGAATCCCGCATTTATATTTTTAATTTGCAAATCTCATTCCATAAAGAAAGTGTTTTTCTTTAATACATAAACAACTACAAAGAATCTATTTTCAATAGCCTGTTTATGGCAAGTGGCATTGCAAACGGCTCGAGCGGCAATCAAATCGTCACGTCCGCCAACCCGATTGACCCGTGGATTGCCCCGAATTTCGCTTTCAACGGCGACACAGACCAGCGCGGCAGTTCAGATTTGTTCGATCAACGATTCTCAGAACAACCAACAAATCAATAGATGCTGATTTTGTGACGATTGAGTAAGGCAATTTAAAGCCAAACAGGACGCTGTAAAAGAGCCGTAAGTTTTTATTCTTACGGCTCTTTTAGCAAATCCGGATGCTCGCAAATTCGCTTATTTATAAAACAGTGATTTATTAAATATTTTCACGCAAAACGCCCGTTGATGAGAAACATTCTTATATCTTCAAATTAACGCACCCAAAACCGTTTCATAACTGAAATTCAAAAACGTTGTCGATCACTTTCAGCGGATCAATAAACGCTTGAATCGCCGCCAATTGCCCGGCATTGACAACGCCGCCCGCGTCGCTTGATAACGGCAAAACCTGCGTAGCAAGCCGTTGATTTCGCGTTCATCGTCGGGGCGAAATATCCTGAAGCGAAAAACTTTACCGCAACGTTGGACGCTGAGCGCAAAAAGTCGATTTGAAATGGGGCGGCAACTGGAAATCATTAAGAATTTTCCGCACGTCGAACTTTAGAAAACAATTCAGATAAATAAATCCGGCGGGAAAATCATTCGGCGCAGTTTTCCCGTTTATCCGTTTATGATTGATTTCAATTATTTTCAACGAATACCGATTCGCCGACTGCAGGCGCAGATTGAATAAAAATCAAATATCTGCCTGCAGCCGACATTAATATTTTCAAAGAATTTGATTCGTTCTGAAACGCCTCATTTTTCATTCACAAGCAAATTCTCCTCAATTCCAAGGGTTTATTTTCTATAATTTAATGATTCAATAATAAAATCGCCTTAATAATTCAATAATAAAATCGCCGTTCGATTTCCACATTTTTAGGAAATCGAACGGCGACGAGGACAACCTTAAAAGGCTCTTTGCAGGTAATTTTTATTGTTTCGGTTTAGCGAATTTGGCGTCTTCAACCGGCACGTTGTGCTTAACTTCCGTCATGATGCTGATGAGTTCAAATTGCGGCAGGATTGTTCGTGTTTTAAAAGGCATTTTCACGCCGTCAACTTCGCGGAAGTCTTCGTAATAAGTCTGGCTCGGCATTTTTCCCTCCGGCGAAACGATGGTGCCGTCGGAGCGCAGCAGCATTCCGGTTTGCCGGTCGAAATAAAAAGTTTCCGGCGCGAGTCCCGCAGGAGTGGCGACAACGACGTAAACATCTTTTTCGCCGAGTTTTTCCACCGCTTTGACTTCCATTTTCGAGTAATGTTTGTCGAGATTGATTTCGCGATTAAAAGCGTTCATCAGCTTCGTTTGCAGCAATTCTTCGCCGGTTTTTTCGCGGCTTCCCTGGATCGGATTGACGCTCCACGCGGTCGTTCCGTCAAAACCTTCGACCATTTCGCCGACGCCCGCGAGATTCATTTTCGTGTGGCTTTTGCCGGGCGCGGAAATGCTTTCGACCGTTCCTTTGATGCCCATCGGCGCGAGTTCGACCGTGCCTTTCATGGCGCGCGATTTGAATTTTTCGTGAGCGGCGCGTCCGCCGATAGCAGCGACGTATTTATCGAGAATTTCCTTGACGGTCGGCAATTTTGCCGCGCTTGCCGCCGGGTTCGCGTTGGCAGGTTTCGCCGCCGGTTTGACGGAATCGGTCTGCTGCCCGAAAACGGTTCCCGACACGGCGAAAACGAGAGATAAGAGAATGATTGTTTTTAATTTCATTTGATTTTTCCTTTATTTTCTTAAATTAAAACTGTTGTTGATGTTTATTGAACAATTTGCTTCATTGCTTCTTCGAGCGGCAAATCGCGCCCTGCCAGAAGCGCGGCGCGCGTTTGTTTGATTTCGGTGTCGGGCGCGACGCCGCGTTTTTCGATCAAAATATTTTTCGGCGATTTGTAATCGCTGATAACGTATTGAAAAATCGCTCCGGTCGGCAAAACCGTGAAAACCGACGGCAGAACCGCGCCCGCCGTGCGCTCGCCGACGATTTTGGCGCGCCCGTTCTCCTGCATACCGGCGGCGAAAACCTCGCTTGTCGAAGCCGAGCCGTAATCGGTTAAGATAAAGACTTTTCCGGCGAACGGATTCGGCTGCGGATGGACAATAAATTTCTGTTCGCTCGCGCGCGAATTCATCGAGCCGAGCGATGTTTTTTCTGCGGTTAAAAGTCCGGCGATGCCCGGTGCCATTCCGCCCACGCCGCCCGGATTGCCGCGCAAATCGAAAATGATTCCTTTGGCATCCGAAAACTCTTTGACGGCGGCGCGGATTTTCGCCATTTGCGGGATAATCCACATATTAAAGCGTATGTAGCCGACGTTATTTTCCAGTCGTTTCGCTTCAAAAACGACCGGCTGCGCGGGAAAATTTCCCATGGCTTCGGACATTTCGCTTTTCACTGCGTATCTTTTGACGTCGAAAATTTGCGTCTCGTTTTTCCCGTTCAAGACTTCGATTTTGACCGTCGTTTCCGGTTTTCCTTCGAGAAAAGAGGCAGCGGTTCGCTCGAAATAAAGATTTTTGACGCGCTCGTTTTCGCCGCGCTCGGTCAGATTTTTTTCGAGCGGCGCGAGAATTTCCCGGATTGATTTGCCGTCAATTTTTTCAATCGAGAATCCGGTTTTAAGCCCCGCTTTTTCCGCGGTCGAGCCGGTTTCGACGCGGCTGACGACGGCTTTTCCGTCCAACATTTTCAGTTCGACGCCGACGATGCCGCTGCCCGCTTCGGCTTTCTGAGCGTCGGTCGGCGGCATATAAACGTTGAAATGCGAGAGCTTAAGCTCATTGAGCATACGATTCAAAATTCCGTGCAGTTCGGCGTTCGTTTTCGCCGCCGTCGCTTTCGGCTCGTAAGTGACGCGCACGTTTTTCCAGTCAACGCCGCCGAAAGTCGGGTCGAAATGTTTTTCGTTGATGGTCGTCCAGACGGTTTCAAAAGATTGGCGGCGCAGCTCGGCTTCCGAATTTTTCGGCGTTTCGGCGACAGCCGAAGTTTGCGCGCGCGTCTGGACAGCTAGCGTCAAAAGCAAAAATGACAGGCAAAAGATAACTTTACGTTTCATAAATTTTCATTTCGGAGTATTTTATTTCAGGGTTTCGTTTCAGATGCTTTATTTCAAAGTTTTATTTCGGAGTTTTGTTTCGGATATTTTCCTAATTTGTTAATACGCGCAATGTTTTTTGTGAGTTTCAATTTTGCGAAGCGCAAACTTCGGGCTAAAATCATCGTGTCCCAAACAATTATTTACACAAACATAAGCAATCATATAAAAAAAAGCATAAAAGAAGTACAAAAGAAAAGTATAAAAGAAGTATAAAAGAAATGAACGTTTACAGCGATATTTTAGGCATCATCGGCAACACGCCGCTCGTTAAAATCAATAATATAACCAAACAACACGGTATTAAAGCGCAGGTTTACGCGAAAATGGAATCGCTCAATCCGGGTTATTCGGTCAAAGACCGTATCGGCGTTTCGATGATCGACGACGCCGAGGAAAAAGGAATTTTAAAGCCGGGCGGAACTTTGATTGAAGCGACTTCCGGCAACACGGGAATCGGAATGGCGCTGGTCGCGGCAGTGCGCGGTTACAAATGCGTATTCGTCATGACCGACAAAGTTTCGGTCGAAAAGCGCCGCTATTTGAAAGCGATGGGCGCGGACGTAGTGATTTGTTCGGCGGCGGCGAAATACGGCTCGCCGGATCATTACGTTTCGACGGCGCGGCGCATCGCTGAAGAAACGCCGAATTCGTTTTATCCCGACCAATATAATCATCCGGCAAACCCGCTCGCGCATTACCGCACGACCGGACCGGAAATTTGGCGCGACACCGAAGGCAAAATTACGCATTTCGTTTCGTCAATCGGCACGGGCGGAACGATTTCGGGCACGTCACGCTACTTGAAAGAAAAAAATCCGAATATCAAAATCATCGGCGCCGATCCGTACGGCTCGATTTTCAAGACTTTTAAGGAAACCGGACAAGTTCCCGAAGCGACGCCTTATCTGGTCGAAGGCATCGGGCAGAATATCGCGGTCGGCAACGCCGATATGAAGCTGGTTGATGAAATCATCAACATCACCGACCGCGAATCGTTTGAAATGTCCAGGCAATTAGGCAAGCACGAAGGCATTTTCTGCGGCGGCTCGACCGGAACGATTTTCGCGGGCGCACTGAGAGTCGCAAAAAATTTGGACGAAAACGCCGTGGTCGTTTTCATCGTTTGCGACACGGGCGAGCATTATTTGACGAAACATCATTCCGATGAATGGATGAAGGAAAAACTTTTGCTCGAGCCGCAGAAAATTACTGCCGGATTAATCAATGAGACGAAATCGAACGGCGCGCCGACCGAATTGATTTTCGTCACGCCCGACGAGATCGTCAGCACGGCTTTAACGCTGATGAACGAAAAAGGAATCACGCAGATTCCGGTTCTCGAAAATAACCAGTCGGTCGGTTCCGTAAGAGAAAGCCGTATTCTGACAAAATTGCTCGAAGACCGAGAGCTGCTGAACGGCAAAGTGAGCGCGGTGATGGAAGAAAGTTTCCCGATTGTTGACGTAGACGCGCATTCCGACGAGATAAAATCAAAGCTGGGTAAATCTCCGGCGGTTTTAATCGAAGATTTCAAACGCATTACCGGAATTATCACGCGCTCGGACGTTTTGGATTTACCGAAATAAAACTGTAAAAAACGTTAAAAAAGGAAGAAAGCCGATGAACGAAGAATTTACCGCCAGACCAGCGCCGGTTGAGGAATTGACGATGCCGACAACCGATTTAAATCCTTCGCCCGTCGCCCCACAGACGGAAGATTGGGGAATGACGAATCCGCTCGTAAAACCGCCGGACGGAATGAACAACTGTGATGGCTGGAAAATGCCCGAACCGGTTTTTCGCGTGTCCGACGGTTTTTGTCCTATAAAATCAGACGGGAAAGCAAAATCGGACGGCAAACCTTCGAAAATCTCTACCGCCCAAAACCAATCGCAACTGCCGGATGAATCGCTGGCGAATTTATACGCGCCGCTGGAAAAAGAAGAAGATATTGATCTCTCGCAGCACACGATGCACAATTTGAGTCTTTCCGACTTGAAAGTGGAAATTCCGGAACTCGCGCCCGCCGCGCCCAAAACAGCCGCCGCGCCGCAGCCGAATATTTCTCAGGAATTTGTCGTTAAACCGACAACGAACAAAGCACCGAGCGAGAAAAAACAGCGCAGCGAGACGGCGCGTTTGTTTTTCGCCGCGCTCGGCATTTTAGCGATGCTTTCGTTTGCGGCTGGCTTTCTCGGGCTGGTTTATTTTTTGTTTTTTTACAAAGCCGCTGAATAATCGGTTATTTTTTCTGCTCACACAAATTCGTTTTTCCGGCAAAAGGCAAATCCGCGCCCTCATAAGCGTCTCAAAAATGCTTTGCTTTTTGAGCGAAGGAAAGAAAATCAAACGCCGCAAAATCGGATCGATGTTTTCTTTCGGTATTATTTTATTATTTAAGAAAAAACAAACGGTTTATTGAAAAGTTTGTCCGCACGAGCCGCGCAAACCTTTTCACAAGCAAAAATGCCGAACGCGAAAGTAAAATTCAACGACCAGGAAATCACCCTCGGCGATGGCGCGACTTCGTTCGGACGCGCTTCGGACAATTCGGTTTCGTTTGCCGACGACACGAACATCTCGCGCTATCACGCCGAAATCGAAAAACGCGGCGACGAATTTTGGCTGATTGATTTAAAAAGCAGTAACGGTACGACCGTCAACGGCGAACCAATCAATGACGAAACCGTTTTGCGTGACGGCGACAGCGTTGCGTTCGGCGGAACGAGCGTCATCGAGTTCGAGCTTGTCGAAGAAGAACAAAAGTCCGGCGCTTCGGGCGCGGCATCGGTCGGCGCGGCTAACGCCGTAAAGACTGAAAAAAAGGAAGAAACCGTCATCGAAAAGGACGCGCAGACTGTCTCGAAAACTCCGATGATTTTGATGGTCGCGGGCGGAATATGCGGTTTGGCGGTCATTTGCGTGGTTGCGGCGGGCTTGATTTATTACACGCAAAGCAGTTCGGCGTGCGAGGCGAGAGCCGTTATCGTCAGTCCCGAACCAGGCGAAACGATTGTTAAAACCGCCGAAATCGAAGTCGAAACCGAAAACGCCGAATGCGTCGAGCGCGCGATTTTCACGCTCGACGGCGTAGAGTTTGCGAGCGCGTCCGAAAAGCCTTTCACGGCGACGCTCGACCCGAAACAGTTTCCCGATCTGGCGGACGGTTTAGAACATAATCTGCAAGTAGTTTTGGAAGACGAAGACGGCAACCGCATCGCACAGCCGAATTTCGTCGCGCTCGCTTTTGAAACGCGCGAAATCGCCGCGCCTCCGCCGACGCCGGAAATCGCCAAAGTCGAAGATGCGCCGACGCCGAAAGCGTCAAGCGGAAAACAAGTTTCGCTGATTGAAGTGCAGGAAATGTCGAAGCGTCTGGTGAAACAATTCGGCGGCAATTTTTCGTATAATGTTTCCAACAAACAGTTTTTGGCGGAAGTGCAGAAAAAAACCGGCGAATACGCGCAGGAAGGTTATTACGAACGCGCCGCCATGTATAAAGACGCGATCAACCTCGCTTACGTGCGGGAAAATAATCTGGACGCGCCGCTCGGATTCGTTTTAGCGATGAGCCGCAGTAAATTCGCGCTAGGGAAACAGGGCGCGGAAGAAGGCTTGTGGCGAATGTCGAACGAATTCATCACGGCGAACGCTTATAACGGCGCGTGCGGCGCGGAAACTTTGTCGGACGCGTCGCAAAATTGCGCGGCACGCAGCTCGGCGCTTTATCTGAAAGCGATTGTTTACGGCGTGTTCGACGGCGACCCGATTTACAGCGCGGCGGCTTTCGGCAAATCGCCGCAGGACGCCGGAGTCTGGAAAGCGAGTTTGCCCGCCAATCGCGCGGATTTCTGGAACGCGATCAAAACGCCGCAGGAACGCGAGCAGATCACCAGATTTTTCGCCGCCGGAATCGTCGCGGAAAACCCGCAGAAATTCGGCTTGAAAAAAGATAAACCGCTGTCGGAATTGTATAAAGTAACGATGTAAAATCAGGCTAGCCAATTAGCACTTTAGTCAAGTTATTTATGTCTTGTGCAGTATTCAATAACCTAAAAGAACAGATTGACAGATTTCGCCTTTGGTCGGATGGCTATCCGATTGAGCGGCGTTCCGGCGAATGGGAAGTTGATTATTTTCATTGGAATTTACTTTATCATTCGTTCACCGAGTTTTTGCATAATTGTCCTGTTCAGAATTGGAATCACGAAGTAATGGAAAATGTGATTTATATTACCGCTCGTGATAACGAAGTTGAGATAATGGTGTCAGAGCTGGCACAAGATGCGGACAGACTTTTAGCTGTTGCCAAGGCTTGCCTATTATCAACAGAGAATGCCGCGAAATGGCAGGTCGCAACCAGACTTGAAAGATTGTCTACACATTTGCAAGAAGCGGAATCGCTTTTATTAAATTTTGTAGAAGACAAAGATGAATATGTGCGGCGTCAAGCAATTATGGCATTAGGACGTATTCAGTCGCCGCATATCGAGCAATTAGCCGAGCAAGCATGGAATCGTGATGAAGACATGCAAGAATACCAGCGTATGGCAGTTTTAGATGCTTTGCGAAACGCTGATTCACCTTTACTCAAAGAATATTTAGTAAAAGCAAAAGAAGATGGCAGGCAATATCTTGCAGCTTTTTCGGATGAAATCAAAAGTAACTTATAAGGCGCGGCGCAAAAAAAAATAAATTGACGAATTTGAAATATGGGTTGTAATACTCAAGGAAAGCGATTCAGTTTAAAATACTGATTAAAATACCGAGCCCTATTTTCCTAAAAGTAAAATGCGCGAAATTGTTTTTATCTATCCGACGCCTGAAGGCTCGCAGGAAATTGCGATGAGCGGCGACCGTATTTCGTTCGGGCGCGGCAGCGAATCGGATTACCGCTTTCCCGACGACGGGCTTTCACGCCTTCACGCGACCGTTTATCGCGACGGCGAGCGCGTCTGGATCGTTGACGAAAATTCGACGAACGGCAGTTTTGTTAACGGCGAGAAAGTTTTCGGAGCCGGAACGCCTCTGCGCGACGGCGATTCGATAAAAATCGGGCATTTCACGAATTTGCGCGTCGGGATTAGAGAAAAACAATCGCCGGTCAGCAATCAGCAGTCGGCGGTCGGCGGACAACAATCGCAGTCATTTTCCGCCGCGCCGCAAAATCTGTCGTATTTCGTTCCAATCGCGCTCATCGCCGTCGCGCTTTTCGTGGTCAGCGTCTCGGCGGTTTTTATCGGTTATATGGTTTTCGGCAGCGATAAAACGATCATTGTTCAGGCTGATAACCGGGAAGAACCGGGCGACGATTTCGATGACGAAAAAAGCGAAAAAGATTCGACGCCGACGCCCGCGCCGACACCCAAAGCCGAAAAAACAACCGAAACGAACATTGCCGCCGACAATTCGAGTTTGACAGATTCGCCGGAAGCCGCCAATTCCGCGAACAACGTTAATTTGCCGAGCGGAAAAAAATATCTGGAAATGTCGGACGGCGAGCGGCGGCAATATCTGGAAGCCAAAGCACTACGCGTGGCGCAGATTATCGGCAACCGCGCGAGCGATAAAATTCCGTCCGCCGCGATTGATAAAATCAAAGGTTTTGCCGACGGTTACGCGCGGCGCATCAATGTCAAAGCCGGTGGCGGCTGCGGTTTCGGCGACAATTTGCAGACGACTTTCGAGCGAGCAAGTAAAAATTCGCCGTTTATCGTCCGGGCGTTTAACGAAAAAGGAATCGATCCGCGCATCGGGCTTTATCTGGCGATGATCGAATCGGAACACTGCGTTTGCCTGCAAAGCCCGACCGGACCGCTCGGAATGTTTCAATTTACGTTTGCTACCGCTAAACTGCATTTCGAGCCGAGCGAAGGCGTTATCAAAGGCGCGTCGCCGAAAAACCCGGACGACCGCTGTCTGCCCGAACCGGCGGCGCGCGCGGCGGCTTCGTATATGAAAGCGCTGACCGGAAGATACGGAACCGGACCGGCGAGCGTTCCGCTGGCAATCGGCAGTTACAACAGCGGCGAAGGCGGTTTGAGTACGAATTTGGCTAAAGCGCTCGAATCCGGCGAAGGCTTGCCGCGCGATTTCTGGACTTTGATTTCCAAAGGCGAAATACTGTCGAAACAGTTTCAATCGGAAAATTTCAAATACGTCCCGAAGTTTTTCGCCGCCGCCATTATCGGCGAAAATCCGCAGGATTTCGGGCTGAATTTGCAGCCGCTTTCAACGTATTCTAAATAGATTCAGGATTCAGGATTCAAGATTTAGGATTTAAGATACAAGATTCAAGAACAAATCTTGAATATTTGCTTCTGAATCTTCAGTTTGAAAAAAATCTTCAATTTCCAATGCTGAATCCTGAATACTAAATCTTGAATCCTGAATCCTAAATGTTTCAACTTTGGTTAAATTACACCGACGAAAACGGCGACCGGCAGAGAGTTCTGGTGGAACGGGAAAGATTCGTCGTCGGCAGGCATTCGGAAAACGATTTGTGTATTCCGAGTGAAAAAATTTCGCGCGAGCATTTGGAAATCGAACAGCGCGACGAACGATTCGTCGCGATTGACCGCAATTCGAGCAACGGAACGATGCTCAACGGCGAAAATTTAGTCGAGCCGACATTTTTAAGAAGCGGCGACACGTTGAATTTGGGCGGCGGTTTGGAAATTGAGATCGAGATTGTTTCTGCCGAAAGCGCGGCGAATTTCCCTGCCGATGATGTTTCCGAAAGCGTTTCGACGCCGGAATTCGCCGGTTCAGCGGCTGTCGCCGGCATCGCGCCGGTTTCAAAAACCAGTAATTCCGCCGACAGCGGCATTCCGATGAGTTTTTTTTATCTCGCGCCGCTTTTCGGTCTGGGAATTCTGCTGCTGCTCGGCGCGATTATTTACGTTTCGAGCGGCAGCGACAAAAATAAAATCGCCGAAAAGGAAAACGAATTCGTTTATTCTGACGATGATATTGATGACGAACCGGAAACGAATTCGAAGGTTGAAAAAACGCCGCGACCGACGGTTGAAAAATCCGGTAATTCAAATTCAAATTCAAGTTCAAATTCAACGCCCGAACCGGACGATTCGCCGACGCCGGCTCCGAAAAATTTGCCGGACACGGTGAAAATCGAACAAAATTCGACCGCATTTTTGCGGCGCATCGCGCAAAACGATCCGAAGGCTTTTGTGACGAGCGAGCAGGCGCAAATAGTCAACCAGAAAGTCAGACAATTGAGCGGCTCGGCGGCATTGGCGGACAACATCAAATCGGCGAAATCAAACGCCGCGCAGATTCAGGCTTTAGCGACAGCTAAAAATATGAAGCCGCAGTTCTTAGCTGTCGCCGCTATCGCCAAACTGGGCGACAATCGCGGCAGTGTTTTGCAGACGGCGCAGTCAATGATCGAGGTTCTGGAAAAACTCGGCACGCACATCGGCAGCGAACTTGCCGAGGACAGTTTGCTGGTCGTGGCAGCTTACGATCAGGGCGCGGCGGGCGAGTTTTTGAAAATGCGGAATATGCTGCAACAGGTGTCGAACCAATTTCCCGAAAGCTCGCGCACGATTCGCACGATCTGGTTTTTGCACAAAAACGGCAAAATTTCCGACGCGCAGTTTGATTTCGCCGTCAGATTTCTGGCAATCGGCGCGATAACGCAAAATCCGAAGGACTTTAACGTCAATGCCGAAGAGTTGAAACTTAATTGAATATTTCAGAAAACTTTTCGATTCAAGTTTCCGTTTAAATTTTTCCGAAAATCCGGCGAGCGAAATATTAAAAACGACAGCTTAAAACCGTTCAAAAAAGCGACGCACCAAAGACACCGGACGGCAATGTTTGAATTACGCTTTGACGGTTTACTAAAAAGGCGAACTCGTTTTACTATTGACCTCTACCAATTATGAGCAAATACCGCAAAATTGTTTGGAATGAAGGGATGCTTCTGACGCCGCATCACTTTCAGCAATGGGACAATTATCACGAAGAGCTTTTAAACACGCGCGTGCGCTCGGTTTTGCCGTATGAATACGGCGTGCTTGATTTGCAGATTAACAACGAAGCGGTCGCCAACGGCAATTTTCAAATGACAGCCTGTCACGCGGTTCTTCCTGACGGTTTGACGGTCAACGTGCCGGACGCCGAAGCCGTTCCCGATTTGCGTCCCGTCAAAGACCATTTTCACCCGGAACAGGAAAAGCTCGGTGTTCATCTGGCGATTCCGGCGCGCAAAATGGGCGAAGCGAATTTTCAGGCGAATGGAGCGAAAGCGAATCTCAATCTGCGCTATTTGCAGGAAGGCGCGCTCGTCAAAGACGAAACAAGCGGCACGAACGAACAGCCGCTCGCTTACGCCAAAAGCAATCTGCGCATTATTTTCGACGACGAACTGCGCGACGGTTTCACTTCGATCAAAATCGCCGAACTCGAACGCACGCCGACCGGACATCTGAAAATTTCCGAGGAATATATTCCGCCGATTTTAAAGGTTTCCGGCTCGACGTGGCTCGTCAATATGCTGCGCCAATTAGTCGAAATACTGATTACGAAAAGCGGAAGTCTCGGCGAACAGCGGCGGCAGAGAAACGCGTCACTAGCAGATTTTACGACATCCGAAGTCGCGGTTTTCTGGCTTCTGCATACGATCAATTCTTCGATTCCGACGATGGCGCATTATTTCCGCTCGCCGCTGCTGCATCCCGAAAAACTTTATCTGGAGATGGCGGAATTAGCGGGAAAATTGATGACGTTCACTATCGAATTTCATCCGAAAGATATTGTTAAATACGACCACGACGATCTTTATTTTACGTTTTACAATCTCTCGATGCAGCTCAAAGAACTGCTCGAAACCGTTATTCCGAGCCGCTGCGTACCAATCCCGCTCGAAAAAGTGCGCGACACGCTCTACGTCGGGCGCGTCGAAGACGAGCGTTTATTAAAAGAAGCCGGATTTTATCTCGCGGTTCGCGCGCAGATGCCCGAATCAAAACTGATCGAAGGCGTCCCGCGCGTCGTCAAAATCGCTTCGCGCGACGTGATTGATTCGGTCATCGGTTCGGCACTGCCCGGCGTCGTTTTAACGCACGCCAATCCGCCGCCCGCGCCGATTCCCGCCCGCGTCGGTTTTCGTTATTTTATGCTCGACTCGATTGGACCTTACTGGAACGGAATCAAAGGCTCGAAAGTCGTCGCCGTTTACGTGCCGGACGAAATTCCCGACGAAAAATTAGAGATGTATGCGGTCAAACCTTGAACAATTCAGGATTCAGGATTCAAGATTTAGAATTGAAAGCGAATCCTGAATCCTGAATCCTGAATCCTGAATTTGATTATGAGTGAAGCAGCCAACAAAAACGATTTAGTCACTTTCGCCGGACCGGTTTTCGATTTGATTCTGCGTCTCAAAGCCGGAATCGTCGCGCCGTCGAACGAGCTGCGCCCGCAGGTCGCGGCGCTTCTTCTGGATTTTGAGAAACGAGCCGAGCGTTACCGTTTTAATCATAAAATCGTTCAGGTTTCCAAATTCGCGCTCGCTTCGTTCGTTGACGAAACGGTTTTGACGAATAACTTCCCGCTGCGCGACGAATGGGAAAAAAATCCGCTCCAGCTCGAATATTTCGGCGAACAGCTCGCCGGAAACAAATTTTTCGAGAAATTGCAGGCGATGCTCAAACAAATCGAGACGACGCAGGACGCCGTGGAAATTTATTACGTTTGCATGCTGCTCGGTTTCAAAGGCAGATACGGCGTTTACGAGCAGGAAAAACTGCTGGCGATTATGCAGACGACTGCCAACGCGCTCGTTAAAGTCGGCAAAATCAAGCCGGTCGAGCTTTCACCGCACTGGCTCGCCGACGATCAGCCCGCGCCGCCGGAAAAACGCGGGATGCCGGTTTGGGCAAAAATCAGCGCAGCGGGCGGTCTCGGAATAGCGTTTGTTATTTATCTGGTGATGTGGGTGATGTCGTCGAAATTTTTGCAGGACGCGGTTGATAAACTGCAGCTTTAATTTTTTTCGCACTTTTTCAATAAAAATCTAATATGAGTTCCTGGCATCTTAACCAATTAAAATACGCGTTCGGGCTTGGCGGCTTGATGTCTTTTTACGGCATTGTCGGCATGAGTGTTTGGATTTTCGGCACGAAGCTGGGTTTGCCCGGCGTAACCGATAGAGTTGTCATTATCGTGCTGATTTTGCTGACGATGCCGTTCGCCCTGATTATCGGCTATGTTTCATCGCGCCGTTCCAAGAAAAAAGAATTAAAAGCAAAAGCCGAAGCCGAAGGCAAACCCGGAGAAGTTCCGGCAGCCGAAGCCGCGCCGCAAAAAATCGCCGCGCCCATCGGAAACTACGACGACTTGAATAAATCGGCGGAAGAAGTCGTTCAATTTTTGAAAAGTTCCAATCTGGGCGTGAATGGAAAAGACGCCGTTTATTCGCTGCCGTGGTATGTCGTCGCCGGAACGCCGAAAGCCGGAAAATCATCGCTCGTTTTAGGCTCGAATCTCAATTTTCAAACGCTGCCGAGCCAGCGGCAATCAGAACAAAAATTCGTCCGACCAACCGGAAACATTGACTGGCGCGTGACGAGCGACGCGGTTTTCGTTGATACAGCCGGACGTTATCAATCCGAAGGCGTGGACGGCGAAGAATGGTCGGCGATGCTCGAAACGATAAAAAAACATCGCTCTCATCGTCCGCTCGACGGCTTTTTGATGGTCGTCAACGCGGAAAAAATCCTGAATTCCGATTCGCGCGAAATCGAAGAGATGGCGAAGGTTCTGCGCGCGCGGCTCGACAACGCGATGACGCGCCTCAAAGTAAGATTTCCGGTTTATTTGATTTTCACGCACGCCGATTCGATTGAAGGTTTCCGCGATTCGTTTTCGACGTCGAAAAACGAAGGAAAAACTCTGGTTTGGGGCGCGACGATTCCGCTCGAAAAATCGGAAAGCGCCGCGCAGATGTTCGACGGCGAATATGAAATTTTGCACAATTCGGTGATGAAACGCCGGTTAGTCAGACTTTCAGCGCCGTTTCCGCCGGTTCGCCAACTGCGAATTTTCAATTTCCCGCTTCATTTCGGCTCGGCTCGCCGCAAACTGGGCGCGTTCGTCTCGACGCTTTTCCGTCCGAATCCATTCAGCGAAAATCCGTTTTTGCGCGGCTTTTATTTTACCGCCGCGCCGACAAACGCGCGCAACGGACAGCCGGGGAACGCGCCGCAAACTGTCGGCACGACTTTTTTCACCGAAAGATTGTTCCGCGACGTAGTTTTGCGCGACAAGGATTTAGTCAGAACCTTTCAGGAACAGCGTCAGCGAGCGCCGATTTGGGGTTGGCTTTTAACCGGTTTGGGCGCAGCTTTAGTAGCTTTTCTGCTTTTGATGGCTGGCGTTTCGCTTTACAACAACAAGCAAATGCTCACGGGCGCGCAGGAACAGGGCGAAAAGGTTTTGACGATTGTCAAATCCGACGCGGGCAAAAATCCGCTTGAAAAGAAAGAAGAAGAAGCGCGCCGAGAAATTAACGCGACCGAAGATTTGCGCGAAGTCTTGATTAAACTCGACGAATACGAGCGCGATAAACCGCCGCTTTCAATGCGTTTCGGAATGTACTCGGGCGACAAGATTTACAAAAGAAACCTTTTGCCGATTTATTTCAGCGTCGTTGAACAGCGCTTCAAGACGCCGACCGTGCGGCGCGTCGAAGAAGAACTCAGGAAATTCGCCGCTTCGGCTTCGACCGCCAACGCTTCGCAGTTGAGCGAGCAGGAGGAAGCGGCGCTCGGCAAACAATACGATTTGCTCAAAGCTTATTTAATGATTTCCGGCGAATACAAAGATAGAGCCGAAGCGAGTCATATCTCCAATACATTTAAAGAATACTGGTTAGCCGAATCGAAAATTCCCAGCGATTTGAATCTGACAGCGCAGTCGCAGCTCGATTTCTGGGCGAATCAGGTTAATCGGGACGACGAAGATTTTCGTTTTCCGCGCATCAACGCGGACGCTAAGCTCGTTGCCGACGCGCGGCGAAAACTGCAGGCGTTTCCTCCGGTCTGGCGTTATTACAAGCGCAAAGTGACAGAAATTTCCAAAATCGTGGACGACCAAATCGGCGCGACGACGACCGAAGCGGTTTTGACGCGCAACGGTTCGGACACTTCGTTTATCGAGGGCAATTACACCGTTCCGAGCGCATACACGCTCGAAGGTCATCAGTTAATGAAAGCGGCGATTGCCGAAGCCGACGAGAAATTAAGCGAAGACGATTGGGTGATGGGCGAAATGGGCAAAAAGGAAATCGCCCAATCGACCGATGCCGGAAAACTCGAAGAAAGATATTTCCGCGATTACGCCGACCACTGGCGAAATTTCGTTAAAAACGTCACCGTCAAGCCGTATAAAAACAAAGAAGCGGCGGAAAATGCTTTGCAGGCGTTTTCGTCGGCAAATTCGCCGCTGAAGATTCTGCTCGCCGAAATCAACCGCAACACGAATCTTTCGGCAAAACCCCAAGCGGCAGGCTGGTGGGGCTGGCTGATGAGCTTTTTCCAGAAATCGCAGACGACGCCGACCGGCGGCGGAACGCAGGTCGAAAAAGAATTTCGCCCGCTGTTCGCGTTCGTCGGCACGAAAGAGCAAGCCGAAAATGCGGGAATCGAAAGATATCACGGCGAAATTGGCAAGGTTTACAACCGCTTTAACGGCGTTTCCGCCGATCAAATGAAAGAAATTTCGCAGGAATTGGCGAACGACAAAGACGACAAGCTCAAACTGCGCGCCGGGGAAACGGCAATTACCAATTTGCTGAAAGGCTTCGGCGAATCGCTGGCGACGCAGGAACTGGCTTCGCTTCTGCAGGAACCGCTCGGAAATCTGAAGGAATTGCTCGGTGCGGACAGAAAAACGCAGATCGCGAAAATCTGGTCGGAGCAGATTTTAATCGAAGCAAAGAAAATCGAAAAAGGTTATCCGTTTGAAGACAGTCAGACCGAAGCGGATTTGAACGATTTGAAGAGTTTCCTCAATCCGACCGACGGGAAACTGTCCGAGTTTTTCAACAACGATTTGAAGAAATACTTTGAAGAATCGAACGGACAATGGAAAGTGAAAGAGACGAGCGCCGTCAAGTTCAGCGATGAATTCGTCGCTTATCTGAACAACGCATTCGCTTTGCGGAAAGCGCTTTTCGGGACGAATCCGACGCCGAAATTCGAATATGAGTTTCAATTGAAACCGGTAGCCGACGCGCTCATCGATGTAACGATTGACGGGCAGAAAATAACGAGCGATGGAACGGCGTCGAGCAAGCTCAGTTTCCCTGCCGGAACGGCAACCGAAACCGGCGTGTTTATGAATTTCGCTTCGACCGCCGGGGCGAGTTCGACTTCCGGCGCAGCTTTGCCGTCAACACCAGCAGCAAATACTTCGGCAAATACTTCGGCGGCGAACGTCTCTACAACAAATACGAGCAAGCCGACGCCAAGCACGCCTGCCGCTTCGTCATCGGATAGCCCGCTCAAATTCCCCGGAAATTGGGGCTTATTCCGATTCATTGACGCCGGCGCGCCGCAAAAACAACCGAGCGGCGAATATCTTTTGAGTTACAATTTCGGCGGCAAAAAAGTCAGCGCAATCGTCAAACCGAGCGGCGGAGATTTGTTCGACAAAAACGTTTTCCGCGCAATGAAAGCGCCGCAGAATCTTTTAAAGTAATGCGTGATTCGGGATTTAGGATTCAAGATTAAAAATCTGATTCTAAATCCTGAATACTTGAATCCTGAATACTTGAATCGAATTTTATGAATGAAGCCAAACAACAACTCGATGCCGGAAATTTAAAAGGCGCGATGGAATCGGCTCTGAATCTGGTCAAAACCAATCCGACCGACCGCGCGGCGCGGACTTTTTTGTTCGAGCTTTCGTGTTTTTCCGGCGATTGGGAGCGCGCCGAACGGCAGCTCGAAGTTGTCGGGCATCAGGACACGAACGCGATGATCGGTTCGATGATTTATCGTCAGAACTTTAAAGCCGAACGCGACCGCGCCAATTTTTTCGCCAACGGGTTAAAGCCGGAATTTATGCAGACGCCGCCCGCTTACGTGGAAGATTTACTGCAGGCGAACAATCGTCTGCGCGAAGGAAACGCGGCGGAAGCCCGCCAGATTCTCGATGATGTCGAGGAAAACCGCCCGGCTTTCGCGTGCCGCGTCAATGACGAGGAATTCAGCGATTTTCGCGATTACAACGACGCGACGATGTGCGTTCTCGAAGCGTTTTTGAAAGATCAATACGTTTGGCTGCCGCTCGAACAGATCCAAAGAATCGAGTTTTTCGCTCCGAAATCTCTGCGCGATCTTTACTGGATTCAGGCGCAGATCGAACTCGTTAACGGCACGAACGGCGAAATGTTCGTTCCGGCGCTTTACAGCGGTTCGTGGAAATCCGACGACGACCGCGTCCGGCTCGGCAGAATGACCGACTGGCGCGATGCGGGCGAAGAGCTTTTCATCGGCGAAGGCACGAAACTTTTCTGGATGGATGGGAAAGAAAAATCAATTCTCGACGTTCGGACGATTGAATTTCAACACGAAACGGACGAAAGTTAAAACGTAGATTTTTCGCAATCAAAAGGTCGATTAATTCGAAGATTTCGTCGTCCGCGCCGAAATCTTCGCGGCAATTCAAACGATATTTTTGTTATACATTTAGGCTGTCAAGTTTTAGTTTTATTACAATGAGCGGAAAATGCTTGACTTTCAATCCGTAATTGGATTATTAACGAATTGCACCCGTAAAAAATCATAAATCTCGAATTTTCCCGCTCTTAAACCGAAAGAGCAAATTTTCAAATGAGTGAAGAACTGCAAAAACCGCCTGTTATTGACTTTGACGCTTTGCTGCGCCCGATTTCCGAAGAAAATCCTTCGGGCGAATATCTGCGATATTCAGGCATTTACGACCAAATTGCCGAAGCGCGACGGGCAGATGACGCCTTGAATCAGGGCGATTGGAAAACCGAACTGAAAGTCGCAGATTATCGGCAGGTCATTAATCTGGCTGTTCCGGCTTTATCTTCTCAAACAAAGGATTTGCAAATCAGCGTTTGGCTTGCAGAAGCACTCACCAGAGAACACGGCGTCGTCGGGTTGCGCGACAGCCTGAAACTGATTACCGATCTGCAGGAAAATTTTTGGGAAACACTGCACCCGGAAATTGATGAAGGAGACATGGAAGGACGCGCCAACGCGATTTCTTGGATGGAAACGCTGCCGTTTACGCTCGCCGTCAAGGGAATGAAAATTACCGGCGGCGACGGTTACAGTTTTCTTGATTGGGAAGACTCGAAACGCTTCGACATCCCCGAAAACCTCGACACGCTCAATTCGTCCGACCAGCAGCGATACAAAGACTTGCAGACGCAAGCCGAAACCGAGCGACGCGTGACCTCCGCTTTGTGGCGCAAAGAAAAAGCCGCAACCAAACGCGCCTTCTGCGAAGAAATAAATTACGCGTTCGAAGAATGCTGGACGCAGTTTAACGAGCTGAACCGCGCCATCGAAGAAAAATTCGACCGCAACCAAATGCCCGGTCTTTCGTCTCTGAAAAAAGCGCTCGAAGATATTCATTTTCAGGTCAAAGCGCTGCTCGAAGAAAAACGTCTCGAAGAACCGGACGCGAGCGCTTTCGCTGACGAAAGCGCCGTATCGGAAAATGGCGACGGAACAACAGTGACAGTCGTTCAAACCGGTGTTGTCACGGCGTCCGGCGCGATTCAGAATCGCAAAGACGCGCTGAAAAGATTGTCGGATATTGCCGATTTCTTTCAGAAAACCGAGCCGCACAGCCCGATTTCGTATTTAGTCGCCCGCGCCGTCAAATGGGGCAATATGCCGCTCGAAAGCTGGCTGCAAGACGTTATCAAAGACAGTTCCGTACTTTCCAGTTTACGCGAAACGCTCGGGATTACCGTTGAAGGCGATGATTCATCAAGTTATTAATCGAAAAATCAATAAAATCAAATTTCTTAAAATCTAAAGGAGAGTAAGATAATGCCAAAAAAAGAAAGTCTGCAACACAGAATTGACCGCGTGCGACCGCCGCGCATTCAAATCACTTACGACGTAGAAGTCGGAGGCGCGATTGAGTTAAAAGAATTGCCGTTCGTCGTCGGCGTGATGGGCGATTTTACGGGTAAACCCGAAGAAGCGCTGCCGGCGCTGAAAAACCGCAAGTTCGTCGAGATTGACCGCGATAATTTCGATCAGGTAATGGCGGGAATGAAGCCGCGTCTCGCTTATAATGTTGACAACAAACTGCAAAACGACGGCAGCAAAGTCGGCGTCGAGCTGAAATTCAACAGTTTGGACGACTTTGAACCGGATAATATCGTGCAGCAAGTCGAACCGCTCCGCAAATTGGTCGAAGCCAGACAGAAACTTTCCGATTTGCGCTCGAAAATGGACGGCAACGAAAAATTGGAAAACATTCTAAACGACATCATTTCCAGTACAGACAAGCAGAAACAATTAAGCGACGCGCTCGGTCTGGACGGCAAAAAGGAGGAATAAACAATGGCGACACAAACATTACAAGATGCCCAAACGCAAACCGAGGTTCAGGAATCCGGCAGTTTGCTCGATCAGATTATTACCGACAGTAAAATGGCGCGCGACGATTTTCAAAAAGAACGCGCCAAAGATATGATCAGCGAATTTGTCGGTCAGGTGATGTCGGGCGAATTGACGCTATCGAAAAATATGGACGTCGCGATCAATTCGCGCATCGCCGAAATTGACCGCCTTTTGAGCGAGCAGATGAACGAAATTATGCATCACCCGGACTTTCAAAAACTCGAAGGCTCCTGGCGCGGTCTCAATCATCTGGTCAAGAACAGTTTGACCAGTACGCAGCTTAAAATTCGCGTACTCAACGTCAATAAAAAAGACCTTCTTAAAGACTTGGAACGCGCGGTCGAGTTTGACCAATCGGCTTTGTTCAAAAAAGTTTACGAAGACGAATACGGCACGTTCGGCGGCGCTCCGTTCGGCGCGTTGATCGGTGATTACGAATTCACGAATCATCCGCAGGATATGTCTCTGCTCGAAAAAATCGCCGGAGTCGCGGCAACGGCGCACGCTCCTTTCCTGAGCGCGGCATCGCCGGAATTATTCGGATGGGACGAATATTCGCAGATGACCGAAGTGCGCGACGTTTCCAAGATTTTCGACCGCACGGAATACGTCAAATGGCGCAGTTTCCGCGAATCGGAAGATTCGCGCTACGTCGGCTTGACGCTTCCGCGAGTTTTGGGACGCGAGCCTTACGGCGCGGCGACCCGTCCGATTGAAACTTTTAACTTTGAAGAAGACGTGACCGGCAAAGACCACTCGAAATATTTGTGGAGCAACGCCGCTTACGCGCTCGGCACGCGTCTGACCGAAGCCTTTTCGATGCACGGTTGGTGCGTGGCGATTCGCGGCGTCGAAGGTGGCGGACTCGTTGACGGGCTACCGACGCATACTTTTGAAACCGACGAAGGCGAAGTAGCGATGAAATGCCCGACCGAAGTGGCGATCACCGACCGCCGCGAAAAAGAATTCGCCGACAACGGATTCATTCCGCTCGTTCACTGCAAAAACACCGATTACGCAGCGTTTTTCGCCACGCAGTCGGCGAACAAAGCGAAAAAATACGACACAGACGCCGCCAATGCGAACGCCCGTCTTTCGACTCAGCTTCAGTATATGTTCGCCGTCTCGCGTTTCGCACATTACCTGAAAGCGATGATGCGCGACAAGATCGGCAGCTTTATGTCGCGCGAAGAAGCGCAGAATTTCTTGAATCGCTGGATCAACAATTATGTTTTGGACAGCGACGTAGCGAGTCAAAACGCGAAGGCTTCACGCCCGCTGCGCGAGGCTCGAATTGATGTGGCAGAAGTTCCCGGTAAACCTGGAGCGTATCGCGCGGTCGCTTTTTTGCGCCCGCATTTCCAACTCGACGAGCTTTCGGTTTCTTTGAGATTAGTGGCGGATTTGCCGGCGCCGGCAAAATAAAAAAAATCGGAGGAATTTATTTTTGGAAAGTTTGCAAAAACGAATTCCTCCGTCGTCCATTAATCGTGAAACAAACGGGTATCTCCTGAAGAGTTACTTACGAAAGTTTTAACGGCTTTCGATTGACATTCAATTGAAAGGAAATTTTAATAATTAGGAAAAAAAAGGAGAATAATTACAATGGCTGACATGTTTATCAGATTTGACGGAGTAGATGGTGAATCGCAACAAGAAGGATACAAAAATTGGATTGAACTTTCCAGTTTCAGTATGAGCAGCGCGGCAGCAGGCTCAACCGCGGTAGGCGGCGGCAGCGGCGTCGGCAAGGTATCAATCCACGGTGTCAGTTTCAGTACTGTCGCCGGAAAACATACTCCTGCTATCTCTATGAAATACTTTGCAGGAAAGCATTTCCCTAAAGTTGAAGTCGTGTTCGTCAAGTTAACAGGCAACGAAGGCGGCGCGGCGGAAAAATATTATCATCTGACGATGGAAAACGTCTACGTGACCAGCAAATCAGACGGTAAATCGGAAGGGAGTTTGGGAAGCGAGCAAATGTCATTGACCGCTGAAACCTATGAACAGGAATACTGGGCACAGGACGAAAAAGGTAAATTGACGAGCGTTGGCAAAACCAAATACAACGAAAAAACAAACGTATCGAGCTAAACGCTGTTTCAGTTGTTACTCAAAACCAGGTATTAAAGCGAAAGCATCCGAAAGATTTTTATTTGAGAATCTTTCAATCAAATTTGAAACTAACCGGAAATACGATATTTTTCGGTTAGTTTCAAATTTTCGTCGCTTTAAATATTTAATACCAAACTTTCTGAAACGAGGAGACGCAGCCATTGAGAGACAGTGAAATCAGAATTACGCCGTCAATTATTGATCGTCTGCTCGATTTTGAACCGAAAATTTCGAGCGAAGCGCCGAAATCACGCTCGCAAGGCTTGCACGAATTAAAACAATCGGTGCGGCGCGATTTGGAATGGCTGCTTAACACTAGGCACAGCGCCGAAAAAGTTCCCGAAGGACTCGAAGAAGTCAGTAAATCCATCGCTGTTTACGGACTGCCGGATTTTACCGGATTAAGCTCGAAAAACGTTGACGATCGCCGGGAGTTGATTCGCGACATCGAAACGGCGCTGCGCGCGTTCGAGCCGCGTTTTATGAATTTGAAAGTATCGCTCGTCGAATCAGACAACCACACGCGCGGCGTTAAATTTCAAATTCAGGCGATTTTGCGCATCGAGCCGACGCCCGAGCCCGTTGTCTTCGACACGGTTCTGCAAGTCGGCAGCGGCGAATTCAAGGTCGAAGAAAAATAGAACAAGTAGAAACAAATAGAAAAGTTAAGCAAAATTAATGCGCGATGAACTGTTAGATTATTACGAACGCGAATTGATTTTTCTGCGCCGGATGGGAGCGGAATTTGCCCGCAAATATCCGAAAGTCGCGGCTCGTCTGCTGATAGACGAGGAGAAAATCGAAGACCCGCACGTCGAGCGAATGATTGAAGCATTCGCTTTTCTCGCCGGTCGCGTGCAGTTAAAACTCGACGACGAGTTGCCGGAAATCACCGAATCTTTTCTTAACATTCTTTACCCGCATTACCTTGCGCCGATTCCTTCGATGGCGATTTCGCAGTTTATTTTCGGCTCGCCGAAAGACAAACTGACCTCGATTCAAAACGTCGAGCGCGGCGCGCGCCTTTATTCGCGCTCGGTTGACGGCTCGCCGTGCCGTTTTCAAACGAGTTATGACGTGCAGCTTGTCCCGGTCGAGATTCTCGCCGCCGGACTCGAATCCGCCGCGCCGCCGAACGCGCAGGGAAAATTGACCGACAGCCAGATTCGCATCAGCTTGCGATGCTACGGAAACTCGATGTTGTCGGAGCTGAAAAACGCTGAAACCGGCGAACCGCTAGAATTTCTGCGCTTTTTTCTCAACGGCGACCCGCAGCTCGTTTACCCGCTTTACGAATTAATTTTCAATCACGCATCCGCCGTCGAAATTCAGCCGAAAGAAACTCCGATCAGCAATAAAACAATGCTGACGATGAGCAATTTTCAGCTCAAGCTTCCCGATCCGGTCGTTCTGACGAACGAAGCGATACGACAGGTCGGTTTCGCCGAAGACGAAGGAATGCTTCCCTATTCCAAACGCTCGTTTTCCGGTTATCGTTTATTGACCGAATATTTTACTTTCCCGTATAAGTTCTTATTTTTCGACGTTTACGGTCTCGACCAAGCCGCCGCGCGAAAGTTCGGCAGTTACTTCGATATTGTCATTCACCTGAAAAACATCACGCCGCCGCGCGCGCCGGTGACGACCGACACGTTTATGCTCGGCTGTTCGCCGATTATCAATCTTTTTTCGCAGACGACCGACCCGATTTATCTTTCGCAGCAAAAATACGAATATCAGGTTTTCCCGGACGTTCATCGCCAGTCTTCGACGGAAATATATTCGATTGACGAAGTTTACACGACAGATCCGCGCACGAACACGACACGCGAATTCTCGCCGTTTTATTCGACGAAGCACACTTACGGCGACCGGGCGGAAAAAGTTTTCTGGTATGCTAACCGCCGCCAGTCGCGCCGACCGGAAGATAACGGGACGGAAATGTTTATGACGATGGTTGATACGAATTTCAACCCGCGCGTTCCGGCGGAGGAAGTTTTAACGGTTAAAAGTACCTGCACGAACCGCGATTTGCCCGCGCGTCTTCCGTTCGGCAGCAAGGAAGGCGATTTCGAAGTCGAAGGGACGGCTTTGATTTCGCGAATTCGATGTTTGACGAAACCGACGGAAACGATTCGTCCGCCGCAGCGCCGAGCAGCGCAATGGCGCTTAATTTCGCATTTGAATTTGAATTATTTGTCGCTCGTAGAAAATCAAAACGGAGTTCCCGAAGCTTTGCAGGAAATTTTGCAGCTTTATAACTTCAACGATTCGTCGGTCATTCACAAACAGATTTTAGGAATCACCGGCATCGAAACCAGAAAAGTCGTCCGGCAGATCGGCAGCCGCACGGGCGCGGGTTTTGTGCGCGGCATCGAAACGACGCTCGAATTTGACGAAGAGCAGTTTGTCGGCAGCGGTTTGTTCGTTTTCGCATCAGTACTCGAAAGATTTCTGGGAATTTATTCTTCGATGAATTCGTTTAGCCAACTTGTTATTAAAACCAGACAACGCGAAGAAATCGTCAAACGATGGGCGCCGCGAACCGGCGATCAAGTGCTTTTATAAAATTTAGGATTCAGGATTTAGGATTTAGGATTGGAAGAAAGCGATTTTAATCCTGAATCCTGAATCCTGAATCCTAAATCCTGAATCCTGAATTTTGAAAGAAAAACCTTTACATCAAGAGCTTTTCGACGAGCCTTATAAGTTTGAATTTTTTCAAGCCGTGCGTTTGCTCGAAAGAATGTTTCCCGAACGCGAGCCGGTCGCGCGCTCGATGGCGCCTCAAAAGGAAGTCGCGCGTTTTCGCAGCAATGCATCTCTGCGTTTTCCGCCGAGCGAGATTTTTGAAATAAACGAAATAGAAGACGAGCTCTCCGACGACAAAAAGCACGAGATGTTCGTCAATTTTATGGGAATGCTCGGCATAGTCGGCGTGCTGCCCGTTCATTACACCGAACTCGTCGTTGACCGCGCGCGTTACGGCGACCGAACGCTCTGGGCTTTTCTGGATATTTTTTCGCATCGCGCCGTTTCGATGTTTTTTCGGGCATGGGAGAAATATCGTTTTCCGGTTCAATACGAACGCGGCAATGACGATTTTACCGCTTATTTATTCGATTTTCTCGGACTCGGCACAAACGGCTTGCGCGGTAGAATGCATCTCGACGATGAAAATCTGATTCCCTACGGTGGTCTTGTAGTGCAGAAACCGCATTCGACGAGCGCACTCGAACAAATTTTGGCGGATTATTTCAGCATAACCGCAAAAATCCGCCAGTTCAGCGGTCAATGGTTAACGCTCGACGACGAAAGCATTACGCGGCTCGGAACGGCAAACAGCGCGCTCGGCGCGACGACCATTATCGGCACCAAAGTCTGGGATTACCAATCGAAATTTCGCGTCCGTTTAGGCGCGTTGAAATTCAGTGAATTTCAAGCGTTTCTGCCGAACGGAACGGCACACAAACCGATGCTTTCGATAGTTCGGTTTATGACCGGCGAAGAACTCGATTTCGACGTGCAGTTAAAACTAAAAGCCAAAGAAGTTCCGAGCACGATTTTGACGACGCGAGCAAAACGCCGTCCGATGCTCGGTTGGACTTCATTCTTAAAGACAAAACTGTTCGAGCAGGACGATGAGCAAGTAATTTTGCAGGTCGGCAGCTAATTTAAAAGCGAGTCCAAAACAAATACAGAGGTAATTTTTCGGGTAATTTCGCGTTAAATTCACAAATAAAAAAATCGGAGAAAAATATGAACGTAAACTTGAAATCGCTGATCGGAAGACTTAACGATACGTGCCGCGCGGCGCTTGAGGGAGCCGCCGGATTGTGTTTGTCGCGGACGAATTACGACGTGGAAGTCGAGCATATTTTGGCGAAACTGCTCGAAACCGACGATACGGATTTAGAAAAAGTTATCCGTCATTTCGAGATCAATCGTGACCGTTTGAATAAAGACGTCAGCGCCGCGCTCGACCGCCTGAAAACGGGAAATTCGCGCACGCCGGGTTTGAGCGATCGTCTGCCGCAGTGGATTCAGGACGCGTGGCTGCTTGCTTCGGTCGAATACGGCGCGGCGAAGGTGCGTTCCGGTCATCTAATTCTGGCGATGATGGCGAACGACAATTTCGCGCGTCTGGCAAGGGAAATTTCTCGCGAATTGAACACATTAACGATTAGCCTGGACGGTTTCAAACGCGATTTCGCCGACATTGTTTCCGGTTCGGCGGAAGACCGCGAAGCGACGAGTTTGTCAGCAAACGGCGGAGTTTCCGACGGCGCTCCGGTTGCCAGCGGCGTTCCCGGAAAAACAAAATCGCTCGATCAATTTACCGAAGATTTAACGGCAAAAGCTCGCGCCGGAAAGATTGATCCGATTTTAGGACGCGATTTTGAAGTGCGCCAGTTGGTTGATATTTTGACGCGGCGTCGCCAGAACAATCCGATTTTGACCGGCGAAGCGGGCGTCGGAAAAACAGCGGTCGTCGAAGGTTTCGCGATGCGAGTCGCCGACGGCGACGTTCCCGAACCGCTTCGCAATGTTGCGATCAGAACGCTTGACTTAGGACTTTTGCAGGCTGGCGCGGGCATTAAGGGCGAGTTTGAAAATCGTTTGAAGTCTGTCATTGATGAGGTTAAAGCATCGCCGCAGCCGATAATTCTGTTCATTGACGAAGCGCACACGATGATTGGCGCAGGCGGCGCGGCGGGACAAAACGACGCGGCGAATTTATTGAAACCGGCGCTCGCGCGCGGCGAACTGCGTACAATCGCGGCGACGACGTGGGCGGAATACAAAAAATATTTCGAAAAAGACGCGGCACTAGCGCGTCGTTTTCAGGTCGTCAAAGTCGAAGAGCCCGACGAAGAAAAAGCTATTGGAATGATGCGCGGGCTGGTCGGTAAAATGGAAGAGCATCACAACGTCCGCATTTTGGACGAAGCGATTGTCGAATGCGTTAAATTATCGCATCGCTATATTACCGGTCGTCAGCTGCCCGACAAATCTGTTTCCGTTCTTGACACAGCCTGCGCGAAAGTCGCCATCGGTCAGGGCGCGACTCCCGGCGCGGTCGAAGATGCGACTAGACGAATTCAACATTTAACCTCAGAAATCGATTCGCTTGAACGCGAACTAGTGACGGGCGCGGCTCACGACGAGCGGCTCGACGAACTCAAAGCGAGCCGCGATAAAACGCAGCAAAAACTCGATAAATTAAACGAACAATGGACGCGCGAAAAAGATTTAACCGATAAAATCCGCAATATTCGCGTTAAATTAGAGATGTCGCGGCTTGATAAACCAAACGGCAGTCAGGCAAACGGCAACGGCGCGATGCCGGAAACGTCGGCAATGGCGGATGTTTCCGCACCCGAATCTTCAGACGTTTCAACGCAAGCGGCGAGCGCTACAGCGGAAACGGTTTCGACAACAGGCGAGGCGACTGCCGCCACGCCAGCGGCGGAAACAGTTGACGTTGAACAATTAAAAGGCGAGCTTAAAAAATTAAACGCAGAATTAAAAGAAGTTCAAGGCGAAAATCCGTTGATGCAGCCGGTCGTCAACGGGCAGACCGTCGCGGAAGTCATTTCGGGATGGACGGGAATCCCGGTCGGCAAAATGGTTTCCGACGAAATCAATGCGGTTTTGAATCTGGCTGACACCTTGAAAGAACGCGTTATCGGGCAAGATCACGCTTTGACGGCGATTGCCGAACGCATCCGTACGTCGCGCGCCGGTTTAACCGACCCGAAACGCCCGATTGGCGTGTTTTTATTAGTCGGAACGAGCGGTGTCGGTAAAACCGAAACGGCTCTCGCGCTTGCCGACACGCTTTACGGCGGCGAGCGCAATCTCGTTTCGATTAATATGAGCGAATATCAAGAAGCGCACACGGTTTCATCGCTCAAAGGCTCGCCGCCTGGATACGTCGGCTACGGCGAAGGCGGCGTTTTGACCGAAGCCGTGCGCAGGAAACCGTATTCGGTTGTTCTGCTCGATGAAGTCGAAAAAGCGCATCCGGACGTGATGGAATTGTTTTATCAGGTTTTCGACAAAGGACAACTCGAAGACGGCGAAGGACGCGAAATTGATTTTAAAAACTGCGTCATTCTTTTGACGTCGAATGTGGCGACCGACACGATTATGAAACTGTGCGCCGATCCGGACACGAAGCCCGAGCCGGAAGGTTTGATCGAAGCGATTCGCCCCGAACTCGTCAAAGCCTTTAAGCCCGCGCTTTTGGGAAGAATGACAATCGCGCCGTACTACCCGATTTCCGACGATATTTTGAAATTAATCATCAAATTGCAGCTTTCGAAAATCGCCGAGCGGATATTCACCAATCACAAAGCGCAATTCACTTATGACGATTCCGTCATCGAAGCCGTCGCCAAACGATGCACCGACGTTGATTCGGGGGCGCGCAACGTTTTCAACATTTTGAACGGAACGATGCTGCCGGAAATGAGCGGCGAAGTTCTGTCGCGTATGGCGAGCGGCGAAGGCATTAAAAAGGCTTACGTTTCAGTCGGCGATAACGGAAATTTTGTTTACGAAATAAGCTAGACGCAAATTATCGAACGACGGCTTGAAGATAAAATCAAAACAAAAATACCGGCGGAAGCATTGCATAAAAAGCTGCCCGTCGGTGTTTTCGTTTATCGCTATTTTAGGAGCGGATGAAAATCCTGATACCACAGAAAACAATTGTTCAGCAATTTATCAATCGGGCATCGTCTTTAATCCGGTAACATCAATTACGGGCAATGCTCTTTTATATAAATATATTTCAACCGCAGGAAATTTGCGGAGATTATTAGCAAATTCAACGAAGCCGCTATAAAATTACGTCGGCGGTAAATAATTTTGAGTAATTTTTGACGAGGAATAAAAGCGAAAATGGCAAAAGCGACACAAAAAAACAGATTACTTTCGATTGCGACGCCTTTGGGCGAAGATTATTTACTGCTCAATAAATTGCGGATGGAAGAAAGGATTTCCGAGCTTTTCGAGATTGATGTCGAGCTTTTATACGACCAGCAGGAAGATAACTCATACGAGTTAAACGTTGTTAACGGAGCGGATATTATCGGCAAAGCCGTTAACATTTCGATCACTCAGGAAGACGGCGGACAGCGCTCGCTGACCGGGATGGTCAATAATTTCACGGTTGCCGGTCGCAACCGGAGATTTACGGCGTATTACGCCACGATTGTTCCTCACGTCTGGCTTTTGACGCGCAACTTTCAAAGCAGAATCTTTCAGCATAAAACCGTTCCCGATATTCTGCGTCAGGTCTTTGAAGGATTCGAAATTAAATATCAGCTGCAAGCCGATTACAAACCGAGAAATTACTGCGTGCAGTATCAAGAGTCCGATTTCGCTTTCGCGTCGCGTTTGATGGAAGAAGAAGGCATTTATTATTATTTTGAACACGGCGGCGATAAAGAAAAAATGATTCTTCGCGACGACTTTAAAACGCCCGAAGATTGCCCGAGTAAAAGCGACGTTCCAATTGTCAACGAAGACTTGAAAGCCGGTGAACCGTGGGAAAGCGCGATCAAACAATGGCATACGGACTATAAACTGCAAAGCGGAAAGGTAACGAACTGGGATTATCATTTTCAATTGCCGAAAAAGAAATTGGAAGCCGATCAGATGAGCATTTTCGATGCGGGCGGCAATCGCGAGCTGGAAGTTTATACATTTCCAGCCGGTTACGCCCGAAAATACGACGGCATCGATAAAAGCGGCGGCGAACGCCCCGCCGATTTGAATAATATTTTTCAGGACAATAAAAGAACCGTCGGCAACCGGATGACAGCGCTCGACGCGCAATACAAAACCGTTTCCGGTTCGTCGGACTGTGCGACGCTGACAACCGGTTACCGTTTCCAACTTAAAAATCATCCGAACAAAGAATTTAATATCAAATATGTAGTTTTATCGGTCAAACACGAAGCCGAGCAAACGCCGGATTACGTCGTCGGCGACACCAGACCGAAGGCTTATCAAAACTCCTTTACCTGTCTGCCGCACGGCGCGGGCAGCCCGGAATATCGTTCGCCGCAGAAAACTCCGAAACCGCATATTTACGGCAGTCAAACCGCGATTGTCGTCGGACCTGCGGGCGAAGAGATTTTCACCGACAAATACGGACGCGTCAAAGTTCAGTTTCACTGGGACAGAGACGGCAAATACGACCCGGACAGCGCCTGCTGGCTGCGTGTGGCGACGAGTATCGCGGGAAACAAATGGGGCACGATGTTCATTCCGCGGATCGGGCAGGAAGTCGTCGTTGATTTTCTCGGCGGCGACCCGGATCAGCCGATCATCGTCGGCTCGGTTTACAACCCAGAAACAATGCCGCATTACGAACTGCCGAAATTTAAAACTTTGTCGTATATCAAAACAAGAACTTCGCCTGACGACGGCAAAGGCTTTAACGAGCTGCGTTTTGAAGATAAACAAGGCAAGGAACAGGTTTTCATTCATTCGCAAAAACGAATGGACGTGCGCGTTCGCCAATCGCTTTATGAAACGTGCGGTGGAAACCGTCAGGAACGAATCGGGATGCGAACGGACAATAATCCGGGCGGCAATCTGGCGGTCAGCATCGGCGGAAATTACGATTTGCACGTCAAGGATTCAACATACATCGGCATTGACGGCAAGTTAAATGAAACCGTCAAAAAAGACGTTGTTGAGGATTATCAGGGCAATCTGTCAACGATGGTCAAAACCAAAGCGGAACTGAACGCGATGGAAATCATTCTGGAAGCCAAAACAAAAATTTCGCTAAAGGTCGGCGGCAACTGCATCGTCATTGATCCGAGCGGAATTACGATTGCCGGTATAATGACTAAAATTAATTCCGGAGGTTTCGGAACGGAAACCGGAAATCCTTCGATTGACGACCCGCTCGATGCCGAAGCCGCCGACACCGGTCAACCCGGATATTTAGATCGTCCGCGTTCGGGCGGCGGACGCACTCGTAATCGGCGACAGCTCAATTCGCAGCATTACGTCGCGCCGCCGCGACCGGGCGAAGACCCGCGAATGACGGCGATGCGCGGAACGCTGGCGAACTCGGCGCAAGGTCGGCGCGCTCTGGAAATCTACGACCGCTACGGCATTAATCCGACGTTCCGCGCGGGCGAAGGTTCGACGTTCGACAGCACGACGAACACGACCAATCTCGATCCGAGCGAAGATTCGACGACTTCGGCTTTAACTTTTGTTCACGAAATGCAGCACGGGCAAGAGCATCACGAAGGAACGAGCGGCGATATTAATGATCCGAATCGAACCAATTACGTCAACGAAATGCTGCAGGAAGAAGTTGACGGAACGGTGCGCAGCATCGAGGCGAGAAACGAATTGGCGGAAAACGGAACCGACGTTTCGAACGCGCATTTCCCTCTCGAAAACGAGTATCAGCAAGCGCACGATCAAGCGATCGCTGACGCGCAAGCCGCGAATCCGAACATTTCCGACGAAGAAGCCGAAGCGATCGGACGCGCCGCCGGACGCCAGAGAGTCGAAGATGGTTTCCGTAACGGCGAAGTCGTTACGTCGAACACTAATCAGAGTTACCCGGATTATTACGGAAACGCGTGGGACAGCCATCCGAGACCGTAATTTCAGAAAAATGAAAGTCGTATTTTTAGTTACAAGTTTTGTGTTTTGCTTGATGCAGTGCGACGGTAAAGCGAGTGTCGCGCAAAACAGTCAAAACAGCTTGGTTGAAATTAAAACGAACATTTCGCCGACGTCGCAAACGCCGAACGCGAAAACATCGCCGGACGAAAAGAAACGCGTGCCGGGCAGAGAGAGAAAAATGGACAAAGAAACGTTAGCCAAAAGAGTCGAGCCGGTGGATGAGAACGCCGCGCAAATTATCAGAGCCGAAAATACGCAAATCCAACAAACGGAAACGCCGTTTTTGCGGAGCGGCGAGATTTATAAAGTTTCAAAATTCGCGCCGACGCGCCCGTTAACATTATTCGTCGGCACGAGCGGCGACAATTACACCGCATTAATCGGCGGCGACGCGGAAAAATATTTTGAATTCGTCAAAAAAGCCGGCGTGACGCTTGACGGCGGCGAGATGCGGAAAATTTATCTGCTGAATTTTTTAGAAGTAACGAAGCCGGGCGGCAAACGCCTGCAAATTTTGGAATCGGTTGAAGACCTTCGGCAACGCCCGAATCTGAAAGATGAGGACAAACAAAAATTCGTCGAGTTCCGCGAAAAATACGAATCCGTTATTCGTCCGATCAAACAGGTCGAAAACGGCAGTTATGAAGTTTACGCCGTTAAAGATCAGGACTTGGTTCGTTTGAATTTAACCGTCAAGCCCGACGGATTAGTCGAAAAGCAGGAGACGGTTTTGGAAAGGAATTTATTGATTCCGTATGCGATGTAAAAAACTAAAGAAAAGCGAAAACAATTGCAGAAACTTAAATTGCTCGAAAAAAAACATTTAAAATTCAATCTAAATATATGCCTCAAGCCGCCAGAATTACCGACCCCGTAACGCATCCGCTGCCGCCTGTTTTAACCGGCGGACCGACGGCAATAACTGTTATTATCGGATTTCTTCCCGCGTGGCGCGGAATTGGTGCGGCTGCCGCCGCCTCGCTGCAAGCGGCGAAAAAGGCTTCGGAAGTGCGAATTAAAGCCGCCGAAGCCGCGACAGTCGCCGCTGCCGGAACGCCGGGCGCGCCTGCCGCCAAACTCGCCGAAGAAACTCTGAAAGCTGCCGAAGCCGTCGCGATGGGCGCGATGATTTCCGCCGCCGCCGCAATGACAGACATTCATGCCTGCGTAACGCCGCTTCCGCTTCCGCCGCACGGACCGGGCGTGGTAATCACGCCGTCAAAAACGGTCATCGTCGCCGGACAGCCCGCCGCGCGTCAGGGCGATACGATTTTGGAAGCCATCGGACCGCCGAATAAAATTTCGATGGGCTGCCCGACCGTAATGATTGGTGGTTAAAAAAACTGCTGAGTAAAACAAACTTCTTCACGCATTTGTGATTTTGTAACTAAAAAGAAAAGCGCTGGTATTTTGAAATCAAAATGCTTGCGCTTTTCTTTTCGTGCTTTCATTTACGGGTGCGTCATTTCTTCTGGTTTGACGTATCCGTCAAATTGCTCGCCGGTTAAAAGTCCCAATTCAATCGCCGATTCTTTGAGCGAAGTTCCCTTTTTATGCGCGTTTTTAGCGATTTTCGCGGCGTTGTCGTAACCGACATATTGATTCAAAGCCGTGACGAGCATCAGCGAATCGCGCAGGTATTCGTCAATCTGCTCGCGGTTGAGTTCAATGCCGTTGATGCAGAATTCGACAAAGCCTTTGCAGGCATCGTTCAAAAGTCTAACCGAATGCAGAAAATTGTGAATCATCACGGGTTTGAAAACATTCAGCTCGAAATTTCCCTGCGAACCGGCGAAACCGATTGCCGCGTCATTGCCTAAAACCTGCGCGGCAACCATCGTCATCGCTTCCGATTGTGTCGGATTGACTTTGCCGGGCATAATCGAACTTCCCGGCTCGTTTTCCGGCAAAACGAGTTCGCCGATTCCGCAGCGCGGACCGGAAGCGAGCCAGCGAATGTCGTTGGCGATTTTCATTAAACTGCAAGCCAAAGTTTTGAGCGCCCCGGACGCGAAAACGATTTCGTCGTGCGCCGAAAGAGCCGCAAATTTGTTCGGATGACCGCGAAACGGCAAGCCAGTCAGTTCGGCAATTTGTTTCGCCGCTCGGTCGGCAAACTCGGGATGCGAGTTCAAACCCGTTCCGACCGCCGTGCCGCCGATTGCCAGATCAAAAAGCCCGTCCAGAACCATTTTCAACCGCGCAATGTCGCGCTCGATAAGGCTCGCCCAACCGCCGAATTCCTGACCGACGGTGAGCGGCGTCGCGTCCTGTAGATGCGTTCTGCCGATTTTGACGACGCCTGCAAATTCCGCTGCTTTGGCGCTGATCGCGTTGCGAACTTCTTCGACCGTCGGAATCAGCGCGTTTAATCTTTCCGCCGCGGCGATATACATCGCCGTCGGAAAAGTGTCGTTCGACGACTGCGACATATTCACGTCGTCGTTCGGGTGAACCGGTTTTTTGCTGCCCATTTCGCCGCCAGCGATTTCGATGGCGCGATTGGAAATCACTTCGTTGGCGTTCATATTCGTCTGCGTTCCGCTTCCCGTTTGCCAAACTCTGAGCGGAAAATGCTCGTCCAAATCTCCGGCGATGACTTCGTTTGCCGCGCGGACGATCAAATCGGTTTTTTCGAGCGTCATCTTGTCAGATTTTAACTGATGATTCGTGATTGCCGCAGCCTTTTTCAAAATTCCGAGCGCGCGAATCATCTCGCGCGGCATCCGGTCAAAACCGATGTCGAAATGATGCAGACTGCGTTCGGTCTGAGCGCCCCAATATTTATCAGCTTCGACGGCAATTTCGCCCATTGAATCGCTTTCAATGCGTGTTTGTTTCACTTGTTTTTTATCTTGTTTCGTTGCTTCCGCCATTTTTATAAAGGTTCCTTTGATGTAATTATGAATAGCATTTTGATTTTACTCAAAAACCGCGCAGAAAAAAATCTCGACGGTTTTTCTGTTCGATTGATTTAATAACGAAGAAAACATTATTCTATCGTTTAGCTTTTCACCGCTTTTCATATTCAACTATAAATCTTCTAATCGGCGGATCTTCATCGCCCAACATTTCCTCAAAATTTATTTGCTTAAAATTGTTCATTTCAAAGCGCGACAAATCTCGACGCGATAAAGCCCACGGTAGCTCAAGAGGGATTTCATCATCTTCGCGCCCGCGCGTAACGATTAGCAATTTGCCTTGTAACTCGACGAAATTGCTAATCGCGTCAATCGTTGCCGGGCGCATTTCCATCGGCAAAGGCTGAATTGTGTAGACTTCAAGCACGAATTCAAACGCCTGATACCAATCTTTCGGCGGGTTGAACAAATCGGCGACGACGAATTTTATATCGGTGTCGGCGTGCAGTCGTCGCGCCCATTCGATTGCCGTTGCTGAAATGTCGAACGCCGTCACGCGAAAACCGAGATCGTGCAGAAAACGCGCGTCGTCGCCGAGACCGCAGCCGACAACCAGCGCTTTTCGATTGTTCCCTCGCAAATCAATTTTTTCGGCGTATCGCACGAGAAATTTATTCGGCGTCAAATCCGCCCACGGAATTCGCTCGTTGTCGCCTGCCGCTTCTTTGTATAGCGCGTCGAACCAACCGAGAGCGTCGCCTTTTTCGATGTATTCGGCGGCAAGTTCCTTGGTGCGCTCGCGCGCGTCGTGTGTTTCAAAACTCATAAATTTATTCAACAGGCGCATTCGCTTCCGTCCAAGCCGTCCAGCCGCCAGCCATCGAGAGCACGTTTTCGTAACCCATTTTTTGCAGATTCTCCGCTGCCAACGCCGAGCGATAACCGCCGCCGCAGTATAAAATCAATTCCGTTGTTTTATCGGGAAATTTTCCGACAATATCTCGCTCGATAACGCCGCGTCCGAGATGAATCGCGCCCATCGCGTGTCCGGCGTCGAATTCGTTGTCTTCGCGCACATCAATCAAAGCCGCGCCACGCTCGACTTTTTCCAACGTTTCCGCGACGGAAATTTCCTTGACGCGGCTTTTCGCCGTTTCAGCCAATTCCAAAAATTCTTTTGAATGTTCCATAGTTTTGATAGTTTAACTGTAAGTTCTTCTGCTAACTAGCTTGTCACCGATTAACTTCTTATAATAATTGTTTTAGCATTAAACCATAAATTTAATAAACGAGGATTAAAACATTGGCAGAACAATACGACGTAACAATTATCGGTTCCGGTCCGGGCGGCTATGTCGCGGCGATTCGCGGCGCGCAATTAGGTTTGAAAGTCGCTTTGATTGAAAAGGAAAAAGGCGCGCGTCTCGGCGGAACATGCGGACTTCGCGGCTGTATTCCGACCAAAGCGCTTTTGCAGTCGGCGCATTTATACGAACACGCCGGACATTACGACAAATTCGGCTTGCAAATCGAAAACCTGAGCTTTGATTTCGAAAAAGTGCAGAAATACAAATCCGATGTCGTCGCGAAAAACTCGGCGGGCGTTTCGTATTTGATGAAAAAAAACAAAATCACCGTTTTTAACGGCTTCGGCAAAATTACGGGCAAAGGAAAGATCGAAGTGACGGCGGAAGACGGAAAAAAACAAACCGTCGAAACAAAAAATATTATTATCGCGACCGGCTCGGTCGTCAAGCCGTTTCCCGGCTTTGAAACCGACGGCAAACAAGTCGTCAATTCAGACCAGATTTTAGAACTCGATCGCGTCCCGAAATCGATGCTCGTCATGGGTTCGGGCGCGGTCGGCGTCGAATTCGCTTCAGTTTATTCGAGCTTCGGCTGCGAAACGACGGTCATCGAATTTATGCCGCGCATCGTACCGGTCGAAGACGAAGAAGTCTCGAAAGAACTCGCCCGCGCCTTCAAAAAACGCGGCATCAAAGTCGAAACCGGCATTAAACTGGAAAAACTGACGAAATCGAAAAACGGCGTCAAAGCCACGGGCAAAAACGACAAAGGCGTTGAAGTTACGTTTGAAGCCGAAATGTTTCTCGTCGCCGTCGGCAGAATGCCATATTTAGAAAATCTCGGCTTGGAAAACACCAAAGTCGTCGTCAACCCACGCGGCACGATCAAAGTCAACGAATACTGCGAAACCGACGAACCCGGCATTTTCGCCATCGGCGACGTGATTGACACCGCTTGGCTCGCGCATCTCGCCAGCAAAGAAGGCTGTCTCGTCGTCGAACGACTCGCGGGCAGACACGTCGAGCCGATCAATCACCGATTAGTTCCGAACTGCACATACTGCGACCCGGAAGTCGCTTCGGTCGGCTTGACCGAAGCCAAAGCGCGCGAAGAAGGCTACGACGTCAAAGTCGGCAAATTCCCTTTTTCGGCATCGGGCAAAGCGCGCATTTTGGGCGAAACCGACGGCTTTATCAAAATCGTCTCCGACAAAAAATACGACGAAGTTCTCGGCGTTCACTTAATCGGTCCGCACGCGACCGAATTGCTCGCCGAAGCCTGCGTCGCGATGTCGCACGAAGCGACCGCCGAATCAATCGCCAACACCATCCATGCTCACCCAACCGTTTCCGAAAGCATGATGGAAGCGGCGGAGGGTGTTCACGATTTGACGATTCATATGTAATTCAGTTGTAAGTCTTTTTGTAGTTAGTGGTCAGTTGAAATTTCAACTGACCACAATTTTTTCTTTATAAAATGTAATTTATGTCTCCTTACGAAAAATATAAAAATAGTGAATTATGGATTAAGTTGAACGATATACTTAAAGAATTAGAAGAAAATCAAGATATTGAAATAACCACACATAGAGATTATGTAATTGGTTATCTTTGTGAAAACTTACAGCAAGAATTTCAAGTAATTAAAAAATCTTTACAATAAATTATAAGCCCATCTTTTTCTTAATGTCAGATTTAGTTAAAAACTTGCGAACAGTAAAAGCCACTCGATACGTAACACCGCTGCGTGAAGGCGGTTCGCTGCCCGCGATTGTCGAGGCGGATGACGACGGGCTTTATGTTTTAAAGTTTCGCGGCGCGGGTCAGGGCGTGAAGGCTTTGATTGCGGAGCTTTTGGGCGGCGAAATCGGGCGATTTCTCGGATTTAGAGTCCCGGAAATCGTATTTGTCGAGCTAGACGCGGTGATTGCGAGAACTGAGCCGGACCCGGAAATTCAGGATTTGATCAAAGCTAGCGACGGGCTGAATCTGGCGCTTGATTATTTGCCCGGTTCGATTATGTTCGACGCGCTGATCGAAAAACCGACGAGCGAGCTGGCTTCACAAATCGTTTGGTTCGACGTTTTTATCGCGAATGTTGACCGGACGGCGCGCAATGCGAATATGCTTTTGTGGCACAAGGAATTGTGGCTGATTGACCACGGCGCGGCGTTTTTTTATCAGCATAACTGGGAAAAATTCGCAGAAAACGCGGCGAATCGTTTCCGTCAAATAAAGGATCATATTTTGCTGCCGTTTGCTGGTGAAATCGAACAGGCGGACGCGGAATTGAGCCGGAGATTAACGCCGGAAATTTTAGGCGAAATCGTTGAATTGATTCCTGACGATTGGCTGAAGAATGCAGACGAAGATAGAAAAATCTATCTTGATTTTTTGACGGAAAGATTGAAAAATCGGCGCGAATTTGTTGGGGAGGCGATTGATGCGAGAAAACTTTTGCACGTTTGATTACGCGACCATTCGCTTTGTGCCGCGCGTCGAACGCGAAGAATTTTTCAACGTCGGCGTCATTCTTTCATGTCCCGGACAGAAATTTCTCGAAGCAAAGATTTTCCTCAACGAAGAAAAACTACGAGTTTTCGCGCCCGACTCGGAAGCCGAAACGATTCGGAAGTATTTAACCATCATCCCGAAAATCTGCGCGGGCGACGCGGACGCGGGCGTCATCGGAAAAATGACGCAGCGCGAACGCTTTTACTGGCTGACTGCGCAGCGCAGCACGATCATTCAAACTTCATCGGTTCACACCGGAATCTGTGACGACGCTGGAAAGTTGATCGAACATCTGTTCGAAAAAATGGTTCGCTGAAATTAAATCTTCAATTGATTTTTCAAACAAATAAAAAACGGAAGCGATTTATTCGTTTCCGTTTTTTTGTTTATAATCTTTACTTTTATGACAAATTCGCAAACATCTTATCCGCGCGGCAAAATCAAAACCCTGCTGCTCGAGAACATTTCCGATGCGGCTGTCGCTGAATTAACGGCAGGCGGTTATACCGAAATCAAACGAATTTCCGGCGCTTTGAGCGAGGAAGATTTAATCAACGAAATCAAAGGCGTGCATATTCTCGGCATTCGCTCGAAAACGCAGGTGACCGAAAACGTCATCGAAGCGGCTGACAAGCTGCTCGCCGTCGGCGCGTTCTGCATCGGCACGAATCAGATTGATTTGCGGGCGGCAACGGAAAAAGGCGTCGCGGTTTTTAACGCGCCTTATTCCAACACGCGCTCGGTCGCCGAACTCGTTATCGGTTTGTGCGTGATGCTGATTCGCAAAATCGCCGACAAAAACGCGGCGGCGCATCGCGGCGTGTGGCTCAAGGACGCGAAAGGTTCTTTTGAATTACGCGGCAAAACTTTGGGAATCATCGGTTACGGCAATATCGGCTCGCAGGTTTCTGTGATGGCTGAGGCGCTCGGGATGAACGTCGTTTATTATGACGTTTTGACGAAACTGCCGCACGGCAACGCCAAACAAATCCGTGATTTGAACGAGCTTTTGCAGCAGTCCCACATTGTTACGCTGCACGTTCCGTCGGACGCTTCGACGAGAAACATGATCAACGACGCGACGCTTTCGGCGATGCCGGACAGCGCGATTTTGATTAATTATTCGCGCGGCGACGTCGTTGATTTGGACGCGCTGCGCAACGCGATTGAATACGGCAAAATCTCCGGCGCGGCAATTGACGTTTTTCCGTTCGAGCCGGAAAAATCGGGCGACGAATTCGCGTCGCCGCTGCAGAATCTGCCGAACGTCATTTTAACGCCGCACATCGGCGGCTCGACCGAAGAAGCGCAGGCGAACATCGGTTTGGACGTGACGGCGAAAGTAATAAATTATCTCGAACTCGGCACGTCGAACGGCTCGCTCACGGTTCCCGAACTGAATCTGCCGCCGCAGGACGCGACGCACCGCATTCTGCACATTCACGAAAATATTCCCGGCGTCTTATCGGAAATAAACTCGCGGCTTTCGGAAAACAACATCAATATTTTAGGGCAATTTTTGAAAACAAACGACCGCATCGGCTACGTGATTTTGGACGTTAACACGAAACTTTCGCAGGAAGCGTTCGAGATTTTGCGCAACGTGAAAGGCACAATCAAAACAAGAATGGTTTACTAAATATTTATGAAAATCTTCATTTCATCGTTGGTTATTTTGTTCTCCGTATTGATGATCGAGGCACAATGGCAAAAACAAGCGGTTGACACGAAAGCGAGTTTACGCGGACTTTCGGTTGTTAATGAAAACGTCATTTGGGCAAGCGGAACTGGGGGCACTTTTTTGCGGACGATTAACGGCGGAAAAACGTGGACAGTCGGAACGGTTGCGGGCGCGGAAAAACTCGACTTCCGCGATGTCGAAGCGTTCGACGCGAACACGGCTTATGTTTTAAGCATCGGCGAAGGCGAAAATTCTAGAATTTATAAAACGATTGACGGCGGGAAAAGTTGGAACCTTCAGTTTCAAAACACGAATCCGAAAGCGTTTTTCGACGCGCTCGCTTTTTGGGACGCCGGCAACGGAATGGCGATGAGCGATCCGGTTAACGGGAAATACGTTTTGATTTCGACCAATGACGGCGGCGCGAATTGGAAAATTTTGGACGGTGAAAAAATGCCGAACGCGAAAACCGGCGAAGCGGCATTTGCGGCGAGCGGAACTTGTTTGATCGCGCAGGGGAAAAATAATATTTTTCTCGTTTCCGGCGGACAGGACGCTCGCGTTTTTCGCTCCGACAATCGCGGTTTGAGCTGGAAGGTCGCCGACACACCGATGGTTAAAGGCACGGCGGGCAGCGGGATTTTCTCAATTACGATGACTGACGCGAAAAACGGCGTTATTGTCGGCGGGAATTATGAAAAGCCGAACGAAGTCATTAATAATTTGGCTTTTACCAAAAATGGCGGGAAAACATGGACTTTAGGAACAGGTTTGAACGGTTATCGTTCGGGCGTCACTTACGTTGATCGAAAAACTTTAATCGCCGTCGGTTCGAGCGGTTCGGATTTATCAACCGACGGCGGCAAAACGTGGCGTAATTTGGATAAAGAAAATTACAACGCCGTGCAATCGAAAGGCAAAAAGGCGATTTGGGCAGTTGGCGCAGGCGGTTTGGTAAGCAGATACAATATCGGAAAATAACTGAAAATAAAAAAATGACGCGAAATAAATTATTCTTTTCATATATTTTACTTCTCTGTTTTGTCTTGAACTTTTCAAATGAAACTTTCGGACAGCAACAAACGAACTCTTTAATCTCTACAGAAGAAGCCATCGCGGAAAGCGTGAAGCTCGCGCCGTGCAAAGATGAAGAACGGATTGAGTCAGTTAAGCAACTTTTCGCGCAAACGGGCGCGAAAAACGTTGAGATCACGATTGAAAAATACAACAAAGACAAAATCTCCAACGTCGTTGTGAGGAAAAAAGGAAAGACGGACGAAACTGTTGTTATCGGCGCTCATTACGATAAAACCGACGATGGTTGCGGCGCGATTGATAATTGGACGGGCGTGACGATTATCGCGCATATTTTGAAATCTTTGCGCCAGATAGAAACCGAGAAATCTTACGTTTTCGTTGCTTTCGACCAAGAGGAAAAAGGATTGCTCGGCTCGGACGCGATGGCGAAAGCGATTGCGAAGGAAGATCGCGCAAAATATTGCGCGATGATTAATTTCGACAGCTTCGGGCTTGCCGCGCCGATGATTCTGCAAAACGCTTCGAGTTCAAAAATGATTTCGGCTGCCAAAAAGCTCGGCGAAGAAAACAATTTCAAGCTGATTGACGCGGCAATCGCCGGAGCCGATTCCGATTCTTCGTCGTTTAGAAAACGCGACATTCCCGCGATAACGTTCAGCGGGCTGAACGGCGACTGGCAAAAATATCTGCATTCGAAGAACGATAAACTCGAAAAAATAAATATGAAAAGCGTTTATTTAGGCTATCGTTTCGGGTTGATGTTTGCCGCCAAAATTGATGCCGCGAGTTGTCAGGAAAGCAGGTAAAACGACACGATGCAATTTGCGTGGTATGACATTATCGGTTCAATCGGCGTGGCGACGATCATCGGCACATACGTCGCGCTGCAAACCGGAAAAATCAGCAGCGAGGAAATTTCCTATTCGATTTTCAACGCGCTTGGCGCGAGTTTGATTATTTTTTCGCTCGCGTTCAATTTTAATTTCTCGGCGTTCATCGTAGAATTTTTCTGGGTGCTGATCAGCGTCTACGGAATAATTAAATATTTTTTGAAAAAGACTCGATGAGTGAAATATATTGCTTTTCTTCACGGGAAAATAACTGCAATTTGCCAAGCGATTCTGGCGAGAAAAGACGAAGAAATTAAAGAGTGCGAATCATTTTATGAAGATATGGCATTTCCTGCCTGCAAGGAACTTATAGAAAGATTTGAGGTTAAAAACTACTAAACTTTAACATGACGGCGAAAACAAATTTGAAAAAATCCGGCAGCGAACCGCTTTCCTGCACGCGGGAAACTTCTTTGACGCGCGAACAATTTTTAGAACTTTACCGATTCGTCAAAATGACGAGAATGTTCGACGAAATCACCGTTCGTCTGAAACGGCAGGCGAAATTGACGGGCGGCGTTTTTACGAGTTTGGGACAGGAAGCGACGGCGGTCGGAACGGCTTTCGCCCTCGAAGCGCAGGATTTTATCGCGCCGCTCATTCGCGACATCGGCGCGTGTTTCGTCAAAGGCATTTTGCCGCGCACGATTTTCGCGCAGTATTTGGGCAAAGCGAACGCGCCTTCGCGGGCGACCGACGTGCAATTTCATTTCGCCGATTTGGAAAAAGGTTTCGTCGGTCCGATTTCGCATCTCGGCGATATGATTCCGGTGATGACGGGAATTTTGCTCGCTTCGAGAATGAAACGGGAAAATCGCGTCGCGGTCGCGTATGTCGGCGACGGCACGACTTCGACCGGAACATTTCACGAAGGCGTTAATTTCGCCGCCGTTCAGAAACTTCCTTTGATTACAATCATCGAAAACAACGGCTACGCTTATTCGACGCCGACACGCAATCAAACCGCCGCCGCGCATTTCGTTGATAAAGCCATCGGTTACGGAATTTTGGGTTTGCAGTGCGACGGGAACGATATTGTCGCGTGTTATGAAACGATGAAAAAAGCGGTCGAGCACGCCCGAAGCGGAAATGGCTCGGTGTTGATCGAAGCGATGACTTACCGCCGCAAAGGACACGCCGAACACGACAATCAAAGTTATGTTCCCGAAGGAGAAATCGAATTTTGGGCGACTACCAACGACCCGATTGACCGTTACGAAAGATATTTGAGCGAGGAAAAAATCGCGGCGGAAGCGGATTTGAAAAAAATCGTCGCGGAAATTTCCGATTATCTCGAAAGCGAGTTGGCAATCGCCGAAGAAGCCGGATTTCCCGAACCGATTGCGGCAGCGTATGACGTTTTCGACAATTCGATTGTCGCGCCCGCATTCAAAAAAAAGGTTTTGGAAAAGTAATCGAAGGATAAATTGTCTGCGCGCGGATGACCGCGCTCCGAATAGATTTCAATTAATAAAAAATGGGTGTAGTTCAAAGAAAATTATCAAAGACTTTCAACGATTTTTTCGACGGCGAAAAGTCGAGCGGCGTTCTTTTAATCATCTGCACGATAGTTTCGCTCATCATTACCAATTCAATTCTCGGAGAAAATTATCTGAAATTCTGGCATTTCTACGTCGGAGGTCTCAGCATCGAGCATTGGATCAACGACGGGTTAATGGCGATTTTCTTTCTGCTCATCGGGCTTGAACTCAAGCGCGAGCTTTACGTCGGCGAATTATCCAATATTAAAAACGCGCTTTTGCCGATTTTCGCGGCTATCGGCGGCGTCGCCCTTCCCGCTCTGATTCACTTTTCCTTAAATGTCGGAACGCCAACGCAAGCCGGAATCGGCATTCCGATGGCGACCGACATTGCTTTCGCACTCGGCGCTTTATCAATTTTGGGCAACCGCGTTCCGGCTTCCCTGAAGGTTTTTCTCGCCGCGCTCGCCGTCATTGATGATTTGATGGCGATTATCGTTATCGCCGTTTTTTATACAAGCGGATTTTCGGCGCTGTACCTGTTCGGCGCGCTCTGCATTTTCGCCGCTTTGTTCATCTTGAACAAAATGCGCGTTTTGTCGCTCGTTCCGTATCTGATCGGCGGCGCGATAATGTGGTTTTTGATGCTCAAATCCGGCGTTCACGCGACGATTGCCGGAGTTCTGCTCGCCTTTACCATTCCTTTTCCCGACGACGCGGAAGACGAAGATTCGCCTTCGCATTATCTCGAACATCTTTTGCATAAACCGGTCGCTTTTATCATTCTGCCGATTTTCGCGCTCGCTAACACGGGAATCATTATCGGAGCGGATTCTTTGCAAACACTGGCAAACGCCAATGAAATCGGCATTATGAGCGGATTGGTTCTCGGCAAACCAATCGGCATCACGCTTTTGAGTTTTATCGCCGTTGCCGTCGGCATTTGTCGTCTGCCGCTCGATTTGAACTGGAAACATATTTTCGGCGCGGGACTTTTGGGCGGCATCGGTTTTACGATGTCGATTTTCATTACAAATCTCGCGTTTACCGGAAATACAACGGAAATTAACGGTTCAAAAATGGCGATTCTGCTGGCATCGCTGACCGCCGGAGTCATCGGTTTCACGTGGCTCAAACTTTTCGGGCAGCCGACGATGCTTGATACCGACACGGAAACGATGGATTTTCATGCAGAATGAAGGCTTCGCGTAAGCCGCGAAAACACGAAAGAGTTTTTGTAAAATTCGTGCATTTGGAGTATTTCTATATTCTACACAGAATTCTATGCAGAAAAATTTCGTCAGCGTTCCATTCAAAACCGAAAGCGGCTTGTCGCAGATTAACGGTATGGCGAAATTTTCGCCCGCCGGAATTGTTCTCGAATTTGAATCGAAACTTTTCGGCATCATCAATGACGGAGTGAAAGAAGCGCGTATCGCGACCGACGAACTGCTCGACGTAAAATTTCGCAAAGGCGTTTTCAAAGTCGGCGCGCGAATCGTTTTTCGCCTCAAAGATTTTACGCAACTGAGCAAACTGCCGAGCAAAGACGGCAAAGTAACGCTGAAAATCAAACGCGAAGATTTCGAACGCGCGCAAGAAGCCGTCGAGCGATTAAACAAAAATATCAACCAACAACTCGATACACTGCCGCCCGTGCAAACGCCCGTTAGCCGTCTTTTCGACGAAAGCGATAACGACACGAAAGAGCTTTACGAAAAATAATATTCTTGTTTTTATCTGAATCGAAAAATTACGCGGTCGGCATTTTGTCTTCAAGTTCACTAACAAGAAACTCAACGTCGGTTTCCTTGATTAAATGATGCGTTTCCGCCTGGGCGTCTTCGGTTTCCAGATTGAAATGCTCGCATAATTTCTTTTGCAATCTAAGCATTAATGTTATCTCACGCTCGGTAAGCAAATTGATTTGCAAATCGAGATGCGCGCGCCGATCTGCCTGACGCGTGATGCGGTTCTGGCTGATGAGAATGAAAATAGACAAAAAGACACCTTCCGACGAGACAATCAAAGTTAAAATTCCGAACGGAAACGGGTCGAACGCCCGAATGCCGGGAATAAAATCGAGATTGACCGCAAACCAGAAAACAAACAAAGCGATGTGAAAAACGACGAAACCGATGCTGCCGGTAATACGCGTAATGATGTCGCTCAAATACTCGGCGGCAGAGCGCTCGTGCAGAGCTACCTGTTCCAATTTGGCAATTGCTTCGATGTTATAATGCATCGGATCAGCCGCGGCGACACTCGCCTGATTGAGAGGTTCTTTCCCGTTTTTTCGCTCGTTCCCTGTTGATACCTTTTGCATTCTGTTTAATTCGTGTTTATTTCGCGTTTTTTATTATCTTTTCGCAGCCGACAAACAAAAAAAGAGCATGGAGAAATGGCGATGTAATATCCAAAATCTTTCCACGCTCTTTTTTGCTATTCGCCTAAAATAGTGTCTTTGATGTTATCCATAATGCCGCCCGAAGCGTCGGCTCTTCCCGGCTGCGTTATGTCCATTTGATCTTTGTGCATCGCGGCACGGGCGCGTCCGGCTTCGAGGTCTTCGGTTTGGGCGTAACCTTCGGGAATCGGAGGCGCGAGCTGCGGTTCGCCGCCCATCGGTGCGGCTTGCACGAGCGAGAATTCGCCTTTGCCGTCAAGCGAAGGTCCGCTGGTAAAACGTCCTTCAGGAACGCGCGTGCCTTCGATTCCGGTGGCGACATACGCGTAGCTGACTTCCTGCACTTCTTGTGATTGCGGGAAGCTGTTCGGAATCGGCAGAACGTTTTGCAGTCCGCCGAGTTCTTCCAAAACCGCGAGCCATTGCTGTTGATGCATCGTGTCGCGGGCGATCAAAAACGAAATCATATCTTTCATTCCGGCATCGTCCGTCATTTCGTAAAGACGGCAGGCTAAAACTCTTCCGGTTGATTCCGCCATTACATTCGCCAGCATATCGGCGGCGAGATTGCCTGAAGCGTAAACGTGAGAAGCGTTAAACGGCACACCGTTCGAGTTTTCCGGCGTGGCAGCCATTCCGGTCGAAAGATAATGGCGCATATTCATTCCGCCCATAATCGCCGCGACCATCGGATTGGCGTCCGCCGCTTCTTCCTTGACGTTCATCGGCGAGCCTTCCAAATTCATTGCGACCGCCGTCGCCAGCATTTCGATGTGCGCGATTTCTTCCGTTCCCGTATTGAGGAGCATATCGCGATATTTCTGCGCTCCGCGCGAACCCCACGCCTGAAACATATATTGCATCATCACTCGAATCTCGCCTTCGACGCCGCCGATTGCCTGCTGCAGCGCCCGTGCGAAAAGCGGGCTGGGCTTCTCGACCCGCACGTTATATTGTAGTTTGCCGTCTTGATAAAACATTTACTTTCTCCCTGGATAAACCTGCTTGTTATAAAAATTGCCGACAAAAGACGAATTTTTAATTTTCGTCTTTTGCATACTCGTCAGAGGTCGGTTTTTATCAATTGCCGCAAAGTTCGCCGCAATCTGATAGTTCGCCGCTCCGAACGCTCTTTTCCAACCCGAGCGCTTTGATTTCGAATCAGCTTTTAATGTATAAATTCAATATCCGTTCGGTCTGTATAGTAGATTACATACCGAATTTTTATGACGGCGATTTTGCACGAAAACAATTCGAAAAATGAGTAGCAAACAAGAAAAAACCGGCAGCGCGTCTAAATTAAAAAATATTTTTCGATAAAAAGGAGACAGTAAATGCAGACAGTTTCGCTTGAAATTCCGACTACGACTTTTGCCGCGCTCGGTGAATCACCCGATGAGTTTGTTAATGAAATGCGAATTGCCGCGGCAGTCAAATGGTATGAACTCGGCAGGCTCTCACAAGGTAAAGCCGCCGAAGTCGCCGGACTTTCGCGCTCGGCTTTTATTGAAGCGCTTTCACGCTTTAAGGTTTCTCCGCTTCAAATTTCTACTGAAGAAATGGCAAAGGAATTGAAAGAAATTGATTGATGCGAATTGAAAAAGTCGTTATCAACGCCTCGCCGTTTATACTGCTCTGCAAAAGCGGATTGGCTGGACTTCTGCCTCAACTTTTTTCGGAGATTTATATGCCGGAAAGAGTTTCGATAGAGATTATTAACGGACACGACCTCGCCGCCGAAAAATTATATGATTATGAAGAAACCTGGCTTACTCGGTGTCTGCCGTCTGTTGCCGAAGAAGTTTTGGTTTGGAATTTAGGCGACGGTGAAACCGATGTTCTGAGTTGGGCATTTCAAAGCAAAGACAACACGGCTTTAGTTGATGACAGAGCGGCGCGCAGGTGCGCCGAAACATTAAATATCAAAACTTTAGGAACAGGCGGAATTTTGGTTTTAGCGAAAAAACGCGGTTTGATTAAAAAAGTTTCGTTTGAATTGAAAAAGCTGCGAGATGCGGGACTTTGGATTTCAGACGAAATCGTTGAATTAATTCTCAAACAGGCGAACGAATTATAAACAATGGCAGTAAAACAAGAAACAAAAGGATTGACTTTTATCGAAGCGATTCGGCAAGGCATTCACGAAGAAATGACGCGTGACGAAACGGTTTTCGTCATCGGCGAAGACATCGGCGCATACGGTGGCGCGTTTAAGTTGACCGAAGATTTTATAGACGAGTTCGGCGCGGAACGAATGATTGACACGCCGATTAGCGAAGCGGCTATCGTCGGCGCGGCGTGCGGCGCGGCGCTGATGGGGATGAAGCCGATTGCCGAGTTTCAATTTATTGATTTTATTTCGTGCGGCTTCGATATGTTGACGAACTACGCGGCGAAATCGCGCTATCGCGGCTGCGGCGCGATTCAAGCAGTCTTTCGCGGTCCTTGTGGAAGCGGCGTGCGCGGCGGTCCGTTTCATTCGCTCAACGCCGAATCTTTCTTTTTAAATACGGCGGGATTGAAAATCGTCGAACCTTCGACCGCGTATGACGCGAAAGGTTTAATTAAAGCAGCCATCCGTGATCCCGATCCGGTTTTGTTTTTTGAACATAAAAAGCTTTATCGTCTGCCGCGTTTGCGTGAAGAATTGCCCGAAGATGATTACATCGTCGAAATCGGCAAAGCGCGCATAGCACGCGAAGGAAAAGATTTATCAATCATCACATTCGGCGCGCAGGTTTTGAACGCTCTGGACGCAGCGGACGTTTTGGAAAAAGAAGATGGCTTGCAAATCGAAATCATTGATTTGCGCACGCTCGCGCCGCTCGACAAAGCGGCAATTCTGGCGACCGTCAAAAAAACGAATCGCGCGCTTGTTTTGCACGAAGCAAGTTTAACCGGCGGCATCGGCGGTGAAATTTCCGCTATCATCGCCGAAGAAGCGTTCGAATGGCTCGACGCGCCCGTCATTCGCGTCGCCTCGATTGACACGCCCGTTCCGTTCGCACCGCAGATGGAAGATTATTTTCTCCCTCAAGTCTCGGAAATCGTCGAAGCGGCGCGTCGTTTGGCAAGTTATTAATTATGGCTCTTGATGTTTACTTACAGAAAAAACCAAGCCCGCCTGAAGTGTTCAACAGTTGTTTCCTTCAATTCCAGGACGATGGTTATTACTGGTTTCTTTATGATTTTTTTGACAAGTTAGCCGAACAAAGCGGTCAGATGATTGATCTTTACGACGGAGCTTTTTTCAAAGGAGAAAATTTGGACTTATTGAATCAAACGATCAATCAAGCTAAAAAAGCGATTTCAAATAAGCCGGATTCTTGGGAAGAACTTATCGGAACGACTTTTGAAAAAGGCATCAAAACGAAAGTTGAAAAGATGTATTCAACCGTTTACAAAAAAGAGTTAGAATCAATTCTTTCAAAATTAGAAAATGCAATCAGCACAGCTAAAGAGAAAGACTTGGGAGTTTGCTTCTTCGGAGATTAATTAACCATCCCCAAAATTTAGTATTTAGCTAACTATTAAAACTTTTCAGTAAAAATTCTCATAACTTCATTCATAGCACTTTTCGATCGAACAAAAAATCAAAACTCTCGTTAAGCAATCAAGCGGAACCTGATTGACGATGTTTATTTACCGTTTGAGTTAATTCATAAACTTTCGTTTTCATAAAATTCAAAAAAATATCACGCCGCCGGATTTCGCGCTTCGATAAACATTTCAACGGGAAACAAAACAATGAGAATCAGAAAAACACTTGCTTTATTTATTATCGCGCTCGTCACGGCGAGCGCCGCGTTTGCGCAGGACAACGCGAAAAAGATCGACGAACTGCTGAAAAATTATCACGATTTCGGGCAGTTGAACGGCGCGGTTTTAATCGGCGAAAAAGGCAGAATCGTGCACGCGAAAGGTTACGGAATGGCGAATATGGAATGGGCGATTCCCGTTCAGGCGGACACGAAATTTCGCATCGGTTCGATCACCAAACAGTTTACGGCGGCAGTGATTTTGCAGCTCGCGGCGGAAGGCAAAATCCGACTCGACGGGAAAATTACCGATTACCTGCCGGATTACCGCAAAGACACGGGCGATAAAGTCACCGTTCATCATCTGCTCAATCACACATCGGGAATTCCGAGTTATACGAGCAATCCGGATTTTTTCCCGAATGTCAGCCGCAATCCGTATGCGGTTGCTGATTTTGTCAAGAAATTTTCAAGCGGCGATTTTGAATTCGAGCCGGGAACGAAGTTTAAATACAACAATTCCGGTTATTTCCTGCTCGGCGCGATTATCGAAAAAGTTACCGGAAAAACTTATGAAGCGGTTTTGAAAGAACGCATTTTCGACCCGCTCGGAATGAAAAATACGGGCTACGACAAACATGCCGAGATTCTGCAAAAGCGCGCCAACGGTTACCAGAAAACGTCCGACGGATACGTTAATGCCCCGTATCTCGATATGTCTCTGCCTTACGCCGCCGGTTCGCTTTATTCGACGGTCGAAGACCTTTACAGATGGGATCAGGCGCTTTACGCGGATAAAATTTTGTCCGCCGCCAGCAAACAATTGATGTTCACGCCCGGACTTGAAAAATACGGCTACGGATTTTTTATCGCCGAACAAGCGGTCGGCAAAACCGGAGAGAAAACGAAACTCATTCAGCACAGCGGTGGCATCAACGGTTTTAACAGTTTGATGACGAGATTAGTTGATAAACAGCAGACGATAATTATTCTCGACAACGTCGGTCTCGGACGTTATCAGGAAAACATCACAAATTCGATTGTCAATATTCTCAATGGTCAGCCGTTTGATATGCCGAAAAAATCAATCGCCGAAGCGATTTATAAAACCGTTGTTGAAAAAGGCGGCGCGGCAGCCGTCGCCGAATATCGCAAATTAAAAGCCGAAAACGCCCCGATGTATGATTTTTCGGAAAGCGAACTCAACTCGCTCGGTTATCAATTGCTCCGTATGAAGCGTCCCATGGACGCGATTGAGATATTAAAACTGAACGTCGAAATGTTTCCAAAAGCAGCGAATCCGTATGACAGCCTCGGCGAAGTGTATCTGGCAGGAAATCAAAAGGAACTCGCGCTTGTCAATTACAAAAAAGCGGTCGAACTCGACCCGACAAACGCCAATGCCGCGCAAATCGTCAACCGGCTTGAAGGCAAGGAAGTAAAAGTTGATGCCGCCGTTTATGACGCCTACGTTGGCGATTATGAGCTCGCGCCGACCTTCGTTTTAACCATTTCAAAAGACGGCGAAAAACTCTTCGGACAGGCGACCGGACCCGGACAGGGAAAATTGCAGCTCGAACCGGTTTCGGAAAATCAGTTTGCCGTTCCAGCCGTCAAAGCAACCGTTTCGTTTGAAAAAGACGCCGCCGGAAATGTCGTCGGATTAATTTTGGTGCAAAACGGTCGCACGACCAAAGGCAAGAAAATTAAATAAACCAAAAGCTCGATGAAAAAAAGCCTTTGCGTATTTCTTTTGAATCGCAAAGGCTTTTTTATGTATGAAATAAATATTTATTTCAAGATATTTGCTTTACCGAGTCGAACCCATTCGCGGGTCTTGTTTCGGCGTGATTTTGTATTCCTTCGGCGGTTCCGCACCCATCAGGTGTTTGACGAAATAATCCCAACGGCGGCGCATCATATAAAAATTGTCCGCGCCGTAACCGTGACGGGCGTTCGGGAAAATCAACAAATCGAAATCCTTGTTTGCTTTAACCAGCTCGTCAACGACTAAATAAGTATTATACGGCGGCACGTTATCGTCCATTCCGCCGTGCGCAAGCATCAATTTCCCTTTTAAGTTTTTAGCGTAAATCTGATTCGCCTGTTTTTCGTAATTATTTCCCGACAGTAACCCGATATAGCGTTCGCCCCAATCGTCTTCGTAGTTACGATTGTCGTGATTGCCCGATTGCGAAACGCCTACTTTGTAAAAATCCGGGTAGCGAAACATCGCCGCCGCAGTCGCATAGCCGCCGCCCGAATGCCCCCAAACGCCGACGCGCGTTAAATCGAGATACGGATATTTCTGCGCCAATTGGCGGATCCCCGCGATTTGATCTTCCAAAGTGTTGTCCGCCATATTGCCGTAACATGCGTCATGAAACGCTTTCGAGCGGTCTGGATTGCAAGTTCCGTCAATGATGACAACGACGAAGCCGAGTTCGGCGAGCGCCTGATGATCCGAACGAGATGCGGCGAACGAGCGCGAACCGACGCCGCCGCCCTGCGGTCCCGGATAGATGTAATTAACAATCGGATATTTTTTCGACGCGTCGAGATTCGTCGGCGTAAACATCAAGCCGTATAAATCCCACTTCGCGTCGCGCGATTTAACGGTAATCGCAGTCGGCGCTTTCCAGCCGGCAGCCGAAAGACGCGAAACGTCGGATTTTTCCACGACGGCGATTTGCTTGCCCGTCAAATCTCGCAAAACGACGGTCGGCGGCATATCCGGTTTAGAAAACGTGTCAATCAAATATTTCCCGTCTTCGGTCAAAGCTACCTGATGATTGCCGTCTTCGGGCGTCAACAGTTTCAGGTTTTTGCCGTCTAATCCGATTGAATAAAAATGGCTGAAATACGGGTCGCGCCCCGCTTCGCGTCCGTTAGCGTTGAAATAAACGGTGCGCGTGCGGTCGTCAACTTTGGCGATTTGAGTAACGACGAAATCGCCTTTCGTGATTTGGTTTTTCAATCTTCCGGTCGCCGCGTCGAACAGGTAAAGATGTCCCCAGCCGTCTTTTTCCGAATACCAGATGAATTCGTTCGTCGCCGGCAAAAAGCGCCAATTCGCGCCGCCCTGACCGGATTCATACTGCGTGGCGACGCGTTCTTCATAAATATTTTTCACTTCGCCGGTGAAAGCATCCGCCATTCGCAGATTCGCCTGTTTGTGATCGCGCGAGCTTGAAACGAACGCCAAACGCGCCGAATCCGGCGTCCACTCGACATCGGTAAAACTGCCGTCGCAAGAAATATCGTCGCACAGAGTCGAGCGGCGCGGGTCGGGCGGCATCTGAAGGCGAATGACTCGCGGCGTTTCCGTTTCGATGACGACGCGCTGAATCGTGATGATCGGATCGCCGGGAAGCGGGTATTTCCACTGTTCCAATTTTGGCGCGCCGACGTTCGTCGTTACCAGATACATATCGCTTACCGCCCGCTGATCCTGTTGGAACGTGGCGATTTTTTTCGAGTCAGGCGACCATTTTACAATCGCGCGGTCGCTGTGCGTCCAGCCCGCGTTGTCGGTCGCGTAGCCGAAGTCTTTCACGCCGTCAACGGTCAACTGCACTTCCCTGCCGTTCGTCAGGTCGCGCATCCATAGATTCCAATCCCTGATATAAACCGCTTTTTTGTTGTCCGGCGAAACTATCGCGTTGCGGTCTTGATTGGCGGCGGGTTTTGCTTCAACGGGAACGCCCGCCAATAATAATTTTTCATCGGCGGCGGTTTTGCGTTCGCCCGTCGCCGGATTAACCAAAACGTATTCGCTGCCGTTGGCGGTCAAAACGCGGTAATAAAATCTGCCGTCGGGAAGAAAAGTCGGGCGCACGCCCGAGCGGTCAACGAGCGGCGCGGTGTTAAAGCCGAGCATCTTTTCGGCTCGCGCGTAATCGGCGACAGTCAAAGCGCGCGGCGTGTCAGCGGATTGCTGCGCGAACAGATTCGTCGTCGCCGCAATCGAAACAAGTGCGATTTTTAGTATTGAAAGTTTTCTCATCGGTAATAATTATTTTAGTCGGGAAAAGTGATAAAAAACAAGCTCTTTCCAATATATAGAACGAAATTCGGTGGCGCGCAAATCAGAATCAAGGATAAGCATAATTTATCCGTTGCAAAAATATTTTGATGGCGGACAAATCCTGCAATTTAAATTCATCTTGATCGGGTTACCGTTTAATTTGCCTAGCTTCAGTTTCTTTCATAAACTTAACGAATAATGAAAGTTACCATCGGACAAATCAACACGACGAACGGCGATATTGACGGCAATGTCGCCAAAATTTTGGCGGCAATCGAAACGGCGAAAGCTGACGGCTCGGATATGATCGTTTTTCCCGAGGTCGTGACGCACGGTTATACTTCGCAGGATTGGTTTCAAGACCGCGACATCATCGAGCGCGCGCTCGAACCGCTGGAGAGAATTATTCCGGCGACCAAAGGAATGACGGCGATTGTCGGGACGATTCGACCGAATACGGAAACCGACGGGCGGCGATTGTTTAATTCGGCGGCGGTCATTCACGACGGCAAGCTTTTAGGATTTGCCGACAAGACGCTTTTGCCCGAATACGACGTGTTTGACGACCCGCGTTATTTCGAGCCGTCGCCGGTGCGCAAAATGTTCAACATCGCCGGACGCAAAATCGGCGTCGTCGTTTGCGAAGATTTCTGGAACGATAAAACTTTCTGGAAAGAGCGGCTTTACGACACCGACCCGGCGGACGAGCTTTTGATGCAGGGCGCGGAAATGATCGTCGGCATTAATGCTTCGCCGTATAATAAAGGGAAAATAAAAGTGCGCTGCGAAATGGTCGCTCATCGCGCCAAAGCGCAGCGAAAACCGATTGTTTTCGTCAATTTAATCGGCGGCAATGACGGTATCGTGTTTGACGGCGCGAGTTTGATCGCCGACGAGGAAGGCGACATTATCTTGCAGGCGCCGGCGTTTGAAGAGTTCGTCGGGACGGTCGAATTAGACGTTCACCAACCGGATTCTCGACACATTACCGGCGCTGAATTCGAGTCGATTCATCAGGCGTTAGTTCTCGGAATCCGTGATTACGCCGCAAAAAACAATTTCAAAAAAGTTCTTTTGGGGCTTTCCGGCGGCATTGATTCGGCGCTCGTTGCGGCGCTTGCGGCAGAAGCAGTCGGCGCGGAAAATCTTTTGTGCGTGATGATGCCGTCGCCGTTTTCCTCGGAAGGCAGCATCAAAGATTCCGAAGAACTAGTGAAAAATCTTGGCTGCGAATCGCGCATCGAACCGATTTCCGGCGCGTTTGAAGTTCTCCTTAATCAAATGAAATTCGTCAAACCGTCAAAAGGCGGCGAAAATCTGGCGGCGGAAAATATGCAGTCGCGCCTGCGTGGCGTCATTTTAATGGCGATTTCCAACGCCGAAGGTCGCCTGCTTTTATCAACCGGCAACAAAAGCGAACTCGCCGTCGGTTACTGCACGCTTTACGGCGACACGAACGGCGGTCTCGCGGTTTTAGGAGACGTGCTGAAAACCGAAGCGTGGGAAATCTCGCGTCAAATTAATGTAAACGCCGGACGCGAAATCATTCCCGAAAAAATCATCTCGAAAAAACCGTCCGCCGAACTCGCGCCGAATCAGTTCGATCAAGACAGTTTGCCGCCGTATGAATTGATGGATCCGATTTTGAAACTCTATTTTGAAAACAAGCTCGCGCCGTCGGAAATCATCACCGCCGGACACGACGCACGACTCGTTTACGAAATTCTCAACAAAGTCGAGCATCCGGCGAACGAATTCAAACGCCAGCAACTGCCGCCGACGATTATCATTTCCAAAAACGCCATCGGCGTCGGTCGCCGCAGACCGATTACGCATAAATACCGGCGCAATCCGAGCAGATAATTTTTCGTTTTTTGTCTGCAAGAAAACAAAACTGTTTCCGTTCTTTTGGAACATTCGCCGCAAAGCGGTCTCTAAAACACTAAAATAAAAGACCGGAGATTTTTTTTATGTCTAAATACGCAAATCCTTTGAACAATATCAAAATCGCCAGCCCTTGTTCGGCTGATTGGAACGAGATGATCGGCGACGCGCGCAAACGATACTGCGGCGATTGCAAACTAAATGTTTATAATCTGTCGGAAATGACGAAAACGCAGGCTGAAAATTTGATAATCGAATCGGAAGGAAGTTTGTGCGTCAGATTTTATCGCCGCGCTGACGGAACGGTTTTGACAAAAGATTGTCCGGTCGGCTGGCAAAAAATTAAAAACAGAACGAAAGTTTTCGCCACAGCCGCTGCTTCCGTCGTGTTCAGTTTTTTCGGCGCGACTGGTTTAAATTCTCTTTTTAGCAAAACTACCAATTCAAATACGTTGAATTCTGAGTCGCACACTACCGGAGTTAAAGCAGTAAATCCAATTTCAAAAGATTCAAAAATAGAAGTTGATCGCGGTCAATTTGCGACTATGGGAAATTTTTCCGTGCCGACAGATAGACGACTTACTTTAAGCAACGGTGGAATGAGCAACGCGGCTCAAATCGGTAGCGCGATAAAGAATCAGCGAAAACGCTAATCCTTGGCGAAATATCCTTGTCGCGCGCGCACTTTCAAGTTGCGCGGATTTTGCAGACCGACATCGAGTTTGACGTAACGGTTGTTCGGAAATTCGGCTTCGGAATAATACTGAACTAAATACTGTGCCTGTAATTCATTGGCTAATTGCTGAAAAATGCGTGTCAGCGTTTCCTGATTTTTGCGCAGATTCGACGAATTCTGAAAATTGTCCTTTAAATCAATCGGCGAAAATTTCGGCAGAAAAGCCGTTCCGCCGGTTTCGTCAGCAAATTTCTGCATATTCGATTGTCCGAACATGCTGATTTTATTGAGTTGGAACGAGCTTCCCGCCGGATTGATCGAATAAAAAACCGTATCGGCGTTTTGCAGCGATTGTAGAACGCGTGTTTGCTCGCGGGCGCTCGCATCATTGCGGCTTTTTACTGTTAATTGATACAAATCTTTACTGTTAAGAGTATTCACTTTTTCGCCTAATTTGCGATATCCGTCTTGGATCGCTTTGGCTATTCTGACGCTGTTCGTATCTTCTCCGTCGGAAATAGTGATGATAACTTTGCGTCTGCCTTGCGGAGAATTTTTCTGTAAATAATCGGCGGCGGCGGCAACCGAATCGTAAAATGCCGTGAACTGTTTGGTTGGTCTGATTGTTTTAATAGCGGTGGCTGACTGCGCGGCGGAATCTCTCGGTTGAACTAAAATCGGACGTTCGCCGACCGTGAAAATCGTCGCGCGGTCGTCGGGACGCATCACTTCCTGCAAAAATTTGGCGGCGGTTTCCTGCTCGAATTGAAACATGGCGTCGGTGCTCGCCGAAACGTCGAAAAGCAAAACGATTTCGAGCGGAACCTTTTCCGCAGTCGAGACGGTCTCTACCTGCTGCGTTTTCCCTTCTTCAGCGACCCGAAAATCCTGCGCGGTGAGTCCTGTAATCGGTTGCCCGTTTGCGTCCAAAACCGAAACCGGAACAACCACTAAACGCGAATTAACCTTAATGATTTCTCCGTCATCGACAACGGGCGGAGTCGGGCGCGCCGTTTGGGCAAGCGCGGAAAATGCGAAAACGAAGGTTAATAAAAAAATTGTAGTTAATAATTGCGTTTTTTTCGATTTCATATTTTTTCGCTTTGCAGCGCCTCTCGCCATAAATTAAGACAAAAAATATGAGGGCAAAAGATGAAGATACAAATGTCGTCTCCATCTTAAATTGCCCTCAATACCCGAAGAAAATTACTCTTGATCTGTCGAAGACGCGGGGCGAACTTCGACGTTTTGGTTCAAGCCTTTACTGACCGTTAATTTAATTTCGACGCGACGATTCTGCGCGCGTCCTTCGCGGGTCGCGTTGTCGGCAACCGCTTGTGCTTCTCCGAATCCATAGGAAACGCCGATACGTCGGAGCGGCACGTTGTGCTCTTCGATTAAATAATCGAGCACGGCTTGCGCGCGCCGTCGGCTCAGTTCCTTGTTCATTTTCGCGTCGCCGTCCGCCGAAGCGAAACCGGTAACTTCGATCAAGTAACCTTTCATATTCAGAGCGGACTGTGCCACTTCATCAAGACTTTGCTTACCTTCTGGCGAAAGAACCGCGCTGTTGACTTTGAAGTTGACGGTCGCCGTTGATTGAACAACGTAATCGTCAACCGATGAAATTCTCTGATTTGTTGCGTTGACACCGGCAATTGCCGCGTCAGCCGTATCTTGAGCAGCTTTCGCGCCGCCGCGAGCAGCGTTGGAAACAGCCATTAATTCATCAATTTGACCGGAAATGCGCTGAGCATTTTGCTCGGCAACGTCGAGACGATCTTCGGCAGGCGTCACGCGGCTGTCAATTGACTGCGCAACGCGGAAATCGTCTTTACCGAAACGAACTTTGTCCGCCATCAAACTGCCCGAAGCATCGCCGCGTCCTTCGACTTCCAAATTCAAACCGCGAACGATTTGATTCGACGCGACCGCATCGCCGCCGCCGAAAAATCCGCCTTTCGTTTTTACGCTCGTGTTCGGCGCGACCATAATTCTGGTATTAACGCCCGTCGTATCACGAACGACAAAGCTAGCGTCATCTTTCTGAACGACAACGCCTTTGATTTTATATTTTTGTCCCGATGTCAAACTGCGCGTTTGCGCATCCTGCGCGAAAACGCTCGCCGCACCTAAAAATAAAGCCAGGGACAGAACTGAAATTTTTCTTAACATAAATTTGCTCCTACTTGAATAGTTGAAAATTCCTACTTTAAAACTAAATTAACATTGACCGATTTATGACGTAATAAAAAAAACTCGGGTTGCCGGGTATTTATTTTCACGAGCAATAAAAAGCGGGGGATTTACTGCTGCTTATCAAAATTCGGTAAATGTTTAACTCGAAAGTCTTAAAACAAGAATCGTGCCATAAAAACGCGGGAGAAAACTTGATTCGAACCAAGTTTTTGAAAAATCAGAAGTTAAAACCGCAAAATTATTATTTTTATAAACGATGTTTGTTTTCATTGCGGACAGTTTGCATTTAATAAACTGTCCGCATTCGATTCACAAAAAATTATATTATAAATTAAACTGCGCGTTTTCAAGATAATCTTTTATAAACGAAAGAAACTTTTCCCCGTCGGAACCGTCAACGATTCGATGGTCGTAAGTCAGCGCGAAATAAGCCATCGAGCGAATCGCAATCACATCGTCGCCGTCGGGCGTCGTCATCACCTTCGGACGCTTTTCGATAGTTCCGACGCAGAGAATCGCAACTTGTGGCTGATTGATGATCGGCGTGCCGAATAATCCGCCGAAAACGCCCGGATTCGTAATCGTGAAAGTTCCGCCGGAAACTTCGTCCGGCATCAGCTTTTTCGAGCGGGCGCGGTCGGCTAAATCGTTCGCCGTTTGCGCCAAACCCGCCAGCGAAAGCGAGTCGGCTTTTTTAATAACTGGAACGATCAAGCCCCAATCGAGCGCGACCGCCATTCCGAGATTAACGTCGCCTTTATAAATGATTTGATCGCCGGAAACCTGCGAATTAACAATCGGAAACTTGCGCAGAGCATTCGTCACGGCTTGGAAAATAAACGGCATAAAAGTCAGCTTAGTGCCGTAACGCGACTGAAATTCCGCTTTGTTTTTATCGCGGAATCTCGCCACATTAGTCATATCAATTTCGTACACGCTCGTCACGTGCGCCGAAGTCTGCTTCGAAAAAGTCATATGTTCGGCGATTTTTTTGCGCATGACCGACATCGGTTCGACGCGATCACCGACGGACGAAACGACTTGCGGCGCGGAGAATTGAGCTTTCGGCGCAGCAGTTGGCGAAGGTTGCGGCGTGACCGGCGCAATTGCCGGAGCGGTCGGCGCGTTAGTTCGCAGTAAATCCTGCGGACGAAGCGCCGCGCCCGTTTCGATAAACGATAAAATATCTTTTTTCGTCACGCGCCCGCTCATCCCCGAGCCTTCGATACGCGCGATGTCAATGCCGTGTTCCTTGGCGATATTGCGAACGAGCGGCGAAGATTTGGTTTTCCGCAAATCTTCGAGCGTCATTTCACCGCTCGGTTTGCCGTTGCCCGTTTGACCGTTCGACGATTGAGCTCCGCCGTTTTGCGCGTCCTCGACCGCGCCCGGACGACCGTAATCGTAGCTTCTGCCTTCAGTTTCCTCAACGTTCTGCGGGTCGCCTTGTGCGGTTTGATCGCTAGAAATTTCCGTTTGCGCCGTTTGCGCCGCATCTGCGCCGGTCGCCTGCGCGGTTGCGGCAACGGCTTGCGGCAGCGCGGCGGCGGAAGTTTGGCTGCCTGACGCGCCTTCAGCGCCGACCAGCGCGACAATCGAACCGACTTCGACGGTTTCGCCTTCCTGAGCGCGAATTTCCAGAAGTATTCCGGCGGACGGACTGGGAACTTCGGCGTCAACTTTATCGGTCGAAATTTCCAGAAGCGGTTCGTCTTTTTCTATTTTATCGCCAACTGCTTTGAGCCATTTTGAAACCGTTCCTTCCGTGATTGATTCGCCCATTTGCGGCATCACGACTTCGGTCGCTGCTTCACTGCTTGCTGACTGTGGTGCGCTGTTGTTCGTTTGCTCGGCTTCTGCCGAAGGCGGCGCAGCTGTTTGAGCTTGCGGCAGCACGGCGGGTTCTGTTTTCGGCTTTTCGGCAACCGGTTTTGCTTCTTCAATTACCGGCGCAGGCACAGAGGCCGCCGGCTGTCCGTTGCCCGCCGCCGTTTCGCCTTCCTCGCCGATGACTCCGACAATCGCACCGACTTCGACGGTTTCGCCCTCGGTAGCGCGAATTTCAAGCAAAATGCCCGCGCCCGGCGATGGGACTTCGGCGTCAACCTTGTCGGTCGAGATTTCTAAAATCGGCTCATCGCGCTCGATTTTATCGCCGACTGCCTTTAACCATTTTGAAACGGTTCCTTCCGTAATCGATTCGCCCATTTGCGGCATGACCACTTCTACGCTCATAAATTCTCCGTATGTAAATAATTGCTGAATATAAAAATATCAAAAAGATAGAATACTAAAAATTCGGGTGAAAAGTGAAAAGTGAAAAGCGAATACGCCTCACGGGAAGATATTTTCGGCGGATAAAATTCGCAGGATTAACCGGCGATTTCTTTTTCAAATCGCGTGACGGCTTGCTCAAGATTGTGAATAACTTCGGAAAGATGTATTTTCTCGCCGTTTTTTTTCGTGACTTCACAGCTCATCTGCTCTTTTTTTCCGGTTTTAATATTTATCGCCGCGATTTCGTTCCAGCGACAGGTTTTCTTGCGGTAAGCGAAGCCGTTTTCAAATATTTCCAGACGACTGCGGCTTTGCGTTACCCAGCCGACGAGCGTGAAAATTTGGACGATTAAAAAAGCGGTGGCGAGCAGAAAATATCCGATATTCTGACGAATGGAAAAAACGAACAGCATCGCCAGAAAAAACACGAACGAAATGATTGCCGTCATCGCCGCGCGCTGCAGGTAAGCAGGCGAAGTGCCGTAAACGGCTTGGAGTTTACCCAAACTTTGAATTGATTCCGACATGAAATACGAAAAATATGAAAAATGCGAAAAGTGCGGAAATTAGATTTTAGATTATTGAAAATTGTTCAACAAGCGGGTGTAATCTTTGAGACTAACGTTATATTGAAATCAAAAAATCTATTTTTGTATTTTTCTTTAAACGGCTTCTATTTCGGGGTTTTTCTTATCGCTTTTTTTTATCATTTCCAGACGATTGCCGCGCTCGTTGTAATGAACTTCGTCCATTATATTATGAATAAAAAGCACGCCGCGCCCGGACGCTTTGAAGAGATTCTCCGGATTGGTCGGGTCGGGAATGGATTTGACGTCGAAACCGTCGCCTTCGTCCTCGACGGTAAAACGCGCTTCTTTGGTCGAGACTTCGGCGGTTACTTTGACGTTTTTGCCCGCGTCGAATTTGTTGCCGTGTTTGACGGCGTTGACGAACGCTTCATCGAGCGCGATGAAAAGATTCGAGCTTTCCGGATTGACGACGCCGACTTTTTCGACGCGGCGCAGCAGATAATCGAGAATCGAGTGCATCAAGCCGATGGCGCTCGGAAAAACGAATTCGATTTTTTCACGAATTTGCTGGACGACCGGCGTTTTATCTACAAACTGCGCTTTGTAATTCAAAACCGTTTCAAAAAGATGTTTGAGTTCGTCTTCGTTAAACTCGTCGCGGCGAAAATTCGTCGCGCAGATTTTAAACGCTTTGACGTGGGTGCGACTCTCCATTTCCGCATCGTCTTCGGGCAAACAGGTGTCAGCGTTTTCTTCGGATTTGTCAGGCGGAAAGGCTTTATCGCCGTCGAGGTCGGTGATGACGATGTCGAACGAGCCGGTTTCATCAAGCTCGACGGCTTCGGCGCGGCTTTCCGTAGTTTTCACAAAATAGCCGCTTTTGCTGAAAACCGCCGAAAGCGCGCTGCTCAAATCGTCGTTGTCGTCAACAATTAAAATTCGTCTCTGCATTCACACCTTCCGTTTATTTAGCGGTAAAAGAACATTTTTGACAAAAAAGCATAAAAAAATAAACGACAAAACGAATATCTTTGTTGCACATCATACCTCAAATTGGTAGAAATTTTCTATTAATTCAGAAAATAATGCCGAAAAAATCAGTGAAAAATATTGAAGATGTTTACCGGCGCGTGCCGATTGCCCGTCATTATTCGCGGCGTCAAAGGATAACAATCTGGCTGATTTCGCATGCATTTTATCTTCTCATCAAGATTACCGGCAAAACGATTCGCTTTGAAACCGACGGATGGGAAAATTTTGAAGCGATTGAACGCAGCGGAAAACCGCCGATTTACGCGTTTTGGCACAACCGAATTTTTCTCGCCACGTATTATTTTCGTCATCGCGGCATTGTCGTCATGAGCTCGCAAAGCTATGACGGCGAATACATCGCGAGTTTCATCAAGCGATTCGGTTTCGGAGTTTTACGCGGCAGTTCGACGCGCGGCGGCGTCGGCGCGCTTGTGGAAATGATTCGCCTAATGCGGCAGGGCTTGCCGATGGGTTTTACGATGGACGGACCGAAAGGACCGAAATACGTCGCCAAAACCGGCGCGTGTCTGCTCGCGAAAAAAACCGGCAATCCGATTATGCCATTTATGCTCGAAGCGGAAAAATACTGGTCGGTAAAAAACTGGGACAATCTGCAAATCCCGAAACCGTTCAGCCGCGCCCGCGTTTTCATCGCTGAACCGCTGTTTGTCGAAAAAGACGCCAACGACGCGCGAATCGAAGAATGCCGCGTTCTTTTACAGGCAAAACTTGACGAACTGGTCGAACTTGGGAAACAATGGCGGGCAAGTATCGGAAAATAAGCAAGTTATTTCAAAAGAAACGATTAACTTGTAAAACTATTGACTTAATAGATTGACTTAATAAATGACGAAATTCAGTTTAGCGGGAAAAGAACTGCTCGTTAATCAATTTTATTTGCGGCATTTGATATTAAATGCGGACAGGAGAAAATAATGGCTTTTTTTGATTCAGTAATTGCCGAAACCGGCGAAAGATTCGATTTGACCGGCGACCAATCGAAGGCTTTGCTTTCAGCTCTTCTCGGCTTGATGAACGACTCGCAAACCGGCGGTTTCAGCGGATTTAAAAGCCGTTTCAGTAATGCGAATTTAGCCGATACATTTTCTTCGTGGACAACGAAAGGCGAAAACGCGCCGATTTCCAAAGAGCAAATCGAATCGGCGTTCGGCGCGGAAACCATCGCCGCCGTTGCCGACCGCGCCGGACTTGATTACGCAACAACCGTTTCGGCAATGACTTTTCTGCTTCCGCAGACGATTGACCGCCTGACACCGAGCGGCGCAGCGCCCGACGAACAAAATCTGCGCGCGGCAATCAGCGATCTGTCCGGCGAATCAAACGAGTCGCCGGACAATTCCGGCGGCGAGGCGAACGCGGTTTCGACCAACGCCTTCGACCGCATCGGCAACGCGACCGAAGATGTCGGCAGCAAAGAAACCGATATGATGAGCGACAATCAAATCAACGATTTTGCGCCGATCGGCGACAGAGTTTCCGCCGCAGTTTCCGATTACAATATCGCCGAAAATTTAGATGACGAATTCAACGATGATTCGCCTGTGAAATGGCTCGCGCCGCTGGTCATCATCGCACTGCTCATCGCTCTCGGATTCTGGTTCTGCGGCGGCAATTCTTCGGCTCGCGCCAGTTTGCACGTTGATTTTGATTTTTCATCTGCTGCGTCGGCAAACTTTAACCCAAGGCTAGGTCTTATAAATTAATCTTTAGCGCAAACAAGAAAGACGCGAAAACCGCGTCTTTCTTACAAATTCACCAACTAAAATTTCCTATTTTTAGGAAGTTTTTATTATTTAAGTTCCTTTGCGGTTTCATCCGTAAAAGATAGATTTTCGGTTTCGTTTATCTGCGCCAAAACTGCCGCCGACATCAGCACAAAGGCTATCCAAACGGCATCGGCTAATAATAAATGAACGAGCTGCATCACAATCGGCGCGAGCGTCAAAAGCGTAATCGCGCCCGATGCAAATTGCATCAAAATCAAAATCGTCAGCGCGTTCGCCCAACGGCGAACCGACGTGTTTTCCGGCGCTTTCGTTTTTATCCAACTTGCCAGAAAAGCCAGAAAAACGCCGACCAAAATTGACAAAATCGGATGACTGACGCGAAGTCGCAAAAGGATGTGCGAAGTTTCGGAAAAATCTTTCGCCACGCCTTCGGCAATGGTCGCCGACGGAAAAAGCATACTGCTTAAAGCCGCGATCGAGCCGGTAACGCCGATTAAAAATATTCCGAATACGCCCAATCCAAGCAGCGCGGCGATTTTTGATTTTCTCCGAAAGCTGATCTTTTCGCCGCCCGAAGCAAACCAAGCCGTCAAAGTCAGAAATGCCAATAAAATCAGCGTATTTATTAAATGAGCCGACGTCCAAAACGGGCGCGCCGGAGTGAGCGTTTCCGCCGTGTTTCCGGTCAAAACGAGTCCGGCGCCGATCAATCCTTCAATGATGACAAAGACAAAAGACCCGATCGCCGCCTTTAATAAATGTCTGCTGGCGAATTTATTGGAACGCCAAATGAAAAAAGCCCAAACGACCAAAACAATAAGAAAAATCCCGTCTACGGCACTCATTATCCGGTGCGAAAATTCGATTACCGTTTTCAATTGCGGCGCGGACGGAACGACTTCGCCGTGACAGGTCAGCCAATGCTGTCCGCAACCGTCGCCGGATTTTGACGCGCGCAGAAAAACGCCCCACAAAATGACGACGACGTTATACGCCAGTACGAACCACGCGTATTTCGCAAATCCCGACAGTTTCATTTCCTGTTTCATTTTTGGTAAATTCAGAGTTCGGTAAATTTATTTTTCAGATTAACATTAAAATTCAGAATCGAAAATGAACCATCGTATTAGAAAAACTTAAATGGAAATCGAACATTTTTTCACTTGTCCGTATTGCTGGCAGGAAATTTCCTTCGTTCTTGATTTATCAATCGCCGAGCAAAATTATATTGAAGACTGCGAAGTTTGCTGCCGCCCGATTCAGATTTTTTACGCGGCTGAAAATTTTGAATTAACGGATTTCCAAGCGGAAAGCATCGAACAATAAAAATTGCCTTTGATTTTTATATGAAAATTTTCGGATGAAAAAGGAACGAATTGACAAACTTCTGCTCGAACGCGGATTCGCCGATTCGCGCTCGAAGGCGCAGGCGCTCGTAATGTCGGGCGTTGTTTTAGCCGATGACAAACGCGTCGAAAAACCATCCGAATCCTTTTCGGATGAAATAAATATAAGAATCAAAAATCAAACCGACGAAACTAAATACGTCGGACGCGGCGGCTTAAAATTGGAAAAAGCATTAGAACACTTTCATATTCGCCCAACTGAATATGTTTGTTTAGATGTCGGCGCGTCAACCGGCGGCTTCACAGATTGTCTGCTGCAGAACGGCGCCAAAAAAGTTTACACGGTTGATGTCGGCACAAATCAGCTCGTCTGGAAATTGAGAACCGACGAACGAGTCGAAGCGCGCGAGAATGTGAACGCTCGTTACTTGAAATCGGAAGACTTCGGCGAAGAATTCGATTTAATCGTTATGGATGTCTCGTTTATTTCGGTAACGAAAATCATTTCAGTGCTTGTGCCTTTGCTGAAAGACGCGGGGAAAATTATCATTTTGATAAAACCGCAGTTTGAGGTCGGCAAAGGCGAAGTCGGTAAAGGCGGAATCGTTAAAGATGCGGAGAAGCACGAGCGCGTCGTCGCTGAAGTAAGCGCTTTTGCCGAAAGTCGCGGTTTACAAGTCGTCGGAACAATTGATTCGCCAATTACCGGCGCGGACGGCAACAAAGAATTTTTAGCTTTATACGAAAAACACGAATAATTCGGTTAGGACTAATAAGCGAATAAAGAGCGATTATAGATTAATTTTGATGGAAAAAACTCACAGGAAAATTAAAGACTCGAAACCGGACAAATTTGTCGAAAACGTGGATTATTATTTTGAAAACGGTTTGATGGTTTTGACCGAGCGCTTTTTAAAAAAGCGCGGTTATTGCTGTAAAAATGGCTGTCGCCACTGCCCTTATCAAAAAAGAGAAGAAAATAACCTATAACAAAAAAGTTTCCAGCTCACGTTTTTCAGTTTTCTCGATCGGTGAATCTTTATTTATATTCGCTTCGGCAAATGTATGCGGTTTCGGCGCTCGCGCTATCGTTACCGGCGCGTTCGGAGCGCAGCACGCTATTGCCAAGTTGCGGTAGTCTTTTTCCATTTCGGCTTGCGAGGCAAGCCATTGCAGCGTATCGCGCAGAATTTGCGCGGCAAAACTGTTTTCCGGCTGTTCAATTCGGTAGTGAATCCATTTTCCGTCACGTCTCGCCGACACGATTCCGGCATTTCGCAGATAAGATAAATGACGTGACACTTTCGGCTGACTTTCGCCCAAGGCTTCTGTGAAAAAGCACACGCAAATCTCGTCTTCGCGCATTAAATTCAAAAGCCGCAGGCGAGTTTTATCCGCTAGAGCAAGAAATAAATTTTCCATTTCTTTTAATTCAATTTCAGCTTTCATAAAAAAAATTTTACCAAATAACGAAAAATTTGTCTTGACAAAATTTATTGACAAGAATATATTCGCCTTAACGTATATGTTTAAACGTATATGATTAAAAATAAAAAAGGGAGAATAATTATGAAAACACACATCTCGTTAAATGTTTCCGATGTCGAAAAAAGCACCGAATTCTATCAAAAAATGTTCGGCGTCGCCCCGGTTAAGCGAAAAACCGATTACGCCAAATTTGACGTTATTAATCCGCCGCTTAATCTGACCATGAATCAAGTTGCGATTGAAAAAGGCGGTTCGCTCTCGCATCTCGGTCTTCAGGTGGAAACGACCGACGAAGTATTGGAAATGACCAAACGATGGAACGAAAGCGGTCTGCGGACTTTAGAAGAGATGCAGACCGACTGCTGCTACGCGATGCAGGATAAAACTTGGGTATCCGACCCGGACGGCAACAAATGGGAAGTATTCGTCGTTTTGGGCGATACCGAAGGCAAAGATATTTCCGCGTCGGCTTGCTGCGCGCCCGAACCGAAAGTTGTTGGCATTAATCGGTGAAAGCCGGATTTTATCGCCAGGCAGATGAAGCCAATAAATAGTCAGAACATTCGCTGAAATTGTTTGATAAACTTAAAAACGAATGTTGCTGAAATCTGAAAATAAAAAGCCGCACGATGTAATCGAAAAGATTACAACTGAAAAGCCTTTCGGTTACATCGTGCAAAACCTCGAAAACACTTTCGGCGAGCCGATTCTTCGCGCGAAAAGCGACGCGCTTTCGATGCTGATCAATATAATTTTGTCGCAGGCGACGAGCGATGCCAACAGCGACCGTACTTTTCGCAATTTAAAGAAAGGTTTCCGAACGTGGAAAAATGTTTTGGAAGCGAGCGAAGAGGAAATTGCGGATGCGATTAGGCTCGGAGGCTTGGCAAATCAAAAAGCGCGCGTGATCAAAGATTTGCTCGGTCAAATCAAAGAATCGCATGGAACATTGTCGCTTAAATTCATCGAAAATATGCCGGACGAAGCGGCGCGTGATTATCTTTTGCAGTTTCGCGGCATCGGACCAAAAACCGTCGCCTGCACGTTGCTTTTCGCTCTTCAAAAGGAAGTTTTCCCGATAGACACGCACATCTTTCGCGTTTTGCGGCGGATGGGAATTCTGCCGGAAAAAATCACAGACATCAAAGCGCACAAACTTTTAGACGAACTCGTCCCGAACGGAAAATTTTACTCACTGCACGTCAATCTGATTCGACTCGGCAGACAAATCTGCCGACCAGGCGAACCTTTGTGCGAACAATGCCCGCTGGTTGAATACTGCGATTACGGGCAAAATAAAATTTGATTATTAAATGTAAAAAGACGTTCAAAATTCAAACATTCAAGGCTTTTTTCCATTCATCGGATTCGGCAACTCGTTTGATTATTCCATTTCTGTTTTGCAAAAGAAGTTTCATATATTTTTTCAGAATCAGTGAATCGAAAATGTTGCCGAAAATCGAAAAAGGAACTTTGTAAACAAATTTGTCGGTCATCAATGTTTCATCCTCTTTTCTTTCAAAAAAATGTTCGTGACGCATACTTTTGAATGCGCCTTTCGTCATCTCGTCGCAAAAATAATCGGGCGGATTCATTTCGATTATTTCGACGGTTAATTGCTGATTCACTCTAAAATGTTTCGCCCGCCACGTTACAAATTCGCCTTTTTCAATTAATCCTTTCGTTCTGCCTGCGATTGCTTTTTCATTCGTATCTGCAAGCGAAATTTCATGCAAATCAATACTTCGAGCGAGATTAAAACAAACGTCAATCGGGGCGATAATACGAGTTTCGAGATTAATTTCGGTCATAAATTATTTAAAACAAAAAAGAGAAACCGACGAATCAGTTTCTCTTTCAAAATATAACAAACAACGAATTTTAATCTAAACTTCGTTGTTTTCGCCTTTCGATTTGCTCATTCCGGCGGCGATTTGCGCTTGCGGAAGCGGCAGACCGACGGCGTCAGATTTGCTGTCGAGTTCTTCTTCGGGCTCATAACCGTCGGAATCGTTGACGATCATTCCGCCTGATTGTTTGGCGAACGTCAGTTTATCGTTTTCCTCGTCGTAATCAACCAGAACTAAATCGCCGGTTTCGATTTGCTGCGTCGCGACGAGATTCGAGAGCGGATAAACCAAAAATCTTTCGATAGCGCGTTTCAAATGTCGAGCGCCGTATTTCAGATCAATGCCTTCTTTGAGCAAAAATTCGCTGGCAGGCGTCGAGCATTCAAAGATAAATTTCGTTCCGGCTGATTCGGTAATGCGGTCTTGAACGCTTTTGAGTTCGATGCCGAGAATCTGGCGCAGATGATGTTCTTTCAAGCTGCGGAAAACCACGACTTTATCAATACGATTCATAAATTCCGGCGAGAATTTACGTTTCGCGGCTTCGAGCGCCGTGCGATAGATTTTCGTGTCAATCTCGTTGTCGTCCGGCGATTTGCCGCTTTTCGTCGGCGCAAAACCGATGCCGCCCGAAATCATTTCCGACATTTCGCGCGCGCCCAAATTGGAAGTCATAATAACGACCGTTTTCGAGAAATCAACGCGGCGATTGTCGCCTAAAGTTAAAGTCGCTTTGTCCAGAATGCCCAAAAGCAATTGCCAGAGCGAATCGGATGCTTTTTCAATTTCATCGAACAAAACGAACGTCAATTTTGTTTCGTCAGTGTGCGATTTATCAAGATTTTCCTGCGTCAGCATCGGCGAAGTTTCGCGGTGTCCCAAATATCCCGGAGGCGAACCGATGAGTTTGGCGATTTCGTGCGAGTGCTGAAATTCGGCGCAGTCGATTTTTACGACCGCGTGCGGTTCGCCGAACAGAACTTCCGCCGCGGCTTCGACAACGCGCGTTTTTCCCGAACCGGTCGGACCTAAGAAAAGCATCGTGCCGACCGGACGCGATGGATTGTTTAATCCCGCCAGATAAATCTGAAACAGCCCGCTCATTCGGCGCACGGCGCGTTCCTGTCCGACGATGCGCGACAGAAGTTTGTCTTCAAACTCTTTAGCGCGCGGGCTTTTCCGGTCAGGGTCAAGCAAAACCGTTTTTTCGTTATATTCTTTCGTTTTTGACATTTCGTTTTTCATTTTTTGGTTTCTCTCCTCGCTGCTTCAAAAGAACGCTTTCCGCAATAGTTCTTGCAAAAAAAGACGTATTTTCAAAAAGAGCTTTGCCGTTCGTATAAACGTCCGTCGCTCGTCAATATTGATGATTTCAAAGTATTTTACGTTGGCTGGACTTTGGAGTTTTGGAAGACCTTCCAAAGGAATCGCGCGAGCCGCGTTTGGGTTTGGCGACTCTGCTTATTCATAACACAAAAATGATGCTTAATGCAAGGGGAAAATTAATGAAAAACTTTAAGTATTACGATGAATCGGTTTGTACCGAAATCAATCGTAATACTCCAAACCCAAATGCGTAATCAAATCTTCGCCCTGAAGATGCCGCAGAGTATTTTTCAGTTTCATCAGCTGAATGAATATGTCGTGTTCCGGGTAAAGTCCGGGCGCGGTTTGCGGCGCTTTGAAATAAAATGAAAGCCATTCCTGCACGCCTTTCATTCCCGCGCGTTGTGCTAAATCCATAAACAGCGCGAGATCGAGACACAAGGGCGCGGCTAGAATCGAATCTCGGCAGAGAAAATCGATTTTGATCTGCATTTTGTAACCGAGCCAGCCGAAAATATCAATCGCGTCCCAACCTTCTTTATTGTCGCCGCGCGGCGGGTAATAATTGATGCGGACGACGTGCGAGAATTTGCCGTAAAGTTCCGGGTAAACGTCCGGCTGAAAAATATGTTCGAGCACCGACAATTTCGATTCTTCCTTGGTTTTGAAATTTTCCGGGTCGTCCAAAACTTCGCCGTCGCGGTTTCCCAGAATATTCGTCGAATACCAGCCATCGAGACCGAGCATACGCGATTTCAAACCGGGCGCGAGAATCGTTTTCATCAAAGTCTGTCCGGTTTTAAAGTCTTTTCCGCAAATAGGAACGCCGTTGTCTTCGGCAAGCTTAGTCAAAGCCGGAATATCAACCGTCAAATTCGGTGCGCCGTTGGCGAACGGAACGCCCGCTTTAATTGCCGCGTAAGCGTAAATCATCGAAGGCGCGATGCGTTCGTCGTTGTCATACATCGCTTTTTCAAACGCTTCGACCGACTGGTGAATTTCCGACGGTTCGAGGTAAATTTCGGTAGAAGCTGCCCAAACTATAACTAAACGGTCGCAGCCTTTTTCTTCCTTGAACTTGGCGATGTCCGCCATCAACTGCTCGGCAAGCTCCATTTTGTTCTTGCCGTCTTTGATGTTCGTGCCGTTGAGACGTTTGACGTAATTTTGATTGAAAACCGCCGGCATCGGCTTCAAAGAATCTAGCTGCTCGCGCAATTCCTCGACCAAAGATTTATCCAAAACTCCGGCGTGCATCGCCGCGTCATAGGCCGAATCGGGGAAAATATCCCACGCGCCGAAAACCACATCTTCAAGCGTGGCAAGCGGCACGAAATCCTTAATTTTCGGCGAACGATTGTCCGTCCGCTTGCCCAGACGAATCGTGCCCATCTGCGTCAGCGAGCCAATCGGCTGCGCCGTTCCCTTCCGAATCGCTTCAACGCCCGCCACGAACGTCGTGCTGACCGCGCCGAGACCGACGAGTAAAATACCGAGTTTGCCGCTTGCCGGCGCAATTTCCACACCTTTTTCAACCATTAAATTATTTGTCCTTTGAATACGTTAGAAACGAAAATGATAACTTTACGAGAATGTTAAGGCAAACGCTAAGATTTTATTCTTCGTATTTTCGCGTCGCTTGAAAATCTCCCAAACCAAATTCATCAGCAATTATATTAAGTATTTTCGCCGTAACCTAACGTCTCTTATTTCCTGATTGTTGCTGTGCTCGTAAGTTTTGTAAACGCCGCCGACATTAGTTACGATAATGAAGATGCCTACGTCTGGGTCGGGGATATTTACTTTGCCTGTCGTGTCGAGAAACGTCAACAGTTCATTTTCAACGAAAATTTGCCAGGTGTTTTCCCAACCCGATTGCGGCTCGTCTAATTTTGTCTTTATTTGTTTCTCAGCGCCTGTTTTTTGATTAATCGTATTTCTGAGAACTTTTGCAGACCAATTTCCTTTTACTCGACTAAGAATAAAAACGCTTTCTTTAACTCCTAACTCCTTATATATTCCCATATACAAATCATTAATTTGCCAAACTCTGATTTCTATATCATCTTTTGAAACTCGCCTAGTTTCTAAATTATAAAGTCCAAATCTGCTTAAACGACTTCTATTTTCCTTTCTTAAAAACTCTTCCATGCTTATTTTTTCCGGTGTCGGAAAAATAAGGATTTTCGTGCGGTTTATTGCAATAATTTCGTTCACGGGAAATGGATTATTTTCGGCTGTTTGATTAGAAATCGGAAAAACTTCAACAACAGGTTGCGAGAAATTGTCAGTGTTTACGGAAGAATTTCCGGTGCAGGAAATCATTAAAACAAGTGTGAGTAAAATTGAAAAGATTTTCATACAAATCAACTTCGATAAACTCGATAATCAATCTCCGCGAAAATATTGTCGCGTGATTCGATTTCGGCAAGCAGTGGCTCGTTGAATTCCTGTTTTTCGAGCATCTCGGCGAGCAAATTAAAGCGATGTATGTGCGATTGGAAACGGCGCGAGGAATATTGAACGGTCGTGCCTTGATAAATCTGAAACGCCCAATCGCTCGACTGCGCCAACAAAAGCTCACGGGCAAGCTGATTTAATATTCGATATTCGACGGCGTTCGGATATTCAAACAAATTCGCCAGATCGGTCATTTTCCGTTCGGCGTCGTGGCTGTAAGGATACATCCACGAATTGCCTTCGTTGAGCCAGACTTTGTAATAACCGTTTTCGCCCCACGATGAAGCCGACGGCTGCTGGATCTGAATCGGAATTTTCCGGTCGAGAAAATCGCCGGGCGTGATCGCTTCAATCTCGTTTTGGTCGAAATGAAGCTTGCGAAACAAATAATCAATGAATTGAGGACCTTCAAACCACCAATGTCCGTAAAGCTCGGCGTCATACGGCGAAGTAACGAGCGGCGGATGCGCGCCGAAATTTTCGCGCAGTTTGCGCGCCTGCTCGATGCGTTTACTGATGAAATCCGAGGCGTCTTCGGCGGTTTTTTCACGCGCCCAAACCGGAACATACGGCTCTTTATATTGCTGCGAAACGGTTTTTCCGGTGATGCGATGATATTTCAACCCGAGATGACGGCGCTCGCCGCCTTCGTGCAGATGCGGTTTTAAGAAGTCTAGTGGCGCGTCCCAACCGATGTCGCGGTAAAATTCGCGATAAACGGCGTTGCCGGGATAACCGACTTCGGCGCTCCAAACCTGCTGCGAAGTTTCTACGTCACGGGCGAAAACCGCCACGCCGTTCGGACACAACACGGGCGCGTGAACGCCGAAACGCGGGCGCGGATCGCCGTAAAGAATCGCGTGAGAATCGCCTATGAAATATTCGATTCCGGCTTCTTTGAGTAAATCTTCGACGCCCGGCTCGTAAGCGCATTCGGGCAGCCAGATGCCGCGCGGCTGTCGTCCGAAATGTTTTTTATAATTTTTAACCGCGATTTCGATTTGCGCTCGTCTGGCTTCTTCGGTCGAAATGAGCGGTAGAAATCCGTGCGTCGCGCCGCAGGTGATGATTTCCAGAACGCCTTCTTCCTGCAATTGGCGAAAAGCGTTAATCAGATTTCGATTGTATTTTACATTCCACAAATCGAGCGCCGCCGTCAGATTTTCGACATACATTCGCGCCGCGTCCGTAAATTCCGGCGCTTCGGTGTTCACTCTGGCGAATTCTTTCCTGGCTAATTCGAGCAGATTTTCGAGATGCCGCGTATATCTTTCTTCCAGAAGTTTGTCGGCGAGCATTTCGCACAGCGGCGGCGAAACGTTCATTGCGAGGCGCGGTTTCGCACCCGCTTCGTGCAGATTTTGAAAAATGAAAATGAGCGGAAGATAAACTTCCGTGATCGCTTCGTAAAGCCAATCTTCTTCTAAAAATTCGGGATATTCGGGATGACGAACAAACGGCAGATGCGCGTGCAGAATTAAGCTGAAATATCCGATTGGCATAACGTTAAAGTTAACAGAAAGTTGCAGATAGTTCCAGAAAGTTAACAGGAAGTTGCAGAAGTTAACAGAAAGCCCCGGATAGTTATAAAGAAGATTTTATTCATCAAACTATCAGGGACTTTCTGTTAACTTTCTGGAACTTTCTGTTAACTGCTTACCGGCGAAAGTTTCGATAAAAATTTCGGCGCATTTTTCGGCGATAAATTTTTCGTAACGATTCGTTTTGTAATTGATTTAGGGAAATGAATCAGACTCGCGCCGAAAACTGTCGAACCGATTTCTTCATTTTCGAAAATCTCATCGTCGAAAACGTCAAAGTGTTCGCGCAAAGCGGCGAGCGATTGCTCGGCAGTTAAATTACCTGTTTTTTCCTGCAAAGCGTTGAAAAGTCGGTCATTAATTTGACCGCGCAGATTTTCGAGCGCGATTCCGGAAGCGAGCGCGAGTAGCGCGAAACGAACTTCTTCAGCGTCGAAATCACGTTTAAAATCCGGTGCGTGTCCGCCGAATAATTGTTCAAAAGCATTGCGCGTTGAGATTTCCGCGGCTTCTGCATCGTCGCCCGCAAGCGCGACCTCCAAAGCATCGGATGAAAATCCCGCATCGTCAAGGATTTCGACAAACTCGGCAGAAGTTATCGCCCAATCCGATTCGGTCGCCGGGCGCGGGCTTGGCGATTTGCGCGGCGTTTCGATGGTGTTGGAAAACATGACGCGAACGAACGGGCGATTTGTCGCGTAAAAACCGATTTCAGCCTGATAGCGCGAATTCGCTTCCACATTAAACCACCAATCGCCTTCGGCTTCGACGGGCAGCAATTCTTCGCGGTCGCGCGTTTGATTAACGAGTTTGACGATTAATTGATAACTTCCGACGTTTCCGCCGAACGCTTTTCGCAAAACCTGAAACGGATTATTTTTTAGCGACCAGTAAAAATGAAGACGCGTCGGCGACTGCATTTGCAGACGCGCGCGATTTTCCCGGTTGAGTTCGGGCAGACGCGGCGCGGCGAGCGCGGCGAAAATCGGGTCCGATTCCTTTTCGTCCAATTCCTTTGCGATTTCGTCGGCTTTTTTTTCATTGAAATAAACCGGCAATTCAACGCGTTTGATCGTTTCCGCCGATGAAATCGTATCTAAATCGAAATTGTCCACTGTAAATTCGTCGCTTTCCGATGCAACGGTCTCCGTCGCATCATTCGTTTCATTTTCGCTCATAAAATTATCTTAATTGGATTTATATAAAGTGGAATTATGCGGCTTTTTAACAAAACTGACAAGCGAAGCGCCATGAAAGAACAGGAGACGGAGAGAAAAGGAGAAAATCGTTTGTGATTCCACGTTTGTATATTTGAAATTTCCGGCAATCACATACATCTGACTGTGGCGTGTTTATCTCCTCGTTCTACTTCGCCTTCTCCTCTTCTCATCTCAGTCCTTTCGCCGTTTTCAGTTTTATCTCGACGCGCCCGATGTCGCTGTTGATTTGTGCGCGCACGGGAAGGCGGCGGGCATCGTCCGTTATCCAGATGGACATATCGCCTTTTTGTTCGATTAAACGATTAACGCCGAAAACTTCCGGTTCGAGACGAAAACACCACATTTTGCCGAGAATTGATTTCTGCTGCACGCGAGCCGTTACGCGCACCGGAATTTTATAAAGCAGACCGGAGTCCGAGATATGAACGTCGAAAGATTTTCCCACGGCGAGCGGCAAAAGCCGCAGAGAATAAATGGCGGAAACCAAATCGTGCGTGTTTTCCGAGATTTCCGAAGCGATTTTGCGCGGTGCGCGCGCCGGATCGCGCGGGTCGGTTTCAACGTAGGTAACTTGTCGGTCACTGTAATCGAAAATGGCTTCAGAGTCGCGGACGCGCTCTTTTTGCTCGTCATGTTTGACGGTTTTCAAAATGCGGAAATCGTCAGCGTCAACGGTCGAAGCGAATTGCTGAAAAAAGCTGAACCGGAACAACTTTAAAAGCGAGCCTTTCGAGCGCGCTTCGCTTTTGATCAGATAATTTTTTCCGTCGGCGGCGCGCTCGACCGACAAACTCAAATCCGCAACGCCGATACCTTTAATAATTTTGCTGAATTTTCCTTCGTATGTGAGAGTTTCGCCGACGCGAAACGGCTTTGTTTTAGGTGTTTGAGCAAACGCTCCAATCGCCGAAACAAACAAAAGAAAACCAAGCAGAAAAGATTTATAATATTTTCCGTTCATAAAGTTTTATTGCAGAAAAAAGGCTTTGAAGGCTAAAACTGCGACGCCGAACAGCAGCCCGAGAGCCGCTCTGTATTCGCGGTATCGCAAGTATAACCCGAAATCGAATTTCGCGCCCGTTTTTTTCCAGCCTTGAAATCGCGGAAAAAACAACGGCACATTTCGCGCATATTCACGATATTCGTCACCGAAAAGTTCGATCAAGTCTTCGGCTTCAACTCGCATCACCGGCAAATAAACTCCTAAAAATAACGCGCCGAAACCGAGCGCGAGCAACCACACGCCCGAAGCTATACAAAAACCGATGCCGAGAATCAAGCTGCCGAGATAAAGCGGATTGCGCGTGTATGCATACGGACCGGAAACCGCCAGCGTTTGATTTTTGCGGATGTGCCCGGAAGCCCACGCGCGAATGAGCAAACCGACGACGGCAATCATTCCGCCAACGAGCAAACTGAGCGGTCGCGGCTCGGCAAAAATGAGAAAAGTGATGGAAAGAACAAACCCGAGCGGCACGCGAACGCGCTGCAAAAGTCTTTTATTTTTTGAATTCATTTAATTTAACGTGTAACTTCGCCGGTTTTTTCGATTCATTTCTTCAATTTCAGTTAAGGCGATTCTTTTTTGCACGGCTCGCAGAACCGTTTCAGTCTGAATATCGAGACAAACCCAATTCGAGCAATTTCTTCGATGACAATCGGCGCGACAATTAATGTCTAAACGCTCGACGCAAATATCTCCGGCGTTCGGGCTGCCGTTGCGCCACCATTCGGTCGGACCGAAAATGCCGATGACGGGCGCGCCCGCCGCTACTGCCAGATGCGTCGGTCCCGTGTCGCCGCCGACATAAATTTTAGCTTGTTTCGCCAGTTCGTAAAACCCTTTCAAGCTCGGCTGTGCCGTAAAAACTTTGCCGGAGTTGCTGTTTCGCAGAGCTCTTTCCGCCAATTCTCTTTCATTCGGCGCGGTTGTGATAACCGAAATCAAACCGTTTTCTTCCCAAAGTCGATCCGCCAGCGCGCCGAATTTTTCCGCGTGCCACAGTTTTGTCGTCCAGCCGCCAGCCGGATTCAAAATCGCAAAATTTTCGCCGGTTTGTTCGACAATTTTTTCAGCTTCGAGCCGGTGAAATTCATCGGTAAAAATCGGAAACTCAAAATCATCAAACGGAACGGAAATTCGCAAAGCGTTTTCCGCCAGAATCAAATTTTTGCGAATGACGTGCGTTCGCGGCGGAACATCGAAGGTTTCGGTCAGCAAAACACGACTCGCCGGTTCGCGCAAATTCGAGCGCGAAAAGCCGCAGCGACGCGGCGCGCCGGAAAGTTTGGCAATCGTCGCCGACTTCAAAAGCCCTTGGAAATCAAGCGCGACATCGAATTTTCTTGCGCGCAGGGCATTCCATTGACGACTCGCTTCGGGCAAACGGTCGCGGACGATGCGCCCGGAGCGCAAGGCGCGCGTGTCAAGTTCGATTAAATCGTCAATCAAACGATTGCCGCGCAGAATTTCAGCCGAACGCCGCTCAACCGCCCACGATATTTCGGCGTCGGGCAGAGCGAGACGAATCGCGGCGAGCGCGGGCAACGCGTGAACTATGTCGCCGATGGCGCCGAGTTTGACGATAAGAATCCGCATTCTTTTCAATGGTAAACGGTAAATCGAAAATTGAAAATCCGTCTGCCGCCGGATTGACGAAAAATAGAGTTGCCGAGCGCCGAAATTTAATATTAAATGTTTATCTCCAAGCATTTTAATCTGGATTGTTTGTTCCCAAATAAGTTATTCTTAAGTTTTGGAGCAGCTCGCGCTCAAATCTCTCCACGCTTTTTTTTTGTCCTGACTATGAAAGAATCAAAACGTCCACAACGAGATTTGCGCCCGGCGCTGGTTTTCCTCAGCGGAGATTTGCTCGCCGTCCCGATTCCGCTCGACCGCGAAGAAGTTCTTCTGGGACGCGCGCTCGAAGCCGACGTGCGTATCAACGACGCTAAAGTTTCGCGCCGTCACGCGCGCATCACGACGGTTTTCGAAGCGGAAAGCGAAGAAACCGAATACATTCTGACAGATTTACGCTCCCGTAGCGGAACACTGCTCAACGGCGAAAAAGTCGAGCGCGAAACCTTGCAGAACGGCGATAAAATCACGGTCGGCGAACACATTCTGCGTTTTGAACTGCTCGATGAAATTGACCGCGAATATCACCGGCAGATTCATCGCCTGCTGTCGCACGATGATTTGACCGGGCTGCTTTCGAGCCGCTCGTTTTTCTCGGAACTGCGGCGCGAGGCGGCGCGTTCGCGCGCGGAAAATCGACCGTTTTGCGTTTTGATGATGGACGTTGATCATTTCAAAAAAGTCAACGACACTTACGGGCATCTGACGGGCAGCAAAACGCTCGAAGAAATCGGCGTCTGCATCACCGAAAATTTGCGCAGCGGCGACGCGGCGGCGCGGTTCGGCGGAGAAGAGTTCGCGGCGTTTCTGCTCGATGCGGAACTCGGACAGGCGCAGGTCGCAGCGGAAAGAATTCGCTCCGAAATCGAAAAGGAAATTTTCAGCGTCGTCCGGCACGGTAAATTCAGCAAAGAACATCACGTTACGATCAGCATCGGCGTCGCCGCGTTTCCGTCGGATTCTGTTGATCCGATAGAACTCGTTGAAATGGCTGATTCTGCGCTTTACCGCGCCAAACGCGAAGGCAGAAATCGCGTCTGCACTTATCGCGACGTCTCCGGCGACGAGATGAGTCCGCATTTTCCGCCGCGCCGCGATTAAATATTTGCAACTTTTCGCCTTGATTAAACGTGAAAGCAATGTTTCGCGCTTAGTTTGTCTGCGGTTCGGATCGAGAACGGTTTGCCGTTCGGCTCTTGCGGCTGATAAACTTTTTAATTTTCCGGCGGACAACCGACACCGAACGACAAACAATCTATAAACAAGTGATTAACAAACTCAATCTTGCCAGTAAACCTTTTCGCAATCGAACGCTGCCGTATGTGCTCTCGCTCATACTGCTCGCGTTTTCCGTTGCGGGCGCGCTTTTGTGCTTTGCGAGCATTCGCGACACGACGCGTGAAAATGATATTGCCAAAAGCCAGATTGCCGAAATGGATGCCGAAGTCAAACGTTTGAAAGGCGAAGGCGAAAAAGTGCAGCAGCAATTATCACCTGAACAGCGCGCGCTTTTAATCAGTGCGCATCGCCTTGTTGCCAACAAATCATTCGGCTGGTCGCGTCTTTTTGCCGATTTGGAACAAGTTCTGCCCGGCAGCGTCAGCGCGTCGCGCATCAGCGTCGAAAACGTTTATAAAGAAAACGAGAGGACGAAAGCCGAACTCGAATTCAGCGTTCTCAGCCGCGATTATCAATCGGTGATGGCGATGATCGAAAGAATGAATTCGTCCGGCATTTTCCAAGCCGAGCTGCGCGGGCAAGATTTGCAGAAAAACGAGCGCATCACTTATTCGGAATACAATCTGCGCTTGATTTACACGCCGATTAACGGTTACACGACCGCGCCGCAAACCGATGTTGCCCAAACCGAACAAGGAGGCGCTCAATAATGAACGAAAATAAGCTCAATTCGAACACGACAAGCGGCGACACGGAACCGGAAAAAACCGAAATGTTCGTCAACGATTACGGCTCGACCATTGATTCGACCGTTGTCGTCGAAGAAGAAGATCGCACAGTTTTGTTGACCGAAAACGAAACCATTATTATCCCGAAACAGCCGACGATTGACATCGCGCCGAAAAATCGCCCGCGTAAAGTTTACGGCGGAATGTGGGGACAAACCGAAATCGCTACGGTCGGCGTCGGTCTGCTGGCGATTTTGACGGTTATTTTATTGTTCGTTTTTCTCGTCATCCCGGCGAAAAAGGAACTCGAAGCTAATAAAGCGGAACGCGACCGTCTGGAGCGAGAGCGAACGACCGCTAAATCGCGCTACGGTTCGATTACTTCGACCGAAGCGGGCGTGGCGCGGCTGATTTCGAGCGTGGAAGATTTTGAAAATCGTCTGCCGAGCTCGACAAACGGCAGAACGGCGATTTACCAGCGCATCAACGGATTGATTTCCGCATATGGATTAACGAACACGACCGGACCGGATTACGCGTCGCTCGAAATCGCCGACGTCAAACAAACCGAAGGCGAACAGGAAACCAGCGGCAGGGCAAAATTTCAAAGCATTTTTCCCGGCGTTTACGTAACGATGACGCTCGAAGGTTCGTATCAGAATCTCCGCCGCTTTGTCCGCGAAATCGAAACGAGCAATCAGTTCGTCGTTGTCAGCGCGGTCGAACTTGAACCGTCGGAAAACAACGAAAAGGAAAATCAAACGCCGAACGGCGCGACGCAAACGAGCGCGCTGACAGTGACGACACCGCCGGCAGGTCAATTTGATCGCCCGAACAACGACTTCGGCACCGGAACAAGCGTCGTTCAACCCGGTCAATCGCAGCAAACCGCCGCCAGACCGCAGCAGCAGGCGAACAAAGGAAAAACACACGGCGAAACGGTCAGCTTGCGCCTTGAAATGGCAGCTTATTTTCGCCGCCCTAATTTTGTGCCGAGCGTTGTCGAATCGGTCGAGCAGTAAATTTCACTTTAAAAGTTGAAGTGAAGGAAATTTCTATCGAGAAAATCGCTCTTGAAGCGCCGACTTTTAACCAAAATAAGTAAATGAATCCTTTTGCAGGAAAATCACCGACTGAAAGAAACAAAATCATTGCCGCGATGGTGCTCGGCGCTCTTTCGCTGTTTTCGCTGTGGCTCGCGTTCGGCGGAAGTTTCTCGAGCAGTAAACCGACCGTCACCGTCAGCGCTTCGCCTTCGCCGAAACCATCAGCGTCGCCGGGCGCGAACAACGCGGATTTAGTGATGCCGACGGCAAATGAGCTTGATAATATTTATGTGACGATTCCGGTCGGATATCCCGGAATTTCCTCCGCGCCGGACGCCGGTAGAAATATTTTCGCGTTTTACGAACCGCCTTTGCCAACGCCGCCTTTGCCAATTATTCCGGTGGTCAGAACACCGACGCCGATTCCGCCGCCACCGCCAACGCCGGAACCGCCGATGAAACTTGACGTTTTGCTGCCGCAAAGTGTTTATGCGGGCGGAAAAGGTTTTCGTCTCGAAGTCATCGGCGCGAAATTCACGCCCGATTCGCGTATTTATTTTGCGGGAGCGGAGCTGCGGACGACATTTGTTAGCCCGGAAAAACTCGTCGCCGACGTTCCGGCAAATCTTATCAACATCGAAGGCGACCGGCAGATTATCGTTCAGACGCCGGACGGAAAACTTTATTCCAACCAATTTATGCTAAGCGTGCAGGCGCCGCCGCGACCGCAATTTCAATATATCGGAATGATTGCGCGGCGCGGCGCGAACAACGATACGGCTTATTTTCAGGAGCAAAGCAAACCGACGCCGTTCGGTCACCGCTTAAACGATGTCGTCGCCGGTCGTTTCCGTGTTTTCAGTATCTCTGCAAACGAAGTAATACTTGAAGACGTGAGTTTAGGATTTAAACATAAAATGCCGCTTTATCGCCCGGCGCCGGGGCAAACCGCTTCCGTTCCGAACGCACCGCCGACAGGCGGGCGCGTCGGAAATCCGGTAGTAATTCCGAATGACGGCAGTTTCCAGCAATATAATCCGAGCGTTCCGACAATCCAGCAACAGCAGGATATTCCGGGAATTCCGAACAATATTCCGCGCTACGTGCCGCCTGGACAGCCGTCGCCGCAGCAGCGAACGCCCGCGCCGCAGAAGCAGGATGTGGACGATGATGATGACGGAGATGGAAGAAATTAAAAAAGATTCAAGATTCAAGATTCAAGATTCGGAATCGAATCGGAAATCGGAAATCGGAAATCGGAAATCCGAGCGCGGAATGTCTTTGCTGGCAGTAATGGCGGTAATGACGATTTTTGCGATTGCCCTGCTCGCCGTCGCACCGTCGGTGCAGTTGGAAGTTCAGCGCGAAAAAGAAATCGAATCAATCCGACGCGGTGAAGAAGTCGCCAAAGCCATCGAGGAATATATCATTCATCACAGAGGCGCGAAACTTCCCAATTCAATTGACGATTTGCTCGAAGGTTTGCCGCAAGGCACCAAAAAACGACAGATTCTGCGCGCATCAGCCGCCGTTGATCCGCTCAGCGAAGACGGCAAATGGCAGCTCGTCCCGATTGATAAAATGAAAAGTTTCGCACGTCGCGTGCAGAATTATAACAACGGCTTACTACCCGCATCGAATAATTCGCTCCAACAGATTCACAATCGGCTCGGAGCAATCCTGACTAATGTTGAGAAGCAAAGCGACGAAGATCCGACAGCTCCCGCGGACGAAACGGACATCGAATCATTTTCGACTGAAAACAATCCGTTCATCGGCGTCGTCAGCCAAAGCAAAAGCCGCTCGATTATTGCTTATTACGGCATCGAAAATCACTCGAAATGGATTTTCACTCCGCTGTTTCGCGGCTTGGGAACCGGCAAGTACAGACCTGGAGGATCGACCAACAGCACCAGCAACTCCAACAGAAGATTTTAATAAAAGCGCGCGGTTATTTTCACAGCGGGCACTTTTTATAAAAATTAATTCTTAATACGCTTCTTAAAGCCAATCTTTTTCTTCTTTTTTCTTGTTTTCCTGAATAGTTTCCGTCGCCGGATCGTTTTTTTCCGGCTGCTGCTGCAAAACCACCGGAGGGGACGGAAACATCTCGATGCCCGCGCCGCATAAAGCATCTTTGATTTCCGTCGCCACATCGTCTAAAACCATCATCGGCGAGTTTTTGTCCGTGTTTATCCAGAAATAAATCGACAAATTCATGCCGTCGCCGGTCAAATCCGTGACGACCGCGTGGGGCTTCGGTTCTGCGACGACGCCTTCGACGCGCTGCAGAACTTCAGCGATTATTCGCTTTGCTTCGCCTACATCCGAGTCGTAACCGACAATGATTTTCAAAAGCATCCGCCGCTCAGCACCCGCGCCGCGAATCGTCAGCGCGCTCGAATACATATCGCCGTTCGGAATCAAAACCACTTCTCCATCGTCTTTTCTCAGATTTGTAGCGCGAACGCCGATATATTCGACTTTGCCCTGATTGCTGCCGACGAAAATATAATCGCCTATTTTGAAAGGCTGCTGCCACAAAATCAACACGCCCGACAAAAGATTGTTCAAAATATCTTTGGTCGCGAAACCGATGACGAATGACGTAAAACCGAGACCGGCGATCATATCGCCAAATTGGAAGGTCGGAATAATGACGGTCAGCGCCGCGAAAATGCCGATGATGAAGATAAAAACGACGATGATCCGGCTGAATAAAATTCGCAGCCGCTTATCGAGATTCGTTCTGTGCGATGCCGACAGAAAAATGCCTTTGACGATTTTAGCCAATAGCCAGAAAACTAATAAAACCAGAATTCCCGCTACGAAATAAGGCAGACGTTCAATCGTTGAATTCAGAATATTATTAATTGACTGCCACGCGACATCTTTTACCGTCCACGCGTTTTCGATTATCCGTGTCGAAGCGTTTGCATTTTCCTGAAACATATTTAACTCTATATTTTTGAACATTATCGAACGGATTGCAAAAGGCTGAAAACCGCTTCCGTTTGTTTGACATTTTACAAGTTTAGATTTAGAATAATTCTAAATCAGGGGGTTAATTATGGAATTGCATAACACGAAAATTGATTTGCCGGAAGATAAACGCGAGCAGATTATTGATATTTTGAATCATCGTCTAGCGGACGCGACCGATTTGAAGTCGCAGGCGAAACAGGCGCATTGGAACGTCAAAGGATCAAGTTTTATCGCTCTGCATGAGCTTTTCGACGAGATTTCGACCGAAGTAGAAAAGCACGTTGATGAGATTGCGGAAAGAGTTACGGCTCTTGGCGGAACCGCGATGGGAACGATTCGCGTCGCGGCGCAAAAATCGTCTTTGAGCGAATATCCGATGGAAATTACGGACGGAACGGCGCACGTTGACGCGCTTTCGACGGCATTGGCTGATTTCAGCAAGCGAGTTCGGCAAGACATTGACACGACCGATGAAATGGGCGACGCGGTAACGGCTGACCTTTTCACGAATATTTCAAAAAACATAGACAAATATTTATGGTTTGTCGAAGCGCATAATCAAGCGTGATTTTTACATTAAAAATCAAAAAAGCGGCGGCTGAAAGATTAATTTCAGCCGCCGCTTTTTTGATTTTATATAACCATTTTATTTTGCGGGCGCGCTTGCTTTCATAGCCTTTTCCTTTTCCGTGCAGCCTTGCGGTTCAATCGTCGTTGAAGCGTTGGCGATGCGCCAGCCGTTTTCGGTGCGCACCAAGTGAAACGCGTTGACGCCGCAATGCGATATTTTGTTGTCCGTAAAGAAAACATATCTTCCCCAAACGAGCGCCAAATCGCCGAAAACTTTCGTCTCCGGCGCGTACATTATTTCTTCCAACACGCCTTTTTTTACGGCAAAATTTTGCGAGAACTTTTCGCCCGTGAAAGAACGAACGACGGATTTGCCGTCTTTTGTTTTGATGACCGCCGCCAGATTCGCGTCCGGCGCGTAAAGGGCGGCGATTGCCGCCGGATTGTGATTCGCCATTTCCGCGAACATTTTGTTTACGACGGCGAGCACGTCTTTCGCGTCATCGGTTTTTTGAGCGAACGACGCCACTGAAATTAACAACGTAAAAAGAATTGCCGACAAGATTTTTCGCATAATTATTTATTCCGCCTTTTGTTTATTTTTCTTATTTCCTTATTTATTTATCCCGCTTTTTCGTTTTTTTTTTCGCTTTTTGCTTAAATTCCCGCCACAGCCACGCCGTCGGGCACTTTGCCGGTTTCGACTTTTCCAACAACTGCGGCTTTTTCCAAATCAATTTTTAGCACATAGTCGCTTTCGACCGCCGTCACGAACGCGATTTTTCCGTCTTTTGAAAAAACTATTCCGAGCGGCGCGCTTTCGAGTTTTATTCGTTTCGTTTCCTTGCGCGTTGCCGCGTCCAAAACGATTAATTCTTTGGTATTCGGCATTGTCGCGACGACCGTTTTGCCGTCGGGCGTGAATCTAACGCGATACGGACGCTCGCCGAGTTTGACCTTTTCAACGGCTTTGTTCATCGCCGTGCTGACAATATCAATCGCCGCTTCGGCGTTCAAACCGACCCAGACTTCTTTGCCGTCCGGCGATAAATCAATCGCTTCCGGCTGTTTGCCGACCGCAATATGAGTAATTTTAGACGGCGCGGGCGGCGCGTTTTGAAACTCGAACGCCGTTACCGAATCAGACGCGATATTCGCCGTGTAGAACTTTTTCTGATCGAGCGCGCCGACGATCATATGCGAGGCGTTTTGTCCGGTTCCCATCATCCAGTCAACCCGGTTCGTCGCCGGATCGTAACGGGCGATCATTCGATTGGTTTCCGCCGTAAAATAGATTTTTCCGCCGATTTCCTGCAGTCCGTGCGGTCGCAGCATCGGCGATAAATCAACGCGTCGCAGTTCTTTTCGCGTTTCTAAATCAATTACTGAAAGCGAACTTCCCGGCGTCTGTGCTCCGTAATTGGCGACAAAAGCCGTGCGCCCGTCCGCCGATAAAACGACTTCATGCGGGCTGTCGCCGGTTGCGACTTTACCGGTAAGTTTCATATCCTTTGGGTCAACAATCGCTAATGTGGCGTCATTTTTGTTCAAAACCACCAGAACAGGCTTCGGGTTTTGCGCCTTGACGGCAAAATTCTCCGATAAAGCTATTATGGAAAAAACGATTAAAAATGCAGTTTTAAGTTTGTTAACGTATGACATTGTTCGCTCCGCTTTTGAAAATTTTCATTTATACGGAAAATTATTATAAAAAGTTATGACTCATAACATTTTTGCCGAACAAATGGTTCGAGCTATACTTTATTGAAAATTAACGGAGAATATTTATGACGAAAATCAAACGAACCAGAGAACAGCTCGAACGCCGCCGCGACGAAATCAACCAGCAGCTGAACCGCGTCAGCGAAGATTTGCATATTGAGCTTGACCGCGATCCGGAAGAACAGGCGATTCAAGTCGAACAAACGGACGTTTCAATGAGTATGGAAGCAAATCTGCGCAAGGAATTGATCGAAATCGAAGATCAGCTCGCCGAAATGGACGAAGAGTAATTTCAAGAGATTGATTTCAAATTTCGCGCTGATTAATCGTATTTTTCAAGTTAAAGCTCGGAAACGATTTACTCAAATTTGAGTAAATCGTTTCCGAATAAGCATCAACATTTCTTTACAGACCGACGCGAAACAACTTTCGCCGGTTTACTTTGCCGCAATAACTTTTACGCCTTCGACGAGACGTTCGATTTCATCAAGAGTCGTGTAACACGCGCCGCCCGCGCGAACCAAACCCTGTCCTGCAAGCCCGAGCTTTTCGACAATCGTCCACGCGTAAAAATTTCCGTGAGAAACAAATATTCCCTGTTTCGCCAATTTGCGGCTCGCTTCGACGGCAGGCAAATTTTTCACGGTAAACGAAACGAGCGAAGTTCGTTCGGCGTCGTGCGCTGGACCGTAGATTTTCACTCCGGCGAGCGCCGACAAACCTTTCCACAACGAACGCACCAACTCTTTGTCTCGCCGGTGAAATTCCGCGTAAATGTTGGCGAGCCGTTCGCGCCGCGAATTTCCTGTTGCCAGCGACGCCAGAAAATCAATCGCCGCCGCAGCGCCGGCGATTGATTCAAAACTCTGCGTTCCGGTTTCGGCTCGTTCCGGCGCGGTGTTCGGCGACGGAAGCAGTTTCGGAAAGTCAATCGTTTCAAGCAATTCTTTTCGTCCATATAAGATGCCGATGTGCGGACCGTAAAATTTATAAGCCGAACACGCCAGAAAATCGCATCCGAAATCTTTCACGTCAACCAAATTGTGCGGCGCGTAATGCACGGCGTCAATGAAACTGAGAGCACCCGCCGAACGTGCCATCGCGCAGACGCGGCGCACGTCGGTGATCGTTCCGAGCGCGTTTGAAGCCGCGCCGACGGCGACGAGTTTTGTTTTTTCATTGAGTAAATCGGCGAGTTTTTCCATTTCGATCTGACCGCTTTCAACGTTCATCGGCAAAACGCGAATCTTTACGCCGCGTTCTTTTTCGAGCGCGCGCCAAGGATCAACGTTCGCGTGATGATCGAGTTCGGTGACGATGATTTCATCGCCAGCCGCGAAATTTCTGCCCAAAGCGCGCGCCAGATGCAGCGTCAGCGAAGTCATGTTCTGCCCGAAAACTATTTCGTCAGGGGCGACGTTCAAAAAATCTGCGAGCGCCTGCCGCGAATCAGCAACAAGAGCGTCGGTTTCGTTGCTCGTCGGAAACGCCCAGTGCGCGTTGGCGTTGTGATTGAAAAGATAATCCGTCATCGCTTCGGCGACCGAGCGCGGAACCTGCGTGCCGCCCGGTCCGTCGAAATAAGCGACTTTGAAATCGTGGTGCGTGCGATTTAATGCGGGAAAATGACTGCGAATTTCTTCGATTGACGCGACGGTCGGTGATTTGGCGGTTTGTGTTTCATCCATAAAATTGATGATAAAAAATTGGTTAATAAAATCAGTTCAAGCGTTTAATTGATTGAAGTTTAACACATCGTATTTTATAAAAATTCCCGCTTTTCCGTTAATCCGTTTGAAATGTTTCGCCAAGTTTTCGTGTTATAATTTTCCTGCAAACTGACACCGAAATTTAATCTATATGACAACAACAGATTTTCTAACCGGCACGGTCAAAGGACCGGGCGAGCAGCCGCACGAATACCTTTTCATCACGAAAGACAACAAAAAAACGCGCATCGGCGAATTCGTTTATTACCGCGCCGATGTCGGCGACGAAAAACGCCAGATCGTCGGCACGATTAAATCAAGAAAATTAGTGCGCAATCTGCCCGACGTTTTTTTGTCCGACCCGAATACGCCGCCGAGCCTTGTTTCATCATTGATTGGCTTGGACGGCGATGGCTGCGAGATTTATGAAATCACGGTCGAGACAATCGGTTATTTCTCCAGGAAATTAAAAGATTTCGTCAACCCGCGCATTCCGCCGAATCCGGGCGACGCGATTTATCTCGCTTCGTCGGAAACGCTCGCCGAAATGCTTTCGCCGAAACAATCGCAGCAGATCGGCTCGGCGCACATCGGTAGTCTTTTGACTAGAGAGGCAGGCGAGGTTCCGGTCGTTTTGTCAGTAAAAGATGTTGTTTCGACGCATTTAGCGATTCTCGCTTCGACCGGTTCGGGAAAATCATACACGGCGGGCGTGATTGTCGAAGAATTGATGCAGCCGCACAACGGCGCGGCGGTTTTGATCGTTGACCCGCACGGCGAATATCACACGATGCAGTCGATTCACGGGCACGAAAAATTCGTCCGCGACGGTTACCAGCCGGAAGTCAAAATCTACACGCCGGACAAAATAAAGGTTCGCTTTTCGACTCTGACCGAAGCCGACGTGAAATATCTTTTGCCCGAAGGCACATCCGACAAAATGGCGCATTTTCTTTCGCAGGCGTTTCGCAGTTTGAACGAGCGTCTAAAAGCTGACCGGCGGCAGGATTACGCTTACGCTTACCACGATTTGCGCGACGAAGTGAACAAGCAAAAATTCGGCGACGAGAAAAAAGGATCGGGCGACGGCGGCAATGTCTCTTCGATTGACGGTTTACTGTGGCGAATGGATTCGCGTTTCGACCGACCGGACACGATTTTTTCGGCGAGCGAGCAAATCGAATTAAACGAGCTTTTCCGTCCCGGACGCTGCACGATTCTGCAACTTTCCGACATCGAACAGCACGAACAGCAAGTCATCGTCGGCACGCTTCTGCGCCGCATCAATAAAGCCCGAATGATGGCGACGCGCGGCGAAATTCCGAAAGAACGCGGCGATGTTGTCAATTATCCAGTCTTTACTTTACTAGAAGAAGCGCATCGTTTCGCGCCGGCAGGCGCGAGCGTTGTTTCGACGAATATTTTGAAACAAATCTTGTCCGAAGGCAGAAAATTCGGCGTCGGCATCGGCTTAATCACGCAGCGACCGGGCAAACTCGATCAAGACGTTCTCTCACAATGCATGACGCAGATCATCATGCGCATCGTCAACCCGATTGACCAGCAAACCGTCGCCCAATCGGTCGAAGGCGCCGGACGCGCGATGCTCGCCGAACTTCCCGCGCTCACCAAAGGTCAAGCCATCATCTCCGGCGTCGGCATCAACACGCCCGTCATGTGCCGCATCCGCCAAAGAATCACCGAACACGGCGGCGAAACCTTCGACGCGCCCGACGAATGGATGAAATATCATTCGCCCGAATCACACGACAAACGCGAACAGGATAACGCGCCGTATTTGAAGCCGAGTTCAAACAAAAAGCCGGAAAAAATCGGCAATATTCGGATTTAATTTTCAGAATCAAAGAATCTGTAAATGAATATTTTCAAGTCTGTGCTAATCTCTCGTCTGCCGAACTGCTAAAAATATGTTCATTTACTTATTAAACGAGTGATTGAAATATATAAATTCAGTTGGTAATAAGCTATGAAAACCAAAACAAAACAACGTTTTGCATTCCGAAAGGCTTGTGGTTATTTTTCAATATTTGGCTTTATTACCAGTTTAGTATTTCACCTAACTTCGATACTCGGATTTAGTCTTTTCGGTGCCTTTGTCGGTTTTTTACATATTGGAGCATTGCTAGCGTTTGGATTAATGCTGATTTTTGTTCTCAACGTTCCCGGTGGTGAAATATGGAAAAGAGAATTTGTTACAGAAAGATTAAAGTCTGTAATACCCAAAAAGCTGTCGTTTGTGGTGCTAAGCTTTTTTATTTATATGATATTGAATTCCATCTGGATTTCGATTATAAGACCCAATGGCTTGCCCAGCTTTAGGGATGAAAAATATGTGATTTTGAGTGAAGGAAGAATAAATACCCAACAAGTCATCCGAGAAATAACAAAAGAGGAATATGACTTATTAAATGCTAAAGATATAAGAGACTTGACAGGCTATTGGATGTTTTTTTACCTCATTCCCGCTTTATATTTTTGGTTCTCACTAAAAAAGCAAGTTCTTGATGTTTAGACTTATATCAAAATACAAACATTTCAAAAACCAGCGTTTTTAAAATGTTCAACAAAAACCCTCAATCAAACAGGCGAAAGCTCGAACACTCCGATTGAGCGCGGTGTTGATTCTTCTCCGATGTTCCATTTGCTGATCTTGATTGACCAGCCTTCGGCTTCGAGCGCTTCGAGCAGTTTGAAACTTGTCAGACGAAAAGGGTCTGAAATGAGTATGCGCCCGCCGGGCGCGAGATTGAATTCAAAGATATGACGCAAATGGGCGTGCATCGCTTCTCCGTAAAGGATGTCCGAGCCGATAATCCAGTCGTATTTTCCGTCATCGTTCCAGTTCGTCCAATCAACGATTCGCTGCTCGATTGTCTCGACTTCGTTCAGCGTTATATTGCGTTTGCCGACCGACATCGCCAACTCGTTGCGGTCGGTTTGAACGACACGAGCGCCGTGTGCGGCGGCAATGATACCGGGCATTCCCGTGCCCGCGCCCAATTCCAAAATTCGTTTTCCGCGAAAATCTTCGCCGCGTGCAGCAATATCATGAGCGAGCGCTATGGAAGCAGTCCAGAGCGTGACGCCGTATGGCAGGCGATCGCTTAATTCAAACAAAAAATCGGCTTCTTCTTCGTGCGACAGAACGGTGCTGACGTGCAAAATCTTCCATTCGCGGTCGGCGATTCTGAGACAATATTGATTGAGCGGAAAATCTCCGGCGGACGTGCGCAAAATTTCTAAATCCATTTCAATAACTTGACTGATTCAAAGGCATTCAATCATTTCATAAATTCGACTTGGAAAAGAATTGTCTTTAAAACAGACGCAATTATACCACCAATTATTAAGACAATAATTAAGCGTCAAACTCCTTGATTTTTTTTAATAAGTGATATTATTATCCGCAAATTTCGCCCAAGCAATATTATTTATTTTCAGGTTAAACAGGAGGTTTCAGATGATCCCCGCAATCATCGTTATGGGTCCCGGCGGCGGTACCGACTTTAACACAGCACGAACGTTTATTATTAATAACTGGGATGTCTTTCCCGGCATTCTTGAAAGTTACGGCGTGAGCTTAACTTCGATGTTTGAAGGAACTCGCGATTTTGAAAGCAATACGCAGTGGAACGCTTTCAGGTGTCCTGCCGGCTGCAACCGCATTTTACCGCTCGATTGCGCCGATTTGGATCATATGAAAGCCAGAGCAACAATCAGCTGCGTAAAAAAACCGGGACAAGGCGGACTCGGACGGCTTAATACGCTGACGCCCTGGGAAGTTTACGACAGCGGAGCTTTTCTCGCCATCAATTACCAGAACGGCGCAACGGAAATGCTCAATTACACTTACAATGCGGGCAGCATTACATATAAAAAAATCGGATTTAACACCAATGCGACCAGCGCTTTAAATGATCTGCTCGCCTGCGATGCCACGAATCTGCAACCTTTGTGTCCGCGCTGCAACCGCTCGAAAGGCGCTAAATAATTCTATTTTGGGGAATGGATCGTTAGGTAATTACCGCTAATCTGCGGGCGGCGAGAACTATGTGCAGTTCTCGCCGCCCGCGCTTTCTAAATTAACAAACCCGCCGCAATATTAAGCTTAATGCCGCAAACACCTGCTTTAAATCATCTCTAGATTTCCTGCTCTCGCCATTGATCAGGTTGAATTTAACACGAAATTAACATAAATTTAACGCGATTGATTCGGTAAAGACGAGTTACAAGGGTTTAGAAATGGATATTTTTTGGCAGGAACTGACTTTCGGCGCGCCGGACGCGAACCAGTGGGCGCGGATCGTTATTCGATTGGCAGCGGCGACTTTGTGCGGAGCGGCGATTGGTTTGCAGCGCGAAAAATGGGGCAAACCGGCGGGATTGCGGACGCATATTTTGGTGACGGTCGGGACGACGCTGTTTGTGTTGAGCTGTTCGATTTACGGAATGAGTTCGGACGGTTTATCGCGCGTCATTCAGGGCATTGTGACAGGCATCGGTTTTATCGGCGCGGGTTCGATTCTCAAGCTCGATAAGGAACGCGATATTCAGGGATTGACGACGGCGGCGGGCGTTTGGATGACGGCGGCTATCGGCGTCACCATCGGCTTGGGCAGCGTCGGTCTGGCGTTTCTCGGTACGATTTTGACTTTGATTATTTTAACCGTTGCCGGAAAAGTGGAGTTTCTGATTGATAAAAAGCAGACGGATGATGAAAAAAAAATTGATGATTGAATTTTTGACAAGGAATTAAACAAAAGTTCTTTTGAAAATAAAGTTATAAAGAAAAGAGACGCGTTGAAAACCATCAACGCGTCTCTTTTCTTTAATGACACAAAAAATTACTCGACCGTTACCGATTTCGCCAAATTGCGCGGTTGGTCAACGTCGCATCCGCGACGAACGGCGATGTGATAAGCAAGCAATTGCAAAGGCACGACCGACAAAATCGGTGCGAGCAAATCGCTGGATTCTGGAATTTCGATGACGTGATCGGAAACACGCGAACTCATTTCGTCGCCTTCGGTTAAAATGGAAAGAATAATGCCGTCTCGCGCTTTTACCTCGACGATATTCGAGTGCGTTTTTTCATAACGCAGCTCGCTCGCGGTGTTGCCTTCTTCGCGCGTATTTATCACAACGACCGGCAGTTTTTCATCAATCAGCGCATTCGGTCCGTGTTTCATTTCGCCCGCCGGATAACCTTCGGCGTGAATATACGAGATTTCCTTTAATTTCAAAGCGCCTTCGAGGGCGACCGGAAAATTAATGCCGCGCCCCAAATATAGAAAATCCTGCGAGCGGAAAAACTCTCTCGATAATTCTTCGATCGAATCAGCGTCGTTTAACAAGTGTTCGATTTTGAGCGGCAGTTCGGCTAATTGCTGGGCGTGATACCTTGCTTGTTCTTCGTCAATTTTTCCGCGCAATTGTCCTAAATAAAGCGCGAAAAGATAAAGCGCGATCATCTGCGCCGTGAACGCTTTGGTCGAAGCGACGCCGATTTCCGGTCCGGCGTGCGTCAGAATCGTGCCGTCCGCCTCGCGGTGAATCATCGAACCCTGCACGTTGCAGACGGCAAGCGTTTTGCAGCCGTATTTTTTCGCTTCCCTCATCGCCGCAATCGTATCGGCAGTTTCGCCCGATTGAGAAATAACGATTAAAAGCGTCGTTTCGTCCAAAACCGGATTTCGATAGCGAAATTCCGACGCGTAATCTACTTCGCAGGAAACACGCGCCATTTGTTCGAGCATATATTTGCCGGCGATGCCGGCGTGCCAGCTCGTGCCGCAGGCGGCGATTGTGACCGAACGAATATTTTTCAATTCGTCCTCGGAAATGTTCATCGCGTCGAGGTAAACTTTGCCGGAATCGAGCGAAACTCTGCCGCGCACAGTGTCGCGGACCGCTCTCGGCTGCTCGTAGATTTCTTTGAGCATAAAATGCTTAAAGCCGCCTTTTTCCGCCGCAATCGGATCCCATGTTATTCTCTGCTGTTTCGGCTCAACGACGTTGCCGTCAAAATCAGTCACGCGCACCGAATCTTTCGTCAAAACGGCGATTTCCTTCTCGCCGAGATAAAAAACGTCGCGCGTATGCTGGAGAATCGGAGGAATATCGGAAGCCACGAAAAATTCGCCATCGCCCAAACCGATGACTACCGGAGCGCCTTCGCGGACGGCGATAATCGTGTCCGGCTCGTCGGAATTGATAATCGAAAGCGCGAAAATTCCGTGCAGACGCTTGACCGAAGCGCGCACCGATTCTTCAAACGACGCGCCGGATTTCAAATTTTCTTCAACCAGATGCGCGACGATTTCCGTGTCGGTTTCGGTTTTGAATTCGTGACCTTTGGCGCGCAGTTCTTCTTTTAATTTCAAATAATTTTCGATAATCCCGTTGTGCACGACGACGATTTTCCCTGAACAATCACGATGCGGGTGCGCGTTTTCCTCGGTTGGACGTCCGTGCGTCGCCCAGCGCGTGTGTCCGATGCCGTAATTTCCGTCCAAAGGATTAAGGCGAATGCATTCTTCGAGATTGCGCAGCTTGCCTTCGGCGCGGCGCATTTCCAGATGGCGCGCGTCATCAACAACGGCAATGCCTGCCGAATCGTAACCGCGATATTCGAGTTTCCGCAGACCGTCAATGATGAGCGGCACAACTTGTTTATTTCCAACGTATCCGACAATTCCACACATATTTTTATTTTTATAAGGAGAAAAACTAAAGGCGAACGATTATTTTCTCTCGACAATTGATATTTTGATTAATCTTTATTTTTCAAATTTTATTAAACAGAATGATAAATTTCGTGAACGACGATTAAAATTGATTCTTCGTTGGTCGTTTGAAAGGCGACATCTTTTAATTCGTCGGTGTATTTTCCGATTGCCGCGCGGTTGCGGCGAAATTCAAACGGCGTGTCGGCGTAAACGAGGACGATTTTGTCCGTGTCTCGTTCGCCTTCGTCAGAAAGATAAAGACCTTCAATGTCTTTGATCACCGTGCAGCCGCCGAAAGTTTCGAGAAATTCCTGTTCGATGGCTTCGCGCAGTTTTTTTGAAGCGCGTTTCCGGTTGTCCGGCAGGTAAATTTCAATTCTTGCTTTTGATGATAGAGGCAATGATTTTCTCCTTTCGCTCGCCGAAACTTTTCATTCTTTTTAAGGCGTCTTCGGCGGAAACAGTTGTCGAGTCCGAAGATTTTTCGGCGGTTTTCTTTTGTTTCGATTGTTTCATATTTTAAGAAGGCTGACCGTTTTGCACCGAAACAGTATCTGTTTCCGGTTCGTTCAAATTTCTTTTGACTTTCGCGGGCGCGCCGAAAACCAGCGAATCAGCCGGAACGTCTTTCGTTACGACGCTGCCAGCGCCGGTTACCGCGCCGTCGCCGACTTTGACGGGCGCGACGAGCATTGTGTCCGAGCCGATTTTTACGTCGTTGCCGATAATCGTCGCGTGTTTATTTTTTCCGTCGTAATTACACGTAATCGTTCCAGCACCGATGTTGGTTTTTTCGCCGACGGTTGCGTCACCTAAATACGTTAAATGACTCGCTTTCGAGCCGCGACCGAGAATCGTTTTTTTGAGTTCGACAAAATTTCCGACCTTCGATTTTTCTTCCATTTTCGCGTGACCGCGCAAATGGGCGAAAGGTCCGATGGTGCAGTTATTGGCAATTTCCGAATCGGTGATGACGCAGTTATCGAGAATTTCGACGCCGTGCCCGATGTTTGAATTCGTAATGCGCGTTCCGGCGCGAATCATGCAGCCGTCGCCGATGACCGATGCGCCTTCGATGGAGACGTTCGGATAAATCACCGTGTCGCGCCCGATTGAAGCCTGCTCGCTGATATACGCGTTTTTCGGGTCAATGAATGTTACGCCGTAATCAAGCATCAATTTTTTGATGGCGCGAAAACGCATGACGCGCTCCATCTCGGCGAGCTGAGCGCGGTTATTAATGCCTTCGATTTCGTTGGCGTCGGCGTGATGATAAACGGCGACGGTTTCTCCTTCGTGCCGCAGCAGCGCCGGAACGTCCGTTAAATAATATTCGCCCTGCGCGTTATCGTTGCTGACGCGGGCAAGCGCCGCGAAAAGTTTGCGTGTGTCAAAACAATATATGCCGGAATTGATTTCTTTGATTAACTTTTCTTCGTCGGAAGCGTCTTTTTGCTCGACAATGCGGTCGAACAAACCTTCCGCGTCGCGCACAACGCGCCCGTAACCGCCCGGATCATTGAGTTTGACCGTCAAAATAGTGCAAGCCGCGCCTTTGCCGCGATGATTGCGATGCTGTTGGACGAGCGCGGCGAGCGTTTCGGCGCGAATCATCGGCACGTCGCCGGACAAAACGAGCAGTGTCGAATCTTCCGTTTCCAGAAATTCGCGCGCCGCGTTGACGGCGTGTCCGGTGCCGAGCTGTTCGGTCTGCCAGACGAATTCGGCAAAATCTTCGTTTAATTCCTCTAAAACCGCCGTTTTTACCGTTTCGCCCTGATGACCGATGATGACGTAAATCTTGCGCGGCGCGAGCGCGGTCGCCGTCCGGCAAACGTGGTTAATCAGCGGACGACCGTCGAGCTGATGCAGAACTTTTGCCAGATTCGAGCGCATCCGCGTGCCTAAACCGGCAGCCAAAACCAATACATCGAGATTTAATTGTTCATTGGAAGAATTTTCCATAGATTTATTTCACCACAGAGACGCGGAGACACTGAGATTTTGAAAAGGCAAACCATAAAACACTATTTTTATTTGTTTTCTCTGTGCCTCCGTGTTGCGAAGCGGATGGTTCAATTTCCTATTACTAAACCAAAACTTTATTTTTCGCCTGTATCGCGCACAGCAGAGCGACGCGCGCCAATCTTTCGGGATGATGGCGAACTTTTTCGCCTTCGTCCAACAGATTACCATAAATAATCTCGGCTTCTTCAATTGAATCCGGCGAAACCGAACCGTGAACTCCGATTTGTTCCGCGCCTTCCGACCGGTAACGTTCGACTTGAACCGGGCTAATCGGACGATTGTTAACCATCACGTAATCGAAATTTATTTCCGGCGCGTATTCACGGACGATATTGATATGTTTGTACGCCGAAAAACCGTCGGTTTCGCCGGGCTGCGTCATCAGATTGCAGATGAAAATTTTAATCGCGCCCGATTCTGCAATCGCTTCGGCAACTCCTTCGACCAGAATCGGCGGCAAAAGCGACGTAAAAAGCGAACCGGGACCTATTGTGATGATATCAGCATCGTAAATCGCCGCCAGAGCTTCGGGCAAAGGCTGGCAGTTTTCCGGTTCGAGATAAAGGCGACGAATGGAATTTCCAATTTTTGAAATATTCGTTTCGCCGCGCACAACAGAACCGTCAGCGAGTTCGGCAGCGAGCCGCACGTCTGCATCGGTTGCCGGAAAAATATGACCTTTGCTCGCCAAAATTTCCGAAGAGAGTTTAACGGCTTCAGTAAAATCGCCGGTAATCTCCGACAGCGCTGCGAGGAAAAGATTGCCGAAACTGTGCCCGCCGAGTTCCCCGTCACCGCTGAAACGATGCCGAAAAAGTTTCGACAAAAGCAGCGAATCTTCCGACAGCGCGACCATACAGTTGCGAATATCGCCGGGCGGCAGCATTTGCAGTTCGTCGCGGAGACGCCCGGAACTTCCGCCGTCATCGGATACGGCGACGATTGCTGACAGATTTTCTATCCAAATATTTTCGTTTCCGCCGGATTTGACGAATCTTTTCAAACCGGAAAGCAGCGTCGAAAGCCCGTTCCCGCCGCCGATGGCGACAAAATTCAAGCCCGAAGAATAATCGGAAAACAGGTGATTTTTCATTTAAATAGACGATGACGACGGCAAGTAAATCTCGACGCGCGAGAGTTCAGATTTCGCTTTTCACCGTATTTTCTTATTTTTTTAAGGTTAAATCGGGCAGGCGCATTCTGCCGGATAAAAGTTTAGCATTTCCGAAATTGTCCGGCAACAGTTTTGTTTATGGCTTCTATAATCAATGTTAATTTTCTGCTAAATTTCCCGTCCGCAAAAAATACTTGAAGCCGACGCCCGCGATGTGTTAGCTTAATAAGGTGCGGTTTGTCGCACGAAATGCCCGCCGGACAAATTGCCAAACCTGTAACACGAACGATAAAATTACCGCGCCGGTTTAATTCGCAAAAAGAGAAAAATCCAATGGCAGAAACGCCCTTTATCATACACGAACAACAGTTTCAGAGAATTAAAAGCGTCCTTGCGCGGCTCTGCGTCGAATGCGCCGCGCGCGTCGTTTTTCTGGTTGACCGCGACGGACAACCGATTGCGTTTCAAGGCGACATCGGCGATATGGACACGACATCATTTTCGAGTTTAGCGGCGGGAAACGTCGCGGCAACGACTTCGATGGCGCGTCTGATCGGCGAGGACGTTTTCCCGGCAGTCGTCCACGAAGGCGAGCGCGAAAGCATTTTCATCAGCGTTATCGGCAGAAGTCTTTTAGTCGTTGTCTTTGATGAACGCTCGACGCTCGGATTGGTCAAACTGCGCACCAAACGCGCCAGCCACGAAGTCGCCGCTATTTTAGAAGACGTCGCCCGCGATTCAGCAAACCATCGTCTCAATCAAAACACGTTTTTCTCTGAAATTACCGACGAAGATATTGACAGCCTTTTTAGTTAGCAGTTAATTAATAAAGCACTAACGATCGCGTCGCAAAATTTTGCTGTGCTTTATCTACTTTCTATTTTTCACTATTAATTATGACTTTCATCAATTACGCATCGCGCGAAATTAATTGCAAAATTGTTTATTACGGTCCCGGTCTGTGCGGCAAAACAACGAATCTGCAGTATATTTACGATTCGACTGCGCCCGCCGCGAAAGGAAAACTGATTTCTCTGGCGACCGAAACCGACCGCACGCTTTTTTTCGACTTTATGCCGCTTGAACTCGGAACGGTACGCGGTTTTAAAACTAGATTTCATCTTTATACCGTTCCCGGACAGGTTTATTACGACGCATCGCGCAAACTGATTTTAAAAGGCGTTGACGGCGTAGTTTTTGTCGCCGATTCGCAGGAAGAACGTTTGGACGCCAATCTCGAATCGCTTTACAATCTCGAAGAAAACCTGCAAACGCAGGGTTATAATCTGATGGATTTGCCTTACGTTCTGCAATTAAACAAACGCGATTTGCCAAACGTCGTACCGACGGAAGATTTGGTCGGCGAGCTTCAGCGAAAAAACGAACCGGTTTTTGAAGCCGTCGCGATGGACGGAACCGGCGTTTTCGACACGCTCAAAGCCGTAGCCAAGCAAGTTCTGACGGAATTGAGAAAAGGCTAAATCCGAGTATTGAACTTCCATAGAAAAGCGATTGAATATTTAACTGCTTTTCTTTTAGCGGCAATTGCGAATTGCTCTTGCTACATTGCGGAAAATCTCTCTGTTCCTTTATTTCAAAGTAACTGGCTGATTACTTTTAAACGGCAAAATCCCGAATTCTTTCCCGTCAGTGTTCTGTTAAGGAGTTTTTTATGAGTATTTCACAAACTTTAGCTGTCTTCATGAAATCGCTGGTCAATTGGTTATCCGACAGATGCCCAAGACCGGAATAATTTTTATATTATAAGGTAACTATTCACGACACACTAACTTGCAAAAGTTGAGTGTGTCTTTTTTGATTTAAAGTTAAGATATGCAAAATAATTAAACTTAGTTCGTCTGCCTAAAATTGATAAATCAATATTAAATGTTGGAAAGGAGATTTAAAATTTATGTCGGATACATGGCTTGGCAAACAAACTGTAGTAAATATTTTAAGGCATGCGGACACGCAAAAAATCAAACCCTTTTCTTTTGCTGGTATCGGGTTCGATCCGAAAACTTTCCCGATTTTAGCGGACTTTATTGATCGCGGCAAAATTAGAGTTGATGACTCGGGCGAGGACGGAATGGCTGAATATGACTATAACACAAACACTATTATCTTAGGTTTTACGTGGTGTTTAGACTACGTCAAAGACGCTTTAATTCTTCACGAATGCACACATGCCGTTTACGACGTGGCGAAAACAAAAATGTCCACCGATATTTCGGAAGCCATCGCCTACATTGTTCAGTGCCAGCTTCTTTTGGTTAAGCGCGGCGACGGCAAGCGTTTGTCGAGCGCGAATGCGGCAAAAGATTTAGTCTTCGAACTTGCATGGAAAATAGCGACGAAGTTGCAGCAAGACGTTAAACCCGCCGCAACCGAATTAAGCAATTTGCGCGCGGCGGTCGGTCGACATCCTTTTTATATGAAAAACGCATCGGCAGACGCTGGATTCAACGGTATATAAATTTAGCATTCAATAAACTTCCGCTTTTATTTAATTAATACATATTGTTCGTAAACGAATGCGATTCTTTAATCTAAACGTTTAGATTAAAGAACCGCATTCGTTACAGATAAAACCGCATTATCAAGCCAAACATCTTTTATTTATATTTGGCACACGCTTTGCTTTTGCTTGTTGGTATGTATCTGTGTTGTCTGATTTTAATGCAGTTCTAAAATCGGAAAGTAGACACAAAAAATTAACAATCAAAAGGGAGATAAATTATGAACGAATCAACAGGTCAATCACCACGCGTAGTATCAGGTCTTTTTAACGACAGAGAAAGCACGGAACGAGTCTACTCATCATTAACGAGTCGCGGTTACAGTAAAGATGATGTCAATTTATTGATGTCTGATGAAACTCGTCAGAGACATTTCGGTGAAGGAACTGCCGACACGGAACTCGGAAGCAAAGCTCTCGAAGGCGCGGGAACAGGTTCGGCTATCGGCGGAACTTTAGGCGCGATCATCGGCGGTATCGCCGCTATCGGAACAAACGTGCTTTTGCCGGGATTAGGATTGGTCATTGCTGGTCCTATTGCCGCAGCGCTAGCAGGAGCGGGCGCGGGCGGTTTGACCGGCGGCTTAATCGGTGCTCTGATCGGTTCAGGAATTCCTGAAGAGCACGCAGCTGAATATGAGTCGGGAATCAAAAACGGCGGCGTTTACATGGGCGTTAATGCTCGTAACGATGAAGACGCGGAATATTTCCACAATGAATTCAGCAGAAATGGCGGTTCGCACGTTGTCGGAACCGGGCTTGGTGTAGCAGGCGGCGCGGCGACAGGAGCAGCTATCGGAACAGCAGTTGCGCCGGGTATCGGAACGGCAGCTGGCGGCGTGGTCGGTGCAGTTGCAGGCGGAATCGCCGGCGGAGCTGCCGGACACGAAGTAGCCGAAGCAGTTAATCCGCAGCCGGGCGATCAGCAAGACGGCGATCATGCGGTTGGAACAGGAACCGGCGCGGTAGGCGGCGCTCTTGGCGGAGCGGCTCTTGGTTCTGTAGTTCCCGGCGTTGGCACAGCAGCGGGCGGACTTGTCGGCGGAGTAATTGGCGCGACAGGAGGTGCCGTAGCCGGTCACGAAGTCGCGGAAGAAGTTAATCCTGATGACAAAATTACAGACAAACCGAATTTTCGGAGCTAAGTAGTTAGTTAAATAAAAAGAAGGCGGAAATCAAAAATATTTTTGATTTCCGCCTTCTTTTTATTTAAAAACTCATTCTTTTATCTATAATTTAAGCCTTTGATACTGTGCAAACAGTTTTGTAATTTCTTCATTAATAGCGTTTTTAGCGGTAGGATTAGATTCCTTATCTCGCCGCTTAACCAGTTCTTCGATTTGAAGTTGAATAATTTCCTGTTTTGTCTCCGGCTTTTTATTCTTATTTATTTGATATTTATCGTCCATAAAACGATTTTACTACATTAAACAAGCTGACAATTAGTAAATAATAAAATAGATAAAAGAAGCTGAAAACTCCCGCTGAAAAATGACTAAAACGCAAACTTTTTTATTTTTTCGTAAGTTTTTAGTGTTCGTTTGCGTCTATACTTTCTTCAAAACTGTTTCCAGTTTCCAATTCGCATCGGCAAAACGGTCTTTCGCTTTGGTAATCAGCCAGTTTTTCTCTTGCCCGTTCATTTTCAGCAAAGTGAATTCGCCTTTTAATTTCGCGCCGTAAAAAGTAAAAGTCAACTTCCCTTTTCGCATCTGCTCTTCAACATTTTCTGCAGTTTCAAATTCACCGTTGTCCCAAATTCGAACTTCGCCCGCGCCGTATGTTCCTTCGGCAAGCGTGCCTTCAAAACCTATATAGCCGAGCGAATGATCGGGAACGGCGACGGCTAATCTTTTCTCTGCCGGATTCATCGAAACGCCTTTCGGAACTGCCCAGCTTTTCAAAACGCCGCCGATTTCGAGCCGCAAATCAAAATGCAGGCGCGTCGCGTGGTGTTCGTGAACGACAAAGCGCTTTCGCATAATTGTATTTTACAAAATCATACCGGCAAAAGAATTTATGTTCAATTTTACGAGCCAAAACCGTTCATATTTTCGACCGAGTTGGCAATCATTTTTTCAAGAGCTTGTATATTTACATCTTCGAGTTTATTGATATAAAGACATGATTTACCTGTTTTGTGCTTGCCGAGTTTTGCTAAAAACCCGTCAAAACCAGTTAAACCGGACGTAAGATAAAGCGTCAGATTTTGTTTACGCGGCGAAAAACCGACAATAAATGTTTCGCCTTCGCGCCCGGAATCGTATTTGTATTTGTAATTTCCGAAACCGACTATGTTTGCTCCCCACATTTTCGGTTCCTGCGCGGTGGCTCGTTTCATCAATTTCAAAACCGTTAGACAATCCTGACGCCTTTTTTCGTCGGCGATTGCGTTGAGAAAATCTTCGACGTTTTGCCCCGTTGTTTTTGTTTTTAATTCCGCCATAGTTTTCATATCGCCACAAATTAATCTTTCCACCCCCACGGCGCCGCGGGCGCTTTGACCGTCGTTTTCAAATCGAATTTGACGCTGAAAAATCTTTCCGTTCCCATTCGCCGCAGATTGTATGAATAACTTTCGCCCGCAATCAAATCAATCCACCAGACATTGGTCGCGGCGGCGGGCAAAATATCAACCGTTTGCTGATCGGCGGGAAACATTTGTCTGGCTGCAGAACCGGAACTGGTCGTCAAGCCGCCGTACATCGTCACCTTATCGGGCGTTCCGTCTTCATGCCGATGATCGTGTTTGAGCAGAATTCGCCCGTCTTTTTGGCGAGTCAAAATCCACGTTCTCGAACGATTCTCGCCGACAAAAAAAGGAATGCGGATGCGGTTTTTCTCGCACGAACGAACGTGCATCACGAGTTCTTTGCCTTTAAAGTCAACGTCGTTTTCCGGCGCGGACACAAGCGTTCCGGCGAAGGCTTTTCCGCACAGTTTTTGCAATTCCGTCCAGAAAACTTCGTTGCCGTTTTTCGTCTCGGTCTGGGCAAAAACAGCGAGGTTCGAAGCAGTCAGGATAATTAATCCGACAAATACACATTTAATAACCGCATTTTTCATATTTTACAAGACCAAACAAATCTTCCGACCGCACCGAAAACAGCAAACTTAATATTCGATAAGTTTGTGTTTAGCCTTTCCTTTTTTAATTTCGATAATCCAAATTTTATTATATTCCGATTCGTCCAAAGGTTTGTATTTATTTTCTTTTATCAGCAAATTCGCCAGCGCGGGCGTGGTCGTGTTATGTCCGGCGACGACAATTGTTCGCGCGTTTGACGTTATCAAGCGATTGACGAATTCATCTAATTGGCGATGGTTGTAAAGTTGAATTGGCAGACGGTAACCGCGGACGGTTTTGTCGGCGAGCGGCGTGACGGTCGTTCTCGTTCGTTTAAAATTTGAAGAATAAATCTGGCGCGGTTTGTATTTTTTGATTGTTTCGACGAGCCGTTCCGCTCTTTGCCGTCCTTCCGCCGAAAGAACCGGATCGGGATTTTCCGCGCCGCCGTCGGACAAATCTTTTTCGGCGTGGCGCAGTAAAATGATCGTCATTTTTTTGTTTTGGGCGAAAACATCGCCGCCCGCGTATGAAAACAGAAATAAAGCGAATAAAAAGGAAATGATAATTTTCATATCATTGAATTAAGCTAAATTTTTCCGCTTGTCAAACTCCACGTTCAAACTGCCGTTGAAACAGGCAAAGCCATCTGACTTCACAAAATAATTTTCCCGCCGAAAGCAACTGTTTTTGAAACTTGTCTCATCTAGTCGTTTGAACGCGAAGAATAGCGTTAAAGTCTTGCAGATACGAGCAGTTACAATTGTCTGCAAGGCTATTTTTGTATCCGAAATTTTGAATTATTTTAAGAGGAGAAACAAGCAATCATGAATAAATTAATAAACACGCTGTGTTTAAGCCTCGTCTTGTGCGCGGCGGTTTTCGCTCAAACCGACAGCGACGACGAATACAAGAAAAACGAATTCTACGTCGGCTATTCCAATCAACGGATTGATGCTGGAAATCGCCGCGCTTTCAATGGTTTCGAGGCTTCCGCTACGCGCAATTTTAATCGCTACTTCGGAATCAAAGCCGATGTTTCCGGCGCGTATCGAAACGAAAAATTCACGGCGACCGCCGTTAGCGGCACGACGACTTCGACTTTCGAGGTCGAACAAAAAGCATCGCTTTATAATTTCTTGGGCGGCGTGCAGATCAAAGATAATGCGACTAAATCGCGCTTCAAACCGTTCGCACACGCGCTGGTAGGTGTCGCGCACATGCGTTTTCGGACTGAAAACATAACATGCGTAGCCGCGAGCTGCTCGGTTCCGATTGCTCAACTTTCAAAATTCACGGACACAGGCTTCGGCGGCGCGTTCGGCGGCGGATTGGATATCAAAGTCAGCGACCGGATAGATTTTCGCGCCATTCAAGTTGATTACAATCCGGTTTACACGCGCAGTTCGTTCGACAATAATATCCGCATCGGCGTCGGCATTGTTTTCAAATAAAAACATACATCGACAAATAAAAAAGCGGCGGGAATCTATTTTTCCGCCGCTTTTTTTATTCCAATCAACAATATTTGATTCTTTTATTTCATAAAATCCTTCGGCGAAAGAGCGCGGTTGGTGAAACGCGCTCTGCGGACAGCGCCTTTGAACCAGTAAACTTTGTTCTGCCGCACGCCGATTGAAGTTACGCCTTTGCCGAGCGGGTTTATCGTTAATTTTCCGGCGAGTTCCGGTTTGCCGTCAACGTAATGCCGCATTTCCGCGCCGTCGAAAACGAGCGCGACCGTGTGCCACCTGCCGAGCGGGTGTTTGAAATTTTCGGCATACAGCGGCAGACGATTTTCGCCGGATTTGATAAACGTATCAACAAACCACTCGTCGCCAACGAGACGCGTTTCGAGCAGAACGCGACTTTCCGCGTTTTCCTTGTCTTCAATGTGAAACCAGCGCTGTTCGCCCGCGCCATTCGCGTCGGGTCGAAAAACGGCTTCGACGGTGAATTCGCGCCAGCCCGCAATCGGATTAACGTCAACGAAAATGCCGTCGTTCACGCCGTCGAACAAAATCGCTTTTCCTTTGTCGGTGCTGATAATTTGCGGTTTACCCAAAACGGTTACAGAGTTTCCGCCGATTCTTTTCAAATTATCAATTTTCCAAGTTATAGACTTTTTACTCGGCTTTGCTGTCGCGGCTTTCTGTCCGAAACCGTTTGAAATAAATGCTGCTAAAAAGAGTATATTGAAAACGTAAACCAAAAATTTCGTCATAAAAATCACATCATCGAATCTGCGCGGCAAGTTTATCAAACTTGGTTTCGTATTGTTAAATACGCGTTTTCCAGTTTAAGTAAACATTGGTAAAATCCATAGTTTCGCCGCCGGGCAAAAAATTATAAGACGGTTAAAGTTTCAACGACAATGAATGCAGAATTAAAAAACAATATTTTAGCGGTTCTAGCGCGCCTTCTGGAAGAAAACAAACAGAACATTATCGAAGCCAATAAGCTCGATGTTGCCGCTTGTGGTAATCAAGATGCGGTGATTCTCGACCGTTTAAAGGTTGACGCGGCGAAAGTTGATAAAATGATCGCGGCGGTCGAAAGCGTTATCACCGCGCCCGATCCGACCGGCAAAACGATTTATTCGCACGTTCGCGCCGACGGTTTGCGCGTCGAAAATCGCACCGTTCCGTTCGGCACGATTCTCATCGTTTACGAAGCGCGTCCCGACGTTTCAATCGAAGCGGCTATTATCGCACTCAAAGCGGGCAACAAAATTCTGCTCAAAGGCGGCACAGAAGCCAGAAACACGAATCTTTTTCTCGCCCGCTTGTGGCGCGAAGCTCTCGACGAAACCGGCGCGGACGCTAATTTCGTCAAATATCTCGACATCTCGCGCGAAGAAACCAGAGAATTGATTCAGGGCGAGCGCGAAAAATTCGACATCGTCATTCCGCGCGGCGGCGAAGCTCTGATTGAGTTCGTGCTGAAGAATTCTAAAGTTCCGGTCATCGTCAGCGGGCGCGGCAACAATTTCGCATACGTTGACGGCGAAGCGGATTTTGAAATGGCGCTGCGAATAATTCTCGACGGCAAACAGCGTTTGAGCGTCTGCAACGCGCTTGATAAAGTTTTAATCAACGCAAATATTCACGACTTTGCGGCGAAAGTCGCATCGCTCGTTAAAGCGTTAATTGATAAAAACATAGAAGTTTTTGGCGAGGATGAAATAATCAATCTTTCAAAACAAAACATTCAGCCGATCAGCGACGAAGAAATCTGGCACGAAGAATTTTTGGCGGCGAAAATCGTCGTCGGAACCGTTTCAAACGTCGCGGAAGCAATCGAAAAAATCAATCAATATTCCGGCGGACATTCGGCGACGATTATCACGGCGAACGCGGAAAACGCCGAGAAATTTTTGAACGAAGTTGACTGCGCGGCGGTTTATCACAACGCTTCGACGAGATTTACCGACGGCGGCGAGTTCGGTTTGGGCGCGGAAATCGCCATTTCCACGCAAAAACTCCATTTTCGTGGACCGCTCGGCGCGCAGCATCTTTTGACGAATAAATGGTTCGTTTACGGCGACGGACAAATTAGAAATTAACGAATGAAAAAAAGACTCGTTCTAAAAATCGGCACTTCCACTTTAACCAACGGCACGAAGTTAATCTCGCGCGGCAAAGTCGAAGACATCGGGCGGCAGATTCTTGCTTTGCGCGGCGAACACGAAATCGTTCTCGTCTCAAGCGGCGCAATCGCCGCCGCCAAACAATTCGTCAACATCAGCGACCCTGAAAAGCTCGTCGCTTCCAAACAGGCGATGGCGGCAATCGGACAGCCGCTTTTGATGCGCATTTACAACGAGATTTTCAGCGATTTCGGCATTCGCACGGCGCAGTGTCTGATGACTTACCGCGATTTTGAAAACGAAACTTCCCGCCAAAACACGCTCAACACCATTAACGAGTTAATCAAATACGATTACGTCCCTGTCATCAACGAAAACGACACGACCGCCGTCGAAGAAATCATCCTCGGCGACAACGACAAACTTTCCGCCCTCGTCGCCGCGCTCATCTCCGCCGATCTGCTCGTCATAGCCAGCGACATCGACGGCGTTTTCGACAAAAACCCGCATCTGCACGCGGACGCCAAACTCATCCCCGAAATCAAAAACATCCACGAAGCGAAATCCTTAATCGAAGAACGCGATTCCGGCTTGGGAACCGGCGGAATGAACTCCAAACTCGAAGCCGCGAGCATCTGTCAGAAAGAAAACATCGAAACTTGGATCGTCGGCGGCGGGCGCAGCAATTTCCTGATTGATGCCCTTGAGGGAAAAGTTCAATGCACAAAATTTCTGTGAGTTAAAACCATCCATACAAAAACCTTACTGATATTTGAAGTATCATTAGGGTCGAAAACCTTTTTCATTTGAGTATTATTTACTTATCGTAATAGTAAGCGCTAATTCCGCTATCAAACTTTCTCTGATTTTGTTTCGCCCAACTTTTGAAATCAAGACTGCTGTCGGAATTTTTCCAGTCGCTATAACTTTTAACAAGTTCTAGTTCAGTTTCAATTTCTTGGTTCCAGTAATGTTTTTCTTCACAATCTGTTAATCGAGCGATGTGTTGTTTTGCAAGATTTGCTTGCTGTAAATCCTGTTCCGGCTCACCAATATAATAATCCGGCAAATGATGCGTCGAATAAGAAATGCCGTAAGAAAGTCTGTCTATCAGAAAAACTCGCGCTTTATCATCAAGCGGATTTATATCTAAAGCCTTATTTATATAATGGTATTCGTTAAAAAATTTAGCTAACCAGCGAAAAGGACGGCTGTCATTAGATTCTTTTTCAGTATATGCAATCAATACTTCTCTAAGTTCAATAGCTAATTGATGAGGCAAAGGTCCGTAATCTGCATCTTCAATATTTTCAGCAAGCTCATAAATAAATATCGCAAATTCTGTTTTTTGCTCAAAGGTAAATGATCTAAACCTCTCAATAAATATGTTTAACTTCTCAAATGATTGCCTCCTAAGACCTTTTTCCCGCAATTGGCAATATTCACTGTAATTACTCCAAAGCGGATTCAATGATGATTTTTCCGCACTTACCAATAAGGCTTGATTTTGAGATTGTGCAATCATAATTACAAATTAAATAAACATCTTGCCCGGATTCAAAATGCCGTTCGGGTCGAAAACTTTTTTGATTGCTTTCATTACTTCGAGCGTCGGTTGGTCAATCGCCATATCGAGATAGGCGGCTTTGACGTAGCCGATACCGTGTTCGCCGGAGATTGAGCCGCCGAGTTCGACTGACAGCGCGAAAGTTTCTTTAACGCATTCGCGGGCGCGGGCGATTGATTCGGGGTTGTCGCGGTCGCACATAAAATTGACGTGGATGTTGCCGTCGCCTGCGTGTCCGAAATTGGCGACGAACGTGTCGTGTTTACGCCCGATTTCTTCGACTTGCCGGATTAGTTCGGGAACGCGCGAGCGCGGGACGACGACATCTTCATTGATTTTCAGAGTGCCGTATTTCATCAAGGACGGCGAAATGGCGCGCCGTACGTCCCAGAGTTTGTCTTCTTCCTCTTTGGAGCGCGAGCGCAGAATGTCAAAGCCGCCGTTTTCGCTTAAAATGCGTTCTATTGTCTGCGCGCTGCGCTCGACTTCTTCGCGGAAACCGTCAACGGCGACGATCAAAATCGCGCCTGCATCGGGGGACAAGCCGAATGCGAAATTTTGTTCAATCGCGCCGATGCAGTTTTTATCAACGACTTCCATCGCCATCGGCAGCAAGCCTTCGGGCGTAAAGCGCGTCAACACTTTGCACGCCGCCTCCATCGTTTGAAACGAAGCGCGCACGGTCGCCGTCGCTTCGGGCATCGGCAGAAGTTTCAAAGTCGCTTCGGTGATAATGCCTAAAAGTCCTTCCGAGCCGCACATCAAGCCGGTTAAATCGAATCCAACGACGTTTTTGACGGTTTTGCCGCCGGTTTTGATAATTTCTCCGGTCGCGGTAACGACTTCCAATCCGAGAACCGAATGTTTTGTCACGCCGTATTTCGGCGTCCGCATGCCGCCCGCGTTTTCAGCGATGTTGCCGCCTATAAACGAATCTTTGTAACTCGCCGGATCGGGCGGAAACAGCAAACCGTGTTTTTCAACCGCCTGCTGTAATTCGTAAGTCGTCAAACCGGGCTGGCAAACGACATATAAATCATCAACATTGATCTCGATGATTTTCTTCATCCTGTCCGTGCCGATAACAATGCCGCCGTCCACAGGAACCGCGCCGCCCGTATAACCAACGCCGCCGCCGCGCGCCGTGACGGGAAAAAGATGTTCGTTGGCGAGCTTTAATATCTCGCACATTTCCCCGGTCGTTTCGGGAAACACAACGGCTTCGGGCGGAAATTTTTCCTTAACCGCATCCGCGCCGTAAGGCTCGACCTTTTCCGGTTCGACTAAAACATTCTCCCCGCCGACGATTCGGCGTAATTTTTCGATGACTTCGGATTTCGATGCGCTCGTCGTAGCGCGCGGTTTGGCGTTGAAATGGATGGATTGAAACATAAAGTTTAGTAGATTTCGGTATCTGCTGTAGTTATTTGAAGAGGCAGAATTTCATCGTCGAATAAATGTAAATAGATTTTCCCTTTAACCACATCAGAATCCTTTTTTTTGGGAATATTATTCGCGCGGGGAATCAAAAGAGAGAGAATTAATTCGGCGCGTGAAGCAAACGCTTCCTTTAAATCTTCTTTTAATCCGTTCTTCTCTACCAATTCCAACAACTTTTTATTTTTCGTGTAGAAAAAATCATATTTTTCAAAGAAATTCATTTCTTCTACTTTGAACTTTTTAAGTCCGTTTTGCCACGTAAAACTGACAGCAGCTACTGACGATTTAACGCCGGTATTTCTCATTTTATCCATCCACTTATGACGAATACAGTCGCCTAAATTTCCGCGTTCTATCTGGAATTTAAGTGATTCCGACGTGGTAGTTTGAGCAAATAATTTGGCTTTTTGGATTTGTTCTTCAGAACAATTATTCTGTGAACGAATTGCAACGGAAAACAAAAAAATCAGAAAAAGTGCAGGAAAAGTGTTTTTCATTTGTAAATCACACTCCATATTATAAATCAGCTAAGCAAATTCCAGACAAGCCGAATGTCTTCGCGTTCAAGTGATGGATACTAGTTAAGAACTCCTTCAACCGTTTCGCCCGCGCTCAAAAATTCCAGAATTGTCTGCACTGTGATTCTTTTGCTGCGAATCGTCGGCTTTCCGCCGTAGCTGTTTTCGTCAATTGTTATTCTTTCGGAAACGATTTGTATATTTTACCTCGCCATAAAAATCTTACCATTACTGTTAAAATCAGCAAACAAAGTTAAGTTTAAGCAAATAAAAAAGGAAAGCGGACGATTAATGCCGCTTTCCTTTTTTATTTTGAATTGAGTTTTAATGCACCAATTCCAATTGTCGTTTGGCATAAACTAATTCGGCAACAATCGCTTGGAATGAGAAATTCTCCTGTTTTTCGCTCAGCGAGCGGTTACGCAGGATTTCCCAATCTTCTTTCGGAACATTTTTGAACGCTTCGACGACGAGCGGATCGAACTGCGTTCCGGCGAATTTTTCGAGTTCTTCGAGCGCGGATTCGTACGAACAGCCTTTCCGGTAAACGCGGTCGCTGAGCATCGCGTCGAAAGCGTCGACGACCGTAAAAATGCGCGCGCCGAGATTGATGTCTTCGCCGCGCAAACCGAGCGGATAACCGGTTCCGTCCCATTTTTCGTGATGCTGCGCGACAACCAGCGCCGCGCCGCTTAAAAACCGGATGTTTCGCAGAATTTTCTGACCGTGCAGCGGATGAAGCCGCATTTTTTCCCACTCTTCATCGTCGAGCCGCGCCGGTTTTCGCAAAATCGCGTCGGGAACGCCGATTTTTCCGATGTCGTGCATCAGCGCGCCGAGTTCCAAATCGCGCAGCGCTTCGGCATCCAAACCGAGTTCGTAACCGAGCCGCAAACTGTATGTGACGACGCGTTCGGAATGACCGTGCGTTTCCGAATCGCGCGTTTCGAGCGCCTGAACGAGCGCTTTGAGCGTCATTCGATACGAATTTTCTATTTCTTCCAATGCTTGATCGAGCGCGGCGGTGCGGGCGGCGACGAGTTCTTCGAGATGAAATTGATAACGGTCTTTCAAACACCTCATTTCAAACTGCTCGAATGCGCGTGCAATCGCTGTTTCTATCTTTTTCATTTCAAACGGCTTTTGGATAACCTCAAACGCTCCGGCACGAAAAGCCCTGACCGTGTTTCCCGCCGAATCGTTTTCGCTGATAATCACCAAAACCGTTCGCGGCGAATATTTCTGCAGGATCGGAATCATTTCCAGACCATTAAAATGCGCTGCGGCAACCGAGGCGAAAACGACGGAGTATTCTTTTTGTTTAATTTTCTCAGCCGCCGCCGCAACGGAATCGGCAGTTTCGCAGATATACTTTGAGCCGAAAAGACCGGACAAAAGCGTTTTTCTCTCCGGATTGTAATCAATCAAAAGCAGGTTTTTTTCGCACAAAAAGTCGTCGAACATATTTTTATATTTGTTAGAAACCCGAATAACCGAAGCGAAAAAGATGAAATCGAGGAGTGTGTAAAATTTAATGCTGTAAACGATGCCAGAAAAAATTTAACACATAAAAAGAATCTCTCGCAACCTTTTTTCCTTCAAATCAAGCAAACAAACAGAATTCGGCAATTAAGATCAAAATACGAATTTCGCTTCTTGACGATACGGACAAAAGAGTTTTATCATTTTTAATTCATGCCGAAGTGGCGAAATTGGTATACGCACCAGACTCAAAATCTGGCGGGAGCAATCCCATGACGGTTCGACTCCGTCCTTCGGCATACTCGCCTTTTTAATAAATCCATTTGCTAACAAAATAAATATTCCGCTTCGACAAAACGATACAATTCGTTTTTGCGCGTTTATCCTAACAATTTGCTTTAATGCGCATTCAATTGCGTTCGCTTTTTTCTTCCTCCGAACCAGTAAACGCAATTCAAATAAACTCCCGTTAGCGCCGATAAACACGCCAGAGCTGAAAAAATCAGCAAAAGTGTCGTTTGCCAGCTTCCGGCGAAAAAATAAAAATGAGCTTCGCGGAAAAACCTCGTTTTCCAGCCGGGAGGTTTCGACATTTCCGCCGTGCCGGTTTCGGCGTCTATGAAAATCGAATCAGCGCCGAGTCCGCCGATTGATTGATAAACCGGCTTGCCGTTTTTCATTAATAAAGTTAGGGCTGTTGTCGGCAAAGTTTTGCCTGCCAATTCATTGGCTTTATTGATCGCGTCGGGCGGCGAAACTTTGACTCGCGCCGAATCAATTTTTTCCACTGTGCCGCCTTCGATTGTATTCGGTAAAGCATACAAAAAACCGCTTAAAGACCAAGCCAGAACCGGAATCGAAACGAACAAACCGAGCCACAAATGAAGTTGATAGACGATTCTTCGCATAATTTGATTTCGGATTAAAATGCCGAAAACTTTATTCGGCATTAAACAGATTTTGGAAATAAAAATGGAGCCGACTTTGTATCAGCCGACTCCGGTTTAATTTTATTGATTCGCTTTCTTAATTTCCCAACGCTTTCGCCGCGTTGATTCTGCCGCCGTTTTCGACTTTTCCGCTTAACGAATCGAGTTTATCAACTGATTGCAAAAGTCGTTCGCGCAGTTTTTCGACGGAAATATTCGGTTCGTTCGCCACGATCAAAGCCGCGACGCCCGCGACCTGCGGAGCCGCCATCGAAGTTCCCGACGCTTCGCGATATTCTTCGTTGAGCCACGTCGAGAGAATTTCTCTGCCCGGCGCGGCGATGTGAACGGTTTTGACGCCATAATTGGAAAATGACGTTAGATTATCGTTTTTATCGGTAGCTGCCACGCTGATGACATTAGGAAGATTGTAATTCGACGGATAATGCGGACGTTTGTCGTTGTCGGTCGTTGCATTTCCCGCCGCGGCGACGAATAAAATTCCGTTTTCGCCCGCCGCGCGAATCGCGTCTTCGAGCGCTTTGGAATACATCGTCGAACCCCAGCTCGCGTTAATCACGCGGACGTTGACGCCGTTTTGTTTGCGATTAATCGCGTAGTTGATGGCTTCGATGGCGTCTTTAGTTGTGCCAAAACCGCCGCGTCCGAGGAATTTGAGCGGCATAATGCGCACGTTCCAGTTGATTCCGGCGATGCCTTCGTCGTTGTCGCCTTCCGCGCCGATGATGCCCGAACAATGCGTTCCGTGTCCGTTGTCGTCCATCGGGTCGGAACGATTGTCGGCGGCATTAAACCCGCGTTCGTCATTAAACGTTCCGAGTTCGTCGTCTTTATACTGCGGCACGTTATCGGGACGAAACCACATATTGGAAACCAAATCAGGATGTTTGTAATCAACGCCGCTGTCGAGAACGGCGACGACCACTTCGCTGCTGCCGCGCTGTTTCGCCCACGCTTTGAGCGCGTCAATATCGGCGCGTACTTTTCCGCTTTGTGTGGGATTATTCAAAGCCCACTGCTCTGCAAATTTCGGATCGTTCGGTCGGGCTTCGGGCAAATCGCGCTGCAATAAATCTTTGGCGGAAGCGTAAGATGCCGGATCGTCGAATTCGATTTTGAAATTCGGTTCGGCATATAAAACTAAATCCTTCATCGCGGCGTATTGCGCGGCGACGGTTTCGGCATCGGCGTTGTCCAAATCGTCAATCGCCACTAAACCTTTGACCGATTCGATCTCGTCTTCGACCCGGTCATTATTTTTTCCGGCGAGTTTTTTAATGTCCGCCCAGTTGACCGTCGGGCGAAATTTGACCATTACTTCCGGTTCGCCTTCGGCGCTCGAACGTTTTGCCGCCACCGGTTTCGACGCGGGTTTTATCGCGCTTTTGTTTGAAACCGGAGTTCTCAGTTTGTTTTCCCAGCGGCGAACTTGTCCTAAAACCGCCGCCATCGTGACGATGACGACAGCAATGCCGAAATGTATCCAAAAATTGTTTCGATTCATTTTTCCTTGCTCCTAAAACTTCCGATTAAGAAAAATCTTCTCTGTTAATCACGATTCGATGATGTGATTCGTGCCTTTATGATTGCATAAACGAAGCTGGTATTTGTCAGCGCGATATTCGTAATTTTTACCGTCGGCGCGCAAGTTTATGCGCCAGCCGGTCGAAATCATCTGCGCCGCCATTTCGTCGCCCACGGTCGCGCCGAGCGACATATCGGGAAAATCCGTCTCGTCAACGGAAATCGTTTCAATATCGCTTTCTGCAACGCCCGCGCGTTTTGCCAAATCTCGTTTCGCCTTTTCGGTCGCGCTTGTTTGATTTAAACTCATTTTTTGTTCAGTCGGTCGTATTTTTAGATTTTGCTCTTTTGTTACAAAATAGTCAACGAAATATTAATGCACAAAAAGTTTTCCACCTGTGGAAAACTTCTCGACAATCAGCTAAAAATATGTTTTCTAACCATTTAGCTTTTACGGGTTAAACCACCGCAAAAATAAAAACTTTGACTTGTAACATTGCAAATAATTGAATATAATACGTTTTACTATCGCGGAGCGCGCCGCTTTAATTGTTTTAGCGCGCTGCCAAACAAACTATCGAGAATCATTATCCATAGATAAATTTAGATGCAAAGGCTGTCAGCGAGACAGCCTTTTTCATATCAATATTTTATTTCATTATCTCGTTCAGCTTTTTATTTCGTTTGATATTTCGTCTTGTTTCCAAGCAATCGAAATATCTCGACGAGCGCGGGAATAATATAAATCGCGCATGCCGCTCCTAACATCGCGCCGGTTATGAATCTCGAAAAATGCGTGTTCGCCCAAACCTCGAAAACGCCGAGGGTCCAATCAATGCCAATCGGAACCATCGCCGCAAAAAGCCATACTCGCGGCAGCGGCTCGACATTTTCAACGTTGCGGAACAAAGGATAAACGATAAAGCCTAAAAACAAGCCGAAATAAATGCCGAAGCAGCGTGAACAGACAGCAAACGGAAGTCCGGCTAAATAAAACGAACGCTCCGGCTGCTGGTGACAGACAAAACTGAAAAATTTATAAATCGGCGCTGAAATATCATTAAAATATTCAGCGCAAATCGGCGCGAGCATAATCAAAAACAGCCAAACAAAAACGACCGCAAACGAAATGCCCCAAACTTTTCGAGCCTGTTTTCGCAAACGAGGCAAACGAGTTTGGGGCATATAATTTTCGGCTGATAGTTTCATTTATTCATTTAAACGAAAACATTTGGCAGAAAGTAATAATAAAATCGCCGCCAAAAGTCACAAAAGACGCAAAAATATTTCAATCTCTTTTTTGCGATTTTTCCGCCTTTAGCGGCTGTCAAATCTTAAAATCTAATCACCGAATCCGGTCCGCCTTCAACATGAACAGTATCGACGAAACGAATATTTTTTGAATCCGTCGTCATCACGACCGAATGCGTGCGCTTGCCCGCGCCGAAAAAGCGAACGCCGCGCAAAAGCGAGCCGTCAGTTACGCCGGTCGCCGCGAAAATTATCTTTTTGCCCGGCGCTAAATCGTTGGTGTCGTAAATCTTCTCAGGATCGGAAATGCCCATTGATTTGAGACGTTCCATCACTCTCTCTTTCGGCGGAACTTTCGATTTATCAACGCCTAATCTTTCCGGGTCGAACACGAGCTTCGCCTGAATTTCTCCGTTCAAACATTTCAGCGCCGCCGCCGTAATAACGCCTTCCGGCGCGCCGCCGATGCCCATTACCGCGTGGATGTTCGTTCCGGCAACCGCTGCCGAAATCCCTGCCGACAGATCGCCGTCAGAAATCAGCCGGATGCGCGCACCTGTCGCGCGAACATCGGCGATCAGTTGTTTGTGACGCGGGCGATCAAGACACATCACCGTTAAATCATCAATATCTCGTCCCAAACGACGGGCGATATTTTTCAAGTTATCTTTCACCGGCGCGTCAATATCAACCGCGCCTTTGCACGACGGACCGACGACGATTTTGTCCATATAAATGTCGGGCGCGTTAAGCAATCCGCCGCGTTCCGCCGCCGCCAGAACCGCAATCGCGTTGTTTGCGCCGAGCGCGCATAAATTCGTGCCTTCAAGCGGGTCAACGGCGATGTCAACTTCCATAAATTCGCGACGCGCTTCTTCGGAAAAAATTCCGCCGCCGACTTCCTCGCCGATATAGAGCATCGGCGCTTCGTCGCGCTCGCCTTCGCCGATAACGATGCGCCCGCGCATCGGAACCGTGTCCATCACTTCGCGCATCGCTTCGACGGCGACGTGATCGCTGTGCTTGCGGTCGCCCTGTCCCATCGTTTTCGCCGACTCAATCGCCGCCGCTTCGCAAACGCGCAAAAAATCAAGCGATAATTCGTGTTCTGCTCTGGTATTTTTCATTTAGTTAATTTGTATATTTCCCTTAGAATTATCCGAAAATAAGTTTTAATAATGAAGGCATTCTATCACTTGTCTATCCCGATTTGACAAGTTATGCTTTGAATATTACGGTTTTAGTTTGATTTTCCGTGTGAATTTTAAGGAGACTTTTTTTAATGACTTATATTGTTGCCGAACCGTGTGTTGAATGTAAATACACCGACTGCGCGGCGGTTTGCCCGGTCGAAGCGTTTCATGAACTACCCGATAAACTTTTAATCAATCCCGACACGTGCATCGACTGCGACGCCTGTCTGCCGGAATGTCCGGTCGAGGCGATTTTTTCCGATATGTCCATTCCGCCCGAATATATGAACTGGCTGGAAATCAACGCCGAAGCGGAAAATTACCCGATTATCAGCACCAAACAGCCCGCGCTTTTCGCGCCCGGATGCAAAGGGCAGCCCGAGTAAAATTGAAAATTGAAAACGGAAAATTAAAGGACAATTCTTTATTTTCCGTTTTCAATTTTTCATTGCTCTTTCTTTATTTTTCACTTACCGTTTTCCATTTTTCATTTTTTTCTGGCTATTTTTCTATCGAGTCGGTTATAATCTTTTTGGCTTAACGCCGTTCCCTTCGTTTTCTAACCATTCTCAGACCTGAATAATGCCTGCTAAAATCAAAATTCTCGTCCTTTTCGGCACTCGTCCCGAAACAATCAAACTCGCGCCCGTCATTTCCGAACTAAAAAAACGGCAGGACGATTTTACCATGCGTGTCGTTTCGTCGAGTCAGCATACGGATTTGCTCGCGCCGTTTTTGAATATTTTCGACATCGAACCCGATTACGATTTGCGCGTGATGACCGAAAATCAATCACCGAACACGGTTTGCGCGAAGATTTTGAACGGCTTAGAAGAAATTTTCGACGGCGAAAAGCCGGATTGCGTTCTTGTGCAGGGCGACACGACGACGGCTTTTGCGGGCGCGTTTGCCGCGTTCAATCGAAAAATAAAAATCGGTCACGTCGAAGCCGGACTGCGTTCCGGCGACGCAAACAGCCCGTTCCCCGAAGAAATGAACCGGCGGCTTATTTCGCAAATGGCGACATTTCATTTTGCGGCGACCGAAAAAAATGCGGAAAATCTGCGCCGCGAAAACGCGGACGAAAATAAAATTTTTCTGACCGGAAATACGGTCGTTGATGCGCTTCGATTCGTTTCCGAAAATTCATCGCCGAGCCGAAAAATCCACGAATTAATCGAGCAAACGTCTGAATTTAAGCGTATTTTACTGACGACGCACCGGCGCGAAAGTTTCGGGGCGGCAATGAGCGAAAATTTAATTGATTTGCGCGAATTTATTGAAAATCATCGAGACGTTTGTTTGATTTTTCCGGTTCATCCGAATCCGAACGTCAGGAAAGCGACAAACGAAATTTTAGCCGGACGCGAGCGGATTAATTTGCTCGAACCGCTTGAATACATTGATTTCGCCTGTTTGATGAAACACTCTTGGCTGATCGTTTCCGATTCAGGCGGCGTGCAGGAAGAATCGCCGAGTCTGGGCGTGCCGGTTTTGATTTTACGGGAAAACACCGAACGCCCGGAAGCAATTGAAGCAGGCGCGGCAAAACTCGTCGGTGCGAATTCTCTGGCGCAAATGCTCGAAGACAATTACAATGACACGCGATGGATTGATTCGGTCAAATCAATCGTCAATCCGTTTGGCGACGGAACGGCAGCACGCCGAATCGTAGATATTCTGGAACATGAATTTTATCGAGAATCGCAAACAAACATTTTCACCGCAGAAAAACGGAATGCGCTGATTTTTTAAAGTATTTTTTCAATTTTCATAGTCTTTCTCCGTTTTCCGCTAATCTTTATGGATCAAAACGCAACAACTAAAAAACATCTTTTGACCGTTTTGGTCGAAGATTATTTTCACGTCGGCGCGTTCGAAAATCTGATTCAACAGCGTAATTGGTCGCGTTTCGAGCCGCGTTACGAACAAAACACGCGCAAGACTCTGGATTTGCTCGACGAACTGAGAACCAAGGCGACGTTTTTCGTTTTGGGTTGGATCGCCGAGCAAAACCCGAAATTGATTCGGGAAATCGTCGCTCGCGGTCACGAAGTCGCTTCGCGCGGATTTTATCACCGCAGTTTGAAAAATTTGACGGCTGAAGAATTTCGCGAAGATTTGCGCCGCTCAAATCGAGCGCTTGAAGATGCAGCCGGACAAAAAATCGTCGGTTACCGCGCGGCGGAAAAATTAAATTACGAAAAGGACTCGTGGATTTTCAACGTTCTGGCGGAAGAAGGCTTCGTTTACGACGCCAGTTTTCTGCCGACGCGCGGCGACGAAAAAGCGCAGCGATTCGCACGGCAAATTCACACGAGCGGCAAAGCCGTCTGGGAATTTCCGTATTCGACGAGAAATTTGGGCGTCGGGCTTTTGCCGATTTCCGGCGGCAACTATTTTCGTCAATTTCCCTACACGCTGATGCGCAAAGCCGTCAGCAACTGGAACGAAAAATACGCGGAGCCGTTCGTTTTTTATTTTCACGTTTGGGAACTAGACCCGGAACAGCCGCGCATCAACGCCGCTTCGTCGTATAACCGCGTTCGCCATTACCGCAAATTAGACAAAATGGAATGGATTATCAAGGAAAATCTTCAATTATACGATTTTTGCGGCGCGGCGGAATTTCTTGGTGTCAAAGACGAATTACGAATTACGAATTACGAATTGCCGGATGAAAAGCCGAGTTTGGTGATTGCCGAACCCAAAAACCAAAATCTGAAACCTGAAATCTCGATTGTCATTCCGTGTTACAACGAAGAACCGACGCTTCCTTATCTGGCGAACACTCTGCGCGGTCTCGAAGCCGAGTTAAAAATAAATTATCAGCCGGAATTTATTTTCGTTGACGATTGCAGCACGGACCAAACTTTCAACAAGTTAACCGAGCTTTTCGCGGCAAATGATAATGTCCGGATTGTCCGCCATGAAATGAATCGCGGTGTCGCGGCGGGAATTATGACCGGACTCGAAACGGCGCGGACGGAAATCGTTTGTTCGATGGACTGTGACTGCACTTATGACCCGCATGAGCTTGAGAAAATGCTGCCGATGCTCGCGGACGGTGTAGATTTGGTGACCGCTTCGCCTTATCACGCGAAAGGCGGCGTCAAAAACGTTCCCGAATGGCGTCTGCTTTTGTCGAAAGGCGCTTCGTTTCTTTATCGCCGCGTTTTGCGTTCGAAACTCAACACTTATACGAGCTGTTTTCGCGTCTATCGCCGCTCGTCGGTGGTTAATCTGGATTTGAGCGAAAACGGTTTTCTGGGCGTCGCGGAAATGCTCGGACGACTGGATTTGAACGGCGGAAAAATCGTCGAATATCCAACGATTTTAGAAGTTCGGCTGTTCGGATTTTCCAAAATGAAAACTGCGCGTACCATCGCCGGACATCTTAAACTGCTTTCAAAATTGGCAAAAATTCGCTTTTTCGGAAAAACCGCCGCTATTGAAACTTCTATACCGAAAGAAAATCTGAAACCGCAGATTGACGCGGACAGATGCCAATTGAAAAAAACCCTTTAAAGGATTCATTAACCTCGAAACACGCATAAAACTTGAAAAATAAAACCTGTTTTTTATTTATCTTTTTTATGAGCGTTTTCGAGATTGTTTTGCGATTAATTTGATAGAAAATATTGAAAACATAAAAACTATGACACCGATAGCAGAAAAAACAGCAGAAAAAGAAATCGTTAAATTACCGTCCGACCAGGATGCGAGCGGCAGAACGTTCGGCGCGGAAGAAATCGCCGCCGTCACGGACGTTTTGACAAGCGGCGTTTTAATTACGACCAAAGGCAAATACGGCAAACTGCTCGAAGAAGAATTTGCTCGCAAACTCGGCGTTAAATACGCTTATGCCTGCAATTCCGGCTCGGCGGCGGTTCACGTCGCAGTCGCGGCGATCAATCCGAATCCGGGCGATGAAATCGTGACGACTTCGATCACCGATATGGGCGCGCTAACACCGATTATTTTTCAGGGCGCGATTCCGGTTTTTGCCGATGTTGACCCGAAAACCTTAAACGTCACGGCTCAAACGATCGAAAAAGTCTTGTCTGAGAAAACAAAAGCGATTATCGTCACGCATCTGTTCGGAAACCCGTGCGAAATGAAGGCGATTATGGAACTCGCTGATTCGCGCGGCATTCCAGTCATCGAAGACACCGCGCAGTCATTTATGGCGATGTGCGACGGAAAATATGCCGGAACAATCGGCAAAATCGGCGCGTTTTCATTTCAGCAAGGCAAACAGATGACGACGGGCGAAGGCGGAATCGTCGTGGCAAACGATGATGAAATCGCGCGCAGAATGTATCTTTTCATCAATAAAGCGTGGGGTTACGGCGACCCGAATCCCGACCATTATTTCGCGTCGCTTAACTACCGAATGACCGAATTGCAAGCTGCCGTCGCTTACGAGCAATTGAAAAAATTGGATTATTCGGTCGCGCAGCGCCAGAAAATGGCGGCGCTTTTGGACGAAAAAATCAAAGACATTGACGGCATCGAATCTTATAAACCTGTCGAAGGTTCGACGATGACTTATTGGAAGTTCTGCATGCGCGTGGACGACTCGAAAATCGAAGACGGCTCGGTCGGTTTATCGAAAGCGTTAAAAACTTACGATGTCGCAAGCGCGCCGCGGTACGTTGTCAAACCGGCTTATAAATGTATGGTTTTCCGCGACCAGAATACGTTCGGCGATTCGCATTACCCGTTCAATTTAGCGCGTCCCGAAGCCGTTGATTACAACGACGACAATTTCCAAGGCACGATCAAAGGCTTGCACGACGTTCTCGTCTTACCGATCAACGAAAAATACGAAGAAAAACACATCGAATTTTTAGCCGATTCTATCCGCGAAGCAGTTGAACAAGCCAGAATAAAATAAGATATTACCGGCGAAAGACAAGAAAAATACGAAAAAAGAAAACTGTTTTTCTGTTTTTATTTCGCGTTTTTCTTGTCTTTCGCCGGAAAAGTAAAAATATGAACAAATTAAAATTCGCACTTATCGGAACGGGCGGCATCGCCCAAACCTACGCGCAGGCATTTCAGTCAAGTGATTGCTGCAAACTTGTCGCCGTTGCTGACGTTAACAAAGATTCTGCGAAAGCGTTTGCCGAACCGTTCGCGGCGAAATCATTCGGCGATTACAAAACGCTGGCTGAAAACTCGGAGATTGACGCCGTGATCGTTTCCACGCCGCCGAACACGCACCCGGAAATCGCGATGTATTTTATGCGCCGCGGCGTTCATGTTTTGTGTGAAAAACCGTTGTGTCTGTCGGTTGCGGAAGCCAAAGAAATGATTGCCTGCGCCGAAAAATCCGGCGTTGTTTTCACGATGGCGACAAAATTCCGCTATTGCGAAGATGTCGTCAAAGCCAAAGCGATTTTAGCATCGGGCGTTTTGGGCGAAGTTATCCAATTTGAAAATGCGTTCACCGCGAAAGTTGATATGTCGAAGCGTTGGAATTCGGATTTCGCGGTTTCCGGCGGCGGCGTTTTGATGGACAACGGCACGCATTCGGTTGATATTATCCGTTATTTCCTCGGTACGATTACCGACGTTCTCGCGCTCGAAACTTCCGGCACACAGAATTTAAAGGTTGACGAAAACGTGAAATTGCTGGCAAAAACTGAAAACGATGTCGCGGCGAGCGTTGATTTAACGTGGGGAATCAATAAAGAATTACCGAATTTCATCAGCATTTACGGCTCGAACGGCACGCTGCATATCGGCTGGCGCGAATCGCGTTACAAATTAAATTCGTCGCCTGACTGGACGAGTTTCGGCAAAGGCTACGACAAAATTCAGGCTTTCAAAGCAAAAATCGAAAACTTCCGCAACGCGATTGTTGAAGGCGAAGAGCTCTTGACCAAACCCGAAGACGCGCTTGCTTCCGTGGAAGTCATTGAAGCGGCTTACAAATCTCTGAATCAAAATCTGTGGCAAAAGGTCGTTGAAAAAGCCGACACGGCAACTGTTTAAAGATGAGCGCCTCGGAAAAGACCTATAAACTTCTCGATGCCAACGGCAAATTTTATCAAAGCCCGGTGAAAGGAACATTCGGCGGACACCGCAAAGATAAAATTTACGGCACACTGGATTGCAAAGGCGCTGCTCGCTGGATTGCCAAAGGTCATTATATAAATGAGCGCGTCTTTTTTGCCGACGAACAAACCGCCATCACCGCCGGATACAGACCTTGTTTCGAATGTCTGCGCGAGAAATACATAAAATGGAAAGCGAAGAAAATTTAGCCGCAAACAAACACGAAAGAGCACGAAATACTTTTTGATTCAATTTTTTTTGATTTAATTTTCGTAAAATTTCATATTTGTTCGCGGCAAGAATCTTATGATCAAAATCCACCCGACAGCAATCATCGAAGATAATGTGAAAATCGGCGAAGGCACGAGCGTTTGGGACAACGTGCATATTCGTCACGGCGCAAGCATCGGCGAAGAATGCATCGTTGGCGAAAAGACTTATATCGCGTATGACGTTTCGATTGGAAACCGCGTGAAGATCAACGCGATGGTTTACATCTGCGCCGCCGTGACGATTGAAGATGGCGTAATGATTTCCGCTTCGACGACGTTTACCAACGACCGTTTCCCGCGCGCGACGATGCCCGATTTGAAAACTCTGCGACAGAGCGAACCTGACGAACACACTTTGCCGACTCTCGTGCGAGAAGGCGCGACTATCGGCGCGGGGTGCATCATCGGCAACGATCTCGAAATCGGACGATGGGCGATGGTCGGAATGGGTTCAATCGTCACCAAAAGCGTTCCCGATTTTCATCTTGTTTTGGGAAGTCCGGCACGTTCCGTCGGCGCGGTCTGCAAATGCGGACAGCTTTTTTATAAGTTTGACGATTCGGACAAACGAAAGTTTGAATGCGTCTGCGGTTCGCAATATGAAATTGAAAATCGAAACGTGAAAGAATTAATGTAAACATGGAAAGCGTTTCAGATAAAATAAGCCAGCTTTATATTGAAACTTTTACTTTAGAAAAAGTAAGAGCGGATTTGTTCGAACATTTACGAATGAACACAGCTGACCTTTTCGTTCGTATTGATTCTGGGTATGTTTTATACGCCGATTTCGAATATGAGGAAGATAAATACGAAAAGGTTACAATTACTGACGACGATAAAATAACGATCATACATTATCTCTCTTATTGTGATTTAAGAGAAGACGTTGGGTTTACCGTCATAATTGGTATCGGTAAATTTGATGAAGGTAAGAAATTTGACCTCTTTAAAATTGAAAAATGCTTGGCAAAGTTAAGATACAATCCTGATTTAAGCATGTACGATGTCGAGTTTTATATTAATGAAAATTAGAGGAAGAAAGTTAGTAAGATTTATTGCATATGAGTTAACTTGAAATCTGCTTTATCTCACCAACTTAACTCAAATCAAATTTGGTTATTTATAATGGATAACAACAAATCCAAAATCCAAAATCCAAAATCCAAAATCGCAATTATCGGCAGCGGTTTTCTCGGTTTAACGCTCGCTTTGCGTCTTGCCGATGCGGGCGCGAAAGTTACCGTTTACGAATCCTCCACGGAGATCGGCGGATTGGCGAGCGCGTGGCAGATCGGCGATGTCGTTTGGGACAAACATTATCACGTCACGCTCGCTTCGGACGCTTTTACGCGCAAAGTTGTCGAAGAAATCGGTTTGGGCGACGAGTTTGAATGGGTTGAAACGAAAACCGGATTTTACACCGACGGTAAGCTCGTTTCCATGTCTAACACGCTGGAATTTTTGAAGTTTCCGCCGCTTGATTTAATCAGTAAATTTCGTTTAGGCGGAACAATCTTTTACGCGTCGCGAGTGAAGGATTGGAAAGCGCTGGAGAAAATCTCGGTCGAAGATTGGCTTACGAAACTTTCCGGCAAGAAAACGTTTGAAAAAATGTGGAAACCGTTGCTCAAAGCGAAACTCGGCGAGGCATACAAGGAAACTTCTGCCGCGTTTATCTGGGCGACGATTCAGCGAATGTATGCGGCGAGAAAATCCGGTTTGAAACGAGAAATGTTCGGCTATGTGCGCGGCGGCTATGCGCGAATTTTGGAAAGATTCGGCGAGCATTTGCGAGAAAAAGGTGTTGAAATTTGTCTCAACTCGCGGGTTGAAAACGTCGAGAAATTGAATGGCAAAATACAAGTTTTCACGCACGAAAATGCCGAGAAATATCGCGCTGAAGTTAAATTGAAAGCGGCGTATGAGTTTTCCGACGTTTCGGTTCGCTCAATTAATGCGACGGCAAATTATGCGGAGTTCGATTCGGTGATTTTAACTTGTCCTTCAAATGTGGCGGCGAAAATTTGCCCGCAATTAACGGAAACGGAAAAAGAGAAACTCGAAAATATCAAATATCAGGGCATCGTTTGCGCCTCGGTTTTGATGAAAAAATCGCTGTCGAATTTTTACGTGACGAACATCACGGACGAAACGCCGTTTACGGGAATCATTGAAATGTCGGCGCTCGTTGATAAAAAGGAATTCGGCGGCAACGCCCTCGTTTATCTGCCGAAATACGTCGCGCCAAACGATGAATTGTTTGACAGAACGGACGCGGAAACCGAAGAGACTTTCGTGTCGGCTTTAGAGAAAATGTATCCGCATTTTTCGCGCGCGGATGTGGTTGAATTCAAAACATCGCGTGTCAGAAATGTTTTCCCGATTCCGACCTTAGATTATTCGGCGAACGTTCCGAGCGTAAAAACGTCACTCGAAAATGTTTTCATCGTCAATTCCGCGCAGATTACGAACGGAACTCTAAATGTCAATGAGACAATTCAACTGGCAGAAAGATTTCTTGAAGCGAATTTTGCAAGAAGTTAAGAATGAAAAAGTTCTTTACCAAAATTTTTGCGCTTTTAGATTCACCGTTCTCATCCGGCACGAAAAGGATTATTGAAGAATGGACAACTATTGATAAACATACAATCAAAATACAATCAAAAAAGCTGACTTTACGCTTCATGGAGAAGCAATCAATTATAAAAATGAGCGTCCCTACATACTTTATCTAAAACATGAAAACGGAAAATCTGTTTGGTACGCTGAAATGCAAGATACGGGCGAATGGTATATTACGGAAATTGGACAATGAAAACAGATAAACCAATTGCGAGTCTTTCACTCGACCTAGACAATAAATGGTCGTATATGAAAACGCACGGCGATGCGGGTTGGGAAACTTTTCCGACTTATCTCGACGTGATCGTTCCGCGTTCGCTCGCTTTTTTGAAAGAGCGAAATCTAAAAATTACATATTTCGTTGTCGGGCAGGATGCGGCGCGCGAGGAAAATTTCGATGCGATTCGCCAAATCTCAGATGCAAAACACGAAATCGGCAATCACAGTTTCAATCACGAACCGTGGCTGCATCTTTATTCAAAAAAACAGTTAGTTGAAGAATTTGGAAAGACAGAAGATGCGCTCGAAAATGTGACGGGTCAAAGAACAATCGGTTTTCGCGGTCCCGGATATTCGCTCTCGCCAACGGTTTTGGAAGTTTTAGCCGAGAGAAATTACGAATACGACTGCTCGACTTTGCCGACATATATCGCGCCTTTAGCAAGGGCGTATTATTTTTTCAAATCGCCGGAAATGTCCGAGGAAGAACGTGAAAAACGCAAAAAACTGTTCGGTAAATTTTCCGATGGTTTTCAATCTCTTAAACCTTATAAATGGCAAATCGGCGATAAAAGTTTGGTCGAAATTCCTGTCACTACTTTGCCGATTTTCAAAACGCCGATTCACGCGAGTTACGTGATTTATCTTTCAACTTTTTCCAAATCGCTGGCGCGCGCTTATTGGAAAACGGCTATTGAATTGTGCCGCGCATCAGGAACACAGTTGTCGCTGTTGCTTCACCCGCTCGATTTTTTGTCGGGCGATGACGCCCCCGAATTAAAGTTTTTTCCTGCGATGAATTTGCCTATTGAAGAAAAACTCGAATTCATTGGCGAGATTATTGACGCTTTTACGAACAAATTTGAAGTCGTCAATATGCGCGAACACGCCAAAACGGTTGGCAGCGAGAGTTTGAAATCATTAACGGTTGAAACGGCAAAATTTTGAAACTGACTTTTACAAAATGCTGCGTTTGTGACATTGATGATGCCGTTCCCGTTGGCGTCGGCGAAGATTATGAATATCGCACGGGCGGCGACACGTTTTTGGCTATGCGATGCCAGTCGTGCGGCTTGGTTTATTTGAATCCGCGCCCGGATATTTCCGAGTTCGAGACGATTTATCCGCCCACGTATCACGCTTTCGATTTTTCGGAAAAGGATTTCGGCATCGTTTACAAAATTCGTTCGCGGCTCGAAGCGAAAAGATTACTGAGCTGGTGCGCTGGATTACCGGAAAACGCAAGAATTTTGGATGTCGGCTGCGGCGACGGCTTTCATTTGAAATTGCTGAAAAAATATGGCGAAAAAAGCTGGACGCTCGAAGGCGTCGATCTGGACAAACGCGCGTCGGAGATGGCGGAAAAAGCCGGTTTGAAAGTTCACGTCGGGACAATTGAGAATCTTAATCTGCCGGAAAACCATTACGATTTGACCATTATGATTCAAACAATCGAGCACGTCGAAAAACCGGACGAAATTTTACGAGCGGTCAAACGCGTGTTAAAGCCAAACGGAAAGTTGGTCATCGTGACGGACAACACTGATTCGCTCGACTTTAAATTATTCAAAAACAGTTATTGGGGCGGTTATCATTTTCCGCGTCATTGGAATTTATTTAGTCGCAATTCACTGCGAAAATTAGCCGAAAAAGTCGGTTTTGAAACGGCGGATCTGTCAACGCAGGTTTCGCCCGTCAATTGGGTTTATTCGATTCATAACACGCTTGTTGACTGGAACGCGCCGCGCTTTTTAATCAATCAATTTACGCTCAAATCTACCGTGTCGTTGTCTGCGTTTACGGCACTCGACATAGGACTGCAAAAACTCGGAAAAGGCGCGCTGTTACGAGCGATACTCCGAAAACCTCATTGAAGTTTCTGTCTAATTCAAACTTTTATCAAAGCTATGAAAAGTGAAAAACCAATTGCGATTGTCGGCGCGGGACTGGCAGGCTTGACGGCAGCAAATTTTCTGCACAGCCGCAACGTGCCGTTCGTTTTGTATGAAGCAGGCGCGAAAATCGCCGGACTCGCCGCGAGCTTTAAGGACGCCGAAGGCTTTTCATACGATTTCGGCGCGCATTTTATTACCAATCGGCTGGCAGCGGCAATCGGCGTCAGCGGCGAATGTTTGATAGTTAAACATTACGGCGAAACGGTTTTGCTCGGCGGAAAAACTTATGACTATCCGTTCGGTTTGATGAAGATTCCCAGAATGACTTTGAGCGGCGTAATAAGCAAAATAAAATCTCTGAGCAATAGGCATGCGCCAGCGTCAGCCACCGAATGGTTTCGCAAAAATTATGGAAATGCGCTCGCTGATGAAGTCGCACTACCGCTCATCGAAGCGTGGTCAGGCGCGCCCGCCGAAAATTTATCGCGCGCCGTTGGTGAGAGTTTACCAGGAAGCATCGGGAAAACTCTTTATTTGAAAGCGGCGGGAAAAGTTTTAGGTCGCGCCGTCGCGATCGGATACAACCGCGAAATGCCGGAAAAAGCAAGCGTTCATCACGTTTACCCAAAAAACGGCGTGGCGACTTTGTGCGAAAAACTCGCTGAAGGTATCAAAGACAAAATAAAGCTAGAGACGCCGGTCGAGGAAATTATTGTCGAAAACGAAAAAGTCATCGCCGTCAAAGCGAAAGGCGAAACGCAGGAAGTTTCAGCAGTCATCAGCACCGCGCCCGCCAATATTCTCGCGAAACTGACAAAAGGCACGAACCGACTTGAAAAATTCGCGAATTTTCGTTATCGCCCGATGGTTTTCGTCAATATGCGTTTTCAAGGTCGCGGTCTTCTGCCCGACACGGTTTTGTGGCTGCCGGAAAACGAATTTCCGTTTTTCCGCTTAACCGAAGCGACGCTTTCGATGCCGTGGTTAGCGCCCGAAGGCAAAACCATTATCACCGTTGACATCGGTTGCGAAAAGAACGAAGAATTCTGGACGATGGACGAGGAAACCATCGGCGAATTTTGCCTCAAGCATTTGGTTAAAATAATTCCCGACGCGCGCGCGAGGTTTCTTGGTTGCAAGGTGCTAAAAACTCCGATTGCATATCCGGTTTTTCTCAATGAATACGAAGCAGCACGAAAGGACTTCGAGCAGTCAACCGGAATTGAAAATCTTTTAAGCATCGGACGCAACGGCGAATTTGCACATATTTTTATGGAAGACGTTTACTGGCGAACGCGAAAGAAAGTTCGGCATTTAATAGAGAATCAATGAAAGATTCAAACGCCGGAACAAAGATTGCCGCGTTTTTGCGCTGCCGTTTTATCGCGCTGTTAGTGATTCTTCACGCAGCAATTGCTTTGCCGCTCGCGTTTATTCTTAATATTTGGACGGACGAGGCTTCTACGCTTCACACCACGAAAAACGGTTTTTTTCAGACTTTCCAAAACGTTTTCGCCGATGAAAAACAAGCGCCGCTTTATTTTTTATTTCTGAGCCTTTGGCGCGTCGTCAGCGATTCGGTAATCTTTGCGCGGCTGCCGTCCGTTATTTTCAGCGTTTTAGCGATCAAGTTTTTTTACGATTTAACGTGCAAATTTCTCGATGAAAAGGCGGCGCGATTCGTCTGTTTTTTCTTTGCGGTTCATCCGTATTTAATTTGGGCGAGCACGGAAATTCGGGTTTACTCGCTCATTATTTTAATCTCGGTTTTGCTTTTGAATTTCATCACCGACGGATACGCGAGTTCGGAAGACGAAGACGCGAAAAAAAGAAAAAAAGCGCGAATTTGGTTTATGGCGCTTGCCGTCGTTGCGCTTTACACGAATTATTACCTCGGCTTTTTGCTCGTCGGCGGTTTTGTCGGTTTATTAATTACGAAGCGATTTAGCGCGGCGCGCGATTATTTCGCGCGAATGATTTTCGTCGGCATCGCTTTTGCGCCGCTTTTCTGGGTTTTCACGCGGCAATTTGCCGACAATGCCGACGATTTTATCGAAACGAAATTAATTGTCGTGGGCGCGATTGTAATTCTCGACCAGCTGCGCGATTTTGTTTTTCCGATTCAATTATCTTCGGTCGCTGATTCATCCGTAGTTTCCGTTATTAGGCTTTGTTTTCTCGGATTATCCGCGGCGGCGATTGTTTTTTTTTTTTTCAAAAACAAATTCCGCCCGGTCGATGAAAAAGTTTTGCTGTCCGGCGCGTTTGTTCTGACCGCGAGCGTTTTTTTGTTAGCGGCTTATCTCGCGCTCGGCTCGGCGTATCTCGCGCCGCGTCATTTCTCGGTTTTGTTCGCCCCGGTCTTTTTGTTTGCGAGCGTTTTAATCGGCAACAGTTTGCCGCGCAAAATTACGATCGTTTTCGTCGTCGCTTTCGCCGTTTTGTTTCCGTATTCGCAAATCTACAAACAGTTTCCCAATTTGTCGAAACGCGGCGATTGGGCGCGTGTCGCTCGATTCATCGAACTAAACGAAAAACCGAATCAACCGATCATCGTTTTCAGAAATTACGACGCGCTTTCGCTGCCCGTTTATTACAAAGGCGTCAACCGCATTTTGCCCGACGAGAAATTTTTCGCGTGGTCACAGGAAGACGATCTAACGAGCGAAAACGCTTTTCGGCTGCAAACCGAGTATATAATCTCGAGAATTCCGACCGACGCCGAGGAAATCTGGCTGGCAACCGAGGAAATTTGCCATTTTGAAAAAACAAAAGCCGCGTGTCGCTTGTTGGAGAATTACGTCGAAGCGAATTACACTATTGTTGAAACGAAAGAGTTTTACAAAGAGAAAGTTTATTTATTGAGGAAAAAACCGAAATGATAGATTCACTAGACCCGAAAACGATGGAAAGACCGGTTATCAAATGCGCGATGTGCGACACCGAAGTCGAGCATTACAATACTTTTCTCGCGCCCGACAACGAAATGACGAACGTCTGTTGGCTGTGCATTCAGCGCGAGGAAAAAGGATTTAACACGAAAACCGATTTCAAACGCAGCTCGCGCGTGCGCGGAAATTTGAGCGACGTAGGCAAAAGCGGTTAAGAAAATGATTTAATTTATGACTGTCAGAAAAATCACCGAATATCCCGAAGCGGTTTTGGCGCAGGTCGGAAAACCTGTCACGGAATTCGACGAAGAACTCGAAAAACTGTGCGCCGATATGTTTGAAACGATGTATGAAGCCGAAGGCGTCGGACTCGCCGCGCCGCAAATCGGCTTGAATCTGCGGCTTTTCGTGATGGACTGCGAAGACATCAAACTAATCGCGGCAAACCCGGAAATCATCGAAACAAGCGGCGAGCAATCCGGTCAGGAAGGCTGTCTTTCGGTCGGTAAAGTTCCGGCTATCGTTACGCGCCCGATGCGAGCGAAATTAAGAGCGCAAAACGAAAAAGGCGAATGGTTCGAGCGCGAAGCCGAAGGCTACGCCGCGCGCGCCTTTCTGCACGAAACCGATCATTGCGACGGCAAACTTTTCATTGACCATCTGCCGAAAATGCGCCGCGATATGGTTGTCACGAGATTTAAGAAAGATAAAAAACTGCGCTAACCCTTTACACACAGCGGATTAATTGATTTCTACTCGATTTCTTTAATAAATAATGCCCGAAAAACCGGCAGATTTTTTTCTTCGACCGCCGTTTCCCTTTCGGTTTTAATCGGAAACGGATTTCCCTCGACGGCGATTTCGCGCAGATTTTCAACGGCGCGAAACAATTCAAACATTTCTCCGGCTAAAAATTCGATGTCGGTCTGAACGAAAATCCTGCCGTTTTCAGCTAAATGCTTGACGACGGTTTCGACCAATTCACGATTGACCATCCGGCGTTTCGCGTGTTTTTTTTTGAACCAAGGATCGGGAAATTGAATCGTCACGGTTTGCAACAAATTTTCCGTCAAATTTTCGAGCAAATTATCAAGCGCGACCATTGCATTGCAGAATTCGTAATGCAGATTTTCGAGTTTTTTTTCGCCCGCGATGCGGTTTGCTTCTTCGACGAGCGGTTCGCGGATTTCGACGCCGAGAAAATTCGTTTTTTCGTTGTTTTCCGCCATTTTCAAAACGAACCTGCCGCGCGCGCAGCCGATGTCGAGATGCAACGGAAACTCGGGCGCGGCGAAAATTTCTTCGAGTCGCAAAGGCTTCGGCGTGAAACTATAATACGGCGAGAGCGGATTAACGTGTTGATGAACGCGGACTCTGGGCATTATTTAGCGGTAAAACGTATCAAGATTTTAAATTTAAGTTAAACAAATTCGAGCAAAACAAAAATACTGAAAACGGACGCGGCGATAAAGATTCCGAGCGCCGTCAACCCAATGATTTCGGTTGTTTTGCCGATTTCTCTCGGATCTTTGTAAACATCTCGCGGGATTTGCAGTAAACCGTAAACAGCGCCCGTTAAAAATCCGCCGAGATGCGCGAAATTATCAACTCTTGACATCACGAAAACGCCGACGAATGCGATAAATCCGACGTTAAAAAGCATATTCTTGAGAAATTCGCCGGGTAAAAGTTCTTTTCGTTTGAAACCGTAAACCGTCAAATAACCGAGAAATCCGAGAATTCCGCCCGACGCGCCGACGGAGACGCCATCCGGCATAAAAATCAAGCTTAAAACGCCGCCGCCGATAATCGAAAGCAGGAAAACGATGGCGAGATGAGCGCAGTTAGAAAGCGTTTCGATCAGCCGTCCGAGAACGAAAAGAGCATAGCCGTTAAACAACAGATGAACAACGCCGCCGTGCAAAGCGCCGCCGGTTAAAATTCTCCAATATTGTCCTTCGACGAAAAACGGTTTGACGAATCCGGCGAGCAGCGTGGATTTTTCGCCGCCGAAAATAATCGCTTCCAAGCCGTCAACCACCGTCTGACAAATCAAAACGGCAGCCAGACAAACGATTAAAATTACCGTATAAACAGGAAAAACAGCGGCGGTACGCTGCACTTCCTCGTTTTGTTCGCTTGTTTCGCCGAGCGGTTCTGTTTCCTTTTCGTATTGCAAAGACATAAGAATTTTAGATTTCAGATTTCGGATTTTAGATTACCGGAAAATTCTCAATCCAAAATCCGAAATCTGAAACCTAAAATCTGATTACATCGCCAATCCGCCGTCCGGCTGAATTATTTGTCCGGTAATATAACGCGCCGAATCGGACAACATAAAACAGGCGATTTCAGCGACTTCCTGAACGTTTCCGAGTCTGCCCAAAGGAATTTGCGCCAGAATTTTCTCGCGGTGTTCGGCGTTCATTTCCGCCGCCATTTCGGTTTCGATCAATCCGAGCGCGAGCGCGTTGACAGTGATTTTCCGGCTGGCGATTTCTTTGGCAAGCGCTTTTGTCAGCCCGATCATTCCGGCTTTCGACGCTGAATAATTCGTCTGCCCGAGCATTCCGACGACGCCGGAAATCGAAGAAACATTGAGAATCGAACCGCCATTCTCGTTTTTCATCATCGGACGCAAAACCGCTTTCGAGAAATTCCAAGCGCCTTTCAAATTCGTATCAATCACCGAATCCCAATCGTCTTCCTTCATCCGCAAAATCAATGTATCGCGCGTGATTCCGGCATTATTGACTAGAAAATCAATCGTCCCGAACTCCGCCGTCGCCTGTTTAACGAAAGCTGCCGCCGCTTCCGTATTCGCCACGTCGCACTGCAAGGCAAACGCTTTGACGTTTAAGTCTTCAATTTCCGCTCGCAATTTTTCGGCTTCGTCCGCGCTTTTCGCGTAATTAAAAGCGACATTCGCGCCGCGATTTGCCAATTCCAACGCAATCGCCCGCCCGATGCCGCGCGTTGCTCCCGTGACGATTGCCGATTTTCCGGCAAATTGTTTTTCGCTCATATTTTTATATGTTTAAAGCGTTTCTTTGAATCGCAAAAAGTTGATTGATTCCGGTTTCGGCGAGGGCGAGCATCTCGTTCATTTGTTCGCGCGTAAACGGTTCGCGTTCCGCCGTTCCCTGAATTTCGATGAATTTTCCCGCGCCGGTGCAGACGATGTTCATATCAACTTCGGCGGTCGAATCTTCGGCGTAGCACAAATCCAAAACCGCCGTGTTTTCGACGATGCCGACGCTGACGGCGGCGACCTCGGAGAGAATCGGCGAGTGTTTGATCGTGCCTTTTTTCATCAGCTTACGGCAGGCAAGCGCGAGCGCGACATAAGCGCCGGTGATCGAAGCGCAGCGCGTTCCGCCGTCTGCTTGAATGACATCGCAGTCAATAAAAATCTGGCGTTCGCCGAGCAGTTTCGTGTCAACAATCGCCCGCAAACTGCGCCCAATAAGACGCTGAATTTCCTGAGTTCTCCCTGAAGGACGCATCGTTTCGCGGTTTGTACGCGTGTTAGTCGCGCGCGGCAGCATCGCGTATTCCGCTGTCACCCAACCCGTTCCTTTGTTGCGCAAAAACGGCGGAACGCGTTCTTCGACGCTCGCCGTGCAGATGACTTTCGTGCCACCGACTTCGATTAAAGCCGAGCCTTCGGCGTAAGGCGAAATGTTCGCGGTGATTTTCGTGTTTCTGATTTGGTCTAAAGTGCGATTATCAATTCTGGTGTAGCTCATTTTATTTTTTAACCGCTAAATACGCGGAAAACGCCAAATTTATGAAAATAATTATTTATCTTTAATTAATAGTCTTCTTTTTCGCGTATTTCGCGTATTTCGCCGTTAATTATTGTTCTTATTTGTCTAATTTATCAACTCCGAAAACTTCGACAGCCTCGAGTTTGGCGGGCTTTGCGCCCAAAAATCTTTCGGCGACGCCGGCAAAACGTTCTGCCGCGTCGGTAACGAAAAAATGATCGAGGTCGTCGCACAGTTTTCGTTCTCCGACTACTTTGTTTGGATTTGCCAGATTTTTTTCCGTCAAAAGTTTCTCGACTTCCTCGGCGCAGGCTTCGCCCGAATCAATGAGTGTAACACCAACGCCGACGGTTTGTTGAATCACTTCGCGCAAAATCGGGTAATGCGTGCAGCCCAAAACAAGGGCATGCGCGGCGAATTCGTTGATTCGGCGAAGGTATTTTTCGGCGATTGAAAAAGTTTCCGGCTCAAGCGTCCAGTTTTCTTCCGCCAGAGACACGAATAAAGGACAAGCCGTTTGGACGATTTCCGTTTCGTTCGACGCGCGGCGAATCGAATCGGCGTATGCGTTGCTCGCAACGGTCGCTTCGGTCGCAATCACGGCAATGCGCGGATTCGTTTGATTTTTGGTAATTTCGACGGCTTTGCGCGCGCCGGGACCGATGACGCCGACGACATCAATGCCGATGTTTTGTTGAATTTTCGGCAAAGCGAGCGCCGAAGCGGTATTGCAGGCGACGACGAGAAGTTTTATGCCGCGAGCCGCTAAAAACTGAGCGTTTTCAATCGCGTATCTTTCAACGGTCGCCAAAGATTTCGTTCCGTAAGGCACGCGCGCCGTATCGCCGAGGTAAACGAACCGCTCGTTCGGCAAACGATTATGCAGAGCGCGATAAACGGTCAGACCGCCGACGCCGCTGTCGAAAATTCCGATTGGAAGATTTTGGATCGGGCTTTTCCGACTTTGCATTTCGGACTTTGAAAAATTAAATTTCGACATTAAAACAACATAATTTTAAACGCGAACAAATTCAAAGCCGAAAAGCGAGAAGTTAAAGCTGTATTGGACAAAAAGCAGGAAAGGCTTCGTGTATTCAAGGAAATAATAAAATCATTTATTCAAACGCCGATTAAAACAAACGAAATTTTCCGGTTTGGCGCGGCGTTTTAAGAAAATCACTCGCCGAAGACGCCGCCGACCAATTGCCTGACACTTCACCGATTAGAACGGCTTCGAAATTCTCGCTGGTTAAATTGCTGCTGACAGAATTATATTGCCGACTGGCGGGCGAAGTCTTCCATTGACCGATGATGTTTTGGCTCGGAATACCAACTAAGTACTGCTGAATTCTGGTAGCGTCCAAAGAATTAATGATGCCGTTGTCGTCGGTATCGGCGGCAATTAATTGGGCTGAACTTAAAGTAGTTAATCCGACCAAATACTGCTGAATGCGTGTTGCATCAAGCGAATTAATGCTGCTCGTATCGCCGGATTTCGTCACCGTAACAGTGTAGTTTTCGCCGGGATTGGCGCTGAAAGAGTAGTTACCGGCTGAATCCGTCGTCGCGGTGCGGAGCGTTGTCCCGTTGAAATATACGGTCGCGCCGGAAACGCCGACGCCGTTGTTCGTTACTCTGCCGCTGATCGTATAGGTTGCCGCCGCGAGCGTTCCTTTTGCCAGCTCGCCGACGTATGATAGCGCGATGTTAGTGTATTTAACCGAGTGAGCGGCGCTGTTTCCCATTTGCGCAATCGTATCGCTGGTCGTGTGAATCACCGGATTCGAGCGCGGCTCAAACGGAAATGACGCCGGAAAACCTTTGGCTGTCCACGAAGCGTGATCCGAACAGCCGTAACCGCAATAGGCGTCGGCAACAATTAATGACGGCTGATAAGTCGCGATCAAATCGCGGATGAATTGATTTTGCGCGGCGTTGGTTCGGTCTGCAATAATCGCAATATCAAAAGTCGAGTCGGCGCTTTTATAATTCGTCATATCGAGCTGCAAAACGCCGACGACATTGACGCCGCGCGCTTGAAAATCAGCCGCTATCGCATACGAGCCGACGAGACCTATTTCTTCCGCCGCGTATGCCATAAATTTAACGGTGCGTTCCGGACGAAAATTCTTGGCGACTAGCACGCGAATAGTTTCGGTCAAACTGGCGATTCCCGAAGCGTCATCGTCCGCGCCCGGCGCGTTGACCGTCGGACCGTTCATATTTATCGAATCCTGATGACCGCCGAGAACGACGACCTCGTTCGGCAAAGTCGTTCCCTGAACGGTTAAAATAATTGACGGCTGCGGAGAAGTCGTGGTCGGATGATTGAAGAATTCGACCGTAATATCGCTTCGTCCGGCGGCAATCTGCGTCCATTTATTTTTTATCCAATTTGCCGAATCAATTCCGCTCTGCTGATTGTAGCGTCGGCTCGGAAAATCAGTCGAGAGCCGCGTGATGGTTTCGAGAATTTCCGCTTCTTTGGTTTCCGTCAGCAGCGCGTTGACATTCGTTTGATTGTTAATCGTATATTCGGCAACGGCTTGCGCGAATTCGGCACGCGTGGTTTCTTCGATTGATTTTCGAGCCGCCGCCAGAGTTTCGTGCGACATAAAACCGGCGCACTTGTGAAATTCTTCGTGCATATTTCTCGACAAATCGAGAATCTGTTGTTCGTCGGACTCGATAATGGACAATTCGCCGTGATTTTCGACTGATTTCAAATCGAAATTCCCGCCCTTTTTCTGAATGAGGTTTTGAATATGCCTGACTTCATTTTCCGCAACGGTTATCCAACGAACCGGATAATTTTTAGCATTATCGCGCGAGGAATTTTTAGTCGCCTGTTTGGACGACGCCGAATCGCCTGCTCGATTTTTTCCGTTTTCGCCTGCTTGCGCGAAAGATTTTTCCGAGCCGGAAACCAAAAAACCGACGGTAATCAGTAAAAAAGCGAAAAGAAAAAACAATTGAAGATAAATTTTGCGGCTGACGGATCGGTTTCTCATAAAATTATTTTTTGAAGAAAGTTTGAAGGACAGGAATTAGACGTTTGAACTTAATCTAAAACGATTAAATTAGATTAATTTGTTTGTTTTCTAAAACGTTTTATTGGCATTCGCGCTTTTAGAACCAGATTAGCTCGTTTCGGTTGCCATGTTTTAGCTCGCTTTGCCGAAAATCTCAGGCACAAGACTTTATATTGACAGTTTAAGTTTAACAGGGGAAATAAAAAAAACGGCGAATTATGTTCGTAACAATAAAACCAATCGTCTTTACCGGAAAAAATTCAATAAAAACTCAAGTTTTGATGTTAAAATAAAATCAAACGCATAATTAAAAAGGCTTGGAGATTAAAGAAATGAAATTTATACAAGCGGCTAAATTTACCATAAACCACCGTAAACATGTGCTGACGCGCCTTTTTTTCGTCGCGTTACTCAGCGTTTTCGCGCTCTCAGCGATGGCGCAGACGAGAAGATCGCCCACGCCGATTTCGGCGATGCGAACGATTACCGTTGTCAGCGAACCGAAAGCGATTGTCTGGCTCGACAACATCAGATACGGCGCGACCGACGAAAACGGACGGCTGGAAATCAAAACCGTTTCCAAAGGTCAACACGCTTTACGCGTTCGCGCCGACGGTTTTAAGGAATTTGTCCAAACCATCGCGCCCACACAAAAAGGCGAAATCAAAGCGGATTTGACGAAAACGACCGACGAAGCCGAACTGGCTTTTCAAGCCGCCGAAAGAATGCTCACGTCCGACCGTCAAGCAGCAGCCGATCTTTACCGCAAAGCCATCAAACTGCGCCCGAAATATCCGGAAGCATATCTCGCTCTGGCGCGCGTTTTGTCGGATATGCAAAATCTCGAAGAAGCATTGACGGCAATCAAACAAGCGAGAAAGCAGCGTCTCGGTTATGCCGAAGCGTCGGCGGTCGAAGGCAGAATTTACAAGGAAATGGGCGATGAAGAAAAGGCAATCGCTTCGTTCAAACGGGCGATTACCGAAGGCAAAGGTTTTCAGCCGGAAGCGCTGACCGGCTTGGGTTTATTTTATAAAGAAAAAGCCGAAGAATTAGGCGGCGCGGGCGATTTTGAACAGGAAGAAAGCAATTATATCGAAGCGACTAAATATCTGCAGACGGGAATTCGTCAGCTTTCCGGCGCGCCCGACGCGGAAGTTTTGTTTCAACTGCTCGGTCTGGTTTACGAAAAAATGAAAAGATACGACGACGCGATTGCCACGTATGAAGAATTTCTTCAGATATTTCCCGACAGCAACGAAACGAGCGCCGTTCGTTCGTTTATCGTACAAATCAAAAAACAGATGAGCGAGCAGTAAAGCGGAAAAAACGAGAAGTGAAAAAGCCGCAAACGACAAATCAAAATTTCCGTTTGGTTTTAATTGATAAAAGACAAAGCGCGGCGGCAACTGAAATCGCCGCGCTCCACAAAAACGCCGCCTGCGCGCCGAATTGGCTCCAAATCAAACCGAAAAACAAAGATGCCGGAAAAACCGTGATGCTGAAGGCTAGATTGTAAAATCCATAAGCCGTGCCGCGCTTTTCTTCGCCGACCAAGTCAGCCACCAGAGCTTTTTCGACGCCCTCGGTCAAACCGAAGTAAACGCCGTAAGCGATGAATAAAGCCCACGCCTGCCACGCCGCGTCAACAAAAGCGAACCCCGTGTAAACGAGCGCGTAAACAAGCCAGCCCGCGAAAATCAATTTTTTCCTGCCGATTCTGTCCGATAAATCGCCGCCGACGAGCGAAAAGAAAAGTTTGCTCAAATGCAGAGTCATCCACAAAAGCGGCAAAACGGCGGGAGAAATTCCGGCTTGTTCGGCTCGCAAAAGCAGAAAAGCGTCGGTCGAATTCGACAAAGTAAACAGCGCGATAACGAGTAAAAATCTTTTAAAGTTGCCGTCAAATTCTTTGAGCGATAATTTTATCGGCGTAATGTTTTCTGCGTGCGCTTCATTTTTTCGTTTTTCCTCTTTAACGAAAAAAACGATGATGAACAAACCAAAAACGACCGGAACGGAAGCGAAAAGAAAAACCTGGCGGTAATCGCGCGCCGTCGGATTTTGCGGATCGGCGGCAAAATAGGAAAGCAGAAGAAAAGCGCAAATCGGACCCAAAACCGCGCCGAGATGATCAGCCGCGCGGTTAAATCCGAAAGCGAAACCGCGTTTTTCCGGCGGAACATCGGCGGCGAGCAAAGCGTCGCGCGGCGCTCCGCGAATTCCCTTTCCCGCCCGGTCGGCAACGCGGACGAACAAAACCTGCTGCCAACTTGCGGCGAAAGCGAGCAGCGGACGCGTCAAACTTGCCAAACTGTAGCCGAGAAAAACAGGAAATTTTCTTGAATTAAAACGGTCGCTCAAATAACCGGAAAAAAGTTTCAAAAGCGAAGCGACCGATTCGGCAAATCCTTCGATCAAACCGATGAAAAACGGCGACGCGCCCAAAGTTATCGCCAGAAAAGCGGGCAAAAGCGGGTAAATTATTTCGCTCGAAGTGTCGTTTAAAAGACTGACCGCGCTGAGCGCCAACACGTTACGCGGAAGATTCAGATAGCGTTGCCAGAATTTCGGCGCCGGTGTTTTTTCGGTGTCGGGCATTAAAAAAGCAGTGTTCTGTTTTCAAAGTGAGATTTTAACGCGAACGCGAGTTTGTCGGACGCGGTTTAGCGGTATTGTCGCCGGAGTAAAACCAAAGGAATGAGGCGCTTCCGACGAGCGCGATAAGAGCCAGAACAGCGACAATAACGAGACGCAGCGCTATTTTCAGCGTTTTGCGGAGCATCACAAAGGCGAAAAAAGCCGCCGCCAAAACGATGAAGCCGAATGCGACCGCTAAAAGAACGCCGATTGTTCCGGGTTCAATGAAAAGCATCGCAGCGCCGGAAAACAAATTTGTTAAAATCATAAATTCTCTTTTTCGCGCAAAGCCTTTTCGATTTGATCCAAATCTTCTTCACTCAAAGCCGCGTCTTCGGTCGGGACGGCGAATTCTTCATCCGCCCACGCGCCAAAGTCAAGTAATTTGCATCTTTCCGAACAAAAAGGGCGAAATTCGTTGCCGTTGTATTCGACTTGTCTTCCGCACGTCGGACATTTTACTAATGGCATAAACACTTGACAGATTATCATAAAAAATCCGGTCTGAAAACGCACTTTGCGCTATAATCAGACAAAAGACCGGTGCCGAAAAGCATCAAAGCGAACAAAAAGAATCGGAAAATCGTTATCACGAAACGAGCGTAAACATTCGTAAAACGAATAAAAAAGGGGCAAAAAAGATGACGGATTATAAAGAAAAATTTGACAAATGGCAGCGCGAAACCAAAGAACGCTTTGAGGAAATTGATAAGCAGTTAGGCTTGAAGGATAAGCTCGAAGAAGGCGCGAAGGTCGTGGCGGAGACGGCGCAGAAAGGCGCGGAAGTTCTGCGTGAAGGCGCGCAGAAAATCAAATCCGAAGCCGAAAAGAGCGAAGTCGGCAAGCAAGCCGTCAAAGCCGCCGGAGAAACCGCGAAAAAAGCGTGGGAAGCGAGCGAGCCAATCCGTGACGCCGCCGGAGACGCGGGCGGAAAAGCCGCCGACGCGTTCGGCAAAACCGCCGTCGAAGCCGAAAAAACCATTAAAACCGCCGGTCGCCGCGCCGGAGAAGTTATCGGCGCGGCGGGCGCGAAAGCCGCGACGGTTTTTGAAGACGCGCGCGGCACGTTTGAATCAGCCGCGAACGGCGTTTCCAAAGCGTTTAATTTCGGCGCGAATTGGACGCGCGCCTTCGATTCGACGTTCAAAACCGTGCGAAAAACCGGCGATTGGATTGCCGAAAATCCGGCGCAAGCCGCCGTTACCGGCGCTTCGATGGCGGTCGGCGCGGGTTTGGGAGCGGTCTTCACCGGCATCAGCTCGCACTGGCTTTTTAATTCGGCGCTTCCGGCTTGGTCGGTGAAAAAACTCGGCGAACAGTTTAACGAATATTTAAAAACGCAGGAAGAATTAATCACCAAAGGCGAGCTTTCCAAAGCTGAAGCCGAGCGCGTCGAATTCGAGCGCGACATCGTGAAAAAAATCGGCGCGCCGCTGCTCGGCTCGTTCGCATTCGCTTCGGGCGCTGTAATGATGACCAATGTTTTGAACCCGAAAACGATTACCGGCGCCCCGCTTGACTGGATTTTAGGCGGAAATCCGCTGCTCGAAGGCGTGTGGTTTTTCGGCAACGGTCTGGTTTGTTTCAAAACCGGCTACGAATTTTTTATGATCGCGCTCGAAGATCAGCAGGAAGTCCAGCGAATGGTCAGGGAAATCAAAGGACTTTTGCCGCAGCAAAGCGAGGCTTAAAATATGCAGGCGATAACACAAGTTTATTCTTTCGAAGAATACTTTGAACTAGAAAAATCAACCAACGAGAAATTCGAGTTCTGGGACGGAAACTTGTGGTCAATGAGCAGCGCGAGTTTCAAACACAACCGGATTGTCCAAAATTTGAATGTGGATGTCGAACTGCAATTAAGGGAAAAAGGCTGTCAATCTTTTCCTTCGGATATGCGAATAAAAGTTCCGGCTTATCTTCCGTATCGTTATCCCGATCTGACAGCTTTATGCGGCAAACCGGAAATTGAAACTCTTGGCGGACTCGATCTACTCGTTAACCCGCAATTAATCGTCGAAGTTCTATCAGATTCGACCGAAGCGTTTGACCGCGGCGATAAGTTCAGTCGTTATAAATCAATCGAAAGCTTTACGGAATATCTTTTAATCGCCCAGCATCGCCCGCACGTTTCGCAGTTCGTCCGGCACGGCGACGGTTTTTGGATGAATTTGGAATACAATGATTTGTCGGAAACCGTGGAATTAAAATCCGTTCCGTGTCGTTTGGAATTAAATTCTATTTACCGCGACGTTTCGTTTGGTGAATAATAGAAATTTGAGATTTTCGCGCTATTTTATTTGAATCGGGAACGGCGAAAAACATAAAACGAAAATCAGCAAAGTTAAAATCGCGATGACTTTTCGCTTCGTGTCGAGCGGCGCGTCGTCGAGCGGTTCGGGATGACGAACGCGCATCATCACGGCTAAGATAATCGCAAACAAAAATCCGCTCGGACTGTTGTAAAGAAACCAACCTAAAATCGAAAGCGCAAGCATTACGGCGAACGCGATTTTGCCTGTCCAACGGTGAATGCGTTCACCAAAAACCGAGTAAATCGCGTGTCCGCCGTCTAATTGCCCCGACGGTACGAGATTCAAAGCCGTAACAAGCAAACCGACCCAAGCGGCGAAATAAAACGGATTCGGAAACATCGGAATCTGCAAATTGATACTAAAAATCCACGCCAGAAACTGGAAAAACAACGGATCGGCGAAAATCAGTCCGCCGCTTTCGCTCGACGAAATCTGCACGGGCGAAACTTGCTGAAAAGTCGCAAATCCTAAAATCGAGATGGGAATGAGCGCGATAAATCCGGCAATCGGTCCGGCGACGCCGATGTCGAAAACGGCGCGGCGCGACGGCATCGGCGATAAAATTTTGATGAACGCGCCGAAAGTTCCGGCAGGTCCGATCATCGGCGGCGTCGGGATGAAATACGGCAAAGTGGCGTCAACGCGGTAAATCCGGCACGCGATGTAATGCCCCATTTCGTGGCAAATTAAAATAAACAACACCGACAGCGAAAATTTTAAGCCGTAATCGAGCGCGAAAAAACTCTGCCCGTTGATTAAAAATTCCTGATTGGTAAAAAGGGCGTAAACGGCATCGCCCACGAGACCGGCGTAACGCGCGGGCAGCGATAGAATAAAATAGAAAATTTCCGTCCAAGTTTCCGGTTCAGCGTCGGTCGGCAAAGTATAAATCAAGCCGAACGGATACAAAACGCCCGCGATTGTCGAAGTAAAAACCGTGATAAGCAGCAGACAAACGTGTTTCATCCAGGTGCGCGCGGTCGGTCGCATCGCGTCGCGCTCGTAAAAAAGTTCGGTGGCGATTTGGTTAAAATCAGACATTTGCGGAGGCTCTTAAATTACAAAAAATCGTAAACCACAAGTATAACTTTTTGCCTTGCGATTTACGATTGATGGTTTAGAAAATTGAATCGGTTAATTCTTCAATCTATTTTAATTTATTTTGATTTGTTTTTGACGGCTTGCGCCTGCAAATCCTTGCCCGGTTTGAATCGAATGGTTTTTCCGGCGGGAATCGGAACTTCCGTGCCGGTGCGCGGGTTGCGACCGACGCCGCGCTTTCTCGGCTTGACGACGAAGACGCCGAAACCGCGCAGTTCGATGCGTTTGCCTTTGGCGAGCGCGTCTTTCATCGCGTTAAACAGCGAATCGACGACCTGTTCCGCCTTCTGCTTCGGCACGCCGGTTTTGTCGGCGACCTCGTTCACAATATCGAGCTTAATCATAATTCCCTCCTGTTTGCAAACTGCTTGAAAAAACAATCGAACGCTGATAAAGAATCTTTAACTTTTAGCAATGATAAGCCGCTAAGTCTGCATACGTCAAGGCTTTGCGGCAGATTTAATGCAAATTCGCGCGACGGATATTTTTTATATTTTTATGCGGCGAAATTCGAGATATTTTTCGAGAACCGTTTCCGGCATTTCAAAATGCGGGTAATGCCCGACGCCGGCAAGTTCGATGATATCGGTTTGATGCGGCACGACTTCGCGGAATCTTTCGACGAGATGCGCGCCGGAAACTTTATCTTCAAGACCGTTGATAAAGCGAAACGGCTGCCGCATTCGTTCGAGCGCGCCGACCCAGCGAGCGCGATATTTTTCGCGCTCACTCATATAACGAATCAATTTATGAGCAATACGTTTGCCGTCATTATGTTTGAAAACGGCAGCGAAATCGTTTAATTCCTGTTCGGTCGGCTGAGTATTCGCTCCGAAAACGCTTTTCAGACCTTTTTTGAATTTGGCGTCCGAGATGAATTTGGCGAACAAAAAACCGAGCGGGCTGATTAATAATTTTTGCGCCAAAATCGGGCGATGCGTTTCGGGAAAAAGCGCGCCGTTCAAGAAACAGATGCTTTCAATGGAAAAATTCAAACGATTTTCTTCGTCCCGCGCAAGAAGTTCCTGCGTGATCGTGTTGCCGTAATCATGGGCGAGAATGTGCAGCTTTTCAATACGCAAATTTTCGACCAAATTACATAAAATGTCGGTTTGGCTGAACGTCGTGTAATCGAAATTCATTGGTTTATCGGAAAATCCGTAACCGATCATATCGAACGCCAGCACGGAGAATTCGACAGCGAGCGCGTCCCGGATTTTATGGTAATCGAAAGACGAAGACGGAAAGCCGTGCAGTAGAATCGTGGCTTCTTTCTCCGGCGCGTCGAAACGGTAAAAAATTTTATTTTCCCGGTAATCAAAATACTCTCCCGTTGTTTGCCAATCGTTTAAATTCATTTTTTTAGCATAAAAGTTTTCGCCTCTTTGAACAAAAGTGGTAAAATCTGGAAAACTTTTGCGAAAAAGGGGAAATAGGAAAATGTTAAGAGGAAGAGAAAGCTCGAATATCGAAGATGTGCGCGGAATGGGCGGCAAAGGTCTCGCGCTCGGCGGCGGCGGTTTGGGAACGATTGTCATCGCGCTGGCGATTTATTTGTGCGGCGGCGGCGACGCGCTCAATTTTTTTAATCAGGTCACGGGCGGAGGCGGAGCCGCTCCAACGACCCAGCAGCAACCGCAGCAAGGACAGCAGCCGAACAATCCGGCGCGCAACGACGAAGATAGGCAGTTTGCGGCTTCGGTTTTGGGCAGCACCGAAGACGTTTGGAATAAAATTTTGCCGCAGCAGGCGCGCCAGCGCTACCGCGAACCGAAGCTCGTCCTGTTCTCCGATCAAGTCCAGTCGGCGTGCGGTGCCGCGGGTTCTTCGACCGGTCCGTTTTATTGTCCGGGCGACGAAAAACTTTACCTCGATTTCTCATTTTTCCGCGAGTTGAAAACAGAATTCAAAGCGCCCGGTGATTTCGCGCAAGCATACGTTATCGCTCACGAAGTCGGACACCACGTTCAGAATATTTTAGGCACGATGGATCAGGTTAATCGCGCCGGAAACAGCAATCAATTGTCCGTCAAATTAGAACTGCAAGCCGATTGTTACGCCGGAGTTTGGGCTTTTTACGCCAATCAGCAAGGGTTGGTCGAAGCCGGCGACGCCGAAGAAGCGATCAGGGCGGCATCGGCTGTCGGCGACGACGCGATTCAAAAACGGGCGCAGGGCTACGTCGTTCCCGAATCGTTTACGCACGGCTCTTCGCGCGAAAGAATGCAGTGGTTCACGCGCGGTTACCAAAACGGCGATATGCGTCAATGCAATACTTTCGGCAGATAATTTTGCGTAATATCAGTTCAAATTAAAAGCCGGAGCGATGTTTTAACGAGCGAGAATTTATCGAACTGCTGGCTCATCTTTACATTTCCGTCGAGTTTAACTCTACCCCTCGAAACTCGACACCCGGCTTTTCTCATAAAAGCTTTTTCAGTAATCAAAAATTTTATAATGAAAAATATAAAACCGTCTCCGGCGAACGGCAAGCGTTTTATTTTGCTCTCTTTTTTGAGTTTATTTATTTTCTGCGTTTCGATTGTTTCCGCTCAGGATAACGACCGGCGGCAAGTTTCATCCGCCGAGCAGCAAACGGAAAACGGGCAAATGAGAGATGCCGAAATCGTTTTCAAGCAAAACCGTTTTGCCGAAGCATCCGAAGATGCAACATCGAAAACTCGTATTGATGAATTTTCGATGACTCGATTCGACAACGAAAATCACGGCATAATTGAAGTTCTCGTTGTTAAGACCACAACGGAAACCGGAGCATCTGAAACCAAGCACGAAGTTTTCGGCGCGCCGCAAATCAAACCGAACTCCGTTCATCAATCAAAAATAGATATTAAAACGAAAGATTTACATCCTGACGGCGAAAATTCACCTTTCACGCCGCAGTCGGCAAATGCCGTCAGACTCGGCAAAAATAAAGAGTTTTCGGGCGATCCAAAATCGCTTGATTTATCCAAAAGTTCTGATATAGAAGGGTTTCGTTGGCGACCGGCGATTCAGCAGGCACTTTTGTTTCTCGCCGTTCAGCACGGTTACGCGATGACTCAGCCGAAAACGCGGGAGGCTCTCAAAGGCAGATTCTTTCACGATTATATCGAATCGGTAAAATCACTTCACGGTTGGGAAGACGGAGGAAAATTCTTCACGAATTATATTGCGCACCCGATGCAGGGATCGTTTGTCGGCTTTATTCAAATTCACAACGACCCTAAAGGAATGAAACAGCGATTCAGCGGTTCAGGCGATTACTGGCGCAGTAGAATGAAAGCGATGGCGTGGTCGGCGGCGTGGAGCACGCAATTTGAAATCGGACCGCTCAGCCAGGCGTCAATCGGAAACGTCGGGTTAAAGGGAAAACAAACTTATGTTGATTTGGTGATGACGCCGACGCTCGGAGCGGCGATGCTCATTACCGAAGATGCGCTTGACCGCTTCGTTATTGAACGCATCGAGCGCGGCACGAATAATTTTTATCTAAGAATTTTCAGCCGTATGCTGCTCAACCCGACGCGCACCGTTGCTAATCTTATTCGCTTCAAACATCCGTGGCATCGCGACCGCGCTCGCGCCAGATGATACTTTCTCAAATCAATTTGTCAAACGCTTTAAGATAGCGGTTGAAAAGGTTTGTCGTAAATTTCTTGAAAAACCCAGCCTAAAAATCTGACTTCCGCCGTCGAAAGCGATTCGATCCAGCAGCTCGTCAAATAAATTTTTCGCTCCAAATCATTGTCCATCGTTTGCGACTGCGCGACGTGTGATTTTCCCGATTCAAATCCGCGGCTGGCGGCGATTTCCTCGTTCGTTTGTTTCGATTCGCCGAGCGCCTGCAAACTTTCGGAAATATAAAGCTGCAACTTCGCTTCCGTGTCATTTTCGCTGAGTGCCTGAAAAACGCCGATGGCGAAACGCGATTCGGCGTTTTCAAACGGGTAAGATTCGATGCCGTGCGCCGCGTCGTCCGCCTGCTTCCACTGAAAAAGCTCTTCGACATGCGGGTGACGAACGAGCGCGACGCGCGGATCGAACGTCAAAAACCATTCGAGCAATGAAGCGAGCGAGCCGACGTCAATGTCGCCGTTTTTCGTTTTGCGCAGTTTCGGCGGATAATTTTCTTCCTGAGATGATTTCGACATTTAACAATTGTAAACCCTCGCGCTCGAATCGTCATCAGGCAATTTAAATTCTAAACTTATTTTGAAATAACAAATAGCAATATTAATAAAACATTTTCTTCGATTTGAAACATCAAAGACACAATTATGCAGAGCAATAAAATTTTCAAACGGCTTTTACTCTCGATGTTTCTCGCCAATATTCTATTTTATAGCCTCGCCTGCGGCGGTAATTTCCCCGACGTTCCGGCGTCGAAGAGCGTGCCTCAATTTCGGGTCGAAACCGTCGCCTCAAACCTCGAAGTCGTCTGGTCAATCGTATTTACCGCCGACAACCGAATATTTTTTACCGAACGACCGGGCAGAGTGCGCGTCGTCGAAAACGGACGCTTGCGCGCCGATGCTTTTTTCGTTGTGCCGGACGTTGAACCGACCGGGGAAAACGGCTTGATGGGAATGGCTCTGCACCCGAATTTCGCCGAAAATCATTTCGTTTATCTCGCTTACGCTTACCGCGAAAACGGTGATCAGCACGTCCGAGTTGTACGTTACCGCGAAAACGGTGCGACGTTAATCGAGACGAAAACAATCATCGAAAACATTCCCGCCGCGCGTTATCATTCGGGCACTCGTCTGAAATTCGGTCCCGACGGCAAACTTTACATCACGACCGGCGACGCGACTAATCAAAGCGAGGCGCAAAAATTAAATACGCTCGCCGGAAAAACTCTGCGGCTCAACGACGACGGTGCAATTCCGACGGATAATCCTTTTATTAATGAAAAAAACGCGCGACCAGAAATCTGGACTTACGGGCATCGCAACGCGCAGGGAATGGATTTTCAGCCTGAAACCGGTTTGATGTTTCAAACCGAACACGGACCGAGCTTGATCGACGGCGTTTCTCTGTTCAAGCGTTCGGGCGGCGACGAAATCAACGTCGTCGAACGCGGCAAAAATTACGGCTGGGCAAAAATCAGCCACGATATGAAGCGCGACGGAATGGAAACGCCGATTCTCCAGTATTCTCCGGCAATCGCGCCGGCGAGCGGAATGTTTTATCGCGGCGCGATGTTTCCCGAATTGAAAAACAACTTTCTTTTCGGCGCTCTTAAAGGCGAAATGATCGTGCGGCTTGTTTTGGACAAGGGAAAAATCGTCAGTCAGGATAAACTGTTCGTCAAACAATACGGACGAATTCGGGAAATCGCCGAAGCGCCCGACGGTTCGATTTACTTTTCGACATCCAACCGCGACGGGCGCGGCTCGCCTGCCAAAGAAGACGACCGAATTTTACGCCTTGTCGCCGCCGACGCAAAACAGTAAAAATTTTATGGCGCGAGAATTTTATTTCGTCAGCGATCTGCATTTCGGCGGCGACGGTCAATTGCAGGTTTGTGATTTTACCGAAGAATTTATCGTTTTTTTGCGCGAGCTCGCCGAAAAAGATCAGGAAAGCGAATTGATTATCGCGGGCGACACTTTCGGTTTCTGGGAACTAACGACAGTCAAAGGCGCGGAACAGCTCGACGAAATCATCAAACATCACGCGCGAATTTTCGAGCAATTCAAGCAAACGGGCAAGCGTGTAAAGATCACGATGATGGTCGGCAATCACGATTACGATCTGGCTTGCGACCCGGTTTACAAGGAAAAACTCGCTGTTTATAACATCGCGCTCGACACTTCGATTTCGCTGACGCGGGAAATAGCGGGCAGAAAAATCCGGGTCGAACACGGACAGCAGATTGATCCGTTTAACGCCGCGCCGGATTACGGCAATCCATACGCGCTGCCGTCCGGGTTTTTCATTACAGAAACCGTCGTCAGCGGCGCGAGCAAATTTTCGGTTTTCGGCGCGAGCGACTGGCTCAAAGATATTCGCTCGGTTGACGTGCGCGGCATTCCCGATTGGCTTGCCTCGAATTATTTTTACAACGAGATGAATATCATTCTCCGCTGGGTTTTGCTGCCTTTTCTGCTACTTTTGACTGTCACCTTGTTCGCCCTCGCCGGAGAATTTCTAAGATTTCTCGGCATTTTCGACGTTAATATTCTGCTCATTAATTCGCTGACGCGATGGCTCGGACTTTTTGGCGACATCGTGCGCTGGATTTTAACGGCGAGTATGTTCGTCTGGTTTTTCGTCTTCGTCATTTCCATTCCGCTTTATTTAATTTACCGCGACATTCGCCGCGCGCTCGTTCGTTTTCAGGTTTTTCCGGCTTATAAATCTGCTCCGAACAACGAGGCGAACAATATTTATCTCGATCACGCTCGTCAGATTTTCGCCGCTGATCCGTCGGTCTGCGCCTACATTTTCGGTCACACGCACGAAGCGTTTCTCGTCGAAGAAGCAAACGGGCGCGTCATCATCAATACCGGAACGTGGCTCAAAATTTTGCGCCGCGTTTCCGTCCGCTTCGGTTTGCTGCCGGCGATTTATTACCCGACGTTTCGCTTAAATTATTTTCGGATTTACCCGAACGGCGAGCGAATCGTCATTGATTACACGGAAATACCGAAGGCAATGACGGAAAAACTAACTTTGTTGCAGCGCATTCTAATTTTCGGCAGAAAACCGAAACCGGAAAAACCGATTCCGGCGCGCACGATTTTATAAATCAAGAAAATAATTCGTAAAATAAACTGAAAAAAAGTAAATTTAAAGAATGTTTACAGGAATTATAGAAGAAACAGGCAGCATCGCGGCGATAGAAAAGCACGCGAGCGGCGCGAAAATGAAAATCGCGGCACGAATTGTGACAGAAGATTCGCGCGAAGGCGATTCGATTGCGGTTAACGGCGTTTGTCTGACGGCGATTGATATAAAATCCGACGGTTTTTCAGCGGACGTGTCCGGCGAAACGCTCGATAAATCAACGCTCGGCGCGTTGAAAATCGGTTCCATCGTTAATCTCGAACGCGCCGCAACACTCTCGACACGACTCGGCGGACACATCGTTCAAGGACACGTTGACGCGCGCGGACGATTCGTTTCGGCTGTCCGAAGCGGAGATTTCTGGACGGTGCGCATCGCATTTCCGCCGGAAATGGCAAAATATCTGGTTTATAAAGGCTCGGTCGCAGTCGAAGGAATTTCACTAACCGTCGCCGATTTACAACCGGATCATTTTGACATAGCCGTGATTCCGAAAACATGGGAATTAACAAATTTTTCCAGCTTAAAAACCGGCGACAATGTTAATCTCGAAGCCGATATCATAGGCAAATATGTCGAGCGCATTATGCTTTACGGCAGAACAAGCGAAGAAAAAAACAGCATAACGATGGAGCAACTGCAAAAAGCGGGCTTTGTTTAATTGGAACGAGACGGAGCAATTTCCAAAATGCAGCTTTAAATTATGTGCTCCCGGCGGGACACCTCCGGAAACGGAAACTTTATAAAAAATCAAAGAAAACGGGTGCGTATAAAGCACCCGTAACTTATTTTAAATATTGGCTCCGCAGGTAAGACTCGAACTTACAACCCTTCGGTTAACAGGCGGATTATCTCACATTACTCTGCTTTTCAATCACTTTCAAAAATATTCTAAATTGCCTGTAAATCAGGCTTTTTCTATTGACTATCTTTTCATACTATTTCACAATGTTTCTATTCACACCATTGTTTAAGGTGTGAATGAAGGTGTGAAATATGAAAGTTAAAAGTAAAGTCTTCAGACGTAAGACCGGGAAGAGCAAAGATAAATGGATAGTCCGCATTGAGTACTTTGACGAAACAAAAGGCAAAAAATGCTTTATGGAGCGACACGCTGATAAGAAAAGCGATGCGACCGATTTAAGAAACCGTTTAGTTGATGAAGTCAAAAAATCACACGGGCAAATTCAGACCGGCGAACGAATGACTTTTAACGATCTGGCGGCAATCTGCGAAAAGAATTTTTACCAATCCGCCGAATTTGCTGAAGGTAGAAAAATATCCGGCGTTCGTTCCGTCTTAACGGCAAAAGCGCAACTAAATATTTTGCAGAAGTTTTTCGGCAAGCGACTTTTACGCGAGATTACGACTGAAAGCATTTTCGATTATAAACGCTGGAGACTTAAAACCGATTCGCAACTAACCGGCGAACCCGTAAAAATTTCAACCGTCAATCGTGAATTGTCTGCGATGCGCAAAATGATGCGCTTTGCCTTTGGCAATGGCTGGATTCTTAAAGACATCTTCTTAAACTCCAAAGTAATAGACGCATCCGCCGAAATAGAGCGAACACGATTATTGACGTTAGCCGAAGAGAAACGGCTACTCGACTCGTGCGAAGGCGAAAGAGAAACCACTTACAAACGAATCCGAAGCAACGGCAAAGAAGAGGCAATAACAGCGGCTATAAGCGTTAACAATCCGCATTTGAAAGCAATGATTATTCTTGCTTTAGATAGCGGAATGAGGCGCGGCGAAATCTTTAAAATGCGCTGGCAGGATATTGATTTTGATAACGGCATTATTCGAGTTTTAGGAACGCACACCAAAACAGAAAGAGAAAGACTCGCTCCATTGTCGGAACGCGCCCGGCTCGAACTCGAAAAACTAAAAGAAATCTCAATTGGTGAAAATCCCTTTCCGCTCAAAGATATAAAACGCTCATTCGCAACCGCAAAGAAACTTGCACAGATTGATGATCTGCACTTTCACGATTTGCGACGAACCGCTATAACGCGCTGGATTCAACAGGGAACGCCCTTAGCCCTTGCCGGGAAGCTCGGGGGACACTCGCAGCTTCAAACAACAATGAAACATTACACGGCGAATGATGCCGAGTCTGTTAAAGAAATCACAGAGCGAATGAATAATTTTTATTCTCAATTAAATGACGCGAAGCAGATCGAAAGTGAATTGATTAATTAAAAGTTTCGGTTGCCCTTACGCAAGACTAATTACCTTGCGGACAAGCGCGAAACCTGACGCGCTGGGCAACCGGATATTATCAGGCTTAAAACTAACAGGAAGTTTTATGGGAAATACACAACAAAAAATACCGCAAAGAAGTAAGTCGAAAGTCCCCCAAGTGGAAGCAATTTACTACCAGTCTCATTTTATCGTCCAATTTTGCAAGCATAATCCTGATTTTGTCAAAGAATTGATAAGTGATCTCTTCCCGCTTCATCTTGACATTTTTGGAAGGCACGAGGAAACTACTCCGCTTTTGTCAGAGTGGAACGTAATGTTAGCGGCTGCAATTACTGAAAAAGATAATCTTTTTTTTGCTATACAGGTTCAAAGCAAATTGAAGTTTGTTTATGAGATTGCAGTGGATGAGGAGAATTTTTTCGATGAAAAATTAAAAGTAAAGACTGACAATTTGTTTAATAAAATATTTGACATTGTTGAACGAAAGAAGTTGCTGTTCGAAACAGATGGCGACCACGTTCTGTTTTGGTTAGCTCATTGGTTATTATGCCAAGCTGAAGCCGGTTCGCCCTCATTAAGAACTCCCTTAAGGCAAATAGTGGACGATCTTCCACCCACAATGCTTAGAGAATTATGGAGTGAATTGCCAGAATTAGAGCAAACTTTGATTATGAAAAATCAGGAAACTTATTACCGATCAAAAGGAATTTTTGATCGGTACAAACATCAATTTGAGAGTTTAGAAGTTTTTATGAAAACGCAGCTATTCAAAACTCTCCCGCAACCAGCAATGTTCGATTTTAGAGCCTTTAATATTTACGAAGATGTAGATCACTACGAAAAAATGGCTGTCAAAGCCTTTAAGGAACATATCAAAAATTATACAGAGCGAATGAAAAACGCTTTGAAGGAAAACGGCTTTAAGCAGAACAAGGAAGAAAATTATAGTCAAACAGAATGGCTTGTTCTATGGAATTGCGGGATTAAAAGCAAAGAGGAAATTCTTAGAGATATTAATAGCGACGGAGATGAAAGCACTATTAACGCAGCTTTTAGAAAATTGGGAAAATACGGATTACCTGTTAGAAAACAAAACAAGAAAAATTTAGAGAGGAAAAAGGTTTGAAATAATTCCTTTATCTGTTTAACAAGAATGAAATAATCTTGAATTGTTTGAAGGCAAAAGAAAGCTGCCTACGTTCCTAAAGTTTGGCGACCCGGACGTAAGCAGCACTATCGAAAGCCTTAAAATAACGCGCCTTTCGGCGTGTCGTAGGACTTTTCTATTTAAAGAGGATAAATCAATGACGAACGAAAAACAAATTTATACCGACCGCGAAGCGGCGGAGTATCTGCGAATTGGTCAAACAACCCTTTGGCGTTTACGCAAAGCCGGGAAAATCAGTTTTCGGCGCGCATCTTCAAAAATAATCTATACGCAAGCCGATCTGGAAAATTACTTGAGCAGCACAAAAAGGGAGGCATTCGCTTGTGCTGCTTAGCAAATAAAAGGAGATAGAAACAAATCATGAAAAACACACAAATAAGAAAAGCCGCTTCGGGCGCAATCCGAAACGGCTCGTTAAAAAATCATTCAATCGCGGGCGGCAATCAAAGGACTTCTGCGTTTAATTATAAAACAGGTAGACATTCAGGTCAATGCTTAGGGTGTAAATCAGATTATATGAAATTTGCACACAGCGGCTATTGCCAGGACTGCCAGCAGCGCGTCGAGTTCATACGGCGTGAGCGCCCCGACGTTGTTAATAAGGCAGCAAACAGATATCAGGGGGTGACGATATGACGCTCGAAAAATTCAATTTTGATTTCCAAACAATTGAGGAGGCGGCGCAACAGCGCCCTTCCCATCAGTCACGCCGCGAGCTGCTCGAAAGAACTAAACTTTCCCGCTTGCCGTCACTGCCGAAAAAATCGCTGATACCGGATTTTGCGCCGTCGCAGGCGACACCGGTCTGCGTCAACTGCAAAACGCGGCTCGACGAATACAATCAACCGCTCTCGCACGTCAATGCGTGCCGTAAGTGTCTTTCATCGCACGCGGTTATTGAAACCGAAATAGACGAAGCAGACAAGCGTAAACGGCGCGAAATGCTCGACAAAATGATCGGAGGTGGTAAATGAACAACTTAACACCAAACGATTATCAATATTGTGAAAATAATTTCTGCTCGTCCGAATTCGTTGATGCCTTTCGTCTCGACCGCGTCGGCGATGAGCAGGGCGCTGAAACCGTTTTAAGAAAGCGAAGCGCCTACACGCCGTTTGCGGGCGTGCGCTTTCCGCATTTCGACATCAAGACCGGTAACCTAGTCGAATACTGCCTTAAACCTGACAACCCGGAAACCGAACGGCAGCCGGACGGCACGGAAAAACCGAAATACAAATATCTGTATCCGTCAGGACACGGAAGCATTCCTTATTACCCGCTGTTCGCCGATGCAAAACTTTTAACCGACGTTTCAAAACCGGTAGTTATCACCGAAGGCAAAAAGCAATTGATCGCGCTTACCCGAGTGGCGACCGGCGATGCGGTGAAATGCGCTGATTGGCGTTTTCTGCCGATTGCCATTAACGGCGTTTGGGGATGGCGCAGTAAATCAGCGGGCGGCGTCATTCCGCAGTTTAATGATATTGCGTGGCAGTTTCGGTCCGTTTATCTCGTTTTCGATTCGGACGTCGCAACTAACTGGAAAGTCCGCCACGCGCGTCAGCAGTTAGCGTTAGAGCTGCAAAAACGCGGAGCAGTTGTTTACGTGACGAATTTACCGCAGGGAGGTTTGAAATGACCAATAAAAACGGAATTGACGAACTTCTGGCGGATTACGCAAACGAACACGGAACCGATGCGGCGATTCAGAAAGCATTGCATTTGATATTCGATGATTCACGCCTTTTTAACGGCGAACTGCAGGCGAATGTCTGCGCGGGCAAAGTAACGCTCGCCGCAGTCGCCGCAGAGCGCGGGAAGTGCCGATTATCGGCAAAAAACGAGCAGGGCGAAGCGCTTGCAATGGATGTCTTTAATCCTGCCGATGCTGCTCGCCGCGACAAATTCACAAAACAGATTGTCGAAGCCTTTTCACTTTCCGACGCGGAGAAAAAGGAAATTTCAGCCGAATTAATCAGTCTGGCAGCGGCAGCGGATTCCATCTTCGATTCGGAGCCGAAGGAAAAGACGAAAGCCGGACAATCCGAACCGGTTGAAACATCTTTTCAGGTTTTAACCGACGGACGGATCGCCGAACAAATCAAAGGCGGGCTTGCCGTCTTTGAACCGGCAACAGGCGAGTATGAAATCGTTGACAGCGTAACGGATGCGGACGGCACAATATACACGCCGATTCAGGATGAACTGTTTACCAAAGCGGGAGGCATTCAGCTTGCCGACTCGCTCGATGAATACGGATCTGAAGCCGAACTTATCACCGGCATTGAAAACCATCTTTCAAAGTACTTGGATTTGAAGCCGCTGTTTTTGAAGCTGACGGCGCTTTACATCCTCTTTACTTATATGTTCGATGCTGTGCTTGAGCTGTCATACCTCAACGCCACGGGCGACGCCGGGAGCGGTAAAAGCCGCTTCGGTTTGGCGGTAGCTTTAGCAGCCCGGCGCGGGCTTTCACTGATTACACCGAGCGCGGCGAGTCTTTACCGGATTGTCGATAAATTCAAGCCGACTCTGTTTCTTGATGAATTTAATTCCGACGTTAATTCCGACGACGCGGCGGCGATCATTCAGATTCTCAATGCCGGATTTCAGAAAACGGCGCAGATCCCGAGACAGGTGCCGACTGCCGACGGGAAATATAAAACGGAGATGTTCGACGCCTTTTGCCCGAAGATCATCGGCTCGCTCAAACAAAGCGCGTCAAACGCCTTCAATTCAAGATGTATTGAAATTCAAATGGAGCGGACAAACCGCAACGACATTCCATTGCGGCTGTCACGCAATCTGTTGAATGACGCTCAAAGCATCCGCAACAAATTAACTTTGTGGCGGATGCGAAACATCAACACGGACTTTGAAACGAAACTAGACCGCGCGGAACGCGAGCTGAGACAAAGCGGCATCATACCGCGCTCGATTCAGATCAACATTCCGCTTTACGCGCTGATCAATGATGAAAAGCTGAAGCAGGATTTTATCAAACTGTTAAAGGGGCGTGACGATGTTTTAGCCGAAGAAAAATCATTATCTCTCGACGCTGAAATTGTCGATAACATTCATACCCTGCTTTTCGAGACGGATGAAGCGGGTACGGTTCTTAACCGGATTAACTTTTCAGTTCTGCCGGATGAAGGAGAAATCTGCGAGGAGCTGCGGCTTGAGAGATTACTCGGAATGATGAACGCCGACCGGCAAAAGGAAATATCGTCGCAAGGCTTCGGCAAGATGATTTTAGGGCTTGGCTTAAAGACTAAGAAAATCGTCAAACGCAGTTCCGAGCATCGCCTCAAAAAAGCAATTGTTTTTGACGCTGCGCGGCTTGGTTACCTATTCAAAATTCACAGCTTGCCCGTATCTCAGGAATTTAATGTTACCAATGTTACCAAAACAAATAACTCTAACATTAACAGCAGTTTAACTATGGTAACTAATGGCAATTCAGGCAGTTTGCAGGATTCTATATGTCACCAAGATAAGTTAAGCAAAGAAACGGGTTACACAAACGGTAACATTGGTAACAAACATATTACGGAAATAGCCCCAAAGGTTAAAACTGCCTATATTGATGAGGTGTTTTAATGAACGTTACCACTAACCAAACTGCGCTTCAATTAATCGCTGATTTGCGGCATCAGGACGTTACATTGTCTGCTGTGGGCGGCGTTAATCTGCGCGTTAAAGGCGAAATGACCGAAACGCAGAGACACGCCGTCCGACAGTTAAAACCGCAAATTATTAACGCTATTCGTATTCCACTTGAGGCGTCACCGCAAACAGTAAGCATCAGTCAGAAACTCGACGTGATGATCGAAGCCGGCGCGGCGTTCGATGTTGTCGAAGATCGGTTTGAGGTTATCGGCAGTGAGCGATTAACCGAAAACCAAAGGCGGTATTTGATAGCCAACGAAAAAGAGGTTCTATGCACTCTGCACCAAAGATTGCTGCTGAAACATTGGTTTTACGATTCACCGGAACTGCTTGAAGATTTTGCTTTAGACATCTATGAGCGCGAGGCAATTCTTGGTGAGGAAAATGAACTTTACACCGATGAGATTTACTTTCTAGCCGTCAGCGAAACGTCGCGGAAATGGTTTGGAAAGCTACTTGACGAAATGAAAAAAGATGATAACTAAAGACACAAAAACAGGCGCAAAACAGGCGCAAAAGAACAAATTTCCACCCGGTAATAAACTCGGTAAGAAATTCGTTGACGGAGTTTCAGGAAACCCGTCCGGGCGTCCCAAATTGACACGGTTAACAGAAGCTTTGCGCGAACAATTAGCCGAAACTTTGCCGGATGCGCCCGAGCGAACCATTGCCGAGGCAATCGCCCGCGCACTGATCCGCGAAGCAGTCAGCGGCAACGTGCAGGCAGCGCGTGAAATAGCAGACCGCACCGAAGGCAAGCCGAAACAATCAATCGATGTTGATCTGCAAGTCAAGGATTGGCGGGCATTAGCACAAAACTATGGAGTAACCGAAGCAGATGTTATCAACGAAGCAAAACTACTTATCGCAGAATCCGCTGCTGATTCAAGCGGCGAATAACGCGATCCAAAAGCGTATCGAGCGCGAAAGGACTGACGCCGTTCTAATGGCACAGCGAGCCGGTATCACGCCGGATGCGTGGCAGTCTGAACTTCTGCGCTCAGACGCCAAACAGCTCATTTTGAACTGCTCGCGGCAAGCCGGTAAATCAACCGTCACGTCGGTTCTAGGGCTGCACACGGCGCTTTATCAACCGGATTCGCTCGTTCTTTTGCTGGCACCGAGTTTGAGGCAGGCAGAGGAATTATTCCGCAAACTGCAAACCGTTTACAACGACATTGAAACGCCGATACTGCCGACGGCGACGCAGGAATCAGCCCGTGAAATGGGATTGTCGAACGGTTCGCGCGTCATCGCTCTACCGGGTAACGAAGCCACTATCCGCGGCTTCTCCGGCGTCGCGCTGCTGATCGTTGATGAAGCATCGAGAGTGCCGGACGCACTTTATCAGGCAATCAGACCAATGCTTGCAGTGAGCGGCGGGCGCATCGTTCTGCTTTCAACTCCATTCGGTAAACGCGGCTTTTTTCATTCGGAATGGACTGAAGGGCAAGGCTGGATGCGAACCAAAATAACAGCAGACCAGTGCCCCCGCATTGATAAGCAATGGTTAGAACGTGAACGGCAAATGATCGGTGATTGGTGGTATCGACAGGAATATTTCTGCGAGTTTGTCGAAACCGACGATTCGGTATTCAGCTATGACGATATTCAGGCGGCAATTGACCCGAACATTAAACCGCTTTTTGAAAGGAGAAACTAATTAATGAGCTACGAAAGAAAAACTATACTGACAGACAAAAAAACCGAAACAGGACTTTATATTGGGCTTGATCTTGGGCAGGCGCAGGATTTCAGCGCACTTTGTGTCATTGAATGCACCCGCACTGTTACCTCTCAATATAATTTGCCCGATTGGGGCGATGAGGTAAAAACAACGACTGAGGTTGACCAACTGCACTGCATTCACTTGCAAAGGTGGCAGTTGAGAACAAGCTATCCGGCAATCGTCGCGGATGTTGTCGAGATGATAAACGGACTTGACGCGGAACGAACGAAAATCAAGCCAATATTAGCCGTTGACGCTACGGGCGTCGGCGCTCCAGTTGTTGACTTGTTCAAGCGCGAACGAATCAACGCGCAGCTTCTGCCGATTCAAATTATCGGCGGCTCGAATGTCTCAACTGAAAACGGAATGACCCGCGTTCCAAAGCGCGATCTGGTGAGCGTCGTTCAAGTCGGACTGCAAAACAAAAAACTAAAGATTGCCGAAAGCCTTGAGCTTGCCGTGACGTTAAGCCAGGAGCTGCAAAACTTCAAGGTCAAGATCACGGACGCGGCAAACGACGTTTACGGAGCGTGGAGAGAAGGAACACACGATGATCTGGTATTAGCCGTTGCCCTTGCCGTCTGGAAGGCTAATCAGCCGATTTACAGACCGCAAGAGTATGAATCATTCAGCTACCAAGTTTACTGGTAAAGGAAAAGAAAAAAGGAGAAAAGAAATCGAATATGAGCGAGACAGCAAATAAATACGACAAAATCCGCGAAGAAATGCAGGAAAAACAACGGAAACAAACGGACACCAGGCAGCGACTTGCCGAAATGGCTAACAAGTTGAATGACCCGCTTAGCCAGTTGAATGACCCGCTTAGCAAGCTGTTTAACCCGAAATATAACAATCGGCTAGACCAATTAACAGGAGAAAATAAATGAGCAGAACAGCGAAACAAATTAAAATCGAACTCGACCAAATAACCAAACGTCTTGATGAATTAATCGAGATGCAAACCGGTATCAATACCAATCTGAAAACTTTGCAGGACGGCTTTATCGGCGGCAAGAAATCGCTTGATGAAGTGCAGACTGAACAAAGCAAACTAACCATCCTAAATGATTCAATAAAGTCGCTTGAGGCGAGACAACGCGAACTGCAAACCGCTTTTGATAATCAATCCGCAGCCGAAGCCCGTCAGGACTTACTCGAAAAATTAGCAGAAACCGGAAAACAGGCTGAACCGCTATTTAATGAATATCTGGAGGTTCGTGCCGAACTGCACGAACACATCAGCCGATACGCTGAAACTTTACTTGAAAAGATCAGCGCCTACCGCAACAAACAGCGCGAATACAGAACGCTTCTCAGTCAGATTGAGCCGCAAATAAACAAAGCTACCCGAATTGATTCAACAGTCTATACCGGATTTTATGCGTCGATTGCAACGGAGCTTAAAGCGATGGGTCTTACCGATAATGATTTGAAGTTTGCCACTCAGGACGCTTACAGCGCACCCGATTTACCGTTTGGGCAACCCATTTTTGTAGCCCAGCAAATTCTCTTTAACAAACTTGAGAAGGAAAAAAGCATACGCGAAAAGGTAGAGCTTGATAAACAGCGAGCCGAAAGAAATGCCGCGCAGCAGGCGGCTGTGCAAGCAGAAAAAGAAGCGGAGCAGCGCCGAATCGAAGCGGAACAGCAACGGGTTGTCCAGTATCAAAGGATTAACGGTTAATTAAAACAGCAAATGCCTTGCGGCTCGCTTTTACACAAACTACAAGGCACTTGCTGTTTACCGATCTCATTCAACTTAGGAGAAGTTTAATGAAGATATTCAGTTAAACGAAGAAATCTTTATTCAGGTTCCATCTTTGAAATAAAAAGAAAGGCAAACACTTTGCAGCAAACTCGGAATAACAACCACAAAGCATTTACCTTTCTTTTATTAGACCATGTCTAACCCTTTGAAAAAGGAGACATTTTAATAGTTGCCGACATCTTTATTTAGGTTGCAGGCTTGAAAAATAAAAAATGATAAGCACGCTCAGATTTCCAAAACGACCGCCGCAGAAACCGCGCAAGCCCGTCAGGTGCAAAGGGATTATGCCCGGAACGAATATCAAGTGCGGCGCGACACTTTGCGAGACCGACGGCACGCTTCTGTTCGTTACATTTGGGCTGAGGGAAATATCAATGGCGGCTAAGAAAACTGACAATCCGTTTTTGGTATGTGATAGGTGCGGACACCAAACGGCGTGGCGGAAATGTTGATTAAGATCCTGAGATTTTACTATTGGTAGTCTTTTCCGGTGTCAATAAGGTCGTCAACTGCAAAAAGGGGGAAGTCACCAAACCAGTTAACTAATCTACCGCCAGCTTCTATCTTGTAACGAGGTGGTAGCCGCGTCCCGAATTCGGAGTCGTAAAGAAAGTATTCTCCATTCCCGATGCGTATCGCAACCAGACTTCTTTGTCCGTTTGGTAATTTGTAAATCCTGAAGTTGTTTAGACGAGTCATTCTACTGATTGATTGCCATAATTTAGTGGGTGTTGATAGTCTCTTTGCTTGTATCCTTAAAGATTTCTTCGTCCTTAATTCCCGCGTTTTTCAGCAGCTTGTAACAGCGAACACAGACTACTCCTTTGTATTGAGTTGCATTAGTTAAAGGAATAGCGCACCAGGCGCATAATTCTAATGATTTATCCATCTGATTTTTATCAATCTGTTTACTCATTTATGCTTCCAGTAAATATTATTTTATAATAATATCAAAATGGAAGAATAATTATTTTAGGCTTAATAGAAACAATAATGCTGTTCGATAGATTACAAAGATGCAGAAATATAAAAAGAGAGTTGCATCGCAGGAAGGTGCATTATCTTCTGTCTGAATATTAGAAAAACCAATAAAACCTTGTATTTTATTGGTCGAAATGATAAAATACACATAATTTTGTTGCTCTAATTAAAGAGCGAAAGAAAGAGTTGAACGCCTTTCAGATTCAGGAATCAATCTTGAGTTTGAGAGGCGTTTTTATTTTGGCAATAAGCAAATATGAGACACGAAAAGCAAGTTTTTACTAACCGGACATTGGAGCTCGACAATAACGATTTCATCGACTGCCGGTTTTACAACTGCACGCTGGTTTTCCGGGGCAAGAACATTCCGCAGCTCGGCGGCTCTTTTATCGGAGCCGGCACTACTTTTCATTTCAAAGGCGCGGCGGAAAATACGGTCAACTTCCTTAACATTCTTTACCAGCACGGAATGGAAGCGCCGGTTGAAAGCTTTTTTGAGAATATCCCTCAAAACTTTCCGAACGAGCCGAGAAAGGAAATCAGCCTCAAACCCCAATTCGTTCATTAGACCCGAAACAGCAAAGAGAGGATTAAACTATGGCAGGAGTAAAACACGGTTCATTCGGCGGGAAGCTTTTAATCAATCAATACCCCGAGCATTGGTCAAACATCACCGAAGCCTTAACCAAACTAGGCGCGAGTCAATATCAAAGCGTTCTGGCAATTGACGGAGACGTGCCGCTGCCGTCGGGTTTAACGATTGTTCCCGAAAACGTGCTGCTTGACCAGCAAGGAAACGGCGGGCTTAGAAAAACCGGCGATTCAACAATACAGTTTCTCGGTCAGGGACTGACAAATCGCACGCTCGCCGAAGGCAGGAACTTTTTCAGAGACTTTACTGTTACAGGCAACAATTCATACGGACAGGGCGGCACGAGCGGCATTTCGTGGACGCACTCGACGCAATATCCGCGCGTCTTGCGAACGGCGCTGATTGAGTCAAATGATGTCAATTTGCAATGCGACGTAATAGATAAGTCAATCGGTGATAAATGGCTAACTATTGAAGTGCAGTCGAACGATATTCGTTCCCGCGTGTCGTTTAGCAAAAAACGCATCATCAAGATGGAAGAACGCGGCAATTTTCCGAATCTCTGGCACGGCAACGCGCCATTCATTCTTGATTCGGATACAACATTTAATGGCGGTTGGGCGAATCTTCACGAGTGCGCGACAGCCGGAGATGCCGCTAACGACCCGTTTACCGTGATGGTCGGTGTTCAGTCCTGGCTGCGAACTTCCGGCGGACAATACATTTATCAAGATAGAGATATAAAAATCCGTGACGTTCGCATTGTCGGAAACGATAATCAGGGAAACAACCTTCAGGCGACATATAACGGCACATCCGCCGCAATTAACATCGGCAACAGCTTGCGGACGGTTGTGGACGGCGTTGATATTGATTTCGTTCACGGTTATTTCATTCAAGTCGGATTGGACGGAAACGCAACGCTTGATTATCACTGTGAAGATGCGGTGATTAAAAACTTTCGTGTCGCGGGCGGAATGGCGCAAATGGTTGCTATCGGCAGCGCGAGAAATTTTGAAATGCTTGACGGCGATTTTGTCGAGTGCGTTCCGTATTATCCTTCAAATGCGGGAATTTTCGACATTGAAGCGAACGCATTGAGCAGCATCGTGAAAGATTTCAGAATTAGAAATCTGAAGATATTCGCCGCCGTTCCGGGGCAAAGAAATTCGCGCACCGGAAATCCGCACCCGGCTTCAGGCGCCGGTTCGCGCATTTTTCAAGGCTTTCACTTAAAGGGCGCGGACGCGGGCGTTTGCGAAGGCGTTTCTTTGCAGGATTCGGAAGTTCACGGCGGCGGAATATGCGACTTCGGTATTTACGCGACCGAACTTAGAAACTCGTATATCGAAAGGAATAAAGTTTACGATTGCCGCGCCGCTTATTCGTATTTGCGACAAT